>AERA01000983.1_pt1 | contig 15389 bp, 9 predicted proteins | sample 267968 | NCBI WGS metagenome assembly AERA01 (sample SAMN02954363, study PRJNA61401) | activated sludge metagenome | biome: terrestrial; feature: wastewater treatment plant; material: activated biomass; isolation source: activated biomass of an industrial wastewater treatment plant | reverse complement strand
GCGTTTTCCTTTATGAGCCAAGGATTTGCGCGTATCGATTTATTGAGCGGTGAACGACTTCGATTATCGTTAATGGCTGTTGATGAAGCCGGAAAAAGTCAACCGATGTTCGCACGCGAGATCAACCACAGCCGGGAGGAATTGATCCAGGTGCCCATGCCGCCGGCAGATCATGTGTATGGCGACAGTGTTTATCTCCCGGCTTCAACACAATATGGTGACAAGAATTTTCTGCGCGGTGAGTTTTATCGCGCAGCCTGGAGTACGCCGATCAGTATGCCGGTCCTGTTGCTTGATAAAGTTCACGGCGGATTAAAATCCGTACAACTTGGGGGTGGAAATCAGACACGATCTCTTCGGCTTGAAAATGAACTCGGCGAACAATATGTATTGCGTTCGATCGACAAGAAAGTAACTTCTGTGTTGCCGCCAGCCTTGCGCGGAACGTTTGCAGAAAATATTGTGCAGGATGGTATTGCCGCGTCTCACCCCTATGGCGCGCTTGTCGTGCCGGACATGGCCAGTGCAGCCGGTATTTATCATACCAATCCAACGATTGTCTACGTGCCCTATCAGCCCGCGCTGGGTATTTACAATCCTGATATCGGCGACGGCGTGTACTTGTTTGAGGAGCGACCGGGTGGAAAAACAAAAGACTTTGATGGTTTCGGAAATACTGAAGAAACGGTTAGTACCGCCGACCTCCTGGAAATGATGGCGGAGTCGCATAAGCACAAGGTGGATCAACGTGCCGTGTTGCGTGCCCGATTGTTTGACAATTGGCTTGGCGATTGGGACCGTCATGATGACCAGTGGCGATGGGCGGAGTTTGAGGAGGGTGATGATAAGATCTACCGACCGATCCCGCGCGATCGCGACCAGGTCTTTTTCAAAAATGATGGCGTGCTGGATTACCTGGCCAGCCGGCCGTATTTCAATCCCGCGCTTCGGCGATTCGGACCAGAAATTGATCACCTGGGCGGATTGATCTGGGCGGCCAAGTTTTTTGACCGATCGTTTTTGCATGAATTGACCGAAGCGGATTTTATCGCGGAGGCCGAGTCCCTGCAACGTGCATTATCTGACGCGGTCATTGAACGCGCGTTCAAGCGCTGGCCTGCGGCTATTGATGCGCTGGATGGTGAGGCCATTCGTTCCGCATTAAAAGTGCGGCGGGAAAACCTGGTGAATGATGCCGTTGCGTTTTACCGGCTCATTTCAAAAGAAGTGTTTATTCCCGCCAGTGAGGATCATGACGTCTTCCGTATTGACGCGCTTGACAATGATCGCCTGTCTGTTTCGGTGGTGCGCGAAGTGGATGATGATGAATTTGAATTGTTTTTTACCCGTGTATTTACGGATGACGTCACGAAAGAGATCCGGTTGTTTGGATTGGCGAAATCCGATTCCTTTTTGATCACCGGCACGGAAAACCGGATATCAAAATCAGGATTGTCGGTGGATCCGGCAATGATGACCTGGTGAATCTTTCCGACCATCTGTCACCGCTGGCTTATGACAATGATAACGGTATGATAGTAGCTGAAGGCGCAGTGAAAAAACGATTCAACGATCATGCGATCAACAACGCATATGACCGGATGGATTGGGATATGAACCGGGTTTTTCATTTTCCCGCGCCGGCTTTTTATACCGATGAAGGATTGGGTTTGTCGTATAATCTGTGGGCGATTCGACATGGCTTTCGCGCCGATCCGCACAAATCAATGCATATGCTGAGCGGCGCGTATTACCTGAATGCGGCTTCGTTTATCATTCAGTATCGCGGCCTCTGGCATAACGTATTGGGCGAATGGGATTTTGGGCTGGATGCCTTTCTGACCGGACCCACGTTTACACAATTCTTTTACGGGTTGGGAAATGATTATGTGTTTTATGACGAAAAGCCCAAGTATCATGTGGTCAAGGGAAGTCGTGTAGAGGTCACGCCTTCGTTGAATTATCATTTTGGATTTGGCAGTACATTTTCCATCCGGCCGATGTACCGGTTTATTAATATTGAAGACGGGGATGATGAGCCGCGATTCATCTACAGGGAGGAGGCTAATCTGTCTCCCGAAAGTTTTGGTGTGCGGCATTATGCCGGGATCGAGGCTGCGTACCGGTTTGAGCGACTGGACAATGCTTCTTTCCCCTCACGCGGCGGCAGCATTGAATTCAAGGTTGGTGCACAGGAGGCGTTTGGTGGAGAAGGGTTCGGAAACGGATGGGGATCGCTGGAGGGATCGCTTTACGTTCCGTTCAATGCGACATCAACGGTAGTGTTGGCCACACATTTCGGGGTCGATATGTTGATCGGTGAGTATGAATTCTTCCAAGCCCTGACGCTTGGTGGACCCAACAGGGTGCGCGGGTACAGGCGTGACCGGTTTGCCGGTGATGCGCGTGTCTATCACGCCACAGATCTCCGATTCAAATTATTCCAGAACCGGAGCATCGTGCCGTTTGGTTTCGGCGTGTATGCTTCGTTTGATTACGGACGCGTCTGGCCTGACGCCGGTGATTTAACCAGCGACCGATTACATACGGCGTATGGCGGTGGTGTGTTTATCATGCCGCTTGGATTGACTGCATTCCGCCTCGGGTATATGATCGGGCGCGAGGACAAGCAGGTCAATCTCGGCGGGGCGCTGCGCTTTTAGGACTGGTCGTCCACGGTTGCGCCCGGGGCATTGGTCTTGACGGAAGCGATACCATTATCACAGGCGGCTTCACTCGCATACATCTGGCTTGAACCGATGACCTGGCCATTGGTGGCCTTGAGGTTGAAATGAAATTTGCCATTCGCAGCGGTCTTTTTTTCAAAGCGACTATCCTCCTGTGAATTTTTCCGAACCGATTCAATTCCGTTTTCACATCCGGATTTGGCGCTGTAGCCTTCGCTGGTCAGAATGACTTGTCCGTTGCCGGCCTGCAGATTGAATTGGTATTCACCGTTGGCCCGTTTTGAAATGATAAATTTTCCCATGATGATTTGTTGTTGATATATGAAAAATGATGTTTTGCACAAAATGTTGCACAAAGACCCCATGCAATAATAAAATATTAATTGATTCTAATGCGGATTCGCCAGGCCATCGGTGATGATCAAGTCGAGAAACTCACCCAGTGACCATCCATATGCGCGGGCTTGTTGCGGTATGATTGAGGCTTCCGACATACCGGGTGTGGTGTTGGCCTCCAGGAAATAGAAGATCCCGTTTTCCAGGATATAATCGAAGCGCACCATTCCGCGGCAGCCTAATATGCGGTACAATAATTCCGACCGTTCCTGACATTGTGTAAACAGATCGGGTGCGATCGGCGCAGGCGTGATCTCTTCGCTGTGGCCTTCGTATTTCGCCGCGTAATCAAAGAACTCGCCTTTGGGCCGGATCTCTGTGACGGGTAACACGTGCAGTTTTTGTCCCTCACGCACCACACCACAGGAGTATTCAACGCCTTGCAATCCGCGCTCGATCATGACTTCGTGGTCGAATTCCAGGCCCAGCTTCACGGCTTCATCCAGTTGCGACCAGTCCTTTACTTTGGTAACGCCATAACTTGAACCCTGGTTGTTGGGTTTGACAAAAAATGGCGGATGGATATTCAGCTCTTCTGCTTTTTCTCTTGTCGTCGGTGATGTGACCACCATGCTTTCCGCCATCGGGATATTATAGGTGCGCAAAAATGTTTTGCACATCTGTTTGTTGAATGTCAGCGCGCTGGCCAACCCCACAGGCGCTGTGCGGAATCCCCATCATCTGCAGAAAACCCTGCAATAATCCATCTTCCGCAGGCGTGCCATGAATGATGATAAAGGCAAAGTCAAACCTCTCCGTTGGCTTGCCGGAATCATCGACCAGGGAAAACTGGTTGACTGAAAACGATTGTCCGGTCTTCACTGCCTTCCACGCCCCGGGCATCACATCAATGATGACGCTGTTGTATTTATCCGACGGCAGGTGTTTAGCGATTGTCTCCGCGCTTTTCAGCGAGATGCCACGTTCTGCAGAAGGGCCGCCGGCCAGGATGGCGATGTTGAGCATATGGCGTGTAAGATAAAACGCTTAGGAGCGAAATGCTAACGTTGATGGTGTGGAGGCTCCCTCCTTCGCTCATTTATCCATGAGGGCCAGATAGGTTTGGGGATGAGCTTCGGAGGGCGGAGAAGGCTGAGGCTGAGGCTGAGGGAACAGTTGGCAGAAGGCGGAGGCGAAGGCTGAGGCTGAGGCTGAGGGAACAATTGGCAACGTTTTCTTCTTTTTCTCTTTTCACTCTTACCCTGGTGCTGTCCCTTGTTTCTTGCCTCTTCCCTGGATTCGCGTAGGTTGTACCTAGGCCGGGAGGACGGGTGCAACACGTCCCTACATCTTACATTCTCCCCACGGCGGGTCCAATGAGGCATTTCGTTCGGGGTTTTTACCGCTTTCGGGTCGGTATTTCCCTTAACAAGGTCTCCGGGTTTCAATTCAATTTGAAAATTCAGGGTTTTTGTATTTTATTGATTTACAGTTGTTTGATTTAAAATGTGCCTCAGATTGGGTTAATTTATCGTTAAAAATGGTCGTTTTGTCTAACCTTGTTTTGGTTTTTGTTCAAGTTTTCCCTAGATTTGGTTTTACAAAATCAAACGCTATGTCAACTTCCGATTTCAATCAGCAACTCGCCAGCTTGAGCGGTCCATTGCACACATTCGCCTATAAGTTGACCAAGAACAGCGAAGAGGCAAAGGATCTATACCAGGAAACTGCTTTCCGTGCCATCAGCAATGTCGACAAATTCATCCCGGGTACGAACCTCAAGGCCTGGTTGTTGACCATTATGAAGAATATCTTCATCAACAACTATCGGAAGGCGGCCAAGACCCGGACGATCATCGATTCGACGGACAACCTATACTATATCAACAGCGGTTCGGCTACCATCAAGAATCACGCGGAGTCGAATATCATGATGAAGGAGCTGACCGGTATGGTGGAAAGTCTGGATGATTCCCTTCGGGTGCCATTCGAAATGCACTATCTCGGTCACAAGTATCAGGAGATCGCGGATGCGCTTGATCTTCCGCTCGGTACCGTGAAAAGCCGCATCTTCTTTGCCCGCAAGGAGCTGAAGGACATGATCGAAAAGCGCTATCACACAAAGCGCCCGAGATAATTCCCGGAGTTTTCTGAATACATTGTCGGGGTAAAGCACATTCATTTCCTGAATTAGCTTTGCCGGATGCCCTCTTTCTTTTCCACGCGCTTGTTGCAATGGCATCGTGATCACCCTCGCCCATTACCCTGGGACGATGGACCGCGCGACCCATACCATATCTGGATCTCGGAAGTGGTGATGCAGCAAACGCGGATTGAGCAGGGCGGCCCCTATTATCAACGATTTATTGCGCGCTTTCCCGATGTCGCAGCGCTCGCCAATGCACCACTGGATGACGTGCTGCGCTATTGGGAAGGCTTAGGATACTATACCCGGGCGCGTAATCTGCATGCGGCAGCAAAGAAAATTGTAGCTGAATTCAACAGCCGCTTTCCCGATACGTATGATGACGTGCTGAGCCTTCCGGGTATCGGACCATACTCCGCTTCGGCCATTGTTTCCTTCGCGTATGCTGTGCCCTATCCGGTGGTGGATGGAAACGTCAAACGTGTGCTGTCCCGCTTTGAAGGAATACAGGACTCCATTGATGATGCAAAGACAACGGATATCATCCGGTCACATGCGGCGAAGCACATGAATGGAAATCCGCCCGGGGAATTCAACCAGGCCATCATGAATTTTGGCGCCCTCGTCTGTAAGCCGAAATCTCCCCTGTGCACCGATTGCCCTGTTTCCATAAAATGTGTGGCGTTCCGACACGAACTCACGGATATTATTCCAGTTCGATCGAAGAAGCGGGAACTGCGTGAGCGTTTCTTTCACTTTCTCGTGCTGCAATACAAAGATCAATTGCTGTTCCTTCGCCGATCGGGAAAAGACATCTGGAATGGCCTGTACACACCACCGAAGCTTGAGCGCCAATCACTTCGTGCTCCGGCGGCTTCACTGCTGCATACTGCGGTGCGCGAATTGGTAGGGCACGATTCGTTTGTTTTTGAAAAAAAGTCAGCCACGTTTCACCAGCTTTTGTCCCATCAAAAACTGAACGGCCGATTTTATTTTTTCAAGATCAAAAAGAAACCCCGACCCTTGTCAGAAGATTATGCCTGGTTGTCAAAAAGTGATTGGGAAAAGGTGGGGAAGCCAAAGATGATCAATGACTGGCTGAAACGGGAGCACTAATCAATGATCGCGGCAAGGATGCCACGATCGGGCAGAAATAATTTTGTTTCCCATGTCGAAGATTCCGCCAAAGACATCATGATCTGCAGCGGGAGAGACCACGGAGCTCCGGAGATGACCCGGGGATCTGGTTTTAGATTTTACTTTTTAGTTTTTAGTTTACTATGTCGCCAATACCCCAGTAAACTCACCACCGTAAAAAACGTCGCCGTATAATACACAGATGGTGGAATGGGAACCGGATCGCCTGCTGCGTAAGAGTGTAATCCTGACAGGTAATAGTTCACCCCGAAATAGGTCATCATCACGGACGCGAATCCAAATAATGACGCGAAATTGAATGCGAATAGCCCGCGCAAACCCGGGATAAACCGCATGTGCAGGATAAACGCGTACACCAGGATAGTCACGAGCGCCCACGTTTCTTTCGCATCCCAGCCCCAGTAGCGACCCCAGGACTCATTGGCCCAGACACCGCCGAGATAGGTGCCGATGCTGATCATAAACAAACCACCGATGAGTGTCATCTCGCTCACGTGCGTCAATTCGCTGACCGTCCTGAATATTCTTTCCTTGTTGTTTTCCGTCAGGAAGATCATCGACAGCAAATTCAGCAGCCCGATGATCGCGCCCAGCATCAGAAACCCGTAACTGCCGGCGATAAGCGATACGTGAATGGTCAACCAATAGGATCGCAATACCGGTACAAGTGGTGTGATCTCCGGATCCAGCCAACTGAGTCCCGCCACCATCAGAATCGTGGATGCCAGGATGGATGTTGCCGTCAATCCGCCTAATGACTTCCTGGAAAAGATCAACCCGGCCAGTACTGTTGTAAACGCGATATAGATCATCGACTCATACCCGTTGCTCCAGGGTGCGCGCCCGGACACATACCAACGGATGCCCAGGCCCAGAATATGAAACAAGAACAAACCGAGCAGCAAAAAGAAACCGATCCGTGTCGGCCACTTGAAATCAATTTTCGGATTGAAAATTTTAATAAAAAAAGAAATCAGGAACAGGAGACCCAGGAGACCATACCACTTGCCCAGGCGACTGAACACGTTCAGCTTGTTCAGTGTGATCTCCATATTCACTTTGCTGTCGGAGATAAGGACATCACCGCCATTGGTCTGTTGAAAGTCGTGAAGTTTTGTGACGAGCATTTGGGCGTCGCTCCAGTTTTGACTTGAGGTGGCCTGGTGCACCGCGGTCGCGTAACTGGCGAAGAAGCCGGCCACAAATTGCTGGTTCATATTTACCTTCTCCTCCAGCCGAACCGCATCCGCCGGGGTTAGCCACAGGTCATTCGGGTGGCCGGGGTCCGGAAAGAGGCGTGCCATACTGCCGTTGAAGATCATGTTGAGAATATTGACCCGCTCGTCAATTTTCATGATTTCCTTGTCCAGCGCTGTGCGATCAATCGGTTGCAAACTGTAGGCGCGTCGTACCTGTTCCTTGATAATGTACTGACCGCCTGCAGTGAAAAACTCATCAAAAGCCGCGAGCTCACCGCTTGCAGGAATCATGGAACGGATTTGCTCATTGTCGCCGATCTTGATCATCGGAAGTTTGGCCCATTCTTCCGGAAAGAGCGTCATGCCTAAAAAGATCTGGTCGGGCGACATCCCGAACAGTGTTTCCTTTCTCGACACTTTTCGAAGCACTTCACTGCTGAGTGTATTCATCGGCTTCATCCGACCCTTGTGATCCTGGACCAGCAGTCGTCCAAATTGTTCGGCGTGCGATTCCGGAATGATGTGTCGCGGACCCACATCAACGTTATCCGCCAGCACAGGCGAGGCCATGATCAGCAACAGCAGTGTTGTCGCCACGGTACTGGTTTTTTCGGCAACACGCATACTCTTCAATTTGCGGGAGAGTTCCTGGAAGCGGCTTGATTTGGTAAACAGGGTGAGGATCATCCCCAATGTGAGCAATGCGTACCCGATATACGAGATCCACGTGCCCCAGAAATCATGATTGACACTTAGTACGGTACCTAATTCATCCTGGTCGAATGACGATTGGAAAAAACGGAATCCGCCGTAGTTGAGAATATTATTCATGTAAATGCGATGATCTTCCCGCAAGCCTTTACGCGGGTCGATCAGGGTTACCTCGCTGGCATAAGAAGACGCGCTGTTGGTGCCCGGATAACGTTCCATGATAAAGTCGCGCAACTTGAGTGAAAACGGCAAGCTCATTTTTTTCGCGCCATAGGACACCGCGACTTCCGTGTTGCCAATGATCACTTTCTCCGGCTGTCCTTCCATTCCTTTGTTTCCGTAAATGAAAACGTCTTGCTCCTGGCCATTCCCGCTGATCCCCATGTGCAGCGCGACGATGCTTTCATTCTTGATCTTGGGTTCAGTCGATCGCATGATCATTTTCGCCTGGGGATTAAAATCGCCGATCACGAAATTGATCTGGTCGTTGGAATACAGCGCACGCACGAGGAGGGTCTGATATGTGCCTGCCGGGATGGAATCGCGTTGCTGTGTCGCCATTTGCATTTGCATCAACGGGCGCGGCGACTGGAATACGAGGTTTTTGTCCCGGTAATAGATGTTGATGGCCTGGGGTTGTTCCGGGTTGCCGAAGTTGAACCACGTTCCGCGAATGGGTTTGAAATCACCTTGCCTGAGAAAATACTCTTCCCGCCCCGCATTACCTCCGATGACCACTTTCAATATCGGTACGCCGGCCTCATCCGTTTCAAGAATGTTTTCCGGGTTCGGAATGACGCCTTTCAGTTTGACATTGACGACGTCCGGTCCGAATTGATAGGTTTCATTAAATCGGTTGCGGCCCAGTGCGGCGAACAATACTTTTTCATCGACCTGGTAGATCCGGTCGCCCTGTTTGGCTTCGACCTGGATATAGGTTTCCGACGAAATGAATTGATTGGTGGTCGCGTCTTCGCGAATGTGCATGATCCCTTCATATCCGAAGTACCGCGTGACCGCAGCGCCCAGCAGGATCACCAGGATGGACAAGTGAAAGGTGAGGACGGCCCATTTCTTCTGCTGGATCATCCGGAAGCGAAACACGTTGACCAGGATGGAAAGTGAAAAGAGCAAGAGCAGCAGCTCAAACCACCTGGCCTTGAAGATCACTTTCTGCGCCGCGCTGGTGCCAAAATCATTTTCGATAAATGTCGCGATACCAATGGCTGCGGCAAACACTAAAATCAATATGCCGGCAAGCCGGGTCGTGAATATTTTATAACTCCACTTGCGAATGAACGCCGTTATATTGCCCATAATAATCTCCGCTTTATTTTCAGCGAATCAGTTGCGCGTCCTCCATGATGATCTCATAGCGATATCCTGCGCCAAAATCCTTGTTGAGTGCGATCATGCCTTCAAACGCTACGGTTGATCCGACAGGCACCAGTTCGGTCGTGGTAATGGTCAGATCCGATTCATCGGATTTCAAACTACCATCCTGGAGGTGGATCCAGTTGCGGTTCATGATCATGTTGTTCACTTTTACAACACGGCCATGCACTTTTACTTTTTGTCCGTTGTATTTGTCGCGGTTGGCAAAAAGATCCGCCAGTTTGATCGTGCCGGGTGGCGGTTCAGTGCTTACTGTGGCGCCGGTGGGTTGGGTGTTACTGAGATGCTGATGCGGGTTGCCGGTCACCCAGGGGCTCATGGCGGGATCGCGGCTGATGCCGGAGACGAGATAGATCGTTTCAAAGACCCGGTCATATTCCGTGCTTTTGAAATTATTCTTCTTGAGTCCGCCCTTGTAGTAGTACGTTTCGCCTTCCTTCACTTCCGGGTTGTACGGTGCGGCGATCCATTTTTCCTCGCCGTTCTCATCCACCCGCATATAGGTGTACTTGTCGGTATGGAGGATTTCCTGACATACGGCCTTGTGTGTTTCTTCAGCGCTTGACGTCATGGTGTTGGCCTGATCATCTCCGCCCTCCATGTTTTGCGCTTCAATGACTTTCGGTTTGCCGCCACAGGACATGATGATCGCGGTGAGCAGCAGGAGGTATAATTTACTTTTCATGTTTCTTGATTTCAGTTGTCCGCCGGATCGCCATGCATTCCCTAAAAACACTGGACGATATTGGAGTAAATCCGGTGTAAAGTTCGGTCTTTTTGAATTTCACCCTCATAATTTACGGAAAGTGAGAGTTTTTTCTGCACCCGCCAGGACGCTGACAGGCCGGCGATGCTTTGTTTGACGGTGTATTCGGAGCTGCCGTAGCGGTATTCCGCCTGCCGGAGCTGGGCTTCCGCGTAGACCTTTCCCTTGAAAAAATCGCGGGACAATCTGAGGCCATACACCCTTCCGTTGAGATAGGAGGTTTTGATAAATATGCCCGATGCGGTGAATGACAGGCCAAGGATATTTGTCCGGTTCAACGTCACATAGCTGTTTATGTTCCGGTTAGCCGCCGGCTCTCCTTTTTGAAACCGGTACCCGCCGCTCGATCCGATCACCACTTTTTTGAACGGCCTGAAGGTAAAATTCAGACGGAATCCCTGGCGGGTTTCGTCTTCCAGGAGCTGGTCGAGAAAGCTTTTATAGGTTTCGTAATAGATGATGTTCTTACGGGTGTCATAGGATCCGGACACGGAAAACTTGCCGGAAGCGCGATACCGGATCGACGCGTACAAACTGGTCATGTCGATCATGCTGGTCGGCTGACCATTATCGATCGTAAACAGGTCAAACTCAAATGAGGTGAAGAGGTGTATGTCGCGGATCGATCCGTTGGAATGCTGTACATAGATAAATCGGCGATCGGTGAGACCCTGGTTTTTTTGTTCGGCAAACGCGAGTGTGGACGCCATTTGCCCGTTTTTCATCTGGGCCTGGTGACCAACATACGCACCGTATTCAAGCAGATCCGGGTTGAAGCCGTAATCCAGGTGATCAGGTCGCGTGCCGATAAATGCGCCGCCCAGGAAATTTCGCCATTGTCCTTCGGCTTGCACGCCATCGATAGCGCCGAGGTTAGACATGTTCAGGTTGATCTTCCGGCCGGCCCAGATCCGCGCATTCTGATTAACATCATACCGCAGCGCGAGATTATAGACCTTGAATGCCCGTTTGAAATTATGCTGAACCTCTTCCCATTCATTCAGGGTGTGCCGGAAAGACATATACGTTTCTGCAGAAAATCCTTTTGCGGCTGGACGCGCCGATTGCCAGGAAAGGGTGTATCGCATGCGTTGATTGGAGAAACCCTCGGTGTCGCTGATATTCAGGTAAGAGGCTGCCGATATACGGCCGCGGGATTTGGTCTTCCTGGCCGGTGTTGGCGATATGTCATCCGATGTGGTTTCATCGGATTCATCAACGGGAACCACCGGTGTTTCGGGCAAAGGGGGTTCAGCATCCGCAACCTCCGGCTCAAAGACCTCTTCGACTGGTTTCGCAAAAGCAAAAAACATTTTTGTCCCAACCTCTAATGGTGCATTGCCAATTGGCTGTCCCACACAGGAAGAGGACGAGGTGTGCTCGACCACAACGCCGGGAATACGATTATTCCGATCAAGAAAATAAAGGGTGTCTCCGGGCTGAATGCCTTCAGTGTTAGAAAAACGGACATACAGATTTTGGGAAGTCTTGTAGCTGATCTCTCCCCATAGCGTATCTGATTTGCTTTGCGCGAACAAAGCGACTGAGAGGAAACATAATGCCACAACCAAACGTGCTCTCATCAATACTTAATTCACCTTCATCATTAATCAGCCTCACCATTGGGATGACACGAATAGCACGCCGCGCTATTGTATTGATAGGCCGGTACTTCATCGTGTTCGTCCGCGGTTTCTGCCGCTCCATGGCAGGTCAGGCAGGTGAAAATGGAATAGTTATTTGGGTTGGTGTGACAGTCTGAACATTGATTCCACTCATCCTCATGCTTTCCGTCATAGATCGGGAAATACATATTGTCATGATCCCATGTCGACGGCACCCACGCATTCTGATTATGACACGCGTCACAGGTGGTGGGGAAGCCGGCGGCCAGGTGATTGGGATCATTGGCCTGGTTATATTCCTGCTGGTGACATCCAACGCAGGTGTTGGGCGTATTGTTGTAATCGCCATTATGACACACCGCACATTGGTTTGCGATCGCGGCGTGCGCGCCAAGTAATGGATAGTAGTTGTCATGCACAGGGAAAAGCGCCGGATTCCAGTCCGGTGCTGTGGTGTGACACATGACACAATCTGTCGACAGTCCCAGGCTGACGTGACTGGGGTTGGTGGATGCATTGTAATCCGGCTGGTGACACGCGTTACAATCTGTCGGTGTGCCCTGGTAGCCTCCGCTATGGCACTCGATGCAGTCCACCCCGATGTGCGCACCGGTCAGCGGGAAGTTTGAATTATTATGATCAAATGCACCTTGCGCGTCACCAGTTGGATGACAAGCGAGGCACGCTTCATTTTCATAGAAATACCCATTCACCCCTGCGTGTTGATTATTTGTTTCCGGGTTGGTGTGACAGATCACACAACTGTATATCGCGTAATTGCCGGGGTTAGTGTGACAGTCCGTACACTGATCCCAAACCCCGAGGTGATCGCCGCTATAGATCGGGAAATACTGGTCGTCATGATCTTCATATGCCGCAGGCGTCCACGCGGACTCCGAATGGCACTGGATGCAATCGGTCGGGAAGCCGAGTGTGATGTGCGACGGGTTGCTCGTCTGATTATAATCGCTTTGGTGGCAACCCACGCATGTGTTGGGGGTGTTATTGTAATCGCCGTTATGACAGGTTACGCATTGATCCTGAATGAGTGCATGCGCGCCATTGAGCGGATAGTAATTATTGTGAATGGCAAAAGATGCGGGAGCCCAGTCGGGGTTTGTTGTATGACATGAGGCGCAATCCGTCGGAATGCCAAGCGATATGTGATTGGGATTGGTGGACGCGTTGTAGTCCGGAATATGGCATGCCTCGCATTGTGTGGGCGTGCCTGCGAAACCGCCCGCATGACAGGCATTACAATCCACCATATTGTGTGCACCGGTGAGCGGGAAGTTCGTGCCATTGTGATCAAAAATATTTTCCGCGCTGCCGGTCGGGTGACAGGCCAGGCAATATTGATCCTCGTAAACATACCCGCCCACGGAGACGTGCTGCTCGTTGGTCTCCGGGTTGATGTGACAATTCACACACGTGACGATCGAAAGATCATTCGGGTTGGTGTGACAATCGAGGCATTGATCCCACACGCCCAGGTGATCCCCGCTGTAGATCGGGAAGTATTGCATGTCGTGATCGAATGACGCGGGTGTCCAGGCGTTTTCGCTGTGACAGGCGACACAATCCGTACCAAATCCCGCTGCGACGTGATTGGGGTTGGTGGTTGCGTTGTAATCGTCAAGATGACACCCCGAGCACGTGTTGGGTGTGTTGTTGTAATTCCCGTTGTGACATAATGCGCATTCGTTTGCGATAGGGATATGTGCACCATTCAGCGCGTAATAATCGTCGTGATTGGGCATGGAAGCCGGCATCCAGTCGCTCTCGCCGTGACACATCGCGCAGTCTGTTGAAAACATGAGCGTGGTGTGTGACGGGTTGCTGGTTTCGTTGTACTGCGTTTGGTGGCATCCCGCGCAGGTATTCGGCGTGTTGTTATAATCACCGTTATGGCACGTGATGCACTGGTCCGCAATTAAAGCATGGGCGCCGTTCAACGCATAGTACTCGTTATGCACCGGGAATGCGGCCGGGTTCCAATCCGGTTGTGTCGTGTGACAAGTGGCACAATCCGTCGGCAGACCGAGCGCCACGTGATTGGGGTTCAGGCTCTGGTTGTAGTCGGTCTGATGACACGCCGCGCAATCCGTGGGCGTACCCGCGTATCCTGAAGCATGACAATCCAGACAGTTCACTTCCAGGTGTGCGCCGGTGAGCGGGAACGCGGTCATCGCGTGATCGAAAACGACTGATGCATCTCCTGTCGGGTGACAGCCGAGACACGCAACGCTATTGTAAACATAGCCAGGAACACCCTGGTGTTCTTCATCCGTTTCAGGATTGGTGTGACAATTGGTGCAGGTGTAGATATTGTAGTTGCCCGGAGTAGTATGGCAGTCTGAACAGTGGCTCCATTCCCCTTCATGCTCTCCGCTGTAGATCGGAAAATACTGATCATCGTGATCAAATGTCGACGGCTCCCAGGCGGATTCGTTGTGGCATGTCGCACAGTCTGTGGAGAACTGTAACGATACGTGTGGTGGATCGGTGGTTTGGTTATAGTCCTCCTGGTGACAACCGGCGCAGGTGTTCGGCGTGTTATTATAATCCCCGTTGTGGCAAGTCGCGCACTGATTGGAAATGACCGCGTGTGCACCGTTCAGCGCATAATATTCATTATGCACGGCAAAACTCGCGGGGTTCCATCCGGGTTCCGTGGTGTGGCAGGATGCACAATCAGTAGAAAGACCAAGCGCCGGGTGGTTCGGGTTCTGACTTTGCTCGAAATCGGTCTGGTGACAGGCCACGCATTCCGAAACGGTATTCTCAAATCCGGTCATATGGCATTCCAGGCAGTTGACCGCCATGTGCCCCCCGGTCAGTGGAAAGCCTGTCATGTTGTGATCAAAGATGACTTGTGCATCTCCCGTCGGATGGCAGGCCAGGCAGGCTGTGCTTTGATACACATATCCACCCACGCCCTCGTGCTCCTCATCCGTTTCATTTTGAACATGACAGGTGGTGCAGGTATACAGCGACCAGTTGCCCGGTACCGTGTGACAGTCGATACACTGGCTCCATTCGCCTTCATGGTCTCCGCTATAGATCGGAAAATATTGATCATCGTGATCAAATGTAGATGGTTCCCAGGCCGATTCGTTGTGACATGTTGCGCATTCTGTGGAGAATTGTAACGATACGTGTGGTGGATCGGTGGTTTGGTTATAGTCCTCCAGGTGACAACCTGCGCAGGTATTGGGCGTGTTGTTGTAATCGCCCATGTGACATGTCGCACATTGATTGGCGATCATGGCATGTGCGCCATTGAGCGCGTAATAATCATTGTGCACCGCAAAGCTTGCTGGGCTCCATCCGGGTTCGGTGGTATGACAGCTCGCACAGTCATTG
>AERA01003346.1_pt1 | contig 15444 bp, 12 predicted proteins | sample 267968 | NCBI WGS metagenome assembly AERA01 (sample SAMN02954363, study PRJNA61401) | activated sludge metagenome | biome: terrestrial; feature: wastewater treatment plant; material: activated biomass; isolation source: activated biomass of an industrial wastewater treatment plant | reverse complement strand
TATGCCCAGGCGTCGCATCTCCATTACGATCCTCCCCCTGAACAATCCAGCCACAACGTCTTTTGCGTCTTGCACCGGCTGCTCAGCAAGTCTCTAGTCTTTCCCATCAAATCGTGAAGACGCAAGAGCAAGGGGCGAAAACATGAACCTTTTTCCAATGCTTATGGCCCGCGCTGAAGCGAAATCACCAATTCGAATTGCACAGGTCGGTGTAGGCAAATTCGGGACCATGTTTCTGGCTCAAGGGCGGATGACGCCGGGAATTCATGTCGCAGGGATCGCCGACCTTGACCCGGCGCGGGCGCGCCAACGGCTCAACGAGGCCGGCTGGGAGGCGGAGCGGTACGCAGCACTTGATCTTGATCAAGCGTTTTCCGATGGATCAACGATGGTCACTGAAGATGCATCGTTGCTTATTCGTGACCCGCGCATAGAAATTGTGATCGAGGCGACGGGTGATCCGGCGACGGGTGTGCGCATTGCCCGGGAGGCATTCCGACACGGTAAATCCGTTGTCATGGTTAACGTGGAGGCCGATGCGCTGGTCGGTCCGCTGTTGGCTGAGGAAGCTCGCAAGGCTGGCGTCGTCTATTCGCTGGCTTGGGGCGATCAGCCTGCACTGATCTCGGAGCACGTGGATTGGGCGCGCACCTGCGGTTTCGAAGTGGTGGCGGCGGGTAAGGGCACGCGCTATCTGCCGAGCTACCACGGATCAACACCTGAAACTGTCTGGGACATCATCTCAAGTTATCTCAAGGTCGAGCGCGGCAAGGTCAACTTGCAGATGTTCAACTCGTTCATTGATGGAACGAAGTCGGCGATTGAGATGACCGCTGTTTGCAATGCCTGCAACCTGATGCCACAGGATGGTGGTCTGACATTCCCGCCGGCGACACGATTCGAGCTTGCGGATTTATTGAAACCAAAGAGCGATGGCGGGTTGCTCGACAAGAAGGGTGTTACGGAAGTTGTGTCATCGCTGTACCGCGACGGTCAGGATGTTCCGCATCATCTCGCGATGGGAACGTATGTCGTTATCACATCGGAAAGCGCCTATGCGCGGCGCTGTTTTGGCGAGTACAACACGTTGCCTGACAAGAGCGGCACATATGCTGCGCTCTACCGCCCAACCCATATGATCGGTCTTGAACTTGGCGTATCGGTTGCGTCCGTGGCCTTGCGTAAAGAGCCGACTGGTACGGCGCGTGTTTGGAATTCGGATGTTGCAGCGATTGCAAAACGCGCGTTGCGCGCGGGTGAAACGCTCGATGGGGAAGGTGGCTTTACCGTATGGGGTAGGCAGATGCCAGCTGCCATGTCGCATGCTGCGAATGCGATGCCGATCGGTCTTGCGCATCGGGTGAAGCTCGTTCGCGATGTGGCAGAAGGCGCGGTCATCGGAATTGATGATGTTGTGCTCGATCCAGATAATGCCGCAGTATCAGCTCGCAAGGAGTTGGTGGCGCGCTTTGCGGGATGAATTCGCGGGCTGCTCATTTTATCGGGACCGGAGTTTTTATGATGAAAGCCATTTCGGGGCTTGTTGCTGTGTTGACGCTGGTGATTTTGGGTATTGGGATTGGGCCCATGCCAGCTATAGCAAAAAAGGGTTTTGATTGTGCGCATGGTCCCGACAGCTATCGCGTGCGCAATGTCCCATCATGGGATCGGCTCAATGTTCGTTCAGGTTCTGGCGCGCACCATGACGTTGTTGGCACCATCTCGGCGACGGGAACGGGCATTCGATGTATCGGACCGTGCCATAAAAACTGGTGCCGCATCGATTGGCGGGGGACGGTCGGCTGGGTCAACATGCGCTATCTGGCCGAGTAGGGTAGGGCTCACTACATGTATGTGAATTTTCACTGCTGCGAGGGGAGCGATTGGCCGACATTCGTTCATCCTTCCAAAATTTCCATGAGCGGGAGCTAAGACATCAATTGGGAATCGGTTTTGGACTGATCATCGTTCTGGCAGTGCTTGGGCTCGCAATGCTTCCGCAGATGTGGGTCAAGAAGGTGCTTGCGGAAAATTCGCACGAGCGCGCGGATTTTCCTGGCACGGGCGGTGAGTTCGCACGTCACCTGCTCGATGAGATGAAGCTTGGCGAAGTGAAGGTCGAACAGACCAATCTTGGCGATCATTATGATCCGCAGGCCAAGGTCGTGCGCTTGACGCCGCAACACATGAACGGTCGCTCGCTCGCTGCCGTCGTCGTGGCTGCGCATGAAGTCGGCCATGCGATGCAAGATGCTACGGGCTACAAGCCTCTGCAGGCGCGCACGCAACTTGCGACTAAGGCTCACAACATCGAGCGGATCGGTTCAATCGTCATGCTTTCAGCGCCCGTGGTGATGGTGCTCGTCAAGGCGCCAGTGCTCGCGATCGTGCAAATCGGCGCAGGGCTTTTGATTCTCGCTTCGACGATTTTGATGCATATAACAACGCTTCCAGTCGAGTTTGATGCAAGCTTTCGGCGGGCGCTGCCGGTGCTTCAGGCCGGTCGCTATATCAACCCCGACGACATGGTGGCGGCGCGGCGCATCTTGAAGGCGGCGGCACTGACCTATGTGGCAGCGGCGGCAATGAGCCTGCTCGACGTCATGCGGTGGTTCCGTGTTCTGCGGCCCTGAGTAAGGGGATCGGCACGGGCACGATGGCCTTCTATTTTCCTGATACACCAGATTTGCCGCTACCTTCCGGGCACCGGTTCCCGGCGGGCAAATACCGGATGCTGCGGGAGAGGTGTATGGCATCGGCTTTGTTCAAGCGGGCTGGATTGATAGCCTCGCCGGCTGCGCTTCGTGCGGATCTTCATCGCGCCCATGACGAGGGTTATGTCCGAGAAGTTCTGGCTGGGACGCTTTCGGCGGATGAGTTGCGGCGGATTGGCGTTCCGTGGAGCGAGATCCTGGTTGCACGTTCTTTGGCGACTGTGGGTGGTTCACTTGCGGCGGCGCATGATGCGTTGAGCACGGGGATCGCGGGTCAAATCGCTGGTGGTACGCATCACGCCCATCGCAATTTCGGCTCAGGATTTTGTGTGTTCAACGATCTCGCCGTGGCGGCGTTGGCGCTCATTGCGGATGGGCGTGCTGAGCGTGTCAGTATTCTTGATTGCGATGTTCATCAAGGCGATGGGACTGCTGCGATCATGTCCGGTGTCGCTCAGGTGCAGACGATTTCGCTGCATGGAGAGAAAAATTTCCCGTTCCGAAAGTCCGCATCCGATCTCGATATTGCACTGCCTGACGATACGGGAGACGCGGATTATTTGGCGGCACTAGGCGTTGCGCTCGATGCAATTGCTTCGTTTAGGCCCAGTATCCTGCTCTACCTTTCAGGCGCGGATGTGCTGGCATGCGATCGGCTGGGGCGTTTGGCGTTGACGCTTGGCGGTCTTGCAGCGCGCGACAAGATAGTGTTCGAATTTGCCAAGGCGCGCGGCTTGCCGGTTTCGATTGCAATCGGTGGCGGCTACGCGGAGCCGATCTCGATCTCGGTTGATGCTTATATGGCCACGTTTCAAGTGGCGCAGTCAGTTTATGGATTCTGATTGCGAGCCCTGTCGAGTTCGGCGGTGCGTGCGGCAAGTTGGTGGCCGAGTGAGAAACTCAATTTGAGCCACACGAGTGCAGCTGGAACGGCCGTCAGCGCGATGACCGAACCGGTCAGGCCCAATCCCTTGCCCAGTGCGTTGAAGATCCACCCGGATGCAGCATCTCCACCTCGGTAAACGACCGTGTCGATGAAGTTCTGCGCCTTATATTTCTCATCCTCGTCAACGACTGTGTAGAGCACCTTGATCGCGGGGGTGGCGAAAGCGAATGCAATGGCACGCTCAACGGCCATGATCGTAACGATAACGGCGAGGGTCGGTGAAATGGCAAGGCCGATCAATCCCACCGCACACCATGTGGGAAGCATGGCCGCGGCGAAGCCGACGCCGAAACGCTCGATCAGGCGACCGGTTGCCGATACCTGCAACAGGATCGTCAGAATCGAGACTGCGAGATCGATACGGGCCAGCAACTGGACTCGTGCCGTACGGTCGGCCAGGGCCTCGCCGACGATACGCGACTGTTCCAAGTAGAAATAGGTGGAGACGAGGTTTCCGAGGAGAATCCATAACGCGATGCGGAACAGATATGGTGATTGCCACACGCGGACGGCTCCAGCGAGGATACTTTTGCCGATGGAGCGTTTGGTGTTTTCGGCGTTGGCCTCACCGGGCATCGTGCGGCGCAGGAGTATTGCGGCGGCGAGTGCAAGTGAAAGCAATAGAGCCGATACGAGCAGCAGATCGTCAGGTCCGATGATGCGTACAAACGATTGCGTAATGATCGGTCCTGCGAATGCTCCTGCGGATCCACCAGCTGCGATGAAACCATAAAGACGTTTCGCCTGCTGAGAAGCGTAGAGATCGGACATCACGCTCCAGAACAGGGAAACGACGAACAGGTTGAAGACGCTTGCCCAGATGAAAAACACACTGGCAACCGTCTTGGTGCGTCCGTCCCCCGACAAGAGTATCCAGAAAGCAATGAGATTGAGAATGAAGAAGCCATAAACAACGGGGACGATCAGTCGCTTGGGGAAATGCGAACTGACCCAGCCGTAGATCGGCACGGCGGCGAGCATGACAAAAAAGACGGCGACGAACAGTGTTTGAAGTTGCTCGCGGCCGACGGCGATGCCCATCTCATCGCGAACGGGCCTGATGATGTAGTAGGCGGCGAGAACGAGGAAGAAATAGACGAACGAAATGATAAGGGCGGCGACTTCACCTGGCTCTACGTGCACGAGGCGGTTGATAAGGCGATGGAGTGAGCCGCTTGGGTTGGCGGCGTCATGCCGCTTGGCCCGAGAAGCGTGTTCGTCGTCCGTTGCCAAGCTGATCCCCTTCGAAGAGCGATGACCATTGCTGTCAGTTCTAGATCGTGTTCATGTTCAATAGAATCATGAGCACGATCTAGACTTTTGTTTTGAGCGTTTTATTCACGCTGAACCGCTGCGCACTTCAGCTAAATACGCTCTAAGTGACAAGCTCGTGCATGGGGTATTTGTGGAGTGCTTGCTGCGAGTGCTGCAAACACCGTCGTCATCGGGCGAGGAATTGCCTCGATGACGGAGGCCCAAAAAATAGGAATGGGTGCGATTATCGCTACGCCGGTAACGGGCGATTTTTCGCACTCACCCATCGCATCGTTCACTCATCCATCTTTAGCGCGTTGATGAACGCTTCCTGCGGTATTTCGACCTTGCCGAACTGACGCATCTTCTTCTTACCCGCCTTCTGCTTTTCCAGAAGCTTTCTTTTACGGGTTATGTCGCCGCCGTAGCACTTGGCGAGCACGTCCTTGCGTAGTGCGCGGATTGTTTCGCGGGCAATAATGCGTCCGCCGATCGCCGCCTGAATTGGAATCACGAACATGTGCTGGGGAATGAGATCCTTCAGCTTCTCGCACATGACACGACCGCGTGACTCAGCCCGGCTGCGGTGCACGATTATTGAGAGCGCATCGACGGGCTCGCCATTGACGAGGATCTGCAGCTTGACGAGATCTTCGGGCTCATAGCCGAGGATCTGATAGTCGAAGGATGCGTAACCGCGGCTGATGGATTTCAAACGATCGTAGAAATCGAACACGACCTCGTTCAACGGTAGTTCGTAGACGAGCATAGCGCGGCTGCCGGCGTAGGTTAGGTTTTTCTGGCGACCGCGGCGATCCTGACAGAGTTTTAGAACGGCGCCCAAGTAGTCGTCGGGTACCATAATGGTTGCGGAGATCCACGGCTCCTCGATGCGGTCGATGCGGGTGGGGTCGGGCATGTCCGCGGGGTTGTGCATCTCGATCAACGTGCCGTCGTTCATATGTAGGTGGTAGACGACAGATGGCGCGGTGGTGATGAGGTCGAGATTGAACTCGCGTTCCAGCCGCTCAGTGATGATCTCCAGGTGCAGCAGACCCAAGAAGCCACAGCGGAAGCCGAAGCCAAGCGCAGCTGAACTTTCGGTCTCGAATGAGAAGCTGGCATCGTTCAAGCGCAGCTTTGCCATTGCGTCGCGCAAGTCTTCGAAGTCTGCCGCGTCAACGGGAAAGAGGCCGCAGAACACCACCGGCTGGGCTGGCTTGAAGCCCGGCAGCGGCTCTGGCGTCGGATGCCTGTCGTCTGTTACTGTGTCGCCAACGCGCGTGTCGGCAACTTCCTTGATGGCAGCGGTGAAGAATCCAATTTCGCCGGGCCCAAGTTCTCCAAGCATTTCCTGCTTGGGGCGAAACACGCCAACGCGCTCAATCGGGTGCACGGCGCCTGTCGACATCAGGCGGACCTTTTGGCCCTTCTTCAATACGCCATCGATGACGCGGACCAGAACGACGACGCCGAGATAAGCGTCATACCAGCTGTCGACCAGCATTGCCTTCAGCGGCTTGTTGCGATCACCCTTTGGCGGGGTAAGCGTTTGACGATCGCCTCCAGCACGGCGGCGACGTTAAGTCCTGTCTTGGCGGAGATGGGCACGGCTTCGGATGCATCGAGCCCGATGACGTCCTCGATCTGCGTTTTGACGCGATCGACGTCAGCGGCAGGCAGATCCACCTTATTGAGAACGGGCAGGATCTCGAGATTATTGTCGAGAGCAGTATATACGTTCGCCAGGGTTTGCGCTTCGACACCTTGTGAAGCGTCAACGACGAGAATGGCGCCCTCGCAGGCAGCAAGCGACCGCGAGACTTCGTAGGCGAAGTCGACGTGTCCTGGCGTGTCCATCAGATTGAGCTGATAGGTATGACCGTCTTCGGCCTTGTAGTCCAAGCGGACGGTTTGGGCCTTGATGGTGATGCCGCGTTCGCGCTCGATATCCATCGAGTCGAGCAGCTGCTCCTTCATCTCACGATCTGTGACGTTGCCGCATAGCTGAATCAGCCTGTCGGACAAAGTCGACTTACCGTGGTCGATGTGTGCAATGATTGAGAAATTTCGGATCAGGGATGTGTCGGTCATGCGCGGCTCTTAGCATTCGCCGTGAGCGTGGGAAAGAGCGGTTTTTGGGGGCGGTCCAAGGGGTCGCACCGGACGACGGTCAACACTGCTGGTTGCCATTCTGTTCTAGCGTTGAGGCGCTCCTTGTGCGATTGTCCTAAGGCGAATGTTGGAGATCGCGATCATTGAAACTTCGGTCATTTTCCTTGACGCCCTTCCAGTCAATGGCCCACATGTTCGGTAGTGACTACGAACCCGAACACATGGGAGAACAGTCTCATGTCAGCCGATTATGGAGCTCCTCAAATGAAAGAATTGAATGACGAAGCGCGCCGGGCGGTCAATTCCGCGTTCGATGCGCTCAAAGACTGGCGGAACGACATGGCGGCGGCAAGCGAGCGCTATTCTTCCAAAGTTTTCGATCAGATGTCCGAGGCGACCCGCGCAATGGGTTGGCCTGACGAGGTCGTCAATGCAACACGTATGCAGCTGCAGAATGCCTCGCGCATGCAGCTCCAGATGATGGATCAAGTGATGGACGCCTGGAAGACGCAGCTGCGTAATCCGGGGTCGTCGCTTCAGATGCCGCAAATGCCGAATATTCCGGGCATGCCTGATTTCAGCAAGGGAATGGGCGATCTGGGTGGATTGGGTGCCGCGCCGTTCCAGTTCTGGATGCAGGCCGCAGAGATGTGGCAGAAGAACTGGGCGTCGGCCATGTCGCTTTGGATGAAGGGTCCGTCTGGTTTGGCCGAGATGATGGAGCAGATGCGCCGCGACATGGGCGGTAATGGCCGCTGAGCAGCAGCAGTGCCAGCTTAACGAAGTGACGAGCGGCTAGAGCGCATTTCGATCCAATAGGATCGAACCTGCGCTCTAGCTTTTTGTTTGGCCGCATTTTCTTCGACGAACCGGTGCCCCAGTTCGTGGGAAAATGCTCCTGTAGGCTGTGGAACTTCGCAGCCTCTCATTACGTGCAATCCAGCTCCGCGCAATTCGCATAATTGCTGCTGTGGAAATGAGAGTGCTGCAGCTGCCGGTCGAGGAAATTGCGCGGCCGATTGCGGGAATTGCCGTCTTCGATCAACAAGCAGCCCAATTGCCCAAATTGAGCCCTGTTGCGCGTGTTGATGAAAATGGCGGGTTGACACGTCAGCCTCAAGGGGCCACTCCCGCTCGCCACTTCCTTTCCACCCCCTCGAGAGGTTTTAATGCGCACCGTAGTCTCCTGTGTTTGTGCCGTGGCGCTTTCCACGCTGATGTTTGGAACGAGCGCTTTTGCAGCGGCGCCAACGGGATTTAAGGAAAACTCGCGGGATTGCCAAAACACGGCCGAGTTTGGTGCGTGGCTTGAAGGTTTCAAAAAGGACGCACAGGCCGCAGGTATTTCAAAGGCCGCTATTCACAAAGCTCTCAACGGCATCGCGTTCGATCCGAGCGTTATCAAGCGCGATCGTAAACAGGGGTTCTTTGCGCAAAGCTTCATCTCGTTTCAGAAGAAGCTGGCGACGGATGGGCGCGTCGTTGCGGGCCGCAAAAAGATCGAGGCCAATAATTCCGCTTTTACGAGAGCGGAAAAGGAATTTGGCGTGCCTCCTGAGGTTATTACCGGGTTCTGGGCGCTGGAAAGCGACTTCGGCAAAGGCATGGGCGATCTTTCCGTGCTGCGATCGCTCGTCACGCTCGCCTATGATTGCCGCCGCGGTGAGATGTTTAGAGAGGAACTGAAGGCGGCATTGAAGATCATCGACCGTGGAGATCTTGAGCCGTCCGAGATGATCGGTTCGTGGGCCGGTGAGCTTGGCCAGACGCAGTTCCTGCCAACGCGGTATGTCGAGTATGCCATCGACTATGATGGCGACAAGCACCCTAATCTCTTCAAGTCTGACGCGGACATCATTGGCTCCACCGCCAACTACATGAAGCATCTGGGTTGGAAGCGCGGTGAACCTTGGATCGAGGAAGTCGTTTTGACAGGCGACTTGCCGTGGCAGGACGCGGATCTCGCGGTTAAGCATCCGCGCACTCAGTGGTCCAAATGGGGTGTGAAGCGGGTTGATGGGGGTGCGTTGCCGTCAGACCAGCTCAAGGCATCGCTACTTCTCCCGATGGGACGTCACGGGCCGGCATTCCTGGCGTATGATAATTTTGGTGTCTACCTGCAATGGAATCAGTCACTCAACTATGCGACGACTGCGGCATATCTTGCCACTCGCATTGCTGGGGCGTCGAAGATGCGGTCAGGGCGCGATGATATTCCGGTGCTGAGCGGTGAGGAGACGAAGGAGTTACAGCAGCTGCTTGCGCGGCGCGGATTCGATGTCGGTACCATCGACGGCCTTGTGGGTGAGAAAACGCGAGCTGCAATCAAGCAAATGCAGATCAAGTTCAAACTCCCCGCAGACAGCTATCCGACGCCGGAGCTGCTCAATCGGCTGCGCGGCAGCTAGAGCGCTGTTGGGGGTTGCTCCGCTTCGGGTTGGAGAAACCAAACCGACCGCGATCGTGTACTGCGTGGGCCCGTATCTGCGACAATTGAGTTCATTCGCTGATCGGATGCCGGTTGATATTCAAGATGCGCCTGCCGTTGCCTAATTCATACCACTTGAGATAGTGACCTCCTTTCCAGTTCACTTGGCGCAGCGTAGGATTACCCGCCGCGACTGTGACGCGCCGCCAACTCTCATTTGGACATCGAGGGGCTGCCACTGTTTACCGTATTCGCCGCCATCGCCCCGGTCTTCGCGCTGGTCCTCGTTGGTCATGTCATACGCCGTACTGTGGTCGATAGTCCCGAGTTCTGGGGCGGAGTGGACCGGGTTGCGTATTGGGTTCTGTTGCCAGCACTGTTGTTTGACAAAATCTCCACGATGGAGTTGTCGCCAGATTTCGTTGGTCCCTACGCGATCGTCGTCACAGGTGGCTTTGTTGCCGCATTTGTGTTTGCACTTGGCGTATCGTTGCTGATGGGATTCCCAGGACCCGTAGCGAGTTCGGTGCTGCAGGGCGCATCGCGACACAATACGTTCATTGCGCTTGCGGTAACGGAGCGGTTGTTTGGGGCTGCGGGTCAGTCCAGCGCATATCTCGCATCATCAATCCTCATTCCTGTCACGAACATCGCCGTCGTTGTCGCGATGGTCATGCTGCATCGAAATAAATCCAATTCGCCGAGCGTTGGCCGAGCGATTGTGCGCGATATCGTGCGTAATCCGTTGCTGATTGCGGTGGGGATTGGTCTTCTATTCAACATCGCCGGTGTCGGCAAGGTGTTGGTTTTACATGATGTGACCGATCTATTGGGCCGGGCCGCTCTACCCATGGTGCTCTTGTCAATCGGTGCGGCGATCCGCTTGGATGGCCTGGGCGCGTCAATGGCACCGATAGCGGTATCGACAGCTGGCAAGATGATCGTGTTCCCGGCGGCAATACTTTTGCTTGCGCATATGTTCGGGCTAGGGCTCGTGGCTGCCAGCGTCGCCATGATCTACGGATCAGCGGCAACAGCGACATCGTCCTACGCGCTGGCGCGTCAGATGGGGGGCGATGCACCGCTTGCGGCCGCGATCGTGACGCTGCAGACGTTGTTGTGCTTCATTACGATTCCGCTGGCGATCGAGATCACGCGACGTGTGATCTCGTGAGTTTGGACAGCAGGCGCGTAGCGGATGCTGCTGTCGTGAAGCAGCCACCTTACCTTGCGATCAGTGCAGCTTGACGTGCGGCTCGGTGCGGCGCGTGATGGTTCGCGAAATTGTATCGAGCGCAACCTTGGTGACGCCATGCAGTGCCATCAGATGCATCTTGTAGAGCGAGCGGTACATCAATTTCGCGAATAGGCCTTCGATCATCATCGACCGACCTGAGACGAACCCCATAAGGTTTCCGACAGTCGAGTAATGGCCGAGTGAGACGAGCGAGCCAAAGTCGCGGTACTTGAAATCCTTGAGTGGCTGGCCTTGCATTTGCAGAGGTATGTTGACCAGCAGTTGAGAGGCCATTTGGTGTGCGGACTGTGCTCGTGGCGGTATTGGGGTATCCGTACCTTCAGGCACGAGATAAGCGCAGTCGCCGAGCGCGAAGATGTTGTCGTCCTTCGTTGTCTGAAGTGTCGGGCGGACGATCAACTGGTTGGAGCGACTGACTTCGAGGCCGTCGAGGTGAGCGAGAACCGGCGGGCCCTTGACGCCTGCTGCCCAAACCACCAGTTCGGAAGGAATGAAATCGCCAGATGCCAGCTTGACGCCTTCGGGCGTGACCTCGGTAACGCGCGCATTGGTGCGGATGTCCACACCCAGATCAGTGAGAATTTTGGAGGTCGACTGGGACAATCGCTCAGGCAAAGCTGGAACGATGCGTGGTGCGGCTTCGATCAGCGTAATCTTGATGTCTTTTTCGGTGTCGATGCGGTCCAGTCCGTAGGCGATAACGCCGCGCACAGTGCGATGCAACTCGGCAGACAATTCCGTTCCGGTTGCGCCTGCGCCAATGATGGTGACGTGTAATTGACCGGGGCGAATGGGCTCCGCCTGCGTGTGGGCGCGCAAGCATGCGTTGATGAGGCGACGGTTGAAGCGCTCCGCCTGGATTGGCGTATCGAGCATCACCGCGTATTTATCGACGCCGGGTGTGCCGAAATCGTTGGAGATGCTGCCTACGGCGATGACAAGGGTGTCATACTTGAACGAGCGTTCGGGAGTGATCGGGCGGCCATCCTCGTCGAACGTTGCTGCCAAATGAACGAGCTTTTGTTCACGATTAAGGCCGGTCAGTTCGCCATAGCGGTAGCGGAAGCCGCTCCAGTGCGCTTGCGCCAGATAGTCGAGCTCGTGTCGGCTGACATCCATGCTGCCAGCCGCGATCTCGTGCAGCAGCGGTTTCCATATATGGGTACGGCCCTTGTCGATCAGCGTAACGCCTGCCTTGCCCTTGCGGCCAAGTTTCTTGCCAAGCTGGGTGACGAGCTCCAGTCCGCCAGCGCCGCCGCCAACAACGACGATTTGGTGGAGGTTGGGGTCGGAGATCGATGGAAGGGCGGGATCGGGACGTTTCTCAGCGCGTGCCATGGCGGTCCTTCTTGTTCTTAGAGCAGGTCAGATTTGGATTGAATCATGTCTGACCAATGGGGTCTGCTCCGTCTCCTTGTTTGAGAAACCGGTTCAAGCCTTCGATGGAAGCATACCTGCTTCCATCTCAGCCGATCAGGCTCGAAGGCGAAAGCTACCAAAAAAATCGGCACAGTCCCACTAGAGAGGACATAGCACTTTCGGTCGCTTGCGCCCACAACAAGGTTGCCAGTCAGGGTTACCTGGCGGGGCGCTGGCCTATTGCGGGCGGCTTTAAGCAAATGATTGGGCGCGGCAGCGGCTTGCTGATCAGCCGCGAATTTCGCCTCCCGTGGCTTTCGATACCGCTGCGATGATCTTCTCGGAGATCGTGTCGATCTCCTTGTCGGTCAATGTTTGTGTCGTCGGTTGCAGTGTGACTTCAATGGCGAGCGATTTTTTACCTTCCTGGGCCAGCTTGCCGCCTTCGAACATGTCGAATACCGAAACGTTGCGGATCAACGTCTTGTCTGCGCCTTGAGCAGCGCGCACGACATCAGCGGCTGCCACACCGCGATCCAGGACGAAGGCGAAATCGCGTGTCAGCGCCATCAGGTCGCTTTCCTCCAGCTGTGGCCGGGCTCTGGATTTGCGCTTTTCAGGCGGTAGATTGCCAAGGAATACTTCGAAGGCGACGACGGGTGCATCCATGTCGAGCGTGGAAAGAGTTCGTGGATGCAGTTCGCCGAACTGCGCGAGCACCATTTTGGGGCCCATGCGCAATGTGCCTGAGCGGCCGGGATGATAGTAGGCCGGAGCATCGCGCGTGACCTGCACTTTGGTGCCATCAATACCAAGCGCTTCAAGCACGGCGAGTGCGTCCGCCTTTGCATCGAACAGATCGACGCGCGCGCCATTCCCTGACCAGTGGCGGCCGGTGCCTGTAGCGCGAGCGGTTGAAGTCCGCACACCTGAAGCAGAGACGTACTGGTCTTCCGGTTTCGTGCCGCGATAGGCTTGCCCGAGTTCGAACAATGCAACGTCAACGATGCCGCGATTGGCGTTGCGCCGTGCCGCTGCCAGCAGGCCCGGGAGCAGCGAGGGCCGCATCGACGACATCTCGACGGAGATCGGGTTTGCCAATTCAAGCTCATCGATGTCGCCGCCGAAGAGCTCCGCCTCGCGTTTCGATATAAAGGAATATGTCACGGCTTCGACAAGTCCGCGGACGGCGAGGGTGCGACGCGCGCGGCGAATGCGCCGCTGCAATTCGGTTAGAACGGGGCGGGCAACGCCTGCGGGGCTCGGCAGCGGTGTGGAGGGAACGTTGTCGATTCCGACAATGCGAACGATTTCCTCGACGAGATCGGCCGAGCCATTGACGTCGGGGCGCCAGCTCGGCGCGGTTACTTCGAGCTTTTCGGTTTTGGTGTCACCGTCGAACTCGAAGCCAAGATCCTTGAGAATACGCTTCATGTCCGCTTCGGGCACGTCGAGGCCGGAGAGTTCTTTGACGCGACCCAGATCGAAGGAAATCCTGCGTTGAGAGTCGGGCGCCTTACCCGCAACCTTGGCTTTCGAAGGTGTGCCGCCACACATCTCGATGATGAGATCCGTTGCGAGATCGAGACCAGGCATGACCGAGAGCGGATCGACACCGCGCTCGAAGCGATAGCGTGCGTCGGTGAGAAGTCCGGCTTTGCGTCCAGTCATGGTGGTGCGGACGGGATCAAACCACGCGCTTTCGACGAGAACGTTGGTTGTCGCTTCTGTCGAGCCTGATTGTTCGCCGCCCATAATGCCGCCAAGACCGAGCGGTCCGCTTTCGTCGGCGATGACGCACATCGTTTCGTCGATTGCGTGGGTTTTACCGTCAAGCCCGAGGAAGCTTTCACCACTGTGTCCCAAGCGTGCGCGAACGGTACCTTTCAGCTTATCGGCGTCATAAACATGGAGCGGTCGGCCGAGATCGTAGCAAATGTAGTTCGTTACATCGACGAGCGCATTGATGGGGCGCAGGCCAATGGCTTTGAGACGCCGCTGCATCCATGCGGGTGATGGCCCGTTCTTGACGTTCTTGATGTAACGTCCGGCAAAAACCGGGCAGGCATTGGCAGTGTCTTGTGAGAACTCAAGCTTGATGTCGATCGGGCTTTGCTCGGAACCTTCGACGGCGCCAAGCTTGCGCGGGGGCTTTAGTTTGCCGAGGCCAGCGGCTGCAAGGTCACGCGCGATGCCGCGGACGCCAGTGCAATCGGGGCGGTTGGGGGTCAGTGAGACATCAATAACGGGATCATCGAGCCCAATAGCGTCGATGTAGCGCGTACCGACTTTGTCGATCAGCGCGGTGTCGACCTCGATAATACCTTCCGCGTCGTTGGAAAGCTCCAGCTCCGCGGATGAACACATCATACCGTTGGAGACAACGCCACGTACCGGCTTTTTCTCCAGCGTGATTGCGGACCCGGGGATGAAAGTGCCGAGCGGTGCGAATACGCCCAGCATGCCAGCGCGCGCATTAGGAGCGCCGCAGACGACTTCCATCAGTGGCTTACCCTTCTCGATCTCGACTTGAAGGACGCGCAGGCGGTCCGCATTGGGATGCTGCTTTGCCTCGACAACGCGCGCAATGGTGAATGCAGCCAGCTTGGCTGCGGGATTCTCGATGCCTTCCACTTCAAGACCGATCGACGAAAGCGTCTTTTCGATCTCCTCCAGGGAAGCATCGGTGTCCAGGTGGTCCTTGAGCCAGGAGAGCGTGAATTTCATCTGGCGTATTCCCTGTTGGTGCCCGTCGATGACGGGGCAATTGCGTCAAGTTTCAAGTCAGCGCACTGCTGCTGCCGCCTTATGAATCAGTTGTGGTCGCGTCGTATCACGTCTGACCCGTGCTTTTTTCGCACCGTGTAGAGCTTGGCCCATATCCACACGAAGGACACAGCGATGCGAATGAGAGTGAGGCCGTAGTACATGCGAAATACAAAGCAGTACCAGACGAACCATCGCATGGTGCGGTTCATGTAGACCGCGGTCACCGACAGTTCGAAGTGTTCCATGATGTCGAAGAAGCCGCCTCTCAGCACCAGATCGAGTGCGAAGAAGGCAGTCGCGATGGGGCCGCCGCTGACGGTTTGTCCGCGCGAGCCGACAAAGATCTCTTTGCCATCGGCCTGCAGCAACAGGCAGCTCACCACGAACAGAATGTAGAAGACGAGCATCGAAATGCCCATCGAGCGATAGTAGATGAGGACGTGGCGAAGGGTTTCGCGCGAAAACCCGTACTCGATCCAGCTGTCGAGATCGCGGTGCTTGCTGTCGTGATAAAACCAAGTCCACACGGCAGCGACGGTCATGGCGACCGTCAGCGCAATGCAGAACAGTATGGGTAATGTCGTGTCTATGACCAGCGGCA
>AERA01002224.1_pt1 | contig 15579 bp, 15 predicted proteins | sample 267968 | NCBI WGS metagenome assembly AERA01 (sample SAMN02954363, study PRJNA61401) | activated sludge metagenome | biome: terrestrial; feature: wastewater treatment plant; material: activated biomass; isolation source: activated biomass of an industrial wastewater treatment plant | reverse complement strand
TCGGAAATCATCCTCGACCGAAAGGTTTCCGACAAGCGCGTGTTCCCGGCGATCGATGTCGCTCGTTCCGGCACGCGCAAGGAGGACCTGCTGGTGCCGAAGGATCAGCTCAAGAAGGTCTACGTGCTCCGCCGCATCCTCAATCCGATGGGCACGATGGATGCTATCGAGTTCCTTATCGACAAGCTGAAATCGACGAAGACCAACTCCGATTTCTTCTCACAGATGAATACTTGAGGCGGATTTCAAATCTCCGTTTCGACGCTAAACTTGCAACCCCGCGGACAGATGCGTTCGCGGGGTTCGTTTTTTGGGGCGGGGTTCGTTCGTTATCTTGGGCTCGGGCGATGTAAGGATACATGATGCCATGACCTCCCGGACGACCATCTTTGCATTGTCGTCAGCGTCTGGCAGGGCGGGTGTCGCGGTCATTCGCGTGTCAGGACCGCACGCCGGCATGGTGCTCGACGTGATGGCTGCGAAACGGCCAAAGCCGCGCGAGGCGGCTGGCCGCAGGATCGTGAACCCGACGACGGGCGAGCTTCTCGATCGTGGCGTCGTCATTTGGTTTCCTGCTCCCAGGAGCTTCACCGGTGAAGATGTGGCGGAGCTTCAATTGCACGGCAGCGTTGCTGTGGTGCGTGCCGTACTCGCCGCTCTCTCCTTGTTCCCGGATTGCCGGCCAGCGGAACCTGGCGAGTTTGCACGCCGTGCCTTCTCCAATGGCAAGATTGATCTCACTCAGGCAGAGGGTCTCGCCGATCTCATTGACGCTGAAACCGAGGGTCAGCGGCGGCAGGCGTTGCGGCAAGCTCAGGGTGCCCTGTCATCGCTCTATGAAAGTTGGCGACAGTCTGTGATTGAGGCCGCCGGGCTCGTGGAAGCCTCGATCGACTTTTCCGATGAAGCTGATGTGGCGATGGATGCATTCACGCAGGGGCGGAGCATTGTGCAGGCTCTGGAGCGGCAGATTCGCCGGCATCTCGCGGATGGCCATCGTGGGGAGATCTTGCGGTCCGGATTTCAGGTGGTGCTTGCGGGACCGCCGAACGTCGGTAAATCCAGCCTCCTCAACGCGCTTGCCCGGCGCGATGCGGCAATCGTTTCGGAAGAGGCCGGCACGACCCGAGATGTGATTGAGGTGCGGCTCGATCTGGGCGGGCTACCGGTCGTGGTTTCTGATACGGCAGGTATTCGCGAAACCGATGCTGCGGTGGAGCGGGAGGGTATTCGGCGGTCTCTGGCTCGAGCCGGCGACGCGGATCTCGTCATCTGGCTTACTGACATCCATGCTCCCGAGCCCAACCTTCCGCTCGAACTTCGGGATATGGCCGACCGGACCCTGCTGGTGGTCAACAAGTCGGACTTGGCGCCCGACGCAGGCCAACCAGTGCTCCCCGACGATATGGTCGCCGTTTCCGTGAAGACAGGTGCTGGACTGGATGTGCTGACCGGGCGGCTGGCGGCAATTGCTGAGGACAGGATCTCTCCTGGCGATGCTCCTGCCCTGACACAAGATCGGCACAGGAGGCTTCTTGAGCAGGTTGCGGAAGATCTGGACGCCTTTCTTGCCGGTGACGCCAACCATAGCGAATTACGTGCGGAAGACCTTCGCCGTGCCGCTGTGGCAATTGGCCGGATCACCGGGAGGATTGATGTGGAGGATGTCCTCGATCAGGTGTTTGGGCGCTTCTGCATTGGCAAGTGATGGAACGAGATGCGGATCGGACGAGTGGATGATTTTAGCGCTGACATCTCTCTGGTGTCCGAGCCCTCAAAGTGTTCTGCCCGGCATCGTGTTTCACGTGAATCATTAAGTTGTTTCAACAACTTGGTTATGCAACCCGATTCCAGTGATTCACGTGAAACATTGAAATGTGGGTTTGCGATCCGGCATCGCAATAAAGCCGTGGCGTTTCACGTGAAACAACTTTGACCGGCGCCCCACACGTCACTATGTTCGCGGCAATCGAACGGCGAGCGGTGTCGAAGCGCGCGGCGCCATAACCTGGGTCTTATTTGGATGCCTCAAGCGACCTACGACGTTATCGTTGTCGGCGGCGGCCACGCTGGCTGTGAAGCGGCGGCGGCTTCAGCGCGAATGGGCGCGCGCACTGCCTTGGTCACGCATGACCGCAGCACGATTGGCGAAATGTCTTGTAACCCAGCAATCGGAGGGCTCGGCAAAGGGCACCTGGTGCGCGAGATCGATGCCCTTGATGGCTTGATGGGGCGCGTGGCGGATGCCGCCGGTATTCAGTTCCGATTGTTGAACCGGTCAAAGGGCCCAGCTGTGCAAGGACCCCGGACACAGGCGGACCGGAAGCTTTACCGGCTTGCGATGCAGACAATGCTGGCAGAGCAACCGGGCCTGGAAATCATTGAGGGTGGCGTTGAAGATCTGCTGCAGGACCATGATCGTTGCGTAAACGGCGTCGTACTTGCTGATGGCTCGGAACTCAGAACAGCTGCGGTCGTATTGACAACGGGCACGTTTCTGAATGGTTTGATACATCTCGGCGAGACCCGGTTGCCAGCTGGAAGAATGGGGGCTGCTCCGGCGCTCAAGCTATCTGACCGACTCTATGGGTTAGGCTTACCAATGGGGCGGTTAAAGACCGGAACGCCAGCCCGTCTGGTTTCGGGTTCAATCGACTGGGCTAGCCTCGAGATGCAGCCAGCGGACGATGAGCCCGTACCGTTTTCGTTTTTGACGAGCCGGATTACCAATCCGCAAGTTTCTTGCGGAATTACGACGACCACGCCGCGAACCCATGACATCATTCGCGCCAATCTTGATCGCTCGCCAATGTACTCTGGGCAGATCACGAGCGTTGGGCCGCGCTACTGTCCGTCGATCGAGGATAAGGTGGTTCGCTTCGCGGATCGCGCCGGTCACCAGGTTTTTCTTGAACCAGAAGGACTCGACGATGATACGGTTTACCCCAACGGGGTATCGACGTCGCTACCCGCTGAAGTCCAGGACTCCTTTTTGCGGACACTTCCTGGCTTGGAGAAGGTCGTCGTCAAACGTCCTGGATACGCAATTGAGTATGATTACGTTGATCCACGAGCATTGACACCTGCCCTTGAGGTCAAGATCGCGCCGGGACTGTTTTTGGCAGGGCAGATAAATGGCACGACAGGTTATGAGGAGGCGGGGGCTCAAGGTCTACTTGCCGGCGTTAATGCAGCTTTGAAGGCCGGCGCGTTGGGGAGCGGTCGTTCATTTGCTGGGCATGACAATTCCTCTGGTGACTGGAGCAAGTTTGTTGTCTCCCGAGCGGATGGCTATCTTGGCGTGATGATTGACGATCTCGTTACGCGCGGGGTTAGCGAGCCCTATCGCATGTTTACTTCGCGCGCAGAGTTTCGTCTGAAGCTCCGCGCCGACAATGCTGATCAACGTCTCACGCCATTGGGCTTGAAGCTTGGCTGCGTTGGCGCGTTAAGGGCCGAGGCCTATTCGAGAAAGCAGCAAGAACTTTCACGCGCAGTAGAATTGCTTGAGGGTTTGTCGATTTCACCAAGCGAAGCGTCAAAACATGGCCTTGAGATAAATCGCGATGGGCGCAAGCGGACCGCATTCGAGCTTTTGTCATATCCTGATATCGACCTCGACCGTTTGAGCGGTTTGTGGCCTGAACTCGCATTAATGAATGCTGGGATCGCTGCACAGATCGAGATAGATGCAAGATACGCTGCATATGTGCGTCGCCAGGAAGAGGACGTAGCGATCTTGCGGCGAGATGAGGCCGAGGCTATTCCGGCAAATTTCGACTATTCGGCGCTGCCGGGGCTCTCCAACGAAATCCGGCAAAAACTCAAGCAGCATCGGCCATCGACGCTGGCTCAGGCTGGCCGCATAGATGGTATAACGCCAGCTGCGCTGATGCTGGTTCTCGCACATCTCAAGGCATTGAAGCGCGAAGCTAGGCGCGCCTTGCTTTAAGGTTGGTTGATCAACCTTATCGAGTGCCAAGGTTGAGTGTTTCACGTGAAACTTCGTGATAGTCGACTGCGGATAGTCGGAGCCCCGTCGAGATTACGAACTTGAATCTTCCAAATTTGTTGCGACAAGCGGTTGTGTTCGGCATCGGCGCGGTCGTTTGATTTCTATGGTAGTTCAGCGGTAATGATTCACGTGAAACATAACACTGGTGCAATCACGACATGAGCCCTGCAGAGTTTGCCCGCTTTTTCGATGTTTCACGTGAAACGGTCGATCGCCTTGAAGCCTACGCGGGATTACTAAAGCGGTGGCAAAAGACAATCAATTTAGTAGCACCAAACACCCTTGACGATGTCTGGCACCGCCACTTTGCCGACAGTGCGCAGCTCTTCCCACTGATACCTGAAAATGCACGACATCTTATGGATCTCGGATCAGGAGCGGGTTTTCCAGGTCTGGTCCTGGCAATTCTTGGTGCGGAAAAGCGCGCCGGACCTGTAGGCTCTGGCGGTTTGCGTGTATCGCTTATCGAAAGTGATACCCGAAAGGCAGCGTTCCTCCGCGATGTGGCACGTCAAATCGGTATCGCTGTGGACATCATGTCGTCGCGAATCGAAAGCATCACGAATTCAGCTAATGTCGCACCAGCAGATGTATTCACGTCCCGTGCTCTCGCACCGTTGCCGCGGCTTTTCGAGTTGGTCGAGCCGTTGTTTGCGCCTCAAGCCGTTGCCTTGTTTCTCAAGGGTAGAGCTGTGGCGGATGAGGTTGAGGCAGCACGAGGAGCGTGGGAATTTGATCTAGCGCTCAAGCAAAGCGTTACCGAAGCTGATGCGCGCATAGCTGTGATACGTCATTTGAAGCGCAAATAGGGAGGGCTGATCCCGTGATGTCTGACGGTGGGAGAAGCCAAGGCTTGAGAGTGCTCGCAGTTGCTAATCAGAAGGGCGGCGTCGGTAAAACGACGACCACGATCAACCTTGGGACCGCTTTGGCGGCGATTGGCGAGCGTGTCCTTGTGATGGATCTTGATCCGCAAGGCAACGCTTCAACGGGCTTAGGAATCAGCCCGGGAAGTCGCCGACGTACCTCGTATGATGTTTTGGCCGGCGAGGCGACGCTTGCTGAATCTGTGCTGCCGACGGCTGTGCCGGGATTGTTTGTTCTGCCTGCAAACTCTGATCTCGTCGGTCTCGAGAGTGACCTGATGGATGACCAGCACAGAGCGTTCCGGTTGCGAGATGCTCTTGCACAATTGGAAGCGTCGGCACGAACCTGGCCGGAAGATCAGCGTTTTAGCTATATGCTGATTGACTGTCCCCCATCGCTGAATCTATTGACGCTCAATGCGATGACATCCGCACATGCCGTTCTGGTGCCTGTGCAGTGTGAGTTTTTCGCTCTTGAGGGAATCTCGCAACTGAAGGAAACGATTGATCAGATCCGTGGATCACTAAATCCGCGGCTTGAGATCCAAGGCGTCGTGCTGACGATGCATGATGCTCGCACACATCTGTCGCGCGAAGTTGCCGACAACGTGCGCGCCTTCTTCGGTCCTAAAGTGTATGAGACAGTCATTCCGCGAAATACGCGGGTGGCGGAAGCGCCTTCTCATGGCAAGCCAATTCTTCTCTATGATTATGAGTGTGCAGGCAGCCAGGCGTACATCCGGTTGGCGACCGAAATCATCGAGCGGGAACGTCGGTACAAGGCGGCCTGAGGACGCAAGAATTGAAATCTATTCGTAACAACAACGAGTTGTGTGTTCAACACAGTGATTGAGCAAGAGGGAGCTCGTGATTGAGATGACTGCACCATTGCCGAAAAGCCGCCTGGGGCGCGGATTGGCATCGCTGATCGGGGACACGCCAACGGAGGGAGCATCTCGTCTGCCGCCTGAGGGTGAGCAACGCATGCTTGGAATCGAGCAGCTGAAGGGCGGTCGCTTCAACCCACGAAAGGATTTTCGTGCAGAGGAATTGGCGGAGCTGGCCGAGTCAATCCGACAGAAGGGCCTCGTCCAGCCAATCGTTGCACGGATCGATCCTGACCAGCCAGGCACCTACGAGATCGTGGCGGGTGAGCGGCGGTGGCGCGCAGCGCAGAAGGCTGGGCTTCATTTCGTACCTGTCATAGTTCGGGAGCTCGATGATCGCGAGGTATTGGAACTTGCCATTATCGAGAACGTACAGCGTGCGGATCTCAATGCCATCGAGGAGGCTGGTGGTTATCGCGATCTGGTCGAGCGCTTCCAGTACACTCAAGAACAGTTGGCCGAGATTATCGGCAAGAGCCGTAGTCACGTTGCAAACACCTTGAGGCTGTTGCGGCTGCCCGATGGCGTGCAGAAGATGGTGCAGTCGGGTGAGCTTGATCCGGGCCATGCGCGTGCACTGATCGGCCGGGATGACGCTGAATCGTTTGCCCTCCGTATTGTTGCTGAAGACCTCACGGTTCGCGAAGTCGAGGCGCTGGTACAAGAGAATATCGGTCCAGTCGGCGCGCCCAGTAGTGGGCGAAAGGCTCGTGAGAAGGATGCTGATACGCGCGCCTTCGAGAAGGAACTGGCCGACGCTCTCGGGCTCAAAGTGGAGATCAAGCGCGGTTCCGGCGAGAGCGGTAATCTGATCATCAAGTACGGCAATTTTGATCAACTTGACTATATCCGCATGCGTTTAACGGGCATGGGTTCATAGTCGTCAATATTTGATCAGGCTTAACCCTCGTCAGCTGAATTCATGGTTGTTGTAGCAACTGTTCTGCTTGGTTGATTGGGATCGACGGCGGTTTATACAGCCCAGCAGAAGTTCTGAGGCGGTCCGGATAATTGTCCTGGCCGCCTTTTTTGTTTTCCGCGAATTCATACAAAGCTTGACGGGGGAACAGCTGGTTGCTGCATTTGGCTCGGTGGAGTCTGGAGTGCAATTTCCACGCTGCTCTGCTTCATATTTGGGCTAAAGACTGTTTGAAAAGAACAGCCCCGAGAGCGGGCGGACAAGAAGATCTGGAGCGGTATCAAATGACAGGGGATGTGCTGGCAGGGCTGGTCGAAACGATCCGTGCGCGCCGTGGTGCCTCCGGCGATCGTTCCTATACGCGCCAGCTTCTCGATCATGGTGTCGAAAAATGCGCCAAAAAGTTCGGCGAGGAAGCGGTCGAAGTCGTGATTGCGGCCATGTCGCAGAACGATGAGCGATTGTGCAGTGAATCTGCTGACGTGATCTATCATCTGCTGGTTTTGCTGGAGTCTCGTAACATCGCTTTCGCTGACGTTCTGGCGGAATTGGAACGACGAAAGATCCAATCCGGCCTGGACGAGAAGGCGGGACGGTCGAAATGAATGAAATCCTGGAGGGTATCGCGCGGCACCTCGCTGGTACACAGGAGCCGGATCGATCGGATCTGCAGTTTTCGCCTTATCGGCAGTTCAGTCGGGAAGATTGGGCGCGGTTGCGCGCTGATACGCCGATGACGCTTTCGTCGACGGAGCTCGATCAATTGTCGGGCCTCATCGAGGAGCTGTCGATTGACGAGGTGGAGAAGATTTATCTTCCACTATCGCGATTGCTCAATCTCTACGTTGCTGCGTCACAAGAGCTACACGCGGTGACGTCTAAGTTTCTTGGCCGGCGGGAGACAAAGGTTCCCTTTGTGATCGGTGTTGCTGGGTCGGTCGCGGTCGGCAAGAGTACGACGGCACGCGTACTTCGCGCCCTGCTGGCGCGCTGGCCAGATCATCCTCGCGTCGATCTCATGACCACGGACGGCTTCTTGTTGCCGAATGCCGAACTCGAGCGGCTGGGCATCATGGACCGCAAGGGATTTCCAGAGAGCTTCGATATCGCGCGATTATTGAATTTTTTGGCTGAAGTGAAATCCGGCGTTGCAGGTGTAGAGGCACCTGTCTATTCGCATTTTCATTACGACATCATTTCGGGTCAGAAAATTCGCATTGATTGCCCCGACATTTTGATTGTTGAAGGGCTCAATGTGTTGCAACCGGGGCGCCTGCCCGTAGATGGCGAAGTGATACCGTTTGTTTCTGATTTCTTCGATTTCTCGATTTACATCGATGCCGATCCAGAACTCATCGAGCGCTGGTATGTGGCGCGGTTCATGCGATTGCGCACGACGGCGTTTCGCGATCCGGCTGCCTATTTCCATCGCTATTCGAAGTTAACGAGTGAAGAAGCGGAAGATCGGGCGCTTGAAATTTGGCAGTCGATCAATCTGAAGAACTTGCGCGAGAACATCTTGCCGACGCGGCAGCGTGCAAGCCTTATTCTTCGCAAAGGTGCTCAACACTCAGTCGAGCAGGTTTCGCTGCGGCGGATTTAGAGCAGGTTAGATTTAGATTGAATCATTTCTGACCATCGTGGCCTGCTCTATCTTTTTGTTTGCGAGAATGATTCATGCCTTCGATGGAAGCATCCATGCTTCCATCTCAGCCGATCAGGCTCTTGAGCGCTTTTCGGTTCGACGGAATCAAACTTGCGTTTTGGCCTTTTTTGTTTGGTCGCATTTTCTTCGCCGAACCGGCGTCCATTTCGTCCTCAGTTGATTGGGTTCTTAAAGCAGCGATCCAAAATAAAATAGGGCCGCCTGGGGATGGCGGCCCTCTAAAGATGTCTCACATGCGGAGAGGAATTTTAGGAGACAGTCAAGTTGCGGTCTTTATGGGAACTTGAAACGAGGGCACCAGACCCACAGCCCACTCAGAAAAAGCAAGCTGTTGGCGCAATGCAAGTGACATATATGGTGACCGAAAAAATTCATTGGCCATGGTGGTATGTGCGGCCATCAAAGTATTCGTTGCTGCAACGCCGGCACTGAAAATCGATGTGAGCATATCTGTAGCCTCTGCCGGCATCTTAGACTGGGCCGGGTGACGGTCGCCGTCATCGTCGCCGGCCGTGTCACATGGCTTTGGCGGAGTTGACGCGGTGCGGGTAGCGGACCGAGGAGCTTGCGGCTGAGCGGCGCTGGAGACGATTGAACCGTCTGCCATGGCGGTAATGCGTGCATTCGATGCTTGTGCAGTAGCCGCGATGGAACGTGTACGCGGTGCCTTCTCAGTGGTGGAACGGTTTGCGCTCTTGGTCCCAAAGGATGCGTCTTGGGGTTTGACCTGCAGAATTCGAGGCGCGCTGGTTCGCTTTTTGGCACCCGTCGGTGGCAAAGCCGCGACATCTTTCAATTCGTTCATCAGTTCGGAACGAACAGCATTGAACTTATCGCGCAGCCTACGGATCACCGAAGGATCCGATACGCCCAGCGTGCGGATGGCGGTGGTTGGCTTTAGCTCAGGGTTCGATGTGATCAACCGGGCAATTGCATTAAGCCGCTGGCGATCATCGATACCGCTGCCTTTTGGCCGTCCACGGCGGGTTATTGTCTCGGACATACGAAATACCTTCGATCAATCGAATCGTCTGGTCATTTATTGTCGGGAACGCGACTCCAATTCCAAGGAAAAAAATTCAATTCGTTTTGAAAAACCTGCCAAGTATATACATCTGTGACCTTGATACATCGAATTTATTTTCTGGATCTAAAACAATGGCGGTGAATTTCGTTATTTTGAATTTCACCGCCATTGTTTTTTATTTCCATTCTTTCGGATTTCATCCGATTAAATTACGGGCCCGAGCGAGCTGGTGTAGCGGAGCATTTGGCCGGGCACCCAAATGTGAAATGACCTCCGCGGCCGCAAGACTGCCGAGCTGACCCGCCGCTTCCAAGCCGGTTCCAGCGGTCAATCCATAAAGGAAGCCGGCGGCATAAAGATCGCCAGCGCCTGTTGAATCAATCAGCGTTTCGATGGGTGAAATCGGGATTTCCAGGCGGCGGCCTTCGGCCAGAATTATCGATCCCTTTTCGCTGCGCGTGATAGCCGCGAGGCGCGCGTCACGGGCCGCATTCTGAGCTGCTATTTCAAAATCCGATGTTTCGTAAAGCGAAGTTATTTCGCCTTCGTTGGCGAAAAGAATATCGACACCGTCACGAATGAGATCGATGAATTCAGCGCGATGCCGGTCTACGCAAAATGAATCTGAGAGTGTCAGTGCGACCTGTCTATTTGCTGATTTTGCAATTTTAACAGCGTGACGGAATGCAGCTTTTGCTTGCGGCTTATCGAACAAATAGCCTTCGAGATAAACAATTGCAGACGATGTAATGACATCGTCGATAATGTCGCTTTCATCGAGTTCGGTTGAAATTCCAAGGAAGGTGTTCATCGTGCGCTCGCCGTCGGGAGTGACGAGGATAAGCGAGCGTGATGTTGGCGCTCTGCCAGCGACGGGTTTTGTTTCGTAGGCGACGTTGGCGGCCTTAATGTCGTGGCCAAAAATGCGACCGAACTCGTCGTCTGAAATCTTGCCGATGAATGCCGCGCGACCTCCAAAGGAAGCTACGCCGACGAGTGTGTTTGCTGCTGAACCGCCGGATATTTCGACTGCGGGACCCATGGCGCTATACAGCGTTGATATGGTTGCGACGTCGACGAGGCGCATGTGGCCCTTGGGCGCATTGTAACGGGCAAGAAAAGCATCGTCGCAGCGACCGATGATATCGACGACAGCGTTACCTATGCCGACCACGTCGTAGCGTGTCTCGCTCATGGTGGTGTTCCTTTGTTGGTTTCATGCTCGCGCGCACTATAGAAATCGCGGTTCTGGCGGCAAGGGTTGCGTGCCAAATCTAGAGCAGGTCTGATTTGGATTGAATCAGGTCTGATCGTCGTGACCTGGTCTATCTCTTTGTTTGAGAGACTGATTCGCGGCTTTAATCGAAGCGGAAGCGCTTGCATCTCAGCCGATCAGGCGTGAGGCCGCTACCATAGTGCGTCAGGGCTTATGCGAGGCTAGCGACAGGAGCAGGCGCTCGGCCAGCGCTTCTTCAATGGCGCTGTTGAGCCGGGCATTTCGCAAGGCATCTGCGGTCGCCGCCAACGCTCGATCCAATGCGGGTCTTGACCAGCGTCGGCATTGATCGGTGAACGTATCGCGCTGCTTGAAATGAAGCGGAGGCCGCAGCTGACGGATCGCATCGGCGAGTTGGGCGCCTTTGTCGATGTCGGCGCGTACGCGGTGTAGTTTCTGGAGGTGCCGTTGGATCGCGGCAATTACCATTTGGGGGTTCTCGCCTGCATTGACTGCGCGGGCAAATTCGTTGATGGCCGTCGCGGCATTGCCAGAGGCTGCCGCGTTGACGATGCGATCGATGGCAAGTTCGGAGGCATCGCCGACAATGGCATCGACGTCGTCTGCGTCGATGCAGCTCTTGCCTTGAGCATAGAGTGCAAGCTTTTCGACTTCGGCGCGGGATAGGGCGCGGTCAGCGCCAAGACGTGTAACCAGCAGTGCTCGCGCGTCGGGAGTGATGTCCAACTTTGCGCCCTGTAGAACGTCGCGGACAAGACCTTCGAGGTCGCGTGCTTCATCGCCATAGCAGGCAATGGCGGCGGCATGGGGCGACTTCTCAAATGTGGTGCGCAGGCTGTCTGTCTGCTTCAGGTTGCCCGCTTCGACGACGAGTATGCCGGCAAGATCGTTCGACTGGGCGAGTTCGTTGAGGACCGTGGCGTTAATGATGCGGCCGGTTGTGACGCGAACGATTTTGCGGCCGCCAAACATGGGCAATGTGCGCAACTCCACGCCAAGCCGGTCGCGGTCTCCGTCGAGGTCGCTGTCGTCGAGGCGAATCACTTCGCCGGGCGGATTTTCATTGGCCGCGATGCGTTTTGCTGCCTGTTGCGCGCGCTCGGAGATTTGGCCTGGATCGGTGCCGTAGAACAGGAACGCGCGCAGGGCCTTATCGGGCTGGAGGAGGAATTTTTCTGCCAGGTGGGCTTTGATGGCGACCATACCAAATATCCGGTTCTGTGCAGTCGCGCGTAATGCGGGCGTGAGGCCTGAGGGAAGATAAGGGCAAGTTAGGCTACCATTGAATCATTTCGGACCAATGCGGCCTGCTCCAGATCCCGGTTTGAGAGACAGTTTCACGTCTTCGATGGAAGCATCGCTGTATTGATCTCAGCCGATCAGACGCAAGCAGGAAGAATATTCGCTCGCTGCTTTGCAATTCACGCGCATGAGAAAAGCATCTCAAGCCGATTGTGCGAGATATGTGGAAATCCGCGCTTTCAAATCCTGCGCGATGGTGTTGGCGGCGCGGTCTTCAGCATCGCGGCGAGCCCGGACGTTTGCAAACACGGATGCAAATCGCTCGAATGCGGCGCGACTTGCGCTCTTACCCTGCATCACGACTTGCTTGTCGGATATGCGGATCAGGCGAAAATCTGCATCCAGATTGTAGACCGAACCCGATGCGTCGCCGCTGATTTTCACGAGCGTCGAGGTGATTGATTCGCGGATAACGACTTCCAGCCGGTAAGCTGAGGGTGCTGCATGTCCCCCTCCGGTGGTCTGGAAAATCACTTCGTTGCGGATCTGCTGGCCGACGCGGCCTGGAATTGGCGCGATATCAACCTGCGCCAATTTTTCCGATACGTTGACACCGCCGATCGATGCGTCACCGTAAAGCGGGCGGAACCCGCCTTCAGTACCGCATCCGGCAGCGAAGATAGTGGCTAATGCAACAGCAGCAAGTGCGCGTGAACGCGGGCCGCGAGCTGATATAGCCCCCGCCGGTCTGGTCGCGTTTCGATTACGCGCTTCAGCCCACCACATTCACGATCCTTTGCGGTACGACGATGACCTTCTTCGGCTTTCGTCCCTCGAGAGCCCGCTTAACGGCCTCCAGTTCCAACGCCGCAGCTTCAACGTGTTCCTTGCTTGCCGTGCGGGCAATCGTCAGCTCGTCACGGCGCTTGCCGTTCACCTGTACGGCAATGGTAACAGTATCGTCAACGAGCAAGCCAGGATCAGCCGTCGGCCAGAGTTGATTGGAGATGAGAGTGTTGTAACCAAGCCGCGCCCAGCATTCTTCCGCTAAGTGCGGCATCATCGGGGCGACCATCTGAACGAGGTATTCTGCTGATTCCCTTATGGTCCACGCGAGCCCTTCTCCCGATTTGGAAAGTGACTGGGAGAGGGTGTTGGAAAGTTCGTATAGACCGGCTACGGCAACGTTGAAACGAAGCCCTTCTATGTTTCGTGCGATTTGGTCCAGTGCCTTGTGGGTGGCGCGGCGCAGTGCTTCCGCTTCAGGGGAGAAACTGGCAGGCATTTTCTCTCCTTTTGGTGCTGCTTTGTCGGCTGCATCATCAACAATGCGCCAGATTCGCTGAATGAACCGGCCAGCTGCTGTAATGCCTTCATCGGTCCACTGGACATCGCGCTCCGGTGGAGAATCCGACAGCATGAACCAGCGTGCGCAATCGGCGCCGTAGTGGGCGATGATGTCGTCGGGATCGACTACGTTTTTTTTCGATTTCGACATCTTGACGATATCGCCGATCTCGATCGCTTCGCCGGTTTCAATCAGCTCTGCTTTGCGATCAGAACCCTCGCCGCTGATTTTAACCCGGTCGGGTTCGAACCACTTCGGCTTGTTGTCGGCATCGCGCTTGAAATAGGTTTCGTGCGTGACCATGCCTTGTGTGAAAAGCGCTGCAAATGGTTCGCGCAGATCTTTGACGGCGTCACCGGCATCGGAGATCGCACGGAAGAAAAAGCGCGAATAGAGCAGATGTAAAATCGCATGCTCGATACCGCCGATATATTGATCGACCGGCATCCAATAGGCGAGTGCATCTTTGTCGATGGGTACGTCGGTGTGCGGGTTTGTGAAGCGGGCGTAATACCACGAGCTATCGACGAATGTGTCCATGGTGTCGGTTTCGCGGCGCGCCTTGCGACCGCAGGTCGGACAGTCGACGTGCTTCCAGGTTGGATGTCGTTCGAGTGGATTGCCCGGCTTATCGAAACTCGCGTCCTCAGGAAGTATGACGGGAAGGTCTTTTTCTGGCACGGGCACGACGCCACAAGTTTCGCAGTGAATGATGGGTATGGGGCAGCCCCAATAGCGCTGCCGAGAAATGCCCCAATCCCGCAGGCGGAAGTTGACCTTGCGTTCGCCTATGGGTTTGCTCGCCAGAGTTTCGTTCTCAAGGCGGCTTGCGACTTCGGCGAAGGCTGTTTTTGTGTCCAATCCATCGAGGAAACGCGAATTGATCATGGTGCCGTCGCCGTCGTAGGCCTCGGTCGTGATCTCAAACGTTTCCTTGTCCTTGCCTGGCGGCAGGATGACGGGGACGACGGGCAAGCCATACCGCCGCGCGAAATCGAGGTCGCGCTGGTCGCCGGAAGGGCAGGCGAAAATCGCGCCGGTGCCGTAGTCCATCAGGACGAAGTTGGCGACGTAAACAGGCAGCGTCCAATTGGGATCGAGCGGATGGATGGCGCGGATGCCCGTGTCGAAGCCTTTTTTCTCCGCGGTTTCCAGATCGGCAACAGAAGTGCCCATGCGGCGGCATTCGTCGCAAAAGGCGGCAAGGGCGGAATTTTTCTCCGCGGCTGCTTTTGCCAATGGATGATCAGCGGCAACTGCCAGGAACGAAGCGCCAAAGAGCGTGTCGGGGCGCGTCGTATAGACCTGTAGCTCGTCGCAGCCCTCAGGCGCGGTGCCTTGCTCGAGTGCCCAGCGGACCAATAATCCTTCGGAGCGACCGATCCAGTTGCCCTGCATGAGGCGGACTTTCTCGGGCCATTTGTCGAGCGTTGAGAGTGCCTGGAGCAATTCGTCGGCGTAATGGGTGATCTTGAAAAACCACTGGGTCAGTTCGCGCTGTTCAACCAGGGCGCCGGAGCGCCAGCCGCGGCCGTCAATCACCTGCTCATTGGCAAGCACCGTCATATCGACGGGGTCCCAATTGACTTTGGCCGATTTTCTATATGCGAGGCCCTTTTCCAGCAGATCGAGGAACAGCTTCTGCTGATGCCGGTAGTAGTCGGGGGAGCAGGTTGCAATCTCGCGGTCCCAATCGAGCGACAAGCCCATCGACTTCAACTGGCCCTTCATCGTCTCGATGTTGGAATAGGTCCAGGTGCCGGGGTGGGTCTTTCGTTCCATGGCAGCGTTTTCGGCCGGCATGCCGAAAGCGTCCCAGCCCATTGGATGCAACACGTTGAAGCCGCGGGCACGCTTGTAACGGGCGAAGACGTCACCCATCGTGTAATTGCGCACATGCCCCATATGGATGCGTCCTGATGGGTAAGGGAACATCTCAAGCACGTAGCACTTGGGTCCGGTCTGAGCGTCGTGCGTCGACTCTTGCCTCTGGCGGTCGGCCTCCCAGACGGATTGCCAGTGCTTTTCGCGCGCGGGTGCGTTGTAACGTTCTTTGGACATGGGTGCTCTTTGAAGGGGCTCTAAGCCGCCAGGTTCTTGAGGATCGGTGTTTGGCGGCGTAATGAGCCCGAAAGGCCCTGGTGGGTCAAGGTGGCCGGATGGCGGCAGGCGCTGGAATGCGCAACTACGGGAATGATTTGACGATGGATAGCGCAGCTGAGCGGCTTTTAGGAATTCAGGCGCGGATCCGTGCTGCGGCCGAGGAGCAAGGCCGGGATCCCTCGAGCGTGGTCTTAATCGCGGTTTCGAAGACCTTCGAGGTCGATGCGATTCGCCCGGTTATCGCGGCAGGGCAGCGGCATTTCGGCGAA
>AERA01000749.1_pt1 | contig 15599 bp, 14 predicted proteins | sample 267968 | NCBI WGS metagenome assembly AERA01 (sample SAMN02954363, study PRJNA61401) | activated sludge metagenome | biome: terrestrial; feature: wastewater treatment plant; material: activated biomass; isolation source: activated biomass of an industrial wastewater treatment plant | reverse complement strand
AGAGCCAGTGCATAAACCGTGAGCCGTTGCATTGGGGGTTCCTCATTTCTCGAATTTTACATTCGCGAATTGCGCATTTGTAAGCGCGATGAGCGTCTTGCATGCCGGGATTCGATGCTCTCTTCCGCGACATGGGGTGCTTCTTTTCCGCAATCGTGATCCGTGCAGCCGCAATGTCAAGACGACTACGTATGTCATTTGAGAATTTGAATGAAAAATCGGCGGAGACTATACGTCACCGCCGATCAACGAGGTTCATGCTCACGGCCGCTCAGGTGAGGCCGCATTTGACCTAGATTTGGTTCAGCCGCGGCTCATGCCTTTGGAAGCCAGTTCCTCAAGGTACGCCTTCCACTTGGCATCCTTGTTCTGGCCCAGTTCAAGTAGATACGACCAGGAATAAAGTCCGGTGTCGTGGCCGTCATCAAACGCGATCTTGGTCGCGTATTTGCCGACCGGCTTCATGGTCTTGATCTTGACATTACGCTTGCCGGGCACCGTTACGCGCTGCTCCGCCGAATGGCCTTGCACTTCCGCAGAGGGGCTCATCACGCGTAGCATCTCCGCTGGCAGGTCATAGGAGTAACCATCCTTGAACGTGACCTTGAGGCTATCGCGCTCGGGCGCCAACTTGACGATTGGTGCTTCGACGCCCTTTGACGCCTGCACGGCTTCCCATACCTTGACCGCGATGTCTTTGAACACCGTAGCCTCGGGACCATCTGGCCGGATGGCGGTGACGGGCGTGCCAGCATCGGACAATTCCCGAATGTCCATGTGCAATGGTACGGCTCCGAGGAACTTCAAACCGAGCTTCTCGGCTTCGCGTTCCGCACCGCCATGACCGAAAATGTCGTAACGCTTGCCCGTATCGGGTGCGATGAAGTAGCTCATGTTCTCGACGATACCAATGACGGGCACGTCGACCTTGCGGAACATGTTGAGGCCTTTACGGGCGTCAATTAACGCGAGATCTTGAGGTGTCGAGACGATAACTGCTCCAGACATTGGAACCTGCTGCGCCATCGTCAATTGCACATCGCCCGTGCCTGGCGGCATATCAATGATGAGAACGTCGAGATCGCCATCGCGGTTCCAAGCAACATCAAACAGCATCTGATTGAGCGCCTGAGTGACCATTGGGCCGCGCCACACGATCGGCATGTCTTCCTCAACGAGAAAGCCCATCGACATGACGGCAAGCCCGTATGCCTTGAGTGGGATGAGCTTCTGTTGATCCTCGGTGGCGGTGGGTTGCTCGCCGGCCAATCCGAGGAGGCGCGGCTGGGAGGGGCCATATATGTCCGCATCGAACATGCCGACGCGCAAGCCCATTGCCTGCAGACCAAGCGCCAAATTTACGGCTGTCGTCGATTTACCGACACCGCCTTTGCCCGAGGCAACGGCAACGATGTGTTTGACGCCGGGAAGGCCTGGCATGTGACTTAGCGCGGACGCACCAGCGCCGGGTACGTTGCCCATCTTCGGCGCACCCGAACCATTGGTGCCGCCGCTACTTCTTCCTGCGGTTCCTTGCGCTGCTTCGGCGGTCAGAACAGCGGTGACGGCATTGACACCATCAAGGCCCGCAACGGCTTTTTCGGCGGCCTGACGCATCGGCTCCAAGTCGCCGGCGCGGTCCATGGGAACTGTGATCGAGAAGTAGACCCGATCTTCTTTTATGATGATTTCCGATACGAGGCCTTGATCGACGATATTGTTGCTGCCGTCCGGCCCTTTCACGCTGCGCAGGCTATCCATCACCTGGCTTCTTGTTACGCTCATTCGTTGTTTTCTCCTTAACCCATCCAGACGCCCCGACGCCTTATGGCGTTATTTTGCAGGGCGGCTTCATTTCTGCGGCTGCACGATTTTCAATGCGGCCTCAATTACATCAGTCGAGCGAAACTGTAGCGAGTTTCGCTAACGCATCCTTCTCGCGTTCGACCGCCTTCATAATCAAATCGCGCGTGCGTTCGGGTAGATCGAGCGACAGCGCTGCTTGATGACCCTTAGGCGACATTTTGCGCAACGTCTTACCAACGATGTCGACGAGCTTGTCGTCATCGTAATGGGCGTACTTGCCGATGAACTCATCGAAATAGTACTCGACGAATACGACATCAACGACGTTCTCCAGCGCCTGGGACTCGCGATCTTTCTTCAGCTGCTCTTTCTTCAGCAGCATGGTTGCACGATCGATTTCGTCGTGGCTGTAACCATGCTCCGACATAATCTTCGTCAGCACCGCTGCATGGTGTTCGCGACACGCTTTGCGCCAGTCGTTGTAGCCATTGCGGCCCTCGGGGTAATTCTTACGCGGGATGTCCCAGCGGCGGATATGTTGAGCGCGGGCCGCGATCCTCAAGACTTCGGAAGCATCAGGATACATATCGGCAAGCCGTGACGTCATGCGCTCCGAATAGACGACTTCATTAGGGCGTGCTTTGCCATCGACATCGGTGAGGCGCGGATCATCGGCATTGGCGGCATCAATGGCAGCTATCACTGCGTTGAAACGGATCGCATCGTTGGACATGCTGCGTGATCCTCCGCGAAGTTTATTCGCTTCATTAAAGCGTTTCACAAGATTGACGTGCCGGCGGCTGCGGGCGATGCATCATAAAGCCAGCCCGAACCGCTGCTAGCATTGACCTTTGCCAGCTTGACCTGACGGACGAAAGCGACAAATCGCGCTGCCCAAGGGTTGGCCTCAGTTGACCTTTGATGGGCGAAACAAGCAACCGTATTGTGAACGAGGATGCCGTCGCGACGGCCATCGATGCCTGCACCGCGGCGCATCTCAAATCCGAAGTTGGTATCTGGGGCTAGTTCGACAAGGCCGGCGTGGTGGAATTCGTGTGCTTTGATGCCTTCTGCTCGTGCCGCCGAACCCGGCAACGAAGGCCATGGGAAATCTGCTGTCTCATTGAATACAATCTGACCACGACCCTGCGGACTTTTGTGCATGACGGCTTGTGCGTCGATTGCGCCAACCATTTCGGCGCAGTGTGAGCCCCAGCGAATAGCTCGCGACAGATACATGAGGCCGCCACATTCCGCATAGGTGGGCAAGCCGCCCTTGATCGCATTGCGGATCGCGGCGCGCAGAGTTGCATTGGCTTCCAATGCCCGCATATGCGTTTCGGGAAAACCACCGCCGATAAACAGGCCGTCGGCGGGCGGCAATGTCTGGTCGCGCATTGTATCGAAGAATACGAGATCGGCGCCCGCACGCTGCATCGCCTCAAAGTCGTCGGGATAATAGAAGCCGAACGCGGCATCGCGAGCGATTGCAATTCGGACTCTCTCACCACCGTTCGATGATGTCGGCCGCGTGACGTCGCGCGGTGGGAGCAGCGGCATCGCCATACGAGCGATGCCCTTCAACGTCTCAAGATCGAACCGCGCAGCAACGCGGCTTGCAATTCTTGCAATAAACGCTTCGACGGCGTCGGTTTCTGCTGGTGTCGTCAGACCCAAGTGACGCTCGGGAAGCATCAATGCTTCCTCGCGCGGCAATGCACCGATGACCGGTACCTCGGTGTAGCGCTCAACGGCGGCGCGCAACTTCGCCTCATGGCGCGCACCCGCAACGCGATTGAGTACAACGCCTGCGATGTGAACTTCTGGATCGAACACGCGATAGCCCAGCAGCAGCGGAGCGATGCCCCGCGTCATCCCTTCAGTATCAACAACGAGGATAACCGGAGCTCCAACGAGCTTGGCGAGCGCTGCATTGCTGTCACGGCCTTCCAGATCGACGCCGTCGTACAGACCCATGTTGGCTTCGATGAAGGAGATGTCTGCGCCTGCCGATTTGGCGGCCAGCATGTCAACGATCTCAGTCGCCGTTTGTGTGTTGAAATCGAGATTGTAGGAGCGCCTGCCTGTCGCGCGGGTGTGCCACATCGGATCGATGTAGTCTGGCCCCTTTTTGAATGTCTGTATGGCGAGGCCAGCATCCCGAAGCGCACGAGCAAGCCCAAGGGTCACTGTCGTCTTGCCGGATGACTTGTGCGCTGCTGCAATCAGAATATGGGCCACGTCGGGGCAACTCCACAATGGATGCGGGCATTTAGAGAAGCTTCTTCTCCAGCAACCCGATAGTTATTCGCCCCCATCGTATGCCGCTCTCGCTCTGCTCGTAAGTCAGCGGCTCAAGGTAGCACTTCAGCCTTCCGCCTCAAAACTACGCGGTAGAAACGGCATCACCTTGAGAGCAACACCAGTTACCAGCATCGCAACGGAGACGCCGGCCAGACCAAGCAGTACTTCCGGCAGGGACGGCGTATAGCTGGCAACTACGCCATCGAGGAACGAGCTTTCAACCTTCATGCCTGGCATCAGATCGAGCGGGTAAGCCTGGCCACCAATGATGGTGACATACATGAAGGATAAGCCGCCAAGGATTATCAATACCGAGGCTATCGCCAAACCCAGGCGGCCGCTGAATAGCTTGCCATCGCCGCTGAGGAAGGCGGCAATCACAATTGGGAGTACGTTGCCGATGAGCACATGCCCGAACCAGAACAGTAACGTGTAGATTCCGCCATCCCGGAGAATGAAAGCCTCAACGCCATGACGCTCGCTTGCATATAGCGCGGTGAGATGCTTGACGGCCGTAAAATAAAGGACAGCCAGCGCAAATATGATGATGAGGTTGCGAAACTTGGAGACCATCTCATCGCTCATGAGCTGCTGGCGCATCTCGCGGCTCGTAGTGAGCAGAACCAGCACCGTGATGGCAAGACCGTACAGAAACGAAGCAGCGATGAAGAGCGGGGCCATGATCGCGGAGTTATAGGCATCGCGCGCGACGAGGAAACCAAAGATGGAGCCGGTGCCTGTGGTCAGCGCCAATCGCCAAGCGAAGGCAAACCAGCCCATGAACTTCGTTGGCTTGCCCGACTTCGACATCGAGCGGTCCATCATCGTGAAGAGATAGGCGGTGACGATGAACAGGAAACCCGTGTAGAGGTAGATGTTCCAGGCGAAGATCGACTTGAAGTTATAGGTTGTCATAGCGACGGTCAGACGCTCAGGCCGGCCCAAGTCGAGCACCAGGACCATCAGTCCGCCGACCAGCAGCGAAATCGCCAAGATTCCAGAAAGCCTGGAAAACGGTTTGTAGGCGAGATTATTGAAGACCGACGAGATCGACGCAACGTTCAGCGCGCCTGATGCGGCAACGATCAAGAATACGGCAAACACATGCGGCGTGCCCCAGACGACGGCGTTGTTCATGCCGGTAACGATATGGCCGTAATGCTCGACATAAAAGAAAGCACCCAAGCCAAGCGCGATCACTACGGCATGCATCGCCAGCAAACCCCAGAAATAGGGGCTGTGGTCTTCAAGCTTCTGAAACGTTATGCGCGCCATCAAAGTTGCCTTTGCGGCCGGACGTCAATCCGGCCCTTGTTCAGATGTTCTGATAATAGACGCCGGGATCCGTTCCCAGATCAGCGCGTACTCTTGTAGTCCTGTAGGCTGCGACCCGCTTGGCTATCTCGGAATTCTTGTCCTTCAAGTCCCCAAAGATCATTGCCGCATGTCCTGTTTTTGCGCATGCCTCGACACAGGCCGGTGTGCCGCCTGCATCGACGCGCTGCACGCACATTGTGCAGCTCTCGACGCAACCCTTGCCGCGTGGCGCGTAGGGCTTTTGATCGTGCAGAGGTTCATGAACGAACGAGCGCGCCTTGTAAGGACACGCCATCATACAGTAGCGGCAGCCGATACAGATATGACGATCGACCAAGACGATCCCATCAGCTCGCCTGAACGATGCCCCGGTGGGGCAGACATCGACACAAGGTGGTTCGGCGCAATGCTGGCACATGAACGGCATTTGGAATGTCGAACCGTTCTCGGGATTTGTCACCTTGAGCGTGCGGATCCACTGCGAATCGATAGCCAAGTTCTTGGGTGGAGCGATACCGTTTTCGACTTGGCAGGCTGTGACGCAGGCATTGCAGCCGTCCTGACACTTGCCCGCATCGATCAGTAGGCCCCAACGTTTGGCGGATGATACAGGCTGGTCGGCCGGCTTGGCGTTGGCGGCATCGGCCTCACCAAATGCCATCAAGGTAACGCCGGGCGCCAGAATTGTTGTCGTGAAGGCAGCACCCACTTTGAGGAACCAGCGGCGACCGACTTCGACTGGATCGGAAGGAGGTGAAGCAGCGGTTGACATTGCCAATGGCTGTGGCCGACCAGCGCCTCCCGAAGCGTCGCTGTTGGACTTGCACCCGCACTCATCATCTTGCGTGCATGCGTCGGGGAATTCAAACTTCATGCTCATTGGCGCGCTCCCTCCAGATAACGGTTGAGAGCGGCAACATCGCCGGCGGCTGCGTCGGCGTGAGGGTTGTCCGTTGCGCTTCCCGTTTTGGTCGGCTCGCCGGGCCGGGATGCATGGCACTCGAAGCAGTCAACGCGAACGGCTGCATAATCGTGGCACGTACGGCAGAAGTGCTTGGGATCGGCAACCGTGACGGCTTTGCCATCTGCACCTTTCACCTGATGGCAATCGATGCATCCTTTAAGACTGAACTTGGGAATGCGGATACCTTCATGCACGGTCTCATCGCGTTGGTGCATCAGCGTCGTCATATGATAGCGGCGCATCCAATCGGTCGGTGCAACGCACTTGTCGCCCTGTCCCTTGGACGGTTGCGGGGGCCCGGCGAGCGCCGGGCCAGTCACGACGCCCACGACGACGATGGCCAAAATAGCCAAAATCATCGCAAGCGCCGTTCGATGCCGCATTGTGTGCATGGTATCTCTGTTCGCCCTTACTCGCCGAGGCCCATCTGGATGTAGCCCGACGGACAGACGTCGGCACAGATGTGGCAACCAATGCACATTGAATATTCGGTGTAGACGTACCGGCCGACGGCCCGTTCCTTCTTGGGTACGCGCTTGACCGCTGTCTGCGGGCAGAAGATCACGCAATTATCGCACTCGAAACACATGCCGCAGGACATGCAGCGCTTGCCCTCGTTGATCGCTTGCGCTTCCGTGAGGCCCTTGATGCGCTCATCGAAGTTGCCAAGGACTTTTTCGGCCGGGATGTGGACTTCGTCACGCTTGCCGCGGGCTTCGTATTTGAAATGTCCTTTGAATAGGTCCGAGTGCGGGATGATCTGGTTGGATGAACGGTCTTCGTAGTTGTGAACCGCGAACTTGGCTCCCGATGTGCCACGTGTCTGCGTGTGATCGTAGGGATCTGGATCCAGCGCACGCTGGTGCAATTCGCGTAGAAGGTTGAAATGGTGAACATCAACCTTGGGACGCTTGTCGACCGGCGAACCGTTGAGGAAGTGATCGATGCTTTCGGCAGCGATGCGGCCATGTCCAATCGCAGTCGTCAGCAAATGCGGGCGAACGATGTCACCGCCTGCGAAGTGCTTGGGCTTGCCCTTGACGCGATACATCGCGTCCGTGCCGATAAAGCCCTTGCCGTTGTTCAGCCCTTCGAGACCATCACCCAGTTCGCCCATCTGACCGATAGCAGAGATAATGATATCGCCCTCGATCTCGAACTCGGAGCCTTCGATTACTTCTGGCGTCATGCCTTTCATTTTGCACTTGGCCATTCTGAGGCCGCGGGCGCGCCCCATATCATCGCGCAGCACCTCGAGCGGCATAACACCACCCATGATGACGACGCCCTCGCGGATAGCGTCTTCGCGCTCGCGCTCTGAAGCCGTCATCTTTTCGAGCGGGAACAGCGACGTCAGCGTCGCCTGCAAGCCTTCGCGACGCATGGCGCCGGCGACGTCGTGCGCGGTGAAGCCCAGCGCGTTGTGCGGATCGATGTCTTTCTCGGCCTTGTGCGTGATGTGGCCGAGACGGCGCGCAACCGAGGCAACGTCAATTGACGTGTCGCCGCCGCCAACGACGATCACTTTCTTGGCGGTGCCGACGACCCAGCCCTGGTTGAAAGCGTCTAGAAACTCAACGCCGGTGATGCAGTTTTCCGTGCCTTCCCAGCCTGGAGCTGGCAGGCCGCGGCCCTTCTGCGCACCAACCGCCCAGAAGATTGCATCAAACTCCTCTTCGAGCGCATCGACCGAGACGTCGACGCCAACCTTCGTATTGTAACGGACGTCGACACCCATATCGAGAATGCGGCTGATCTCGGTGTCGAGCATTTCGCGTGGTGTACGATAGCCGGGAATGCCGTAGCGCATCATACCGCCGAGTTGATCGTGCGCCTCGAAGATCGAGACCGCATGGCCCTTGCGGCGCAGGAAGTAGGCGGCGGCAAGGCCAGCGGGGCCTCCACCAATGACAGCAACCTTTTTGCCGGTGAACTCGCCGGCATCAGGCAGCTTCAGCGCGTTGTCGTTGGCCCAGTCACCGACGTATTGCTCGACGGCGTTGATGCCAACAAAATCGTCAACCTCGTTGCGGTTGCAGCCGTCCTCGCACGGAGCGGGACAGACGCGGCCCATGGTTGCGGGGAAGGGATTCGCCTCGACCATGCGCTGGAAGGCATACTGCTGCCAGGTCATGTCCTTTGTCGGCGGTTTGTCCATCTGGCGTGCAATGGCGAGCCAGCCGCGAATTTCGTGACCCGACGGGCACGAGCCCTGACACGGCGGCGTACGATGCACATAGGTCGGACACTTGTAGGATTTGTCTGCCTGGAAGATCTTTTCTGTTAGATCATCCCAACCCGACCACATGCTCTCGCCGTTATCGAAGCGGCGGAACGTCAGCTTTGTATCATCTCCGGCCGGTGCGCTCCCGGACTTCGGCTTGCTTGCCACGTCGTTCATGGGTCGTTACCTCCGTTATGCTGCCTGACCTGTGGTGGCAGCTTTGTCAGCTTCCAGCTCCAACTGCTTTTCGTGTAGCTCTTTCTCTTGGATCGATCCTGTCATCACGATCGCGTTGGCGACCATTTGATGAACCGAGAGGATCGAATCCATGTCGAAACCATAGTGCGGCATCACCTTGGTGAATTGCGCTTTGCAGATCGCGCAGATCGCCGCCATGTGGGTAACGCCGTGCTCCTCGCGCACCTGCTGCAAAGCACGCATGCGTGGCTGAGCGCCCTTAACGCGGATGTCCATCAGGTCATCGGTCAGCAGACCACCGCCACCGCCGCAACAGAACGTTGCCTCCTTGATGGTGTCGGCCGCCATGTCGAAGAAGTGATTGCAACTGGCGCGCAGAATCGCGCGGGGTATCTCGAATTGACCACCCGGCATGTCGCCCATGCGTGAAGCGCGCGCGACGTTGCAGCTGTCGTGATAGGTGAGGCGGTAAGCATCGTTCTTCGACTTATCGAAGCGCAGCTTGCCATCCTTCATCAGATCGTAGGTAAACTCGCAGATGTGCTGGGGCGAGGGATAGCGCGGGTCAAGGAAGTCGAATGGCCCAGCCAACGTATTGAGGAAGGAATAGGCGACGCGCCATGCGTGTCCGCACTCGCCGAACACAATGCGCTTCACACCCAAATCCAGAGCGGCTTTGCGGATGCGCAGGGAAACTTCGCGCATATTCTCATATGAACCGATGAACATGCCGAAGTTGGCGGCCTCAGACGCATACGACGAGAGCGTCCAGGTTACGCCGGCTTCATGGAACACTTTGGCGTATCCCATAAGTCCTTGGATGTGTGGTTCGGCGAATAGGTCTGCCGATGGCGTGACCAAGAGAACCTCGCAGCCCGGCTCATCGATGGGCATGCGAATCTTGAGGCCCGTCTCTTCCTCCAGCTCTTCTTCCAGACCTTCCAGCGTCGACTCGATCGCTTTCTTTGGCAGGCCTAGATTGTTGCCGATCTTGTAGACCTTGCCGATGATCTCGTTGCAGTATTTTTGACCTTTGCCGACCGTGTCCATGATCTCGCGTGCGGCCATGGAGACTTCAGCGGTATCGATGCCATAGGGGCAATAGACCGAGCAGCGGCGGCACTGCGAACACTGGTGGAAGTAGCTGTACCACTCGTCCAGCACGTCCTCTGTGAGATCGCGCGCGCCAACGAGCTTGGGGAAATATTTGCCTGCAAACGTGAAGTAGCGCCGATAGACGGAGCGCAATAGATCCTGCCGGGCGACCGGCATGTTCTTGGGGTCGCCGGTGCCAAGGAAGTAGTGGCACTTGTCGGTGCAGGCGCCGCACTTGACGCAGCTATCGAGGTAGACCTGAAGCGAGCGATACTTGGTCAGAAGTTCGCCCATCTTGTCGATGGCTTTCTCCTGCCAGTTGTCAACCAGCTCGCCAGGAAAACCCAGCGCTTTCTGATGATCAGGCTTAGCGACAAATGGCTTTAGGCCTTCCATCGCTCCGACCTTGATGTCAGGCATCTCGAGCGGATCGGGAACCTTGCTCTCGTCAATGAGGAAATCGCTCATCTCAGCCACGGCGCGGCTCCTTGTTCGATGGGGCTTTGATTGATCGAGACATGACGATCATTTCTGCCCTCCATCGGCTTCCAGCTTCGCAGCCCAGGGTGCGAGATGCCGCTTTTCACGCGGATTGTCAGCTTGGTTGCGGGTCGGCGAAAAGAACAGACCGACACCATGCAACAACTTCGAGAACGGGAAGATGAGCATCAACACCAAGACCAGCGTCAGATGCACAAGCAGCATCGGATCGGCAGGGAGCGGCTGCCAGCTAAACGTCATCAGCCCGATAAAGAATGCCTTCACCCCAACAATGTCTGTGTGGGCATAGAACTTCATCGCCATGCCGGACAGACCAATACCCATCAGCAGCGCCAGCATGAGGTGGTCTGAAGGCGCGGAGATGTAACGCACGCGCGGGACGACGAAGCGTCGTGCCCAAAGGCCAGCAAGGCCAGCGACCATGGCAAACGCGGCGTAGACACCGAATGGCTGCATCATCGCGATCACGTCAGGCACCGGATTGATGAAGTAGCGCACGTGGCGAATCAACACGACCAGAAGCCCGAAATGGAACAGCCAGCCGAAGAGCCAGATCCACTTGTTGGCTTTGAACAAGCTTTCGAAGAGCACGACCTCACGCACCAGGCGAAATGCGACACCTGTTTGAGTGGTCGGCGCGGGCGTTGTTGGAATCTTCAGCGGCGCAGGCGTCATCCAATACAAGCGGATGCGGTAAACCAATCCGCCAATCAAGACGGCGGTCGCCACGTAGAATAAAATTGCGTATAGTCCCGTTAGCACGGGCACGACTCCTTAAAGTGTCTTCCCCCCAAAGGGCACCCCCGCGCGCACGGCGCAGTTCGCTGCTGGCACTTCTGATGCCGCGCGGGAGTAGTATTCAAGCGATAGCTCGACCGATCGATCAGACGCAGCCCGTGGGCTTGGGCAGACCGGCGATCATGCATGCCTGCTTGGCAGGCCCGTAGGGAAAGAGCTCATAGAGATACTTGTTGTTACCCTTCTCCGGACCCATCGTCTTGGCGAGCGCCTTGGTGAGCACGCGGACAGCTGGAGCAACCTGGTACTCGTCATAGTAATTGCGGAGGAAGTTGACGACTTCCCAGCGCTCTTCGTTCATTTCGAGGTTCTGCGCTTTGGCGATTTCGAGCGCGATATCCTCGGTCCAGTCGTTGAGGTCGGTCAGGTAGCCTTCCTCATCATGCTCGATGGTATTTCCATTCACACTGTATGCCATCGCTTGTCTCCCTATCGGTTCGCGAAATTGGTTGGCACTGGCGCAAGGCGCCTTACACGGCGTGCGCCATTCAGAGCCAGGACTGCGTCCTCTCGTGCGTCGTTACGAGATCAACAAAGCCTGGGTAGTCCACGACGGTGATACCATCGACGATACGGCCGTCGGTGATCCCCCTCGCGGCAAGGTCGGGGCCGAGCACATATAACTTTACCGTGCCCGCCTTCTTCTCGATCAAACCAGTCACCGAGCTGCCTTTAAGAGCGCCATAGACGCCATCCTCAAACAGCAGCACGCCGTCACCCTCCAGGGTGTGCTCGAGGCAGCTGCGCATGGCGTTGCGCTCGAACGGTGATTTGTTGACCATGTGCAATGTCGTCATTGCGCTTAACCCTCAATTTCCTAAGTCAGAAGCTCAAGACAACATCCTGATCGCGCATCACGCGCGCTAATTCGGTGCGATCCACAAAAATCAAGGACGGCTTCTCGGCATAACCATCGTTCTCATCCTCGTAAGTGATCGGCATGAGATCGCTCTCGGCGAGACCGCGCTCGGCGAGCGCCTCTCTCTCAACATAAAGCTTGGTCACACCGTAGTCGCCCAACGCGCGGAATGTGGATGAGAAGTTCTTCACCCCGAGGCCTTTGGTATCCTGCCCCTTGGCGAGCTGAAAGACGCCGTCGTCGATGAATGCCAGGCTGACGATCTGATCGAAGGCCGCGCCAATAAGCACGACTTCAAGGCTCTCAAGCGCATATATGGTGCCGTATGGCGCCTTGCGATTGACGTAGAGGAATTTTTTCGCTTCCGACATTATTTTATGTTCCTCAGTCGCCAAACACGACGAGGCGATCCGCCTCGATGCCGGCCTCGATCAACTGACCAAGGCCTGAGATACGGAAGCCAGGCGCGATGTTCGCGGCGCCTTCGCCTTTGCCGTGACGCTTGGCCTCGCCTTCATCCAGAATGCCGCGGCGTTGCGCAGCAGCGATGCAAACGACGAGATCGAGATTGTACTTAGCGCCGAGTTCCGACCAATTTTTCTGGATGTTGCGATCATCCTGCGGTGGGACCGTCAAACGCGTGCCGTTGTTAACTCCGTCGTTGTAAAAGAACACGCGGAAGATCTCGTTGCCCTTCTCCAGGGCCGCTTTCGTGAACTGATAGGCCGAATCCGACGCCTGATGCGTGTAGGGCCCTTCGTTGACCAGGATGCTGAGCTTCAAAGCCGCACCTCTCCCATTGTTTCAGCATTCTTATTGATGGCAGCGGCGAGCTGCCGGCCCTCCACGAGCCGGAACACGACCGCGGCCAACTACCAGAATTATTGGCGATACGCGGGCCCGCCGCAGTGACTAGCGTCACAGCGGCGGGATTTGCTTTCACTCCACATCAGAACCGGACGTGCGCCGACATGTTCATCGTGTGGCGCGCGCCCGTCCACGTATCGAGGTGATGCTTCGTAAACGCCAAACCGGTTTCATCGAAGAACCGCGGCCAGCCGATGCGTTCAATCCACTCACCCAGACGCTCCCAGTCCTTGGCACCGTCCTTATAGGCGTAGAGGATCTTACGAACGATATCTTCGACCTCCGGCCAACGAGGCGGATTATTGGGCAAGTTCGCGACTGCCAACTTATGGAAGGTCGGGCGCGAGCGGGCGTTGGAATGCTTGCCGCCAACCCAGATGGCGATCTTGGTCGACTCTGCACTGTTAATCTGCATTGGTGGGCACGGCGGATAGCAGGCACCGCAGCACACACACTTCTTCTCGTCGACTTCGAGCGACGGCTTGCCGTTGACCATTGCTGGGCGGATTGCCGCCACTGGGCAACGAGCGACGACTGCGGGACGCTCGCAGACATTGGCAACGAGGTCGTGGTTGATCTTGGGCGGCTTCGTATACTGCACGTTAATGGCGATATCGCCCTGACCACCGCAGTTGATTTGGCAGCACGATGTCGTGATACGAACACGGTTTGGCATATTCTCTTGGATGAACTCCTGGTGGAGCATGTCCATGAGACTCTTCACAACGCCGGACGCATCGGTTCCCGGGATGTCACAGTGCAGATAACCCTGCGTATGCGAGATCATCGAAACCGAGTTGCCAGTTCCGCCAACTGGGAAGCCTTTTTCGTTGAGCGCCTTGATGAGTGCGGGAACCTTCTCGAAACTCGATGTCATGAATTCAATGTTGGAGCGCGTCGTAAAACGGACGAAACCATCGCCTACATTGTCCGCGATGTCGCATAGCGTGCGGATTGTATAGACGTCCATCTGGCGCTGCGTGCCGGCGCGGACGGTGTAGATTTCATCCCCGCTCTTTGCGACGTGCTTCAAAACACCCGGACGCGGACGCTCGTGATACGCCCACTGTCCATAGTTCTTGACCATGACAGGATGCATGAACTGCTTGGGATCGGGAACTCCCGATTCAATCGGCGTGCGCTTCTTCGGTGGCTTTGGGGGCGCCGTCGTTGCTCCTTGGCTCATCGTCGTTCCTCTTAAGCTTTATAATTTTGGCTTGCGTCCAGGCATTTTCAGGTTCCGCGGCGTAGGGGCAGAATTGCGCGGCGCGCAATTTGTGTTCATGCCCTCATGACGCGGTGATCAATCAGGCCGATCCAATCCGAAAGACGATGGACCGGCCTGCTTGCTCGACTACTCGGCAGCGTCGCGCGCCGAGCCATCCTTGTTCATACCCTTGCGTGCAAAGTACTTCTCCGCTTCCGTCGTGAAGTCGTCGGTGCGGACATAGCACGACGTGCGCGGATGCTTGACCATGTTGGGATCGGGCTCGATGCCCATGGCGCTAAGGAACGCCGGCAAACCGATACGATCGATCGTCTCGCCAACGCGCTCGTGCTCAAGAGCGTTTTCGGCGAAGAACTCGATCATGCTGGTGCCGAACTCACGCAGCTTGTCGAAATCTTCGTCGGTGTCGAGCTTCATGAACGGAACGACCATGGTACCCATGAGGTCGCCGATTTTGAGGGCGCGCTTACCACCAATCAAAATTGAAACACCGCGATCATCGCCAGGTGCGAGCGCCTTGTGCATGACGTTGATGCAGTGCATGCAGCGCACGCAGCTCTTGTTGTCGATTTCGAGCGTATTGTCGTCATTGAGCGAAACAGCGCGCGTCGGGCACATGGCGACTACATGATCGATCGTGTACTTGCGGCCATGGTCCTCGACGTAAACCTTGACCTCGTCCTGGTTGATCTTGATGTCATCACGCCACGTACCGATCACGGCAAAGTCGGCGCGATGAATGGCATTTACGCAGTCATTGGCGCAGCCCGAGAACTTGAACTTGAACTTGTAGGGAAGCGCGGGACGGTGGATCTCCGAGACGTTTTCATTGATGATCGAAAGATGGGCGCGCGGCTCGTCGTACATCGACATTTCGCAGCGTGCATGACCGACGCAGCTCATCGAGGTGCGCAATGCGGGACCAGCACCGCCGAGGTCGAAGCCTAGCTCGTTCAGTTCGTCAAAGGCTGCCTGACAACCCTCCGTCGTCGTGCCCTGGAACATGATGTCGCCGGACTGGCCGTGGAAGGCGATCAGGCCCGAGCCATTACGCTCCCAGATGTCACACATCTTGCGGAGAATGTCGGTGGTGTAATGATAGCCGGCCGGTGGCATGACGCGGAGCGTGTGGAACTCCTTCGACTTGGGGAACTTGTCGCCGACCTCGGAGAAGCGTGGAATGATGCCACCACCATAGCCAAACACGGAAACCGTGCCGCCCTTCCAGAAGCCGAGACGCTCAGTGTAAGAGTGCTCAAGCTGACCTAGAAGGTCATTCATGTACTCGGCATAAGGTTTGTCCTTGGAGTCACGGAGCCGCTTCAAACCGGTTACGAAACTCGGCCAGGGGCCACCCTCCAACTCATCAAGCTTTGGCGTCTGGCGGTTGTCGAACTCCGCACCAGCCTTGCCAACGCCTGCAAATTTAGCTTCATCC
>AERA01020182.1_pt1 | contig 15604 bp, 14 predicted proteins | sample 267968 | NCBI WGS metagenome assembly AERA01 (sample SAMN02954363, study PRJNA61401) | activated sludge metagenome | biome: terrestrial; feature: wastewater treatment plant; material: activated biomass; isolation source: activated biomass of an industrial wastewater treatment plant | reverse complement strand
CTACCCACACCGCTGTAGAGATCAACAAGGTGGTCATCTGGTTGCAGCCCGGCCAAATCTTTCGCGAGGGTATAGAGTGTCATGGCCTGGTGGCTATTCGTCTGGAAAAAGGATTTGGGTCCGATCCTGAATTTCACATGACCCAGTATTTCCACCAACCCATCTGCGCCAAACTCCTTTTTGACCTCCAGGTCGTGAATGGAATCGTTGACTTTTGGATTGATGCAGGAATGGATCGATACAATTTGTGGAAACCGGTCTACCAGGTGGTCGATCAATGCTTTCATCTGATCCGGTTTCTCTTCACCAACCACAATAACAAGCATGACATCACCTGCGAGGTTATTCCGGACGATCAGGTTGCGGAGATAGCCAGTTTTCGATTTGACATTGGCGAATGGCCATTCTCTTTCTTCAGCAAAATGCTTGACGGCCAGCCGGATGGCATTGGATGGGTCGGGCTGCAGATAACAGTGATCAATGTCCAGTACTTTGTCAAACGCGCCGGGCAAGTGAAAACCCAAACCGTTGCGGCTATCCACCTCTGTTTCCTGCTGGATCTCTGCTGTGGTCAACCACCTTTTTTCAGACGCGGTGAACTCCAGTTTGTTTCGGTAATACCGATCACTGGCCGCGCCCACAATCGGTTGCACCAGGGAAGCATCAAATCCGCCGATCCGCTGAAACGCATCACGAACTTGTTTCTCCTTGTAGCGCAACTGTGCATCATAGGCAAGATGCTGCCATTTGCAGCCACCGCAAAGCCCGAAATGGCTGCAAAACGGATCAGTTCGATCGGGTGACTGCTTCGAAAAGGAGATCGGTGCCGTGGTCAGCATTCCCTTCCGCTTCCGGATCACTTCCACATCCGCAACATCACCTGGCGCCGCGCCTCTGACGAGGACGATCCGGCCATCTTCGCAGCGACCGATAGCCAGACCTTCATCTGCCGTGTCAATAATTTGTACCTCTCTGAATATTGTTTTCTTCACGCGGTATTTTTTTTGAAACACATAATTCGACTTCGCTCATCACAAGGATTACGCAGAATTAATTGTTTTCCTATTTACACGGATTGGCAAGGTATTGGTAAATCATTTTATCCTTCCAAAATCAAATCTGTGAAATCATCCTAACCATTAAATCAGCGTAATCTGTGTTTTGAAAAATGACGAATGAATAATATCAATTCTTCACGGGCCACATATCGCAGTGTTTGAGCACCTGGTTTTCGAATTTCTTGGGATGCTCGACAATCTCGAAGAACTCCTCCAGGTAGCGGGTGCACTGCTTCACAGCCGCTTCGTCAAGCCCCGGGATTTGAGCCGGCATAGATAAGATTTTATCCTTGTTGTCCAAAAATGGAATTAAAGCTTGTTTTACTTCTTCTTCGCTATGGCACCATCCCTGGTAATACCGGGCATTGACACTGCCCATCTGAAGGCTTTCATGAGGCGCCGCATACGGAGCGCCCACCAGCCCGGAGTAGTCAAAGTCATACGGCACGACAATCATTAGTTTATGTCCCGGTACGCCCAAAAACTCCAGGTTATGCCGGTTGGTGATAAACCAGTCTGTATTCCCGATCATGAATTGAAACAGGCAGACTTTCAGAAACTCCGACCGTTCGATCGCCTGCTGACTGATGACCGGCGTGGCGATTTCCTTGGCGCCCAGGCGGAGTGCCAGCTCTTCTTCATCTTCCTTTAGCATGGCATACGTGGGCTCAAAAGGCACCTCGCCCTCCTGGTCCCGGTAGTTCAGTTTTACCAGCGTCGTGCGAAAATGGTATGGCGTGATCAGTTCATACAGTTTATAAGCGAGGTATTCCTTTAACAAACATTGATCATACCGCTCGGCGGCGTGACAATGGTGTACGACATCGAGCTCATTCATATCATTCATCCCCAGCTGCCGAAGATCCCCTTTGGAAAATTTGATCTTCATCGGTGGAAAACTGCAGAGTTGAAGGCGCATATTCCCACGGGTACGGGCGCTGATCTCAAACCGGAGGGAATCACCGGCGGGGCGAATGATCTCCATCACCGCCGGGTTATACACCTTTTCCTTTCTGTGCTTCTCCAGGCGCTTCCAGTCCAGTGACAAATACACTGTGGGTAGTGAATCGCCACACAGGTTAGTAAACAGCGAAGTCTGCTGGGCATGAAGGCCAGGGCCGGGCAGCACAAACTGACAGGTCAGCCAAAACCAGGTGAAATAGAGTAATTTGGTCCTCATGCCGCATCAAAATTACACAACCCCGCGGCGATGAAACCGTATAGTTCACCGCAACGCTTGATTTCGATCATCATCCCATTCCGTGACGAGTTTGACTACCTGGCCGAGGCGCTTGAATGTTCGGTTGGGCAAAGGGAAATCATTTCACAGATCCTGGTGGTTCGAAACCATGTCGATCCGGTGTCGGAAGATCATCCCATCCGTATTCAATTCCATGACGCCACCTGGTTGCACGAACCCCGTATTGGTTCTGCTCATGCCCGCAACAAAGGCCTCGCAGAAGCGGGTGGAGATTGGGTGCAGTTCCTTGACGTAGATGACCTGTTACAACCGCAAAAAATTTCAAACCAACTGGGGCATGATGACGCGGATGCTGTGGTGTCCCCGCATCTTTTTCAAAAAACAAACGGAAAACAAATACCCTCCAAATGGTTGCCGGATGATTTCTGGTCCGGGCTGTTGAACAGCGGACTTGGCTCCACGTCATCCATGCTTTTCAAACGAACAGCACTCCAGGCGATCGGGGGATGGAATCCTGATTTTCAAAGTCACCAGGAATATGAACTCATATTCCGCCTGGCAAAAAACGGGAAACACATTGCATCCAGGAATGAACCACTGACTATTGTTCGCGAACGGCATTCCGGTTCCATCACCCATCAATCCAGTTCCTTTCGTGCGGCGGAAGGGATCCATTTACGGGAATTGATGTGGGCTTATCTGACAGATCACCGGATGGTGACCGAAGGCCGGAAGGATGCTTTTGAGCGCTATATTTTCAGGCAGCTTCGAGGTCTGTACCGGCAGGATCCGGAAACGGCAATCCTCAAGTACAGGGAAATTTTCGCAGCCTCCTCTTTCATCCCTGAAGAAACAGGCGTACCCGGGTATACATGGCTTTATCGGGGACTGGGTTTCAGGCGAACCGAACAAATACTCTCCGCGTATAGTCGATTGCGGAACAAGTATTTCCCATTTTTGCCATCAAATGGATAAGGCTGACTTACGTGTTCTCATCATTCCTTCATGGTACTTCAAGCCGGGCAAGGGTGATATTGCCGGACAGATGTTTCACCATGAGGCAAGAGCGTTGCGAGAGGCGGGTATTGAAGCGCGAATTTATTACGCGGATCTCTCCTGGCGAGGGCCTGTGATCCGAAGCACTTCACGCCGGGAAGAGGATGGCGTTCCAACGACGCGCGTGAGTCAATGGTTTCCTCCGAAATACAGTTTCACCTGGTTTCAGCGATGGCGTGCGCGGTATGTGAAATTGTTAGTTCGACATTTCGATCGGGAGGGCTTGCCGGATATCATTCACGCGCAATCGTACCTGGCCGCATGTGTTTGCGCAGGCCTGCTGAAAAAATACCAGATACCGTTTATTTATTCCGAGCGGAATTCGAAATGGATCACGACGGATATTCCGAGACTAGCGATGCCATTGATCCATGAAGGGCTGCAGAAAGCTGCGGCCATAACATGTGTTAGTCCCGGTTTGAAAAAAAGGATGGATGTGCAGACGGATAAACATATCACGATCATTCCACCCTCTTTTGACGAACGCATTTTCAATGATCAATCCGGGATCGAAAAAGAAAAAACGTTTACCTGGATCAGTGTGGGTGAACCCGCCCGCATCAAAGGCCTCGATCTGATCATTCGCGCATTTGCAAAATTTACCGGCCATGTCGAAAATGCGCAATTAGTCCTGGTGGACCAGATTCCGCAACAGAAAGAACTCATGGCATTAGCTTCTTCGCTGAATATTGCATCAAAAATTAAATTCACCGGGTTGATTTCCCAGTATGAACTGGCCGATCTCTATAGAAAAAGTCACGCCTATGTCTCCGCCAGCCAGGTTGAAACATTTGGGAAAGCGATGATCGAAGCGATGGCTTGCGGTTTGCCCGTGGTGGCCACCCCGACAGATGGCGCGCAGTATATTCAATCGGTCACGCACCAGGTCAACTTGTTATCCTCCTTTACAGCGCAGGAATTGATCGATGCCATGCAGGACACGTATGAACAATATTCAACGTTTGATGCGACTGCCATTTCCAACGCTGCTCGCCATTTTAGAAAAAGCAATGTGATCCCGCAATGGGTCGGGTTGTATAAATCCATTATACCATGATCCGTGAGCATCGGAAATGGATGATCTACACGTATTACCATCGAAAGCCACGACCACGCTGGGGCACGACGCACTTATGTGCATTGGTCGACAGGCATCTCCCGGGCATGAAAAAAGTTGAATTCCCAACCATGATCGTTGATGTCGCTGAGGATGAATTCTGGAAAACATGGTCTTCTTCTACACGCACCAAAATCAACCGGGCGGAGACAGAAGGATATTCAATTGTTCGTGGAAAAGAATTATTGCCCGATATTTTACACATCTTCAATACTGCAGCCAGCCAAAAAAAATTAAAGGGACACCGGGTGGATGATTTTCGCTCGCGGCCATGGATTGAATGTTCCGCTGTATATAATGGTACCCGGATCCTGTGTGGGCATGTCTGGCTCAAGGATGAGGAAGAAAAACGTGCGCTGTTATTTGTGAACGCGACGAATTTTGGGAACGATGGGGAAGAAAGCAGCCGGATTGGGCGGGCACATTATTATTTACTGCAACAGGATGGCCTGTATCTTCGGGCGAAAGGCATGAATCAGATGGACCTGATGGGATATGAAAAAGCGAATGCGGATCCTGGCCTGGCGGGTGTGTATCAATGGAAAGCCGGGACGCATGGGCGGGAAGCCATGACATGGCACTACTATCCCTGGTGGTTTTACCTGCTTCGGTCACTTCGAAAAAAAATTCGGGGATGAACCGGGAGGAGAAAAAACAAATCTATCGTCAATGCTGCACGGAAGGAAAGATCCGGGACCTGTTCATGCAAGCCTGGTGGCTGGATGCAACGGGCGAATGGGATGTGGCCCTGGCCTGGCGAAATGATCAGTTGGTTGGGGCCATGCCATATACAGCAAGTCGTCAATGGGGCATTCGGAAAATTGGCATGCCTTCCCTCACGCATCACCTGGGGATCTGGATGGACAAACCACCGGATATTTCAGCACATAAATGGCTGACGCGGGAGAAGCAGATCATCTGGTTATTGATTGACGACCTGCCGAAATATGGATTTTTTTCGATGGTCTTTACCGCTGACAGCTTTAATAATTGGCTGCCTTTTCACTGGAAAGGGTTCCGGCAGGAGATGCGTTATACATTTTGTATCGATCGATCAGAATACGATGCACTCGATCAACATCTAAGCCGGAATCTCAAACGAAATCTAAAAGAAGCAGAGGGATCGGTTTCAATCACACGTGATATTGAGCTAGCTGAATTCTATTCTATCTGTACCACAACCTATCGGCGGCAGCGCATGCGAATTCCATTTTCATTTGAACGGCTTCAGGCTATTGACCGTGCCGTACAAGAAAATAAATCCGGTCTCAAACTTGGCGCGCGTGATCAAAACGGGAATCTGGTGGCTGTGAGTTACCTGCTATGGGATGAGCAGCGTGCGTATTATTTCCTTGCCGGGGACAATGAGGCAGGTCGGGATTCCGGTGCGAGTATTTTATTATGTCGCGAGGCCATTCGCATCGCCTTTGAAGAGCAGAAGGTGGAGGTGTTTGATTTTTGCGGGAGTATGATCGAGCCGATCACGGACATGCGGCGGCAGTTTGGGGCGAGGGCGGAGGGGTTGATGAAGATCTTTAAGTCAAGGTGGAAACTTGTGGAAATGCTTTATAGCATTCGATAAATTTGAAAATCTCCCTATACTGCAGCGAAATGTCTCACCTCCCTTGAGGGAGGACGGGGGGTGATCTCCTATTGCAATTCTTCCTTAAGTCAGAAACTTTCTCACCTCCCTTGAAGCGATGTATCGAGCGCAGTCGAGATAAAGGACGGGTGGGTGATCCCCATTTACAATTCTATCGTTGTGTCAGAAAATTTCTCACCTCCCTTGAGGGAGGACGGGTGGGTGATCTCCTGACTTACTCCCATGAATATCATTTTCATTAATTCTTATTTCTACCCATTCCCTGATCTCTTGAAACACTTCCTCCGGCTTCGAAAGAATCTCCCAATCCTTGTACCGCAAAACAGTAAATCCAACTTTTCTCAATTCATTATCTCTATGCTCATCTTTCAGTATACACAACTCAGTTTCATGTGTAATTCCATCTGCCTCCACAATCAGCAACAACTCTTTGCACATAAAATCCGCTATGTACTCCAGTACTGGCCTTTGCCGAAGAAAGGTTTGATGATAAATTGTTTGCTTTCTCAACATCCTCCACAATACTTTCTCAGCTTTTGTCATAGTGCGCCGTAGCTCACGGGCATGGAATCTTAGCGCCTTGTTGTAGTGGTAGTTGTTCTCGGGACTGGCTAATGCTGGGGACATGAGCGGAAATTAGGGGTTATACCAAGCCAATTTCAACAGAAAATTAAGATCATCCCCCCGTCCCCCTTCGAAGGGGGTGAGAAATATTCTATTACCTCCACACCTTACATCCCCCTGTCCCCCTTCGAAGGGGGTGAGAAATATTCTATTATCTCCAAACCTTACACCCCCCTGTCCCCCTTCGAAGGGGGTGAGAAATATTCTATTATCTCCAAACCTTACACCCCTCCGTACAATTCGTACAAATATCAATCTGATCCCGCCCGGTCAATAATTGACGCCGAAAAGAGTTGTAGGCTTTTCCCTTCCAGACAGCAGCAAATGACGTCTGCTTCAAATCGCCTAACTGATGCGCAGCGTCCTTATCAAAACAACATGGTACCACCAGTCCGTCCCAGGTGATGACACAGGCGTGCCAGAGTTTCCAGCAATGGTTCAATAGCCGGTTTTTGATTTTCCAAGTGCCATTTGCCGATTGATAATACCGACTAAATTCTTCCTGTGTTGGAATCAATTCATTTCCATTTTCGTAGTTGTACACCTGCGCTGTTTTCAATTTCACCTCATCTACCCCGATCTCCCGCGCGAGTTTTTTCACCTCATCGATCTGGTGCTCATTGGGGCGCACGACCAGCATCTGGAAAATAATATGCGGATGCGAAACACCTGCTTCTTTCCTAGCCTGCACTAAATTCCGCGCTCCGTCCAATACTGTTTCCAGCTTTCCTTCTTTCCGGTATTGCGCATACACCTCCTGTGTCGAACCATCAATGGAAATAATGATCCGGTCCAGCCCGGATTCAATTGTTTTTTTTGCGTTCTCAGGTGAGAGAAAATGTCCATTTGTAGATGTGATCGTATAAATCCCTTTCTCGTGCGCGTGCCGGACCATGTCGAGAAAATTCGGATTGATATACGGTTCGCCCTGGAAATAGAAAATGAGGTAGGATAATTTGCGATGAAGCTCATCCACTATTTTCCGAAAAAAATCTTCCTTCAGGTTTCCGGTATCTCTTGAAAAGGAGCGAAGTCCGCTGGGGCATTCAGGGCAACGAAGATTACACGCCGTAGTCGGTTCGATGGAAATCGTCATCGGCACACCCCACTGTACCGGCTTCCGCCACAACCGCGTCAATTGATACGAAGTCCAGATCAACACGATATTAAGCAGCTTGGCTGGTGTCAGCTTGGAAACAAATCTTCTCGTGTCCTTCCAATACAGCATGCTACTCTGCCACTTGTCCGAGATAGCGTTCTTTTCCGATCCGGTAGTGGTGATTGACATGGCCGGCCATGATATACACATACACCGACGCCCGGGCCTGAACGTTATTCGCCGTACCGGTGCGCGCAGCCATCTCTGCCGTTGTATTTCGTGCGAGGTAAATAGTAGCCGATCTTACCGCATTCCATTCCCGCGCCAGATCTTCGGGCGTGGCATGGTGATAATTGGAATTCCGGACATAATCATCCTGTTCAAATCCGGGAAGTTTATTTTCATCGCCACGGCTCATCGCCATCATCCGGTAGGCAAAAACACGTTCGGCATCGAGTATATGCCCGATCATCTCCGCCAGTGACCACTTGCCGGGTGCGTAGCGGTGTTTGGCTTCATCATCATCAAGCGACCGGATCCAATCCTCAAACCAATCACGCTGGGTGTGCAGATACGTGAGGATGTCCACGTCGGGAACCAGATTGATATAGTTGAAGTAGTAGGGGTCGCAGTCGCCCTGTACTGGACGGGGGAATACCTGGGATGCAGTGGACATAATACAAATATATGTGAAAGGCGAAGGCTGAGGCGAAGGCTGAGGAAGCTTTTTCTCTTTTTCTCTTTTTCTCTTTTTCTCTTTTATGAAAAATAGATTGGTCAAAGAGTTCATTTAATCGTGAGGACATCCTCAATGGAATTGCCTCGTTAGAGGCAATTGCTCGGTAGCATCGCGAGCGGCGATGCGAATAAAGGGCCGTAGATCTGTTCATGGAAATTCAATTTACCTGTGTTGTCGGTGAGGACACCAACAACGGGCTGCCGCTTTGGTAATAGAAGAACTGATTTTCCCTTAAACATTAAACTCTAAACCCTAAACTTCCGTTCTTTTGCATTAAGCGCTTTACCAACAAAATTCCCCAGCACAAATCCAATTACCTTCGCACCGAAATGAAATACCTCATCGCCGGACTCGGCAATATCGGAGATGAATACGCCAACACCCGTCACAATGTGGGCTTTATGGCCGTCGATCACCTGGCTAAGGAACTGGGCGCGGAATGGAAATCCGTGACGCTGGGCAGCATGGCGCAGACCAAGTTTCGCGGACGCACTTTATTGCTGCTGAAGCCCAACACGTACATGAATCTGAGCGGCAAGTCCATTGCCTACTGGATGCAAAAAGAAAAGATCAGTCCGGAGAATCTGTTGGTGATCCTGGATGAGCTTCAACTGGAACTCGGCGCAATCCGATTGCGTGGAAAAGGAAGTGACGGCGGGCACAACGGCCTGAAGGATATCCAGGAACAATTGAATTCAACCGAATATGCCCGGTTGCGGATCGGGATTGGAAATGATTTTCATGCCGGACAGCAAGTTCGCTATGTCCTCGGCGAGTGGACGGATGAAGAGCAGAAAGAACTCGATGACATTCTGACCGCAGCAGGAAATGCGGTCAAGGCATTTACAACCATCGGGCTCAAACGAGCCATGGACCAGGTGAATGCCAAGTCTGCAAAGCCCAAAAAGGAAAAGGAAAAGGAAAAGCCTAAGTCTCCACCTCCTCAAACGAAGGAGTGATCACTTCAGCGATCCCACTTAACTGCGCCAACCGCGCCGGGAAGTTATTTTGAATCACATCCGTTCCTGCGCCGATCGATTGAATTTCCGGAATGCGCTCCAACGCGTTTTTCAGATCGAGATCATCCTGGCGCACATATACACATTGATTCAATCCCGCGAGCCGATCGGCCAGGTAGATCTGCTCATACTGACCCGGCGTAGGGCACAGAATGGCTTTATGGCCGGTTTTCGCCAGGTCCATCAGCGTGGTATAACCACTGCGGGAGATCACTACATTGGTTTCACTCAATAAACTTGACAATTCTGCACGCGAACAGAAAGGAAAAATGGTGAGATTCCCTTCCTGTCGAACAGGACTTTTATCGTCCGGCTTTCCACGCACAATCGCGTACCGCCCGGGGAGATCAGTCAATTGCTGATGCAACTGGCTTTCAAAATAGGTTCGCTGCGGCTCCGGACCGGAAATCACAGCCACGGCGTCATACTCCCCTGCGTGAGGCATTGCTGACAACTCGGAAATCACGCCCAGGAAATATTTCGGCACCGGGTTGATATCAATTCCCGACAGGTCACCCGTGATATTGCCTTTCGGCGGATTATCCGGGATCCAGACCTCATTGAACTTCTTCAACCATCCACGGATCTGGCGGCGGATATACACATCCATGATCTTGTTGCCCGTAAAAACCTGGAGTTGATGCGTGATAATTGCAGATGGAACACTGGCATGATAGCAACCATACCGGTTGTCCGTGATGATACAATCGATGTGATGATGCTCAACGATCGCTTTGGTCAGTTCGTGCTCAGTCCGGATGGTCTTCAGCATGCCAGGACCATGACGCAACATATTCAGCGGCATATACTTGCTGCCATAGGAAATACCATACCCCGGGAGCTCCAGCACCAGTTGATCAGGCAATTCGCGCCGGAGCATTTCCAGTGCTTCGCCATCGGACGCACAGATCACGTCGTGTCCGTGTGCCAGAAAAGTCTTGATGATCGGCAGGGATCGGCTCGCATGGCCCAGGCCCCAGTTCAGTACAGGAAAAAAGATGTTCACGCGCAGCTATTCAGTCGTATGGATGTAATGAGAAACATCGGGCGCTTATTGCCCGTCGAAGGTAAAAAGAAAATCAAAACAGTTTCACCCCGGAAAAGATGCCGGATACGTTAAAAACTTTTCGTGAATTTCGGCTTCCACGTCATCGCGATCAGTTGAGCTCTGTTCTTCGCATCCGAGGCGCGCTGGCCTTCAAAGTGTGCATCCACTGTTTGTTCAAACAAGGCCAGCCAACGATCAAAATGCGCTTCGGTCAATTGCACTTTTTCGCTCAGGCGGACATGGGCTTCCATCGGATTTCCGCGATAGGTGTCTTTGCCGAGGAGCATGAATTCCCAGAAGGCGTACATGCGGGGAAGGTGGTGTTCCCAATTCACTTGCGCGATGTCGTTGAAGATATAGCCGATCACGGGGTCAGCTTTGACCTGGTCGTAGAAGGCGTTGATCAGGGTCCGGATGTCCTCGGGCGTTTGAATATCTGGTTTCATTTATCTTTTGTTTCCCGCATCCCGATCCCGATGGTTATCGGGGTCGGGAGCAGAGATCGCAGAAATTTTCGTTTTCTTACTTGTCAAAGCTTTGCTTTGTGTCAAGACGCAGAACCGAACGTAAGATCGTGAGAACGTAAGATCGTAAGAATCAGTAACAAGCTTATCTGCGTTAATCAGCGGAATCTGCGTGAGATAAAGAAGACTTCGGTTTGTTTCGCGCTGATCTCGCTGATATACGCTGATTTCATCACCTCCTTTCCGCCCTTCCGCCCTTCCGCACTTCTGCCCTTCTGCCTTTCTGCCCGAACGCCACAGAGTACCTTTAGATTTTACCTTCGGTTGCCGAGCGGAGTCGAGGTATTAGATTTTAGTTTAGTAAAGCCTGATCTCATCATTGTTGGAGTCAAAAAACTTGTAGTCATGCAGGCTCGCGTCGGTATTTGACGTGATCTTGATCCAGCGCTGATACTTCATCCACCATTTCATCTGGATGCTGGGCATGCCTTGCTTGAGATACGCATGAACGTATGGATGCACCTCGAGACGCAGTTTGGTTTTGGGACGGGACTGCTGGATATACTCAAGGTCGCGGACGATGTCATCTGTGATGAGGACAGTCGGATTGACCTTGCCGGAGCCTTTGCAGACATAGCAGGTCTCGGCCGTGTCAATCTTTACTTCCGGACGCACCCGCTGACGGGTGATTTGCATCAGGCCAAACTTGGTCAGCGGGAGGATCGTGTGCTGTGCCCCATCGCGCTTCATCATGTCTTTCATGTGGCGGACCAGTTGGGTCTTGTGATCCGGGTTCCGCATATCGATGAAGTCAATGATGATCAGGCCGCCGATATCGCGTAATCGCAATTGTCGGGCAATCTCTTCAGCGGCTTCCATGTTCACTGCAATCGCCGTGCTCTCCTGGTCCTTGCGTTGCATTTTCGGGCCGGAGTTGACATCCACCACGTGCATGGCCTCGGTCGATTCGATTACCAGGTATGCTCCACTGGGCAAGGTCGCCGTTTTGCCAAAAGAGGATTTGATCTGGCGATTGACACCATAGGCGTCGAAGATGGGCTTCTTGCCCTTGTAGAGTGAAATCAAGTCTTTCTTGTTGTGCCCGATGTTGTCGAGGTAGTCCTGGATATTGTCGTAGATCTCCTTATCGTTGACGATGATATTGGAGAAATCATCATTGAGCATGTCCCGGAGAATGGAACTGGTTTTGTCCAGCTCGCTCAATAGCTTGGCCGGCTGCTGTCGCTTGTAGAGTTGTTTGTGGATCTGGCTCCACTTATCGAGCAATTCTTTCAGCTCTTCATGGAGGTCTGCCACTTTTTTTCCTTCCGAAGCCGTACGGACGATCACGCCGAAATTTTTCGGACGAATAGATTCCACCAACAATTGAAGGCGCTTGCGTTCTTCCTGCTGGCTGATCTTTTTGGAAACCGCGATGGTATTGGTAAACGGTGTCAAAACGATATACCGGCCCGGGATCGTGATCTCGCAACTCAGGCGTGGACCTTTCGTGGAAATGGGTTCCTTGAGGATCTGGATGAGGATCGGGTCATTGCGCTTGATGACCTGGTCGACCTTGCCGGTCTTGATGATCTCGGGCTCAAACTCGAACGTTTCCAGCAGCGAGGTCTGTTGCTTTCCGGAAATACTGTCGTCGGTGTACTTGAGGATGGATCGCAACTTGGGGCCCATGTCCGTATAGTGGAGGAAGGCGTCCTTGCGATGACCGATATCAACGAAGACGGCGTTGAGACTGGGCATGAGTTTTTTGACCCTGCCGAGGAAGATATCGCCAACTGAAAAGTGGCTTTTGGTTTTCTGCTGATGCAGCTCCACCAGTTTCTGGTCCTCCACCAACGCGATCTCAACACGCGCGGGAGTCCCCTGGACGATCAATTCTTTGTCCATAAAAATACCCTATGCTCAATGGCACAGCCACAGCCGGCGTGAACACGCAATAGCCCACAGCTAGGAGTCTGTCCGGAAGGAGAACGGAAGACGCAGTTCGATTAAAACGGCAACAGGGTATATCGATTCAGGGCAGCATGGGTACACCGGGTGCAACAGAAGTTGCTGCAGACATAAGAAAGAACAGCGAAGTATCTTTTATGCTGTGCATCCGGTGTACCTGTAAAATAGGTGTCCGTTGTTTGTTGAACTGTGGGACTGAAAGACAGGCTGCTGGGATGCCGGTTAATTCAATCTGTTATCTGTTCTTCTTCTTATGTCTGTTCTTACGCAACCGCTTCTTACGCTTGTGCGTCGCGATCTTGTGACGTTTTCTTTTTTTACCGCAAGGCATATGTTTCGTTGTTATAAGTTAGTTCAATTTCATTGGGCAGATCATCTGCGCCGGTACATTTTTGGCCGAAATGCTTTCGACCAGCGTGGGTGGATGTTTCACCCTTACTTTGGTCAAAATCCTTTTGACCAGCGGGGGCGGATGCAATACGCCCTTACATATCCCCATTCGGGCTTTCGCAAATGGGTCTCACTTTTTCTGCGTCGGCGGTAAGGCCGAGGTTGGTATAGATGTCAAGCGCAAGGCAGGCGATCCGTTTGTCTTCCGGAAGGATGGCCTTGGCTTGTTCAATCCGTGTTTTTGCCCGTTCGTATTGGCCGGTGCGTACCGCGAGCCGGGCCAGGTGATAGGGTGGGATCGGTGATTCGGGGTATTTGTCGGCCAACGCGGCCAGCATCTGGATCCCTTTCATGGGTTGGTCAGCCAGCGGCGCCTCAATATAGCAAAGTGCCTGGTTGACCCGGTAATCGACGACATCCGGTGACAGCGTAATCGCTTTCTCAAAGGCGTCGACCGCCTGATCCCTACAGAATATAATGTGTTTTTCCTCCAAAAGGTTCGACTGCAGGCCGGAAGCAAAGGTGGTGCCGGTGATGGACCAGGCGAATCCGGTGTTTTCGAGTTCCGCCACCTGCCGGGCATATAATCCGGCCAACATGGGTTGATCGATACCAAACCAGAAACCGGAGATCTGCTTGAGCAGGGTCACTTTCTGGGAATCGGCCTTGGCAAACTGGAGCTGGGCTTCCAGCGTCTGGATAAACTCCAGGTCGCTCTCACTCAGTTTCTGCTCAGCTTCGGGCTTCAGCGCGGCAATGTCAAAGGCTTCACTGGAGAGGGCTCTCGACTTTTCGAGGGCCTTGATGGATGCGGGCTTGTTGTCAAATCCGAAAAAGAGGACGGCAATCAAGACCAGGGCGCCAATCAAATAAATGGCCTGTTCTTTTCGAATCACAGGCTTCGTTATTCTTCAGGCTTCACGCCGTCTTTCACTTCGTCAACGAAGATCTTGGCGGGTTTAAAGGAAGGGATATAGTGTGCCGGGATCTCGATGGAGACGTTGTTCTTGATATGACGTCCGACCTTCTTGGCCCGTTTTTTCGTGATAAACGATCCGAATCCGCGGATATAGACATTCTCACCTGTCGACAACGCCCCTTTCACTTCAGAAAAGAAGGTTTCGAGCGTCACCAGGACGTCAACTTTGGGTACGCCGGTCTTTTCCGCGATGATATTTACGATGTCAGCCTTTCTCATTACTCTTTACACTGATTTTTAACAAGTTATGTAAATATTTCGGTAAGGGGAGGGCAAAGTTCTAAAATTATACCGATTTTATTTCACCGGGTTACATATTTTTATTTTCCTAATATGAGCATTGTTTCCAATTCTCGCCCTCTGGTTTGAAACGAACCCGATTCATTTGAATTCAAACTTATCTTCGTGCCCATGATTCAATCCATGACCGGGTACGGTCGTTCCGGGGTGCCCTACCAGAATTTGCAGGTCCAATCGGAGATCCGATCCCTCAATTCAAAAGTCACCGATTTGCGCATCAAACTGCCGGTGAGCCTCGGGGAGAGGGAGATCGAACTGCGCAACCTGATCCTCCAGCGGGTCCAGCGGGGCAAGATCGAAGTGACCATCTCTTTTGAAGGGGATGCGGCCATGGACGATATGACCTTTGACCAGGCATTGATCCGGAAGCATTTCACCGAACTCAGCGCCATTGCCTCCCCGCTTGGCGTAGGTCCGGACCAGATCCTGCACGAGGTTTTGAAGCTCCCTAACCTGCTCCGAACCGACGCGGAATCGTCCATCACCGACGAGCTCTGGGACGCGATCCTGCTGTCGATGAACCAGGCCATTGATCTGCTGGTCAAATTCCGGGAAAACGAAGGCCGCAGCCTTTACGACGATCTCTACCAGAGTGCCAATAATATCCGCCAGATGTGCGACCAGATCGATCCGACCGATAAGGAGCGCCTGGCCTATGTGCGGACACGGATGAAACAAAAGCTGGATGAATATGCCAATGGCGACCAGGTGGATCACAATCGATTCGAGCAGGAATTGCTGTATTACCTGGAGCGGCTGGATATTAATGAGGAAAAAGTGCGACTCAAGCAGCACTGCACCTTTTTCATTGACTCCCTGATGAGCAGCGACCAGGAGTCCAAGTCAAAACACCTCAATTTTATTTCCCAGGAAATCGGCCGCGAGATCAATACACTCGGCGCGAAAGCCCAGTGGAGCCCATTACAGCATCTTGTT
>AERA01027669.1_pt1 | contig 15976 bp, 10 predicted proteins | sample 267968 | NCBI WGS metagenome assembly AERA01 (sample SAMN02954363, study PRJNA61401) | activated sludge metagenome | biome: terrestrial; feature: wastewater treatment plant; material: activated biomass; isolation source: activated biomass of an industrial wastewater treatment plant | reverse complement strand
AAAGGGGTGAGGGGTTTTTCGTTGCGTCATTTGGCTACCTACACATAACCCCTGACGGGGTGAGGGTTTTTCGTTGCGTCATTTGGCTACCTACACATAGCCCCTGACGGGGTGAGAAGTTTTTCGTTGCGTCATTGGCTACCTACACATAACCCTGACGGGTGAGAAGTTTTTCGTTGCGTCATTTGGCTACCTACACATAACCCCAGACGGGGTGATATTGAGTATAATCTATCTGATGAAAACTTTCGATAACACTCCCCAACTCTCGGCAACTCACGATTTCTCTCCCTCTCTTTCGACCACTCTCAATCCACCCATCAGCAAATTGCTCCATTACCCCATTCCCAAATTACCCAATTACCCAATTCAACCCATTCAACTATTTCAACCAATTTAACCCATTCGCATTTGCGATATCCGTCGGCGCATCGCATCCACCTCCTCCGGTGTATTCGCGTTCCACAGCACCTCCGGATGTGGCGGTGTGATCATATGGGCATCGGACGCTTGCAGGATGCGATTGAGACTGCTGCGTCCCTGCATGTGTTCAAATTCATTCCGGAGTAATGTCTTTGCATTGGGTTCCCAGATAGCCAACAAGGGTTCCGGCATTTGAGATTCCGGTTCATGAAAACATGTGGCAATCCGGTCCGGGTCGCGGGAGTCGATGAGTAAGAGGATGGCGTCCTTGTCCAACAAGGGAAAATCACAAGCCACCACCAGCCACGCGCATTCAGGATCGGTATCAAACGCCGTCAGCACCCCACTGAACGGACCCATGTCTGTGTACCGATCTTCGAGAAATGCCAGATGATGCAAATCGCCTTCCTGGTCCGGGCGAATGGAGAGAAAGGTACCATGGGTAAACGGCTGGATAAGGTGATACAGGTATTCCCGGTGGGGAAGACCGTAATAATCGATCAATCCTTTATCCAATCCCATCCGGCTGCTCTGGCCACCGGCCAGGATCAATCCTTTAAGGTCAGGCTGGACCATTCCTAAAGTTAGCGCATTCTTACGATCAGGACATGATCTCCTCGACCGCGGTCTCTGCGCTGTTGATCGCGCCTTCCATAAAGCCCTGCCAGTCGGCCAGGTGCTCTCCCGCAAAATGCGTGTGCATGTATGGTTTTTGCAATACCGGCATTACCCCAAACCATTGATTCTTGCCGTAAAAGGCATATGCGCCTTTCGAATACGGATCCGTTGCCCAATAATACATCAGGCCGTTCAGCAAATATTTTTTCACATCGCCAAACGCCGGCTTCAACGCATCCAGCACGACCGCTTCGCGGGTCTGTTTATTCAATGAGGTAATGGAGTCCGCTTTATCACCGGTCACGTACGAGATCAGCACACCGGTTTCCCCGGGCTGATCCTTGGTGGCATGATAGAAGTAATGCGCCGGCGTATCAGTGATCATATCGAAATCTTCCGCTTTCCAGAAGCGTTCCTTGAACACCATCGGGATCTTGACGATGCGGGCATACTGCAGCGCATTCATCGCGTCGATCTGGATATCCGGCAGCGCAGGAGACCATTCTATTTTCTGCAACGAATACGTCGGGACGGTACAGATCAATTTGTCCGCAGAAAATTTCTTTCCGTTCTCACACGTCACTGTGACCCCACCCTTCCGCACTTGTTCAACCGCGATGACTTTGGTTTGCAACAAAATGTTTTCCGATCCGATCGCCTCCGCTAGTTTTTTGGACAGCATCATATTCCCGCCCTTGATCTTCAGATCCATTTCATTGTATTCACTACTCTCCGCATATTCCGCAAACGCCGCGTACCCTGACGTGTGCCGGATGCTTTCGCCAAAATCAGTACTATCCAGTAATTCACGGATCAACAGATCGCGATCAGAGAAACCCTGGTTGGATAAAAAGCGCCACCAGTCCATTTTATCCATTTTGGCTTTCCGGAAATCGGAATAGGACGACCAGATATTTTCCTTCATTTTCCAGAACGTCTCCAGTGATTCGCTGCCCTGCCATTCACCCGGTTTGCTAAACTGGCCTTCGAGGATCAATGAGGTATGGAACTGGTTATTGAATAATTCCAACCCGAATTCCTTGCACATGGCGATCAGCGAAGAATGCGAATAGCCGACCCACTCCGCGCCTAATTCAATGACTTGCTGACCACCGGTCCCTTCCGGGTGGAGGGAAAATACACGGCCGCTAATTCGGTTGCGCGCTTCCAGTACGGTCACCCGCACGCCCATTTTTTTCAGCAGATGAGCAGCGGTGAGCCCCGAAAAACCGGCGCCGATAATGATCACGGATTCCGGTTTTTTCTTGCCGGGCACCATGGCCTGGAGTTGGGATGGATTCGCCAGAATACTCGAACCGGCGATGGTGGTACCAATGAGGAATTTCCTTCGTTTCATGCGATAACACTTTGACGTTGAACTAATTCTGAACGCATTCAGCCTTCAGCTGACGCGCGTGGAAAGAGGTGTGAAAAAGATGTTCCAATTTAGACTTTCCGGCAGAATTATCCGTGAAAATGTAATTTCTCGCACCAATGATTGTACCTTTGGGGCATCCAAAAAGGGGCTGATGGCCTGCGTAAGACCCATATTTGTCAGCCATTTCCCCGATTTTACGTTTTCGAATAACCAAAAACAATACAGATGAACCGTATTATTCTAAGTGTAATGGCATGCACCCTGTTACTGACTTCTTGTGTGAGCAAGAAAAAATTCACGATGGTGCAAGACGAATTGGCCACCTGCAATGAACAACTCGCCAAGTGCGGAGAAAGCCTGAATGATTACATGAACCGGCTGCAGGATTGCGAATCCGAAAAGAACACGATGGCCTCCGAGTTGAATACACTGAAAACTGTTCGCCAGGAACAACTCGATGACTTGCGCGCCCAATTGGATGATTGCCGCAAACAACGCGACATGCAATTGACCCGGGTGGAAGATCTGACCGCCATGTCTAAAGAGGCTACAGAAAATATGCGCCTCACCTTGTCCCAGCTGGCAGCAAAAGATCAGTACATCCGTTTGCTTCAGGCTGCCAAATCAAAAGCTGACTCCATCAACCTGGCCCTCGCTGTAAACCTGAAGAGCGAACTGGCATCAGGACTTGATGACGATGACGTCGAAATCAAAGTAGACAAAACCGTTGTCATGGTCAACCTGTCAGATAAAATGTTATTCCAAAGCGGAAGCGCCAACCTGACATCCAAAGCCAACGAAGTCCTGGGCAAGATCGCGCAAATCGTCGATGGCCGTCCGGATCTCGAAGTGATGGTGGAAGGCTATACGGATAATGTGCCCATCAGCACAGATTGCATCAAAGACAACTGGGATCTGAGTGTCAAGCGTTCGACCGCAGTTGTTCGCGTACTCCAGAACAAATACAAAATTGATCCAAACCGTTTGATCGCCGCAGGCCGTGGAGAATACAACGCGCTTGTACCTAATGACAGCCGTGACAATCGCGCGAAGAATCGCCGCACGCGGATCATTATTCTGCCAAAGCTGGATCAATTCTATGATCTGCTCGATCCGTCAAAGGTGACTACCGACAATTAATACAAGGTTCATTCCCTATAAAAAAGGACCATCACATCGATGGTCCTTTTTTTTTATTCCGTCCACGTCCGGGCGTGATTCAAGGTGAGTGTATAGAGCATGCCTCCGATTCCATCTTTGAAGGTCACCGTGCAAGTTCTCGCGTTCCTCGGACCATTCACTTCGATCATCGCGTAATTCCGGATGCCGAAGATGGATCCGGGCACGCGCAGGGTATTGGGTTCTGATGAATGATCATACGTTGACGAGGTCAGCGCTGAGGATGTGATATCCACAAAAACATCGCCATCCGCTGTGGTCATGCGAGTCACTTCTGAATGGTGCCGGTCGCCCGTAAGGAAGATCACGCCTTTGATATTGTATTTGTCAAGACTATCCAGGAGCATTTGTCGCTCGGCATCGAATACTGCATAGTTTTCATAAAGTGCAGCGTCACTCAGGATCTGTCCTCCGGTGCAAATAAATTTATAGGAAGCCCGGCTATAGCGGAGCCCATCGATCAGCCACTGGAGTTGTGCTGCTCCAAAATAATCGGGACCCGGCTGCGGCGCCCTGTACCAGCGATTATCCAACACAAAGAACTGGCAATCCTCCCAGAAAAACGTCCCGGTAATCCCTTCCGTTCCGCCCACTCCATAATTCGGATTTGCCCAGAAGTCTTTAAAGGCTTCAAGCGTCCACTCCTTTCCCCAATAGTGTCGATCGCTGTCATTGGGACCATAATCGTGATCATCCCAGGTCGCGTAGTGGTGCGTTGAAGAAAGCAAACCCCTTAGTTCCGGTTGCGAACGCAAATGAGAATAGCGATGATAGATCCCGGTGCGTGAATTCCAATCCACTTCCCTCAGATAGATATTGTCACCCAGCCAAACCATGAAATCAGGTTGCTCGCCGCGGATGGATTCAAAGATCTCATACCCTCCTCCATACGGTGGGCCGGGCCGATCGTATTGAGGCTCATTGATATAGGTACAACTGCCTGCTGCGAATTTGAAATCAGCAGGAGGTGTGCGGTATTGCCACAGGTTCTGCGTGCGGAAATAAACCGGTACGTCCAACGGTACCTTCTGATTATCGACAAACAATTCATACTGGTATCGCTTGCCGGGTTGCACGTTATCAGCGACCAGGTGCGCTGTGTTGGCATGCGCATGGCTGGTTTGCACGGCCTGGGAGAAGGACATATTCCCCGGTTCGCCCTCCGGCCAATACTTCATCATGACTGTGGCCGGGCAGGTGAGCTGCACCCATACTTTCACTTCCAGCATGGCGCTGGCCCCGGGCATCGGGCCGGCCTGCAATCCGCATTGGCTGTATAACCTGTGCGGTGCAAAAGCAAGCGCTACAAAAAAAAATTAAAGAGCATTTCCATTTCATGCGAGTTCCTGTTTATTTGGGAAAAAGAGGATTAGGCTGAATACGTTAGGGACATTTTTTCAAAATGAAAAATAAACCTTCTGTGGCATTCCGATGTCCTGACCAGATGCAGGTCAACAAAGTTTACATTTGTATACAATGGATTCGCTGACTCAAATCGTCCTGGGCGCCGCAGTGGGCGAAGCCACATTAGGTCGCAAGATCGGCAACCGGGCCATGATCTGGGGCGCCATCGGAGGCACGATCCCCGACCTGGATATCCTGGCAAATCCGTTTCTCACCGACCTGGAAGCCCTGGCTTTTCACCGGGGCATCACACATTCCATCCTGTTTTCCGTCGTGGCGCCATTCCTATTTGGCTGGCTGGTGCATCGACTGTATGATTCGCGGTTCCACAAATCAAAATTTTACAAGGGTTTGATCTCGCTCATCCAGGTGGCCTTCCTGGTCAGTGGTGCGTACGGGCTGATCATGTTGTTCACCGGAGATGACGGGCCGATCTGGTGGGCGATCCTGATCGTGGTTTCATTGGCCTCCTACCTGCTGTTCCGGTTGGTCAAATACTACTGGCTCAAAGACCTGGAAGAACCCCAGGTATCTTTCAAAGCCTGGTATATCCTGTTCTTCCTGGCTTTCTTTACTCACATTTTGCTGGATTCCTTCACGGCCTATGGCACCCAGGTTTTTCAACCTTTCTCCGACTATCGCCTCGCCTTCAATAATATCAGTGTCGCGGATCCGGCCTATACATTTCCGTTCCTGATCTGTGTCGTCGTGGCCGCTTTTTACAACCGGAACAGCCGGGCCCGGTATGTGTGGAACTGGATCGGGATCGGGATCAGCAGCGCGTACATGATCCTCACCATTTTCACCAAGCTACATGTGGATCGTGTTTTTGAGAACGCATTGGCCCATCGGGAGATTGATGCGATCCGGTGCCGGACCAGTCCGACGATCCTGAACAATATCCTTTGGGCCTGTGTGGCGGAAGATCGTGATCATTTTTATATCGGGCAGTATTCGCTGTTTGACTCCAACCCGAATCTGCATTATCTCAATGTATTGCCCAAGCAGGATTCGATTATGCAAGTACTCGCTCCGTATGAAGATTTTCAGACCTTGAAGTGGTTTGCTGACGGGTATTTAACCGCCATGCCGACTGACAGTATCATTTACCTCTGTGACATCAGGTATGGCGCCATGGGTGATACGGTACGGGATCAGCGGGATTTCGTGTTTTACTTTACAGCTCGGGAGGAACAAGGCAAGTATGTCTTTGCAGAGAACCGAGAGCCGCCGACCGGTGAGATGGGGGAAATGTTCCGGCAGTTGATCACCCGGATCAAAGGATATTAAATGAGCGCCGAGGATCGAAAAGCCTATGCCGCGCTGGCCGTTGTTTGCCTGGTTTGGGGCTTGTCATGGGTTGGCACAAAAGAGGTGGTGAAAGAGATCCCGCCCCTGCAAATGATCGGCATCCGGCATTTGATGGCAGGATCGGTGTACATCCTCTACTTCATGTCGCGCGGACATCCACTTCCCCGCCGAAAGGACTGGAACCATATTCTGTTGTTGAGTTTCCTCAGCTTCATGGTCAGTAATGCCTTGGCTGCCTGGGGCGTGAAGCTGACCACTGCCGGACTGAGTGCGATCCTCGGGGCCATCTTTCCGTTGTGGCTGGTGATCATCCTGAGCGCCCAGACCAAAGTCAAGGTTTCCAAAATGGCCTGGATCGGTTTGTTGACCGGTTTTGCCGGGGTTTGTCTTGTGTTTTATGAACACCTGAAAGTCACCCTGGACTGGCCATTTATCATCGGGATTGGCCTGGGGCTGCTGGCTTCCTTTGCCTGGGCGCACGGCACGATCCAGACCAAAAAACACGCGATCAGTTTTAATCCGTATCACAGCATCGGGTGGCAGATGATGATCTCCGGCATCGTGCTGACGACTATTGCTAATGGCGCAGGACTGGTGATGCCCCTGAAGGACATCTCCATGTATACGTGGAGCGTCCTCTTTTTCCTGGTCATTGTCAGTTCGATCCTCGCTTTTCTGGCCTACTTGTACGCGCTTCAAAAACTGCCCACCGGCATTGTATCGTTGTATGCCTATATCAATCCGATCGTGGCTGTCCTGACCGGCAGTATCCTGATCGGCGAACCCTTGACATTCTGGATTGTGACGGGTTCGCTTGTCACACTGGGCGGTGTTTATGTTACTAACCTGGCACTCAGTGAATCGAGGTACCGGTGGATCTACAGCAAGGTGGTCGGTCGGGTACGCGATGTCTTCCGACTGAAGCCACCGATCTCTTAATTTTCTTTTAAAAAAATTTACACCGGGTCGACCTGACCACCTTTTTCATATTTTTCGAACGGATTCGGGAAAGGGCCTTCAGCAAGTTTTGCCTTTTCCTCCGATCCCGGTTTTTGAATTTCTCCCTCTTTTGTTGTTCTCCATTGATCTTCATGAATTGCACCGAATGCATCAAAACCTGTTATTAAACTAACCCAAACCATTATCCAATGAAGAAGTATTACGTTCTCCTATTTGCTATTTGCGGACTGGCTTTTTTTTCTGATGCGCAACAAGCAGTTCCCAAAAAAAATCCGCTGGGTGGCTTTGACACTGCACAGCGACAAGCCGGCACATTCACTTATTCCCTGACGGTGCTCACGGAACCATATACTGATCTGACTTCCCCTGTTTCATTGAACAATGGCGAGGTGTGGGATGATCCGGTGTATGAAATGCCGCTTGAATTTCCATTCATGCTCAATGGCAATCCGGTGACTTCCCTCAAGATCGCAGGCGTCGGCGCCTTGCTTATCTCCCCGGCCCTCTCACCAGATGTAACGGTAGCGGTGGCTCCATTTGAAGCAGATCTGATCGATCGCGGAGCGATTACCGGTATTTCCGAATCACCGATCAGCTACCAGGTAGAAGGTGATCCTGGTAGCCGGATCCAGAAACTGGAGTGGAAGAACGCCGGTTCTTTCCAGGAAGCATTCGAAGGTGGCACCACCAATATGTTTGTCAACGTTCAACTTTGGTTGTATGAGGGCACGAATGTGATCGAATTCCGGTATGGCCCGAATTTCATCGACAATCCAACGGTATTCTATCAGGGCGAAGGCGGCGCTATTATCGGGCTGACTGACCTCAATATTGTCACCCTGGAATTTATCAATCCGCATTTCCTTGAAGGACCGGCAGCTGCGCCTTCCTTGACACAGGCATTTGTGCCGATTGATGGAACGCCGACCGAAGGATTGGTATATCGCCTGTCTCAGCAGCTTCCTCTCGAGATCGAGGTGACCGGGCAAAACGCGAATTCATTCTGCGCACCAAACGGTACGGCCAGCGTCGAGGCTACCGGCGGTGTTGAACCTTACTCCTATGCCTGGAGCAACGGCGAAACCACACCCACTATTCAGAATCTTGATGAGGGGACATACGATGTCACCGTGACGGACGACATTGGCCAAACCGCTGAGGAAAGCATCACTATCACCAATGTTGATCCGATGACCCTCATGATCACACACACCAACGAGACTGCTCCCGGTGCTAATGATGGTACTGCTACTGTGTTTCCTGAGGGCGGGCTTGAACCCTATACCTACGAGTGGTCCGGCGGAAGCACGGAACAAATGGTAACCGGGCTGGCCCCCGGAACGTACACAGTGACCGTCACCGATGACGCGGGATGCACGGCATGGGAGAGTGTAACGATCGAATCCTTTGAATGCACAACACTCACATACAGTTATGCTGTCCAATCTGCATCGTGCTTTGGCGCGTGTGATGGTCTCATTGACGGTGAAGTATTAGGTGGCACTGAACCGTATACCTTCTTATGGTCAGATGGTTCGACCGGCACATCACTCACTGGTTGTGCGGGAGATTACGGCGTGACGATCACAGATGCGAACAATTGCACATTCATTGAAGCCTTCACGATCGCCGAGCCCACCCAGATCCTGGCCAACCTGACAGTTTCTGCTGAATCCGGTCCGGGCGCAAATGATGGCATTGCCGCAGCGTCTCCTTCCGGTGGAGCGCCTCCCTATACCTATTTATGGAGCAATGGTGGTATGGAGTCTACGATCACAGGGCTGAGCGCAGGCACATTTGCGGTCACCATCACGGATGCTACCAATTGTTCGATCATTGATTCCATCCAGGTGCCGCTCACCAGTTGCGCGCTGGAGGTAACGGTAACCAATCTTTCATGTTTTGAATCCTGCGATGGTAGCATCCAGGCCGCATTGGTGAATGGTGTTGAACCCATCACCTATACCTGGAGTAATGGCGCGGACACCAGTTTTATCGATGGATTGTGTGCAGGCAATTATGTCCTGATGGCCATGGATGCCAATGGATGTGGTTTCACTGACACCATTCTGGTCACCGAACCGGACCAGATCATGGCGAATGTTGGGAGCACTGCGGAGACCATTGCAGGCGATGATGGGTCAGCCTGGGCTGCACCTGCCGGCGGCGTACCGCCTTTCAGTTATGCATGGAGTAATGGGGCGACGGATTCATTGATCGTCAACCTCGAGCCGGGTATTTATGATGTCACCATCACGGATGATTCGGGCTGTTCGATTTCCGAGTCTGTGCTGGTGGATGGGTTTGTATGCTTCGAGGTGAATACAACTATCCAGGATAACGTCTGTCCGGGAGATTGCGGTGGATCTGTCGCAGTTGCCATTACGGGCGGTACTGGTCCATTCCAGTTTGTCTGGGGATCCGGTCAAACCACTGATACCATCATTGGTCTCTGCACAGGGATCTACCAGGTCACAATCACTGATATCGGACAAGGGTGCGAAGCTGAATTCAGTTACATCATCCAGGAGCCTGAAGCGCTATTGATCACCATTGACACCATTATCCACGTGACGGATACGACGAGTGGTGCCGTCGGCATTACCATTACCGGGGGCACGCCTCCGTATTTGCATCAATGGCTTCATGATTCCGGCACTATCATCAGTGAGGATGAAGACCTTTCCGACGCGATCGCGGGGTATTATCAAATCGGCATCGCTGATGCGAACGGCTGCCTCGCGTTTATCGATTCTGTCGAAGTGCGGGATGAGACCACCGGGACCATCCGCATTGAAGGCGTTACATTTGATGTCTTCCCGAATCCCGTTCGGGATGCGCTGCAGATCACCGTTGATCAATCGGTAGATTACAAGGTTCACTTGGTCAATGCCGAAGGGCGGATCATATTTACAGGCACCAACAGTACGCGAATTGATGTGCAATCCTTCGCCCCTGGAACGTACTTTGTTCAGGTGTTGACTGATCGTGGGCGCGCTGTTGAGCGCATTGTCATATTCAAGTGATGATTTAGATAAGGCATAGTCCCCGGAGCGTTTACATCCGGGGACTATTCTTTTTATACCATCGACGGACTGCCGTATTACGCCTGCACCTTATGCAATGCCGTGAAAAAATCATCTTTGCGTGATCTGGCCAGCTGGATTTGCGCACCATCCCGCATTAACAGGTAATTATCCGCTTTCACATACCGGGTCACTTCACGCAAGTTGATCAGGTGAGATTGGTGGACGCGGAAAAAACCATAGTCCTGCAACAGAAATTCATATTCCTTGATCACCTTGCTGACGAGGATCGGTTTTTGATCCCGCACATGAAACCGGGTATAGGCGCCCTCCGCTTCGCATCGAATGATCTCCCGGATGCGGACAAATTCAATGGCATCTGACGTCGACACCAGGAGCACCGGATCTTCATCCGGATGACGGAGATTCGACAGCAGGTTCCGGATCTTGTATTGCTCCTCTTGCGGTGTCGTCCCGGTATTTACTTTGCGCACGGCAGCCTTCAGTTCTTCAATATCGATCGGTTTCAACAAATAGTCAATGGCGCTGAACTTGAATGCCTTCAAAGCATAATGATCGTAGGCTGTCGTAAAAATGACTGCGAGTTCCATGCCATTGAGATTGGTCAGGACATCAAAGCCGGTCCCGCCACCGATCTGGACATCGAGGAACAATAGATCAGGCTTCAACTGACGGATCAGCGCTGTGCTTTCGCTGACCGAACTGGCGGTGGCCATGATATCGACATGCGGACAATAGGTTTCCACCAGGTTTTGAAGCACCATGCGGCTGCGTTCTTCGTCCTCGACAATGATTGCTTTGATCTTTTCCATTCGCTTTGGTTAATCCAGTGGGATACTGACTTCTACCCGTGTACCGATCGGTTTGCCGTCCGGATCGGTGAGATCATGAATAATGAAACTGTCCTTACCGTTGCCGGCATGGAGATGTGATAGTCGTTCCTGTACAATGGCCAGCCCTTTGCTCTCCTCCACAGATCCTTCCTGGTGTTTCCAGTACCGCGCCGCTTGCCGCCCGATGCCATTGTCCTCCACCACGATCCGGATATCCTGCCCGACCTGGTCCAGGTTGATTTGCAAATGCCCCTGCCCTTCCTTTTTTAACAGGCCATGGCGAATGGCATTCTCCACCTGGGGCTGGATAAAAAACGGCGGGATCTCCGCGGTATGGATATTCAACGCCGGATCGACATGAATGCTGAAGGTGAATTTGTTTGGAAATCGCATATTCTCCAGTTCGAGGTAATCTTCGATCAGCTTCAGTTCATCCGAGAGGGGTACGCGATGCAGGTTGGACAGGTTGAGTACAGTGCGCAGGATCCGGGAGAAGCGTGTGAGATACCTCATCGCCCCTTCCATGTCCCGCTCAATCATAAACTGCTGGATGGAATTCATCGCGTTGTAAATAAAATGCGGATTCATCTGGGACTGCAGCGCCCGCTTCTCCAGGTCGGCCATCTTCCGGTTGATCTCCATCTCCTTCCGGTCCTTCCTTCGAATCTGCTTTTCCCGGAATCGCACATACCAGATGATCAGGCCTGCTATCGCGACAATAGCTAAAATCCGGAACCAGATCGTTCCATAAAACGGAGGAAGGATAGTGAACGGCACCTGGAGTTCATCCTCAGATGAAACCCCGTCCCGTGTCACCGCTCTGGCCCGAAAGAGATACTGGCCGGGCGGGAAACGGGCAAAAACAATTTTGCGTTGTGTGCCATGATTGACCCAATCCTGGTGTACATCATCCACCTTATAGATATACTGCAACCCTGCCTGGTCATTGTGATGAATACCGGAAATGCCGAATTCGATCAGCTGATTCTGGTGATGGATCTTCAGGGGCAAAATCCCGTCCCCTTCAAATGCCAGGGGTTGGCTTTGCTGGTCGACCCAGATCCCAGACAACAACAGCTTTGGGGGAAAAGGATTTTGCCGCAACTCCGTGGGCCTGAAATGATCAACGCCCATTTTACCGCCAAAAAACAATTCGCCGGAAGCGGATAAAAATTTACACCTCGGATAAAAACTTGAATTCAATATTCCGTCTCCTTTATTGAAATTGGAAAACCTGTTTTCGGCAGTATTCAATACCGAGATCCCTTTATGGGTCGACATCCAGACTTGATGATCCGGTGTGCAAATCACCGCTGTGATATAATCGCTTTCCAGGCCGTCACTTGCCGTAAAGGTTTGTATGTTTCGGGTTTCCGGATCCAGTTTGACAAGCCCCACATCTGTCGCCAGCCATAAAATCCCTTCCTGATCCATGTCCATATCGATGATGCTCAGGGTGGGCAGACTGTTTTCGTCTTCCGCTAGCGGTACAAGTTGTTCGAGTTTTCCGGTAGAGGGTTCGAGCACCGCCAGTCCTTTGAGATCAGTGCAAAACCAGATCCGGCCACGGGCATCTTCCAGGATCGTCTGCACGAAATTGCGATCATCGCCGAGATATTGCGGCAAGGCGTAAGTCTGGATCACACCTTTGTTTTCATCCAGCAAGTGAAGTCCGAAAATGCCGCCAATCCAGTATCGACCCTGGCTGTCTTTCAGGATAGACCGATTGGTGCCGGATATCCTGTGATCGCGGATCACGCCCCGGCGCTTGTCCCAGATAAAGACATGACTGAACCCGACGATAATATATTCGCCGTTTGCTTTTCGATGAATAGCCTGAATATGATCCACAGGAATCCAATCCGCACCTTGACTTTCCGTTGATAAATACCTGGCCTCAGCCTGAGGACCATCCACCAGGACAATTCCCTTTTCCCTGTACGCAAACCACTGCTCATCACCATAGGCAAATATGCATGTCGCCGATTGGTGGAATGCAAACGGGTGCTGATAATTCAGAAATCCTTTCGGATACGGATAGATATAAAACCCTTCGCAGGGCAACCACACATCACCGGAATGATCGATAAAAGGTTTTCTAAAAAAACGTTCATGACCCAGGTGGTCGGACAAGCCACTTTGGAAAAAAAGTTTTTGCTGCGTAAAATCATACGCATAGGCCTGGTCGCCAAAAGACGCAGCCCAGATCCGGTTATCCTTGTCAAAGGCGATCCGGACCAGGCGGGAATCAGACGCAAACGAGATCCCATCAAACGAATGGAAGTCCAGTGCATCGGGATCAGCATAAAATAACCTTGGCCCTTTATTCACACAACTCACCCAGACCTGCTGCTGCTGATCGATCGCCAAATCCTGAATTTCGGTCTCTGGCAATGCATGAAATGAACCTGGCCTTGACAGGTGCCGATTGACCGGATTAAAGATGTATAATCCTGAATCGGTGCCTATCCAGACCCGGCCGATCATATCGGTCAGCAACACATTGATCTTTGGAAATTCCGGATCGAACATCTGTGCATCATACAATGCGGTGGCCAATCGCGGGATGACCTGGTCCGCTTCAGTTTGCAACACCCATAACCCCGCGTCAGTAGCCACCCAGACCTGGCCCAGACTGTCACTCGTAATCGACTGAATGGTGATCAACCCATGATGCTGGGACTTTCCTTTCAGCGGTATTCGGTGCCACAGCGTTTTACTCCGGTTGGAATAACATAAACCTCCTCCGAACGCACCGACCCAGAGCCGGCCCTGGTCGTCTTCATACAGTGCGCTGATATTATTGCCAATGATGGTCTGCGTATCCCGGCTGCTATGCCGAACCATCTGTACATCGTAACCGTCATACGTAGCCAGCCCGCCGATCCCGCCCATCCAGATCAACCCGTCCCTGGCCTGGATAGCCAGCCGGAACAGGTTATTTGGGAGCCCTTCTTCATCACTGAAACGCCGAAACTGGATGTCCTCGGTTTGAGCAAAACAACTGCAAATGGTCACCCCATCCAGGATGACTATCCAGAGCAGGCTGTACCAAAAGCCCATCAGGCCATATCGCTTCCTCAGTTTCATGGTATTGATAGATCAAGCTACGACAATCCCCGCATTGGGATCATGTCGTCTGACGCCTATCCCCAGGCGCTTTATAACCGGCTGTATTTTTTGAGTATTCAGTTTCCGGTCCAATCCCAAGGCCTGAAATACCTTGCCCTGCACCAGCTTTCAAATGGTCCTGACTGCATATTATCCGCAAGCGACAGCCGATCAATTCGGCAAGCGGGCATGAGATGCCGGATCTTTCCTTTGCCGGAAAATAACTGCACATGCCGCACTTGCCAAACAAACCTTTCTTGATCCCCGGACTACTGATCTGTCTGTGTTCAGGTGCAATGGCTCAAGACCAGATTGGCATTAATACGTCAAATCCGATACGAACACTTGAGTTATATGGAAGTACCGATCAACTGCTGCGAGTACACAGCACTTCCATCAGTGGTGTTGCCGGAGTGGAATTAATCCGGGGCTGGTCAAATCAAAACTCTCCGGATTGGCGTATCGTAAATGATGGTGGTCACTTCCGCATTCAGAAAAGCACTGATAACTTTGTCACCAATGCAGTGGATGCGCTGCGGATCAACCTCCTCAATCAAACAGGCATTGGTACCAATTCACCCACTTCACTATTGCATATTGATGGTGGCTCGGATATCGCCTTTGGTGGCCAGGGCTACCTCAGGCTGGGCCATCCCAATACGCTAAACGTTAAACTGGACTATCAGCAACTGCAATATTTTAACGGAGGTCTGCCGTCAACGCTAAATCTTCAGCCTCATGGCGGTAACACCTATATCAGTACCAATGGGGGGAATACCTATATGGCCATAGGCGGCGGAAAAGTAGCTGCTGGTTCGTATAATCTGGATGCCGCGCTCACCTCCACTGACCATAACTTTCAATTCCAGCTCCGGAATGATGCGAATGGCATCAATGGCTGGAATATCGGCGCATCAAATTCGACGTGGGGCGCCGGTGGCAACCAACTGCTCTTCAGCCCAACGACCAGTTCAAACGATGCTGTACTGCGCCTGATGAATGTCACTGAAAACGATGGTGCGGAAGCACCGGTCATGATCTACACAACGTATGATCATACACTTCTGCTTGATGGGAATGAAATTGACACGCGGGGTACACCGCTATATCTCAATCATAATTCTGATCATAACACCTATATCAATCGAAATACCGGAAGTGTCGGGATCGGGACGACGAACCCACAGGCCAAACTTCACATTGATGTGACCAATGACGAACCATTGGCGCTTGAAAATGCAAATGGTGGGCTGTACTTCTTACAACCGGCAGAAGGCGGAAGCGAAGATCTGTATTTCATCACCAATGATCTTCCGCTTGCCCATATTGATGGCCAGACCGGGCAATGGTTCCATCTGTCTGACGCCCGTACGAAATCCGATATTCAATCCCTTCATGAAATCGCACCCTCGCTGCAAACCATACCCGTCTACAGGTATAAAATGAAACAGGATCCTGACGGCCCTGTCGCTGTGGGTGTCATGGCACAGGATGCCGCCTTGCATTTTGACCAGGTCGTGTATTCACAGGAAGGACAACTCGGTGTCAGTTATGGACAGTTAGCCGCAGTAGGGGTCAAAGCAGTGCAGGAACACCAAATCCTGATTGATCAATTAACACAAAAAATCAAGGCGATCCGCGAAGCTCAGCGCGCATCGGTTAGCTATTCTGATAAATAATCACATCACCACAGTCCATGAAAACCATTCTCC
>AERA01011112.1_pt1 | contig 16087 bp, 15 predicted proteins | sample 267968 | NCBI WGS metagenome assembly AERA01 (sample SAMN02954363, study PRJNA61401) | activated sludge metagenome | biome: terrestrial; feature: wastewater treatment plant; material: activated biomass; isolation source: activated biomass of an industrial wastewater treatment plant | reverse complement strand
CGCAACCATGCGAGGTGCGAATTCGACGATGGTGATTTTGCAGCCGCGCAGATACAGCGCTTCTAGAATGATCGAGCCGATGAAGCCGGCTCCAACCAGCACAACGGGTGCACCCTTGTGCGCGTGTTTCAGGATCTCGCGCGAGTCGTCAAGCGTCCAGCAGGTTTGCACGCCTTCGAGATTGGAACCTGGCATCCGCGGAATGATGGGCGATGCGCCGGTGGCAATGAGCAGCTTGTCATAGGGGATCTCTTCATCGCCTGACAGGTAGATCTTATGAGCGGCTGGATCTATACCGCCGCAGCGGCCGACGCGATATTTGATGCCCAACTTTTCATAGTGCCCGGGCTGTTGGCGCAGATAAGTGCCGTCTTCGCCAATCTTGCCGTAGATGTAATAGGGAATAGCCATACGCGAATACGGCTGCGGCTCGTCTTCGCCGCCGATGAGAGTAATCGTGGCATTCTTGTCCATGCTGCGAAGCGTTTCGGCAGCCGTCACGCCTGCAGGGCCGGCACCGAGCACTACGTAGTTCATCTCATCTCTCCCGTGCGATATTTCGTGAGCGCGTGCGTTCAAACCAGCGGTGGACGGCAATTAGCGACCAAATGGCTTCGACAACTCCAAACGGCCAGGCGCCTTGCAAAAAACCATAAGCTGAGGCGGCGATGCAGGCGACGGCAAACGCAAGGATGTAACGGGTGCTGCGATCTTCAAGCGCATAGAACACCAACATTGCGGTCACAGACAAAAGACCGAATAGCGTTAGGCCGTCCATTCATCTCAGTCGCTATCAAAACTCGTTGCTATCAATAGTTGGCCTGTGCCTTCACCAGCAACGGAGCGGTTGCCCGCTCCGTTCCATCAACTAACGTCATAGTTCAAGTCGCGAGAGTGTCTCGTTGGTCGGCACGCCGTCGGGTGTCCATCCGCGCAGTGCGTAATATTCCGGCAGCATCTTGTCGAGGCCGTTGACGAGGCCTTTTGCGGGGCCACTTTGCGCTGGTTCGTTGAGCAGGCGCGGAGGAAGATTGTCATCCTTTGCAGTCAAGCCTGCCTTGTTATTGAAGACGCGCTCCATATTCCAAATGCGCTCGCCCACTTCCAGCATGTACTCAGGGGTCCATTCACCCTCGCAGGCTGCATCAACCTGGGGTGCGATGTCGTTTAGGGTCCATGCGAAGGTGGTGAAGACGCATACGCCAGAGGAGTCGACAGCGGCGGTCGCATCCTGGAAGGCTTTCACCAAGGCCGGTTTGCCATTGGTGACCAACGGATCGGTTTTCTCGGGGATGCCGAGAATTTCGGACGACACCGTGTAGCCGCGCAGATGGCAGGCTCCACGATTGGACGTCGCGTACGCCAAGCCGATGCCCTGGATACCTCGTGAGTCGTAAGCTGGGAATTCCTGACCTTTGACTGACATCGATAGATCGGGGCGTCCATACTTCTGGCATAGACGCAGGGAGCCCAATCCGAGTTCTTTGCCGAAGCCTTCCGCCACGCCAGTCAGTTCGACGCATTTGACGAGTGCTTCGGCTGAGCCGAATTTTAGCTCGATGCCGCCAGTGTGTTCCTTGGTCAAGATGCCAAGCTCATATAGCTCCATCGCTGCAGAGACCGTCGCTCCAAATGAGATCGGATCGAGGCCCTGCTCGTTGCAGACGAAGTTGACCATCGTCAGTGCATCGAGATCGTCGATGCCAGTGTTGGAGCCCAATGCCCATGCGGCTTCGTATTCCAGACCACCCGATGCGTGCCAATACTTCGGCTTGTTCTGGATTGAGAAATGCTTGTCGTCGATTTTGGAGATGCGGCCGCAAGCGATGGTACAGCCGAAGCAGGCTTGGTTCGTGAGCAGGTTTGGATGCCCATCCGATTTGCGCGGCGTGGCCATTGCTTCTGCTGAAATGTCGTGGGCGCCTTCGAACTGTACCTCGCGGTGGTTGCGAGTCGGCATCGCGCCGGCTTCGTTGATGACGTTCATCAGAACCTGGGTGCCGTAGGATGGCAGGCCCTGGCCGGTTACGGCGTTCTGCTGAAGCACCTTCTTGGCGGCGTTGGTGGCTTTAAGGAAGCGCATCCCGTCTTTGACTTTGACGCCTTTCGTGCCGCGCACGGCAACGGCTTTAAGGTTCTTGGAGCCCATCACGGCGCCAACGCCGGAGCGGCCTGCCGCACGGTGCAGGTCGTTTACGATGCACGAGTAGAGTACTTGGTTCTCACCAGCGACACCGATCGCGGAGATATGCATCATTGGATCTTGATGGCGCTTCTTGATCCACTCGTCGGTATCCCAAACGCTCTTGCCCCAGATTTCCGAAGCATCACGTAGTTCGACCTTGTCGTCGAATACAGTGAGGTAGACGGGCTTTGGTGACTTGCCCTCGAAGATGATCATGTCCCAGCCGGAGAACTTCAGCTCGGCGCCGAAATAGCCTCCCGAGTTCGAGCAGGCGATGACATTGGTGAGCGCACCTTTCGTGATGACCGAATAGCGCCCGCCGGTGGACGCGGCGGTTCCGGTCAGCGGACCGGTTGCGAAGATCATCTTATTTTCGGGGCTCAGTGGATCGACCTTGGGATCGATTTCCTCAACCAGGTATTTCGTGGCGAGACCGCGTTGGCCGAGATACTTCTGCGCCCACTCCATATTGAGGGGCTCAGTTTTGATTGTACCGTCGGTGAGGTTGATCCGCAGGACCTTGCGATTCCATCCCATCGGCTTCTCCCTAAATAGCGACAGCGTTTCAGCTGCGCATCAATTTTGGTTGCTTGGCAATCATCCCATTGGGCGATGGCCCTGAGGATGTGATTGACGTGGATTTAAATTTCGAATGCGCGCCTCAGCCTTTCGCTGTGGGAACGTTTGCGCCTTCGTGTGTCGCAGCATGGGCCGCCTGTGTCGCCCAAATCTTCATCTTGTCGAAGCCGGCCTGCTCTGTATCCTGGAACGTGATGGCGCCGGTTGGACATGCGTCTGCGCAAGCAGGGCTGCCAAGGCAAGTGTCGCACTTGATGACCTTGCCGGTGGAGGCGTTGTAATTGATCGTGCCGAAGGGGCAGGCAATCGTGCAAACCTTGCAGCCGACGCAAAGGTTTTCATGCACGACTTTCACACCCTCAGCGTTTGTCGTGATGGCGTTTACAGGACAGGCTTGCTGGCACCACGCTTCCGCGCATTGCGTGCACGTGTAGGGGACAAAGCGCGCTTCAGTATGAAAATCAAAAACGCGAATGCGCGATTTGGATACGTTGAACTCGCCTTCCTTCACGTAGGAGCAGGCCATTTCACACTGCTTGCAGCCTGTGCATTTGCCGGCGTCGATCACCAGTGCCCTGAGCATGGTACCTCCCTGTGGGTCGAAATTCTTGTAAGTGTTGGAGCAATTCGCGCCCAGTCGTGACGTAGGGTCAAGTGTACTTAGGTGCATTTACGGAGCAAGTTTCCAAAAAATCGCACACGAAAATTTCTGGATCTATTTCTGCTCGGATATAGCTTGAGCAAACGCGTTTGAATTTAATCAAACAGCAGCATTTTTCGCAGTGCCAATTAAGGGCCGTGCGTGTGCTTCGAACGGAATCAATATCTGGGAATGAGCTGTCAGGTCAGGCCGATGCCGCCTATCCGACAAGCTTTATCAAAGCTGCAAAAGTATCATCCGAAGATCAATGGATCGGTCGGTGAAAGCTGCTGATTGAAGGCTACGCCGGCGAGGTCACCTCGGCTCCAGGCAACGGTCCCGGTGAATGTTCGGCCGCATGCGAGTGTGATGTGGACTGGTGTGCCGGAAGTCAATGTTGGCATACGCCTCAAGCCAATGCCGCCATAAGAGATGTCCGTGGCGAATGCCTTGTGGTCAGTAGTGCCGACGCGAACAAGTGCAGCTTGAAGCAATGCATGGCGGGCACCGTTGCGGCGTTCGGCCAACTGGGGAAGAATGATCTTCCCATCCGAACCGCAGCACTCCGGATTTCCATCGATGACACGACTGAGAATCTTGATCAGCTGGTCTGCGGCGGGCGTATAGTCGTCTGAGAAGATGGGGATCAACTCGTCGCGAAGCGATTCGACTAGCTCGACGGCAATGCGTGCTGTTCGATGCCAGGTGGACGAGAGTTTGGAAATATAGAGTGGGAAGGCGCGGTGGATGCCGATCCCGCCACTGTCAATTTCAAAATTGAGCAGTTCAGCACCGCCGAGACGCAGAGCCTTATCCAGATCGGCCATGCTCTGAATCGTGTCGTAAGAGAGTTCCGCAGCCAGGACGCGATGCGGCCAATTCGCGATGTTGGATTGATAGCCGCTGATCAGTGCTCGTGCTTCTAGTAGCGGATCTGGCGTTGAGAATTTCCTTGCATAGTTGACAGCAGACGCAGCGCCCGAGGTCAGCAGTGCAACGGTGTGCACTTCCTTTACGAAGGAGCGAATGAGGAGAAACTCTGATTGATTCTCAATTCCGGCCTCGTCGGTGTCGTAGTCTGACGTCGCGTCGTACGCGGCATCGTCACCAATCAGCAGCGACTTCAACAGCATTGCGTGGCCAATCCTCATGCGTGAGCAGGGTCGAGCCAAAGTGTAAGCAGCATGTCCTAATCAAAGATGACCGTTGCATTGTTTCGTTACGAAAATTTTGAGTTCAGTAAAGTTTGAAAGTCGCATATGGAACATTAAATTTTATCGCGCAGGTGACGCTAAGATTGAATCATGTCTGACCAATTTGGCCTGATCCAGGATCCTCGACCACGATGGATTGGGGTGTGCCGCGACGATTGGATCGCGTCGCAACTTGTCAGAGGCATTATGAGGCAGTGCTGCTGAGGCCATGGTCATGACATCGCGTGCTTCGAATTGTCGTGTTGAAGCAGCCTGCGGTTCTTGATTGGCTGATTTGGTTCGATGTCGCATTCTCCGCCCGCCTGCATTGGGCGAGCGGTGTCAGATGCAACCTTGGTGATCGGTTGAGCAAACTGAGTTTGGGCGGAGAGGCCGGTCGCCACCGGACCGGCATCACGATAGGTAGTTGCCCAACAATACGTAGGCTCCAAGCATCACAGTTGCCCAGAACGCCATGCGGCCTGTCGGCCATGTGCGTCCGAAAACGCCATCAGGGCCGTGGAATCGATAGATGCCTGCATTGATGCGCCCGAGCGCGTTGTCGGTGCGATCCATCAACCGGCTCCAACCCCGCTCCAACTCATCGTTCATGCCGCGTGAGATCCAGCCTCCAGGCTTGCGATAGAACCAATCGAAATCGAGCGTAATCGTTTCGGTGCGCTTCAACATTCCCAGCAAGATGAAGAAGGCGAGGCCAGAGAACAGGAGCAGCTGCAACTGGTAGACGACGTGGCTTGGCGTATAGGGCACGTAATCGACTGGATAAGGCAGCAGGTCGTAGAGGGGGCCAGGCCAGATGCCCAGGCCAATGCAGAAGGCTGCCATTATCGCCATGCCGGCGCGCATGTTCCATGGGGGCTCAGGCGGTCGTAAGCCCGAATCCTTCTGGAAGAATACGAACCACGGGAACTTGATGCCGGCGTGCAGAAAGACGCCGGCAGAGGCGGCGGCTAGCATGAACCAGACAAAAGCCATATGCGCATTCGCTGCGCCCTGCGAGATCATGGATTTGGAGATGAAGCCCGATGTCAGCGGGAACGAGGAAATCGCTAGAGCCCCGATGACGCCCATCACCATTGTGTAGGGCATGGTGCGGAACAGGCCACCCAGATCGGTACACTTGTTCTTGCCGGTCATCAGCAATACGGAGCCGGCCGACATGAGCAGCAGGGCCTTGTAAATGATGTGCGTGAAGGCGTGTGCTGCAGCGCCATTGAGCGCCATCTCGCTGCCGATGCCGATACCCGTCACCATGAAACCAACCTGGTTTATGATCGAATAGGCCAGAATGCGGCGCATATCGTTTTCTAGGATCGCGTAGATGATGCCATAGAAAACCATGTAGAGCCCGACGTAGATGAGCAGCTCTGTGCCGGGGAAACCGCGTAGCAGAACGTAAACGGCCGTCTTGGTCGTGAATGCAGACAAGAATACCATGCCGCTCCATGATGCGGCGGGGTAGGCGTCAGGTAACCAAGCGGAGAGTGGTGGAGCACCCGCGTTGATGAGAAAGCCTGCCAGTATCAACCAGCGTGACACAGTCCTGGTGTCCATGACGTGGAAGGCGATACTGCCGGTATTGAGAATCTCTCCGGTGATGCCGGCCATGAGCAGCACGCCACCAAACATGTGCACCGCTGCGTAGCGCAGACCCGATCCGGTCGCGCCGCGACCACCGCTCCACACGACGAGGGTGGATGCGACCGCCATGATTTCCCAGAACACGAAGACCGTGATGAGATCACCGGCAAAGGTGACGCCGATTGCGCCGCCTGCATAAGCATATGCAGAGCCTAGCTCGAAGCTGCTCGATTGGTTGAGCGAGAAGAGGCCGCCAGCAAAGGCCATAATGGCGAAGACGGTGGCGAAAAGCCGTGCAAGCTTGTCGCCGCGGACGATCTCCACCTGATAGCCGAGCCAACTGGCGCTGACCTGGACACCATCGGGCACCTGCCAGATGAGCCAGAGCGCGACGACAGGTGCGATCAGCAGGACAGCGGTACGCAACGCGCCGCTGAGAAACGGAATCAGCAGACCGGCAGCAATGAGTGCAAGGGCGGGCGGAATTACGAAGCTAGTTGTCATAGTAAGTATCCGGCCGTTTCAGGATGAGCCCCAGGCCCTTGGCAAAGAACACCAGGACGACGCAGGAGAGAAATCCGTACCAGGCGCCGAAGCCAAAGGTTCCATCGATGCCGAAATGAGGATGATGTTCGACGACAAGATCGAGCAGCACTAGGATCGCCAGAACAATTGATGACCCAATCCAGAGTGCCCTGATGGTGGAGGGGCGGACGAGCCAGTGATCGTCGCCAGCGGGTTTTTGCGTATCTTTGTCCATGTTGGTCATCGTCCCATCATCGCGTTGGCCAAGCCCAGGGGGACATCGGGATAGAAGAACAGCACGAGTGTCATCAGCGCCGTGATCGAAAGCGCAAGCACAATTGGGAATGGTGCTTCGCCATGATCTTCATCGTGATGCCCGTGTGAATCAGGCTCGCCATTGCCGTTGGTCTTCACGGCCGCAGCGCCCACGCTCACAGGATGACCAGCGTGCGCATCGGTATCGAGCGGAACATGGTCAGGTGAGCGGAAAAAGGCACGGTGGACGATTGGCAGGAAATAGAGAGCATTCAAAATGGTGCTCACAACAATCACGACAATGGGTAGCCATTGAGCGGTTTGCATCGCACCGGTCAGCATGAACCACTTGCCGAGGAAGCCAGCGGTCGGTGGCAACCCAATCATTGCGAGCGCGCCGATCGTGAAGGCCGTCATGGTCCAGGGCATCTTGCGGCCGATGCCATTCAGGTCGCTGATCTCGGTCTTGTGTGCAGCGGTATAAATCGAGCCTGCGGCGAAGAAGAGTGTGATCTTGGCGCAGGCGTGACCGGCGATATGAACCGCAGCACCGACCAGTGAAATTGGTGTCAGAATGGCGGCACCAAGAACGACATACGAGAGCTGTGAGACGGTGGAGTAAGCCAGACGCTTTTTCAGGTTGTCCTGGCGAAGTGCGATCAGCGAGGCGACGATGATCGTGAAGCCTGCGGCCCAGACCAGCCACCAGCCGGCCCCCGTGTTGGCGAGTACATCGACGCCAAAGATGTAGACGATCACCTTCAGGATCGTGAAGACGCCTGCCTTGACGACGGCAACCGCATGCAACAAGGCGCTGACGGGTGTTGGAGCGACCATGGCTGCGGGAAGCCAGAAATGAACCGGCATCACGGCGGCTTTGCCAATGCCGAATATGTAAAGAAAGAGGAGGCCGCTCATGAGGGCAGGCGCCAGCTTTTCCGTAATGACGCCGGCATCAGTCTTATCGATGAGGATGCCGCCAACGGTGAAGTCGGTGGTGCCTGCCACTGCAGCAGTGATGATAATCGCTGGCAGCAGCAAGATCATCGACGTGCTGAGCAGCAGAAGCAAATAGGTTCGGCCAGATTTGCGCGCCTCATCGGTCGCTTTATGCGTGACCAGAGGGTATGTGGACAGCGTCAGAACTTCGTAGGCCAAGAACAGAGTGACAAGGTTCTTGGAGAAAGCAATGGCTACGGCACTGGCAATGGCGACGGCAAAGCAGACGTAGAAGCTCGTCTGGCGTGGCTCATTGTTGGCCCGCATGTAGCCGATCGAATAGATCGAATTGACGATCCACAACGTCGACGCAACGAGAGCGTAGATCATTCCCAGCGGCTCGACCTTCAGTGACAGTTCAATGCCAGGAACGATCTGAGGGCCGATCAGCTCGGGACGTGCACCAGCCATGACTGGGCCATAGAGGCTCCAGACAACGATCGCCAATGCGGATGCGGCAACAAGTGTCACTGTCTCGCGCAAATTGGGCGCGGTGTGAAACAGCGGGATCACGAGTGCTGCGACGAGCGGAATGATCAGCGCGAGTTGGACGAGTGTTTCGGGTTGGGCGGCGATCATTATGAGAGACCTCCCAACAGGTATTCAGAGATACGGGTTGCAATGCCGCCGGTGATCCGGGTGTCAAATCCGAGATAGACCGTGGCGAAGGTGAGCACCAGGAGCGGAACGAGCATTGACAATGGCGGTTCTTTAACGTTCGCGAATTCGGCTGAGGGTTCTCGGAAGTATGCGATCTCGACAAAACGTCCGATGTAGAGAACGGCCAGCAGGCTGGAAAGCATGATCAGGAAGACGAGCCAAGTCCAGCCGTGGTCGATTGCACCCATCGCAAGATACCACTTCGAAATGAAGCCAGCTGTTCCTGGCACGCCGATGAGACCCATACCAGCAACGACAAAGGCCGCCGTTGTGATGGGCATCTTGCGGCCGATGCCAGCTAGATTGGGCAACGTTGCAAAGCCCGTACGATAGACCATTGCGCCCAATGCGAAGAACAAGGCTGTCTTCATGATTGCATGGTTGAATATGTGTACGAGACTTCCCGCGAGCCCCATCTTGTTGGCCAATGCAATTCCGAGCGTGATGTAGCCGACTTGCGCCACAGAAGAATATGCGAGCATTCGCTTGGCATTCTTTTCGAAGATTGCTGCGAACGAGGCGATGAACATTGCCGCCAGCGAGAGCACCAGGACGATGTCTTCGATGGGCAGTGATTGGAACGGGATGGCGACGGCGAAGATCGAGAAGTAAAAGCGGATCAACAAATATATGGCGGCCTTTGTTGCCGTGCCGGCCAGGAACGCGGTGGCGAACGAGGGTGCGTATGCATAGGCGTTGGGCAGCCATACATGGAGCGGGAAGAGTGCAAGCTTCAGCGAGATGCCGACCGTTATGAAGGCGAGCGCCGCAAATACAGGCTCAGGATAGGTCTCCATTGCGGGGCCAAGGCGGGTTGCCAAGTCGGCGAAGTTGAGTGTGCCGGTTATGAGATAGAGAATGCCAACGCCGATGATGTAGAAAGTTGCGCCAATCGTACCCATGATCAGGTACTGGTAAGCTGACAGCAGCGCGCGGCGATTGCGGCCAAGAGCGATCAGCGTGTAGGTGGCGAGCGAGGACACTTCCAGGAAGACGAAGGCGTTAAATGCATCGCCCGTAACCACAATGCCAAGCAGTCCTGCAAGGCACAGCAGGTACATGGTGTAGAACCAGGGCTGCTTGTGAGCGTCGATCTCGGCAGCAACGCTCTTGCGCGCATAGGGGATCGAAACAAGGCCGATAATGGAGATCACCAGCAACACGAAGGCATTGAGCAAGTCGACCCGGTACTCGATGCCCCACGGAGCAGCCCATGCGCCCATCACATACGAGATTGGCTTGCCGGTATCGAGAACTCGAATGAGAAGTGCTGCGGAGATGAAGGGTGCGATGGTGCTTGCAATCGCTGCTATCGCCCAGGCAACGATACCGCTGCGCGTCAAGGCGGCAAAAACTGCACCGAACAACGGCACCAGAATTTGGAGAATGGGAAGGTGCTCTTGCAGACTGCTCATTGATCTTCGTCCTCGGCGAAGATCTCATCCTCGTCGATTGTACCGAACTCCTCAGAGATACGGACAACGAGAGCTAGACCGACCGCCAGTGTCGCTACGCCGACGACAATGGCCGTGAGCATCAGTACGTGCGGCAAGGGATTGGAATAGACTTGGTATTGCGGATCGTAGATGGGCGCTGTGCCCCCGACGATGCGGCCCGGAGAGAGATACAGCAAATAGACGGATGTCTGGAACAAGCCCAAGCCGACCAGTTTCTTGATCATGTTGCCGCGGGCAATAACAACGTAGAGCCCCGACACCATGAGAAAGATGGTCACATAGTAATTGTAGTGCCCAGCGAAGGTCTCAATGGTTGTCATTGGCGCCCCCGATTCGCGAATGCATAAAAGATTGAGAGCATGGTGCTCGCAACGGTGACGATAACGCCGGTCTCCACAATCAGGATTCCCCATTCATGGGCATGAAGGAAGTCGTGCCCATATACGCCGTAGTCGAGATAGCGGCCAAAGCCAGTGAACATTGCGGGTAGTCCCGCGGCGGCGAAAATGAGGACGCCAACCGGCACGAGGCGCTCGACGAACGAAGGTGGGGCAATGCGCTGAGCGGCTTTGACGCCGAAAATGAGCGCATAAAGGATGAATCCTGCAGCGATGATCACGCCGGCCTGGAAGCCGCCACCTGGGCCATAATCGCCATGAAAGTGAACGTACAAGGCGAAGATGAGTATGAACGGCAGGATAAGCTTGGTGCCAATGCGCAGGATCAGGTCAAGCTTCATGCTGCCGACTCCTTGCCTTTGCGTTCGCTCTTGAGGCGCTTGCGGCGGCCGCGCAGGAGTAACATCACTCCAACGCCGCCGGTGAAAATCACTGTCGTTTCGCCGAGCGTATCGTAACCGCGGAAATCTGCGAGCACGCCGGTCACCATGTTGGGCGGCAACTCATGTTTGCGCGATGCATCGATATATTCCGGGGCTACATGCTTATGGATTGGCGCATCCGCGGTGCCAAATCGCGGCAACTCGGTGGTTCCCCATATCAGTGCACCGGCGGTTACCGCGGAGACGAACAGCGGCAGTGCAACCGAATGCACCGGGGGATATTCGCGCGAGCCAGTCAGATAGAGGACGGCTAGCAAAAGAACGGTCGAGATGCCGGCACCCACCGATGCTTCCGTCATGGCCACGTCGACCGCATCCAGCACGATCATCACGCTCGCCATCAGGAAGCTGTAGATTCCAAACAGAATGACAACGCCGAATAGGTTGCGCTGGCGAACGACTGAAATGGTGATAACTGCGAGCAGTGTCAGCAGCGCAGCCTGGATGAATGTAATCATCGGCGGCGGTTCTCCTTGCTCTTTTTGCTATTGCCGGCGTTCTTTTCGTCTTTGGGGCGTCGATCATTCGTCAATTTTGGAACGATGCCTGCCGTTAGTGCGGCCTGTGCAAGTGCATGTGACACGACAGGGCTGGTGAAGAAAAAGATAGCCAAGATAAAGAGAAGCTTCACTGTTATCAGAGTCAGGCCGGCCTGAAGCATCATGCCAAAGATCAAAAAGGCAGCCCCAGCGGTGTCGATAACTGATCCGGCATGCATTCGCGTGTACACATCGGGCATGCGTATCAGACCGAGCGCGCCGACAACGACGAAAAACGAGCCGGTCAGGATGAAGATCCAGCTCAGGATGTTGATGATGACATCCATCAGGTGCTGTCCTCTTGATCGTAGGCGAGATCGCCGTAACGGAAGAATTTCAGCACCGCGAGTGTGCCGATGATGTTGAGGAGTCCGTAAGTCAGGCCAATGTCGAGCCACTCTGGCCGACCGGTGAGGAATCCAACTACAGCAAGGAGTAGGATTGCCAGCGTGCCGACGCTATTGCCGGCAAGAACTCGATCAAACACCGTCGGTCCGAGGATTGCCCGTGTCACGACAAGAGCGAGCGCCACGAGAATTGCTATGGTGGCAGCAATGAACATCACTTACCTCCCTCGAATTGGGACACGCGCTTGTCCATGCCGCCGGCTTCCAAATCGTCGGCGCCAGATGCTTCCAATGCGTGGATTGTGAATTTGTCACCTTGGACTGCGACGGTAATCGTCCCCGGCGTCAGCGTTATCGAATTGGCGTAGGTCACCAGCCCAGGGTTTGTTTTCTGGCTGGCGCGAATGACTGCCATCGTCGGCGAAATCGCGAGCGTAGGCGAAAGTATCGCCTTGGTGACGCTCCACGCGGATTTCAGGATTTCGAATGCTAGCCAGGGAAAATACGTGATGGCCGCGGGCACGAGTTGGATCGGGTGGCCTTCGGCGTCGATCACTCCCATCTTCCACGAGATGTAGACGATGACGAGCACCGCGAGGAACCCAATCGTCATTAAAAAGGGAGTGTAGTGTCCCGATAGAGCCAGCCAAAAGCCAAACAAGGCTATGGCCAAGCTAAGTATACGCATCGTCCCCCCCTTAGATTACGGCCATCTTTGCGAGTGAGCGCTATGAAGCAACGTCGAACTCGTGATGATCTCGTTTGCCGGTCGCCAGTGCTCTGGGCGTACCGTTCGGTTTGACGAGCCAGAACAACTGGCTGCCTTGTAGTGATAACTGTGTCGCGAGGGTGCGACAATATCTACCGTGCCTGTCGATCGACTTTATTTCGATCCTGCGTCTCGAAGTTTGATGCAGTACAGCGAAGATTGTATGCGAAAAATCCCGTTGGGACAAGTCGTGGTATGCCACGGAATTCAAATCCCGTGAGGCTGCTTCTGTTCGAAGACATTGGGTCGGGTGATGGCGCACGCGATAATCTTCAAGAGTACGACAGCTGGCCCGCTTTTATACTTGCACGGCAGAAATTGAGTATTGATGCATGAAGCATAAGGCTGTGCCGGTGCGGTCGCACTCATGATGTCCTGCTTATGATTGCACGCTGTGTCGTTCACCAAGACGATCAATTTTAATGGGTGCGATATATTGGGACTGCGCATCGCGATGCATTCGATGTCGAGATGACGTTGCGGAAACTTGATCTGCGAACTGTCGGGATTCGGCTCGATTTGAAGTGCCTAGAATAGTGCCGCTCGATGAGGCACTGGGCGTTGCGAATTTTAAGACTGTTATGCTCGACAAGTTCGTGGCGAAGTGGTCGGTCGCGGGGTAGGCTTGCAATTAAGGCGCGCGCTGATCGATGCGGCGAACGGGCGCTGGGCGCTCGACAGGTAGGGTCAGAGCGGATATGAGCCTGTCGCCTTCGTCGCGCAATGAAACTCGATTATCAGCTCTGGCGACTTAAACTTTTGATGACGAAAGCGGATGTACTCCGAGCTTGATCGTGGCATTACTGCCAGATCTCAACGGAAGTGCGGTTCATAGCTTATGGTGGTGCTAGCCTAATGCGTCCTTCGACTTTGGTGCTTCTTGGTTCAGTAAGTGCAATCATTCTGGGTGGAGTTTCGGGGAGTTTGGACCGAGCCGAGGCAAGTGTCTGGACTGACCATATTCCGTCAGGAAAATCCTATGTGAAGCCGCCGTTGCCGGCGCGGCCGCAAACTGCCGATCAAATCGAGGCTGCGCGCGCAATGCAGGCGCTGCCATCACTCGAGCCGCTTGCTGTTGAACCGCTGCGGTTGGGCGTACTTGAAGAGATCACACGGCTCAAAGCGACGGAAAGTGATCCTGCTGCAATTGAAGTTCTCGACGCGCTGGGTTCGCTCTATGGCGGCGACATGGCGGGTCCATTCTGGGTCAGCGATGCGGAGTTCACCGACAGGGCGCGTCAAGTTGTCAGTGAGATGGCGCGCGCCGATGAATACGCGCTCGATCCTGCACAGTTCCGCATTCCGAGCATGACGGTGTCCGATGCGGCAGCTGTTGCGCGCGGCGAAGTGCAAATGTCGTTGGCCGTGATTGAATATGCTCGCGACGCATTCGGTATGCGCATTGAGCCCAACAGTATCTCGCTGTGGCTCGACAATAAGCCGGAGATGCCGGCCGCTGGCGAACTTCTTCAGCGCGTTGCTGCTGCTGCGGATCCTGCCAAGGAACTGCAGGCCCTGCATCCATCGCATCCGACCTTCGAGGCGTTGCGGCAGGCCTATCTCGTGGCCATAGGCAAGCGTGCTGCGGAGGCTCCCAAAGCGCCCCCGCAAATCCCCGATGGACCGTTGCTCAAGGTCGGCGATGATGACCCGCAGGTCGCAATCGTGCGCGAGCGTCTCGGCGTTCCCGTCGGGACGGGGTCAGCGACTTATTTCGATCGCGAACTCGGCAACGAAATCCGCAACTATTTGCGCAAGAATGGCAAGCCACGTGCTCGCGAGATAAATGACAACGTACGCGCGCTGCTCAATGCGCCTCCGCCTGCACCGAAGCTTCCCGATGTGCGCACAATCGAAGCCAACATGCTTCGGTGGCGCTGGCTGCCGCGTGATCTTGGGCAAGTCTATGTCTGGAACAACATTCCGGAATTCATCACGCGCGTCGTGAGCCACGGCGAAGTCCTTCACGAAGAGCGCATTATCGTCGGGCAATCCTCGCAGCAGACACCGGTCTTCTCCGACAAGATGGATCATATTGTATTCAAGCCGCAGTGGGGTGTGCCAAACTCCATCAAGATCACGGACTTGCTGCCCAAGCTTCGCGGTGGCGATCACGGTGTTTTGGAACGCCGCGGCATGAAGATTGTCAAGGATGGCCGCGAGGTTAACGCTTCGCAGATTCGCTGGGCCAGCGCCGATATCCGGTATCTCAGCATCGTACAAGGACCGGGCGACTGGAATCCTCTGGGTGAAATGAAGTTCATGTTCCCGAACCGTCACTCGGTTTATATGCACGATACGACCAGCAAAGGCCTGTTCAGTTCCAATGAGCGTGCTTTCAGTCATGGCTGCATTCGTGTACGCAATCCGCGTAAGCTGGCTGAAGTGATCTTCAAGGATGTGCAGGGCTGGGACGTTGAGCGTATTCCAGAGCTTCTCGGGCGCAGAGCTGAAGAAAACAACACCATAGACCTCGACACAAAGATCGCCGTCCATAACGTGTATTTCACACTTCTTCCTGATGGGCGCGGTGGTCTTCGCCAGTTGCGCGACATCTATGGACATGACAGCCGCATCGCTCAGGCACTGGCCGGCAAGTCGCTCAAGTCAATCGCTGATAACGATCCTGCGCGGATTCACAAGCGGCGCGTCGACGAGATCGAGAAATCGACGCGTTTTGCTAAAAAACCAACGTCGTCTCGCACCGCGCAGGCCGAGGTTGGCGAAGATGGCGAGGGGTATTCTTACTATCAAAGTTCGCTAGGAGCTCCGCCACCGCGCGGGTCTTCGAGGAAAAAGAAATACCGTCAGGTTCAGCATTCATGGCCGCCGTTTTTCGACTACGGAAATTAGGCCGGATCGGGCTCTCGAGCAGGTCAGACGTAAATTGAATCATGTCTGACCAATGTGGCCTGCTCTCATTCTTTGTTTGAGAGACCGCTTCACGCCTTCGACGGAAGCAGGCTGCTTCCATCTCAACCGATCGGGCTCTGGCGCGGCTGGAACTGTCTGGCGTGGGGCAACTCGGTGATGAATTCTGGGTGTCGTAACTTCCGGGGCTATCTGGAAAAAATTCCTTGGTTGATGTCCGGCGATTGGGCATCGGTCAAATCATGACTTCGTTGCGAGGTGCGCTGCGACGCACCTGAACTCAACACTTTTCAGATTTTTTACGTGTTTTTTGATGCCCAACCGTTGCGGGCAACTTCTTAATGCGCTGTATGGATTGGTTTAAGGGTAAGGCTTGAGTAAATGCCGCGTGGACAATAGCGCAGCGAGCGTGCTTTCTGTCCCCGCCTGAGCATTGGCATTTGGCAAGGTGGTGTTATGGCAGAACCGCGATTGGCTGGCATTCTTTACAGCGAGGGGCAGGGGGCCACAGATCGACGATATGCTGGTTGAGCTTGTTGGGAAGCTCAGGGACCGGCACGTTCGGCTTGCGGGCGCCATTCAGCATAATACCGACAATGGTGATCGCTGCCGCTGCGACATGACG
>AERA01000213.1_pt1 | contig 16104 bp, 16 predicted proteins | sample 267968 | NCBI WGS metagenome assembly AERA01 (sample SAMN02954363, study PRJNA61401) | activated sludge metagenome | biome: terrestrial; feature: wastewater treatment plant; material: activated biomass; isolation source: activated biomass of an industrial wastewater treatment plant | reverse complement strand
GAAGATACCGGACCAGCCCAATGCAACAGCGATGTCCCGGAGATAAACCTGGTCATGCACAAACTCAAGCGCATATTTTTGAAAAGGTACCCGGATGATCAGATTGATGGATTCTACCGGAAAATACCAGACCGGGATTTCATAATTCCAGCGCAGGATTGCCGTGGCAATGGGCTCGATACAGGCTGTGTATAACAAAAACAGAATGATGGTCACGCCACTCCGCCGGATCCAGAAGGCCATCCACATCGCCATGCAGAGAAAGGCAAAGATCTCGATGCCATAGGCGCCGACAAAACTGATATTTTGAAAAATAAACCGGGCGTCCTTGACCGGTGAATACAGCAGCCCCAGGAACATGCCCAGCAAAAACAGCAGAAACGCAGACACTACACTGATAAACGCGACCAGGGCGATCTTGGAGGTCAGAAATTCTTTCTTCGACAGCCCGTCAATGATATTTTGTTTGATGGTCTTCTGGCTGAATTCGATGGTGACCGACAGAATGATCATAAAGGCGGGTACCCATTTGAAGATCGTGGCCAGCCAGCCCAGGTTTTGCCAGATATCCACAAAATCAAACAGGGGAATACCGGCTTCAAAAAAGAACTTGAGCACACTGTCATCCTGGTTTTCGGAAATAAACCAATCCAGAACACGCTTGACAGCAATGCCTGAGATCAGGAAACAAAACACATACAGGCCCAGGATGATGAGGAACGGCCGGTAGTGTCTGAACTTGTAATATTCAAGGGCAAGCGTCTTGCGGAAGTTCATGCTTGGACAGGTGTGAGTTGTGGTTGATCATCTTCCCGGAGGATCTCCAGGAATTTTTCTTCAAGACTGGAGCGTTTTTGCTGCAGGTAATTGACCGGCACCTGGCGCTCAACGAGGAAAGTATTCAGCATGGCGCTGGTCCAGCCTTCCGCCAGATCGATCAGTTCAAAGTCAGGTGTGGATTCCAGTCGGCTTGCGCCGGGAAAAGATTGCAACGCTTGTTTTAACTGGTCGCGGTTATCCGCATCGACAGCGATCGTATTCTTGGATTGAAGCGCTTCCTGTACGCCCCCGCTGTATATCTTCTTCCCTTTGCGCAGCACGGCAAAATGTGAACAGACCTTCTGCACTTCGTCGAGCAGATGGCTGGCGAGTAAAATCGTTTTGCCCATGTCGCGGATCTGAAGGATCAGTTGGCGGATCTCCGTAATCCCCAGCGGATCAAGTCCGTTGGTGGGTTCGTCAAAGATCAATACCTCCGGATCCACCAATAAGGCCGAAGCGATCGCCAGACGCTGTTTCATCCCGAGGGAATAGGTCTTGAACGGATCCGTACTCCGGTCATAGAGACCGACCAACTTCAACAGGCCGTCGAGATCCGGATTTTTGATCTCCTTGATCTGGCTGTGGACGACGAGGTTCTGCCGGGCACTGAGAAACGGGTAGAAATTGGGCTGCTCCAGAATGGCCCCGATATTCCGGCGCAAGGAATAATGGTCTCCCTTGCCAAACCAGTTAAAGCTCCCATCCGTCGTGGCGATCACCCCGAGGATCATACCCAGGGTCGTTGTTTTGCCACTCCCGTTTGGCCCCAGCAGGCCATAAACCTGGCCTTTCTCGATTTGCAAGTCCAGATGATCCACAGCCAGAATTCGGCGCGAATAGCGCTTGGTCAGGCCATTCGTTTGTAAAATGGGTGCGTCCATCAGAATCCGTTTGATTTGAGCAGTCCGAGCAGTGAACTCTGATCAGCAGCGGTAATAGCGCCGAGGTATTCAAGCGCAAGCGTTCCATCGATCTCGAGGAATATATTCTCATTCTCCGCCTCGACCAACGCGACGTAATGTTCCCTTTCCGGATATTCCTTCAGAAACAGGTTGATGCGCTGCCCTTCCTGGGTGCGCACATCTACCAGCGTTTCATACCCTTCCTCGCGGAGCCCGGTTTTCAGGGTAGTCAATTGGTAGGTGGAATCCTCTTTCGGCGGCAGCCAGATGGCAATTTTATTGACATCCCGGATCAGTTTTTCATAATCCGGGTTGCGATCAATATTGGCGATCCGAAGCAGGCTCTGATAGACATACTTCTGATTGATGTCTGGATATTGTTCCAGGTGCCGTTCCATGGCTTTGGATGATGGATCCTGGTCACAACCCATGAATGCCAGGCAAAGTCCGAGCAGGCCGACGAGGTATCCGGTAGTTAAGGTGCGCATTGGTATAAAGATGCATCACCCGCCGTTTTGTTACAAATGGGAATAGACGAACGTCAGGTTCGTATCGTCAGGCACCGGATCAGGAGCTCAACGCGGCCGCGCCACCCACGATCTCACTCAATTCCTTGGTGATGGCTTCCTGGCGCGCCTTATTGTAGGTGATCCGCAGGCTGCTCAATAATTCATCCGCATTGGTCGACGCCTTATCCATGGCGGTCATCCGGGCGCCGTGCTCGGAAGCATGTGTATCAAGCAGGAACTTCTGGAACTGGATCTCGAGGATGCCGGGGACAAGTGTATTCAACAGGATGTCCTTCTCGGGCTCGAAAATATAATCCACACGACGTGATCCAGGTGATTCGATGCGCGGTACAGGCAGGTACTGAACAGATTCAGGGAATTGCGTGCCCGCATTTTTGAACATGCCGTAATAAGCCTGAACATGATCAGTTTTACCTTCTGAAAACTGATCCATCAACCAGCGTGGGACGACAACCGTGTGATCAAAATCAAGGTTGTCAAACAAGGTCACATAATCCTTGACGATCGTACAATCCTTGTAATTCTTTCGAAAGAAATCGTACCCGCGCTTTCCAATCGGTACAATCGTGAGTTGTTTGTTCTTGCGCTGCTCACTGAACCGGCTTTCAATTTCACGAACGGCGGTTTTGATAATATTGGTGTTGAAAGCGCCACATAGTCCGCGGTTGGACGTGATCACAACTAACGTAGCATGTTTTACTTCGCGCTCTTTTCCAAAACTGATATTCACATCCCCTTCGACAGCGGAGAGGACATTGCGCAACATGTGATTCAACCGGTCGGCATACGGACGGATGCGAACAATGGCTTCCTGGGCTTTCCGCAGTTTGGCCGCCGAAACCATTTTCATGGCCTTGGTGATCTGCTGCGTCGAGCTGACAGATTTCATCCGTTCCCGTACTTCCTTCAGTTTACCACTCATCGGTTAATCAGTTTATACCTTAGTTGAAATCAAAAATGATTACGACTTGTATGGCGCCTTGAGTTCTTCCGCCAACGCCTTCACAGACGCCAGGTCCTCATCATTCAGTTTTCCTTTGCGGAAATTCTCGAGGATTTGCGGATGGCGTGTGGACAAGGTCGACAGGTAGATCTCTTCGAATTCCTTGATCTTGTTCAGGGGCACTTCGCGCAATAAGCCTTGTGTACCGAGGTAGATGATCGCGATTTGCTTTTCTACCGGTACCGGGCTGTATTGTGCCTGCTTCAGGATCTCCACGTTCCGTTTTCCTTTTTCCAAAACCGCAGTGGTTGCAGCATCGAGATCGGAACCGAATTTGGCAAAAGCCTCGAGGTCACGATACTGCGCCTGGTCGAGCTTCAGCGTACCGGCTACTTTCTTCATCGATTTGATCTGCGCATTTCCTCCTACACGAGATACGGAAATACCCACATTGATCGCCGGACGGATGCCGGAGTTGAAGAGGCTGGACTCGAGAAAGATCTGACCGTCGGTGATCGAGATCACGTTGGTCGGGATATAGGCGGATACGTCACCAGCTTGTGTTTCAATGATCGGAAGCGCGGTCAATGAGCCACCGCCTTTGATCATGGGCTGACCGTTCTTGTCTTTGCCCTTGACGAGACTTTCCGGCAGGTCATTCATCTGGCGGGCGATCTCATCGTTGTTGATGACTTTAGCCGCACGCTCTAGCAGACGGGAGTGCAGATAGAAAACGTCACCCGGATAAGCTTCACGACCCGGAGGACGACGAAGCAACAGGGATACTTCGCGATAAGCAACGGCCTGTTTTGACAAATCATCATAGATGATCAATGCCGGGCGACCTGTGTCGCGGAAAAATTCTCCAATCGCTGCGCCGGCAAACGGAGCATAGAATTGAAGTGGGGCCGGATCAGATGCACTGGCCGAAACGATCACTGTATACGGCATCGCACCAGCATCTTCCAGGATCTTGGCGACGTTGGCTACGGTAGAAGCTTTCTGACCAGAAGCAACGTACACGCAGTACACCGTCTCTCCTTTCTCGTAGAATTCTTTTTGATTGATAATGGTGTCAATCGCAATAGCGGACTTACCCGTCTGACGGTCGCCGATGATCAACTCACGCTGACCACGACCGATGGGGATCATGGAGTCGATGGCTTTGATACCCGTTTGCAATGGCTCGTTTACCGGCTGACGATAGATAACGCCCGGCGCTTTGCGCTCCAGCGGCATTTCATACAGATCGCCGGAAATGGGGCCACGACCGTCAATCGCCTGACCCAGTGGATTTACCACACGGCCCAAAAAGCCTTCGCCCACATTGATGGAGGCGATACGACCTGTGCGACGAACACTGGAGCCTTCCTTGATATCGTCACCGGCACCCATCAATACAACCCCTACGTTGTCTTCTTCCAGGTTCAATACAATGGCTTCGACACCGCTTTCAAACTGCACCAGCTCACCGGCCTGGGCATTGTTGAGCCCATATACACGCGCAATACCGTCACCGACCTGGAGGACAGTGCCTACTTCTTCGAGCTCGGCCGCGCTTTGGAATCCGGACAGTTGTTGCTTGAGGATTGCTGAAATTTCATCGGGTTTTACATCGACCATGATGCTATGTTTTTTTCTTGGTATGCAAATGAATTAAAATGTAGCCACGTAATCGTTTGAGGAAAATTCCTTGCGGAGCTTATCCAACTGCCGTTTTACGCTGGCGTCATATAATTTGTCTTCAAACGAAATGACGAATCCACCGATCAGGGTTGGATCGACACTGGTTTCGAATTGAATCTCCTTGTGCGTCTGTTCACTGCTCAACAATTTTTGCCGGATGGCATTCAATGATTCGTCTGACAAGGGTTGAGCGGAAATTACCTTGACAATCGAGATCCCTTTGATCTCGCGATGCTGGTGCGCGATTTCGCGGGCGATGTCGGGCAATTGGGCTTCACGTCCCTTGCGGATCAGGATGTCGATGAAGGAAAACGTCAACGGGTCAATTTTTCCTTTGAACAATGCCTCCATCACTTTGCCCTTCATGTCCGGCTTGACAATGGGACTCTTGAGCAGCAATTCCATATCCCGCTGACTGCAGGCTGCCAGAATGCCCTTCATGTCGCTGACCACAGTATCCAGCTTTCCCTGTTCGGTCGCGAGATCGATCAGGGATTTGGCATAACGGGAGGCGATTCTGTACGTGGACATGGATTCAGTTTATTTCAGAAAAACCTGAGATCAATTTTTCACATTGATTTCGTTCACCAGTTTCTCCACCAGCACTTTTTGTTCCTGGTTCTGCGACAATTGCTGACGGATCACTTTCTCCGCAATATCCAATGACATCTGGCCAAGCTGATTCTTTACTTCGACCAGTGCTTTTTGCTTCTGATTCTCAATCTCATTGCGGGCATCGGACACAATTTTTTGCGCCTCAGCCTTCGCCTTCTCCTTCGCCTCAGTAACCATTTTATCTCCAGTATCTTTAGCCTCGCGAAGCATTTTCGCACGCTCCTCCCTCGCCTCATTCAACAAGCGTTGGTTGTCGGCATTGAGGGCGGACATTTCTTCACGTGCGCGCTTGGCTTCATCGAGCGCATTCTGAATATCATTCTCTCTTTTCTTCAGCGCATTCTTGATCGGGTTGAACGCCATGCGGCCAACGATGACCCAGAAGAGGACGAAAATGATAAAGGTCCAGGCTAAGAGACCGAAGCCGGGACGCATGACATTGAAATCAGCCAGAAAAATCAGATCCATGGATGATATATTAATTGATGCGTGATGTTGTTTAAAAAAATCCGGAAGCCCGGCCAATCGCGAGGCATCCGGATAGCTTGGTTAGCGCAATTAGGCAACGAGGAACGCTACGATGATCGCGATCAACGCGGCACCTTCAACCAACGCGGCTGTAAGGATCATGTTCGCACGGATATCACCCAGTGCTTCCGGTTGACGTGCAATAGCTTCCATGGCTTTGCCCCCGATCAGACCTACGCCGATACCGGCGCCGATGGCGGCCAAACCCATTCCTAATGCTGCAATTGAACCTGTCATGTGTTAAATATTGATAGAGTTAATGTTGATTCTGATTAATGATGATCATGATGCTCTTCTGTCGCCGCACCGATATACGAAGCCGCCAGGAGAACGAATACATATGCCTGGATAAAGGCCACCAGCAATTCGATCGACATAATAAACATGGTCAACGGAATGGAGACGACGGCACCGCCAATTGCGCCGCCCATATTGGTGCCCATTTTCCCGAAAATGAAGATCAACCCTACAAACGACATCACGACAATATGACCTGCCGTGATATTGGCAAAAAGTCGCAACATGAGGGTGATCGGCCGGATAAACAAACTCATGATCTCCACTGGGGTGATGATGAAGATCTTGATCAATGCGGGCACACCTGGCATCCAGAGGATATGTCCCCAGTAATGTTTATTGCCATGAATGTTTACCACGACAAACGTGATGATCGCCAGGACCGCAGTTACAGCGAGGTTACCGGTTACGTTACTGCCACCGAAAATCGGGATCTGACCGAAGAGGTTGAGCCCGAGGATGAAGAAGAACAGCGCCAGGAGGAATGGCAGAAAGCGCTCCCATTGCTTGCCCAAAAACGGCTTGGCCACCTCATCCTGGATAAAGAGGAAGATCGGCTCGAGAAAACCCTGTACGCCCTTTGGCGCCATATTATCCCGCTTCTTGTATGCGCGGGCGATGCTGAAGAACATCCAGGATAGCAGGAGTGTGATCAGCAACATCGTGACGACATTCTTCGTGATCGAAAAATCATAGAACGACGTGATGCCGCCGCCAAACAAACCGCCGTCGGCGGTGCTCTGTGTTTCGAGCTTGTATTGCTGTCCCTGGTAGCAGGCGTAGGCATTAAATTTCTTTTTGCCTTCATCCATCACATTTTCATGATGGTAGCCATCGAGCTCGACGAGGCCCATCGGGAAGTTTGGATCCGTCACGCGCTTGACCTGGCCCATATCCAGCACGTACCGGTTATAGGCTTTATGCCCTTCGCCGTGGCTGTTGAATTTGAATTCAAATTTTGACGAGGAGAACACGTCCCAGCCCTGGCCCTTGGCGTACAGAATGCAGGGCAGTGGAAAATTGAAGGTCCCGATGCTATATACATTGGCATCCGAGATATGGTGGAAGGCCGTACCGGTGGCGTCGTACTCGGTGGTATGGGAATCGTCATGGAAGCCGCAGCCGCCGTGGTGGCTGTCTTCCGCATGCTCGTCATGCCCCTGATCGGTAGCATGCGAATCGGTCGTATGCTCCTGGTGGGTTTCCGTGCCGTGGGATCCCTCCTGTTGGTGATTTTGGGCCATGGCGGAAAACGGGAGGAAGACCAGGCCGAGAAGGGCCAGGATGGAGGCAAAATGGGCTTTCTGGATACGTAATGCCTTCATTCTTAGGAGGTATCGTCAAAATCAGGCGCAAAGGTAAGAAGAATGGAGGGGTTAATATCTATAGGGTCAAATCTTTTTATCTCCAGCAGGAAACAGGCTATTGGGCGTCTTATCCGGCTCAGGGTTGCCCCGTCATCCCCGGATCTTCATTAGCCCAGTGCACTGATGATGGCAGTCCGGGAATTGGCTAGCTTTAGGCATTGAGATTGGTTTATGGGCCCAGGGTTCATGCCTTTTGAAGGCAAAACATGGCCCTTCTGGGTGGCATGACAAAGTCTAAGAAAGCTTTAAACAGGGGAGTCTCCCGATTCCGATGGCTATCGGTGTCGGGAGATGCGGAAAAGAGAAGGTCAATTTACCCCGGATTTTGGGGGGAATCTCAGGTGAAAAAATGGAGTCCATTTGAGCGGATTTTACACCCTATACCAATTGAATTGTTCTAAAGAAGGGTATTCGATCTTCTTCAAATTGGCATTGACTTGTTCAGGAAAAATATTACCAACCACGGACTTCCTCTGACTTTTACATGAGACCAGGTAGTCCTGATTTACCTACCATTTCTATTTAAGATTGTTTAAGTTGCCATAAGCTTTTGACTTTCAGGACTAAAGCATCAATGTTTCTAAGTCACAATCACAGGCTTCAGATGGAGCTAAGCAGGCGGTTGGGTTTATGGTAGAAGGGGGATTCAATTTGAGTGGCATTTCAAGGGGTAAACATTTGTTATTTTTTTTACTCTTGTATTAAAATTTGTACTACATTGCATCATATTATTTAATAATTGTACCCACCCAAGAAGGTTACTGCTAGTTAAAATTCAAATTGACCTTGAACCGTTGAACAGAGTACGTTACCATTAAAGTTCGAAACTGCGAACCTAGCCAAGTGCGGCGCATAGAACAATTAACGCTCAAGTAGACTCCTTCATGGCCCTTTGAATCAAATGGGATTGACCCAAGCGCTTAAACTGGCGATCAGTTTATCTAATCATTATTTTATGAAGTACTATTTTTTAGCAATCATTTTTATCACTTTGGTAGCATCTTGCAGTGAATATTCAGATGCGATTAAACCAAGGGATTCGCAAATTTCCTTCAGAGAAACTCACATTAGAGGAAGACTGCATAGGGCAATAGAAGTAACTAATAAGGGGAGAGTATGTGACTGTGAGGCTTGTTTCGGACTTTGTCAATTTGTGATTACGGACGAGGAGCCTGAGACAGGAACAACAGAATTGAGAATAATCAATAACACAGTAGCTACTTACATATACCTGATAGATTCAATTTCACATGCCGAACCGGAATTTGTTGTTGATAATAATATTGGCGTGTATGTTGAAGAGGGCACTAGTTTGGTGGCAAGAACTTTAGTGGCAGGAACCTATAATTTTGAGGCGGCTGGAACCTATTCTAACCCAAGTGGTGTTTCTGTTAGCTACGGCAGAGTTCAAGTTGTGACTCAATAGAACTATGATGCAAAAGAAATTTTATTTTATGAACGTACCATCCATTCTTAAAGGGTGGTACGTTCATTCATTTAAGCTGATCTGCATAGTTATATTTGCTTTGCAAATAATTTCGTGCATGCCAATCATGAAAGTAATTTATGGCATTCATAATCCCAATTATAAATCAGATGAAGCAGTTTTTAGATTATCCGAAAAAATTGGCTTGCAAGGAGACATTTATAGGCTGAAAAGCTATACGGAGAGCAATCGAAAAAAATATCGTTATCTAGGGAATGCTATGCCAGATGTATTAGTATTTAACAGCAGAGGTGAACTCACCAAATTTGAGATCAATTGCAGTAATAAGCTAGATTCAATAGTCGGATTACGGCCCCAGCAAATTGATAGTATGAATACATTGACAAAAGGGTTGAAGGAATTCAAAGAGGATTCTTACACAATTAATGCGACAGTAAATGACGAAATACTAGGTAATCATAAACCAGTATTTGTGCTAAAATTTGCAGACTTTGCCGGAAGATTAAATAAAGACAATGTTCCGAAACTAATTGAAAGATTGAAACCTAGAAAGGATGTTGATTACATCCTTCTGAATATGGACTATACTATCAAAGAATAACAGTAGACCAGTAGTTTCCTAAATAAAAATTAGAAAAAATGGGCATGGGGTCATTTTCCCTAACTTAGCATCCGATTTGTCGACAAAGACGAATCATTAACTTTTCTGAAAATCCGCTGATATTGACCCCTGCAATCCGCTCCAAATTGACCCCCCGACCGAACCCTTGTTTTTCATGCCTGTGTGATGCTTGTTTTGGCGGTTAAAAATTAGTTATTCCATTTCACTTTCTTTGTATCCCCCCGACCAACCCCATCTTGCCTGACTCGCTTTGAGTGTCGTGCTTTGCCAGGATGAAAGATAAAGCATTGACCTGGCAGCGCCATATTGAAATGCAGTCCAAATCAATGTTCACAATTCAAGCCTACTGCGATCAGGATAGGCTATCTACTGGGATGTTTTATGACTGTAAGTGAAAGTCAAACCATGCTGCTCAATCACCGGTGTTGGCTAAATTACTGATCATTGAACCTACCCGGTGCCTAGCAACCATCCATGTCCGGTTTCCATCCGGCGTGTGTCTATTCCAGCGAAGCTGCCCCGCCATTCCGGCATCCTGACCCCTCTAAACCGGATTGCTCATTGCCCTATATTCCGGTATGCTGACCCCTCTGCCTGATTGCCAAGGGTTGGATTGCAATTTCAATGAACGGTGATAAAGTTATTTTCTTTTTCTCAATGACTCACCTGTAAGCTCAATTCGGTGTGCATTGGATACAAACCGATCAAGTATGGCATCGGCGATGCTGCTCAGCGACATATCGATCCATCATATTGTGCAATGTAAAAGATACAGTATCTACGATTTCAACCTGAAGGTCGTCCCATAAGATAGTTTTTAGAATGATGTATCAGGGTAGTGACAACTGTACATCATTTTTTATAAAATAGAATAAACGCCTTGCCTATAGAAGATCTGAAGCCTTCGTGTTCAACCAAATAATCTTTCAGTGCTGCATATGTACCATGATCATCCACTAAAATTCCAAAATCAACATCCCGTGTGATCGTGCGCGGCTCCTTGTTATATATGGCTGTCATTCATGCATCCCGTGTAATCGCTCCAACGAGATAATAGTCAATGTTGAACTTCTCGAATCCGCGTTCAAGGGCTTCAAACATTTGTGTCATTTCCGGACGTAACCGGAGGTCCTTTAAACTTAGTTTGTAAGTATTGCTCATAAATTTTTTGTGCTGTTTCCTGCTTGCGTCTGTCTGGTGTATCCACCAGATCAGCATAAGCCAGGATTTCCGGTACAGTTTTACCGGTTATGTTAATATTCCAAAATTTCTTGTAGATGAAGACATTGCCATGATCGGCTGGCAGGATTTTGTATTCCTTTATCAGGTCCTGCCGGCCTTCAGTTGTGTATATCGTAAATTCCCCAGGCTGTAGATATTTTGTCAACAGGTCTCCGGCGGGTTCACCGCCCCAATAGGTTTCACCGTTTTTTAGTTTTATTTTTTTCCAGTCAATGGCTGTCTCTTTGTTGACGAATTTGAACGTTCCGATTTTTAACTTGGGCTTTAGGTACTGATGATAGGCCTCAACCCATTTCATCAGTAACTCTTTTTTACGCGTGAGTTTGTATTTGTCTTTCGTCAACTTGATGAGAAAGCCCTCTTTTCTGAGCCCGTGTATGACATAGTTAATATTGCCAAGCGCTACATCCGTTGTCTCAGCAATGTCCCTGTATGTTTTATTGATCAGGTCTTCATCCAGTAAGAAATGAAAGATCACTTTTAAACCTGTTGGGGTAAAAGCTCTATTGGGCTTGTTCTTGGTTACAAGCCTTGGGTTCTTCGTTTCAATCCAGACAAATTTGTCTTCTATGTCAGTAAAGAGGTTGCCATTGGTTTCGAGGTAGGCTATATGGTTTTTGCGTAGTGTTTCCTTCATTCCATTCTGGATATAGTTAGCAATCACCATATAGGGTTCAAACTGTTTTGTGAGATCGAGTATCGTGTGGAGGTGGTGATTGCGGAATTTGTTTTTTACTTCTGCATTAAAGGTGTAGTACTTGTTATCCAGACGTAGCTTTAGATAGCCATCCATAAACTGGGTGGCGCCTGGCCTCCAATTCCCGTGAATCCCGGTAGTATTTTCCAGGTTTTCCAGTGCCAGTTCGACGAGCTCCTTCTCTTCCATGTTCACATAAATACGGTGTTCACGGAACATGAACAAGTAAATATTGTGAACAAAATTAAAACTAATCCCTTCCCTGCCAGGCATCAATGTGGAGTAAATACTGTGTATTCATTTGGTTTTCAACCCGATATGCAGGGATTTGGCCTGGTCCTGATTCCCAAATAGTGATGTTCCTTGCTTGCAGCTCAAGACAATAGGAGTCGTGGGCATCCGCTACTATCTACTCACCGATCACTCCAGCTACCAATACCTAAGTCAGGCTGGACTTTCGGCAGTATGGTAAAGAGCGCATCCAGCTCACAGTTGTTCTTGCTCTGGGAGTCGCCCCGGGAGAGTTTCAGTGTCTCACATTTATCTATTTCGCATCTAAGGCGTTCCTCAATACACCGCTCAAGGGGATGGATTCCTTGAAGCTGACAACTTGCTGCAGGTAGCCCAGGATTTGCCTAACTTTAGTCATCGGGATTGGTTTGTGGGCCCTAGGTTCAGGTCTTTTGATGGCAAAACATGTACTTTTCTGGGTGGCAAAAGAAGGCCTCAGGCAGATTTAGCCGGGGAGCAATATGGCATGGAATTTCCACCTGCTGACCTTGCATTCCCGGCAGATCGCATCGGAACTTTTGTCGGCATCACACTGCTTCAGGATGGAGACAATCTGGGAATAGGTAAATCGACTTTTCATCATGGTTAAGCAGTTTAAAGTAAAACTTTTCATCTACTTTTAAACTGTATGAAAAACGGGAAAGATTACAACATGAGTTGCATTTTAGTTGCGGTATTATGGATGCTTGTCTCTATTGAATCACAAGTGGCTAATGAGTTTAATCTTGAAAATCCAAACGGCCATAATAAGGAACAAAATGATCTACTCATCTCGCAAAAGAGTAATTCAACAGTGAAAATAAATTCATATTTATCATTAAATATAAGCAAATATTACAAATATATTAATTTAGCATCAAGGGCAATTTACAGTAATAATTTTAACCTGGCATCCAATTATTATGATTCAGCATTTATCTACCACCAACACCCTTTTTACGAAGATTTAATTAATTCAATAATTGTAAATTCTAAATGTGGACATCAAAATGATAATGTTATTGCTATAAATCATTTACTAAAGAACAAGGGAATTAACACTTCAAATCTTTTCCAACTGATTCCAAAGAATCTATTTACAGATAAAGATTTAAAACTGATAAATTCCATTCAGATAAATGAAATAAAACCACTATATAAAGATTTCATAGAATCCCTTAGGGAAATTTATTTTTCCGATCAATATATTAGAGATTATAAAAGTATTGACAAAGAGGCCCGGAAAGCATTATATAACAAACGAGATAGTGTTGATATGGTGAATTTTGTCAATTTTCAGAAGCTTTATAGAAAATATGGGTTTCCATCTGAAAATAAAGTAGGCGTTTTCTTTGATAATGAATCTAAATGGATTGATGTGATATATGTACTTTTATTGCACTTTATTCAAAATAGCGATGAATTAACTATTAATCCTATAATTGAGATAATAAAAGAGGCTACCTATTCTGGCGCTTATCCCTCATCAAAAGCTGCGTCACTTTTGGATCTTCTTGATTTAAATAATGGGACTCGAGTCAACGCTTATAATTTTTTAAGCACAACTTTATTTCTCGTTGATGGTGAGCCATACAGGCCTTTTATCATTTATAGTGATAGCTTGATGAAATCAATAAATACAAGGAGATTGACAATTGGGCTTGATTCATTTCAAGTGTCACAAAAACAAGTTGTTTGTCAATTTTATGGCACAAAACAGCTTGAAAACAAAAAATTAATTCTTATGGCTCCTTACGCTGAAATCGCCGAACTACCATATAGTTTGGTTAAAAGATCCGCAGAAGAGGTAAATATTGATCTCAATAATTACAAAATAAACACAACAAAAATATTGGATGAATGCAGTTGCCAAGAAAAAGTATATTGATCTCAGCTGGAAAATCCGCTGATATTGAACCCAGATCTCCGCCCCTCCCGATTCCGATAGTTGTCGGAATCGAGAGGCATTCGTCAAAATCAATTCACCGCTCACCTCCTACCATTTCCCGTCGTCAAACTGGACCTCCTGCTGTTAGGCATTGAACACCTCCAGCTCAAAGTCGGATTTAACCTATTAGCTTTCTAATCATCTACCGCGCGTACGCGATCGCCCGCTTCTCCCGGATCACGGTCACCTTGACCTGCCCGGGATATTGCATTTCGTTCTGGATGCGCTGGGAGATCATGAAGGAGAGATCGTCGACAAATTCATCTGAGACCTTCTCACTTTCCACGATCACGCGGAGCTCGCGGCCGGCCTGGAGAGCATAAGCTTTCTGGACCCCGTCAAAGGACATGGCCAGGTCTTCGAGCTCGCCGATCCGCTTGAGGTAGCTCTCGAGAATCTCGCGGCGCGCACCCGGACGAGCACCGCTGATGGCGTCACAGGCCTGGACGATGGGCGAAATGATATTGTTCATCTCGATCTCGTCGTGGTGGGCTCCGACTGCGTTGCAGACATAGGGTTGCTCGCCATATTTTTCGCAAAGCCCCATCCCGAGGATGGCGTGTGAGAGTTCGGATTCTTCTTCGGAAACTTTTCCAATATCATGCAGCAAGCCGGCGCGTTTGGCCTGCTTGACCAATTTTGGGTTCAACCCTAATTCAGCAGCCATGACCGCGCAGAGGTTAGCGGTCTCCATACTGTGTTTGAGCAGGTTCTGGCCGTAGGAGGAACGGAAGCGCATACGGCCGACCATTTTGACCAGGTAGGGATTGAGGCCGTGAATGTCCAGGTCAATGACGGTACGCTCGCCGATCTCGACAATCTGCTCGTCCATTTGCTTTTTCACCTTGGCCACCACTTCTTCAATGCGGGCGGGGTGTATCCGGCCATCGGCGACCAGTCGTTTCAAGGAGATCCGGCAAATCTCGCGGCGGATGGGATCGAAACTTGAAATGACGATCGCTTCGGGCGTATCATCCACCACAATCTCAGCGCCGGTGGCAGCCTCTAATGCGCGGATATTCCGTCCTTCCCGGCCGATGATCTGGCCTTTGATGTCATCAGATTCAAGGTTGAAAACAGAAACCGTGTTTTCAATCGTGTACTCCGCGCACATCCGCTGGATGGTCTGGATGACGATCTTCTTGGCTTCCTTGGCGGCATTCGCCTTGGCATTGGCGATCTCCTCTTTCTCCACCGCCAGGGCTTCGGTGCTGGCTTTGGCACGCACGGCTTCGATCAACTGATCTTTTGCCTGGGCTTCCGAGAGTTTGGCGATGGTTTCGAGTTCGCCGATGATCTTTTCGGTGGACTGATCGAGCTCTTCTTTGCGCTTCTGGAGCACTTTCATTTGTTTCTCCAGGTTTTCACGGATCGTCTTTACTTCGGCTTCGCGAACTTCAAGGGATTCCGATTTGGCATTGATCTCTTCCTGCTTTTTCTTGAGTTCATTCTCTTTATTGATCACGCCGACTTCGCGTTCTTTCAGTTCGACCTTGTGCTGGGCCTTTTCGGTTTCGAATTGAGCCTTCAGCTTGGAATACTTCTCTTTGGCCTCCTGGATCTTTTTATTCTTGATGCTTTCGTGTTTGGCTTCGGCGGAGGAGATGATCTTTTCGGCCTTCATTTCGGCCTCATCGGTCATGCGCTTGGCGGAAAGGCGGGCTTCCTGGATGGCGAGGTCCGCTTTCTGGTTGCTTTCCTCCAGGATGCGCTTCCGGCCACCGCGAACGACAAACGTGGCCAATACAAAGCCTATTACTAACCCGCCGACTCCGAGAGCGACGGAAAGGATGAGTGGGTCCATGTGCTAAATTGCGTTTACAGGTCAACAATATGATGTTGGCCGCAAAACAGGAGAGGCATATTGACCTAGTCTTCCGACTCGGTTTCCAGTACGAGGAGCTGGTCTCTGATATTCAGCAGGGAGTCGAGGGCGGAGTCGTCCACGAGACGGTCGTGGGCTTTATGGTAATCGACGGCGTAGGTGAGAAGGGCCATCAGGACGCAATCCTGCGCGTCCTTCTGGGTGAATTCCAATTGATAACGTTGTATGCGGGCATTGACTTCCTCAATGGCTTTTCTCACGAACACTTCTTCCTCCTCGGTGACTTTGAGCGGAATGATTCTACCGGCGATGTGGGCTTCGATTCGTTGCATCGGTTATTTTTTCTCCAGTAGGGATTCGACC
>AERA01023263.1_pt1 | contig 16189 bp, 16 predicted proteins | sample 267968 | NCBI WGS metagenome assembly AERA01 (sample SAMN02954363, study PRJNA61401) | activated sludge metagenome | biome: terrestrial; feature: wastewater treatment plant; material: activated biomass; isolation source: activated biomass of an industrial wastewater treatment plant | reverse complement strand
ATTTCATCGTGGTCATAAAACCCGGAGCGTGATGAATAAACCAGGGCACAAGTTCATGCCGGACCTGGTTGCGCCAGTACTCCGTTTCGAGGTTGGTCTTGTCTTCCCGGAATGGAACATCGTACCCGGCGGCAAACGCTTCGATCTCATCGCGACTCAGCATAAGCATCGGCCGAGCATAGAAATCACGACGGGATGGAATGCCGCGCAGTCCTTTTACGCCTGTTCCCCGCATGAGGTTGATCAGAAAGGTTTCAATATTGTCGTTGAGATGATGCGCGGTCAGTAAGTAGTCAAACGCATTTTCTTCCTTCAATTTTTTCCACCAGGCATAGCGAACTTCGCGCGCGCGGGTTTGAATATTTTCCTTCCTGTCATCTTCAGGTGAACGGATACTTTCCTCATGTAACAGGAATGGAATATTGTTTTCCCGGCAAAAGGTATTGACCAGCTCTGCATCCAGGTCGGATTCGTTGCCACGCAATTTGTAGTTCACATGGGTCACAGTCAAGTTGAAGTCCAGTTGCATAAGCACATGCAACAACACCATGCTGTCGACGCCACCGCTCACACCGATCCCGAGGCGGGCATGGTTTGGAATACCCATCCGTACCAATTGGTCTCTGATCTCCCGGATCAATGGATCCTCCACGTTCGCTTTCATGTTCCGGGATCGAAGGTAGCCGTTTATGCACCAGTGATTTTGGAATACAGGTCATAAATTTGCGGCAAAACCCGTTTTATGCGATACAGGATGATTCTTCTGGCCATCAGTGCCTTTCTCGTTTTTGCACAGTGCAAACCGGATACCACCCTGAATACTTCTACAGATCCATCTGCAGCTGACATGCAGGATCAATCCGGTTCGAACTCAGCAGCAAGTCAACCCGCGACTACGCCGGAAGGACATGACTATACCTTTTTGACCCATCAGCTATTCCTGTATTCGGGCTCTATGGGGCCCGGTGGCGCCGGTGAAGATGCGTACAAGGATCAATGGATCGATTTGCTGCCCGATGGCACATTCAAAGCCGGCAAATTGAAAGCGGAGACGCATACCGGGAAATGGAGTTACAATCACGATCAGAGCGTTCTCCTGTTACAGCCTTCTGATCCTGAATTCCCGACTTCGGAATGGAAGGTGATGCATAATGAGCAAATGATGGTGTGGGTCGGCACCACGACGTATGGCAATCAATCCACGCAGGTCAGATTGCTCCGTAGCGAGCAACTTCCTTAATGCATCCTGTCGCCGCGGGGCGTCATTTGTGTCATCACATCGGCTTCATACTGCAGGTATTCCTGCCACCGCGTTTTTACCTTTTCAGGATCGGCATACGTATTGGCCAGGTCGAGAAACAACCGGTAGTGGCCGGCTTCGGAGATCATGAATCCGTGGTAGAATTCTTTCAGCTTGTCTTCGTGGATATGAAGTGAAAGCAGCCTGAATCGTTCACAACTGCGGGCTTCGATCAGCGCGCAAATAAGCAGGCGCTCCAACAGGCGGTCATCGCGATTTCCGCCCTTTTGTTCGAATTGCATCAGCGCGTTGACATACTCATCCTTCCGCTGACGGCCTAATTGTAATCCTCTTTTCTTCAGTTCTGCCAGCACGAGGCGGAAATGGCCCCATTCTTCGGTCACGATTGGCGCCAGTTCTTCCACCAGCCTGGTTTTATCCGGATAGGATTGGATCAGCGAGATACAGGACACCGCTGCTTTTTGTTCGCAATACGCGTGATCAGTCAGAATTTCTTCCAGTGATTTTTCAGCCAGGTTGACCCATCGTGGATCAGTCGGCAGTTTCAATCCCAGCATCGGTTGTGCAATTCAGGTTTGTTATTGTTTGTCCTTCAGGCAACCCAATTGGTTTTTCAGGAGATCCATATAGATGACCTCGTAATCTTCATAGCCGGTGCCCCACAGCACGCGGATCTTGTCCAGGTCGTGCGCGGCCAGTTTGTTCATTTCGGTTTTCCCCATGGCATACAACGCCGAAAAGATGGTGTGCCCGGTATAGGCATTCAGCCGGCCCGCGTCGGATTTGATATTGTACATCGAAATGAATTCGCCACTCATCAGTTTCAACCGCAGCAAACTGCCCTGAGCAAGGCCGCCGAAATTATTTTGGGGATTCGAACTGGCAATTTCAAATTCCAGGCCGAGATAAGTGTACGGACCAATCATGATGACCTTGGCCCGGCAGGTGATCAGTTCCTTATTTTTGAAAAAAGGTCGAAGCTCCGGATCCGTGTGGGTGAACAACAAATCGTAGGGTAGTTCAAGCCTGGGTCTTCCGGAGGAGGCGTCAATAGTATCTGTGACAAATTTGCACGGGTACGCTTTGGTCGATGATGATGTCCACTGCCTGTAGGCTGGTGGCAGCGTCTGGAGTTCGGGAGGACTTGTTTTAGCTGTGGTGGTGGAGTGGGTTTGGGGCGAATTTGATGTTACTACTTGCTCACGTTTAACCTGAGGCTGCGACGCAGGTGGCGGTGGGATTGTGCCGGGTGATTTTGCCTTGAGATAATCGATGAACTCCTCCTGGACTTTTTGCAGATCAGCCCATTCCAGTTTGGCCGGTGCGGGGGACAGTTTCTCTGCTTTCAGTCTTATTTTTTCAATGGTTTTTTCCTGCTTTTTCAGCTCCTTTAATTTCGCAATGCTGGTTTTATAGTTTTTCTCGAGTTCCTGCATTTTGGCAGGCTCAGGTTTGTTTTTGCTCGACTTCGCGTTTTCAACGAGTTGTTTGGCCCTGAACTGGGCATTAGTGGCTTTACGAATGGAGTCCTGGGTGATGCGCGATTGCGTACGGATCATTTTTAATAATTCCGTGCGTGCCGGCACCAGGTTGCTGTTTTGCCTGTCAACGGTAGCCTTGGATTTACCTGCATTCTGAGCGGCTTGGGCCATGCCGGCTTTTTGGAGCGCTTGCTGGAGTAATACGGAATCGCCGGCTTCAGCCAGTCGCCACGAGCCATCCGGAAAAATGACAATACGCTCCCCTTGGTTATTGATGATGAGCTGTTGGGCGGCGAGTCTGCTGCTCATGGCCCCTGACAGGGCCACGATCCAGAAGGCGGAATGCAAAATGAACCACGGGTTGCCCTGAATTCTCATAGCTGACAACAAATTTACAGGTTTGCCCGGGGTTTGAATGATAATTGGAGGGAGTCGGACGACACAAGATACCGGCAACCCGTTTTGCGGGAAATCGGAATCGACTTGTAATATGTACCTTGCAGCTTCGTTTTTAATACATTTCCCGACACGGATCACTCATTATCAACAAATTGCATGGAAGCTGTTCAATCGTACATTCAAACACACCGCCAACGGTTCCTGGACGAACTTGTCGAATTTCTGAAGATCCCTTCTGTCAGCGCTGACAACCGGCATAATGCGGATACCGTCAAGGCCGCCGAATGGTTACTGGCGGAATTAAAACGGATTGGTCTTGATCATGTGGAGATTGTCCCGACGAAAGGACATCCGATTGTCTATGGGCATAAAGTGGTGTCAGATGCTGCGCCGACCATTCTCATTTACGGCCATTACGATGTGCAGCCGCCGGATCCGCTGGATCTCTGGAATTCCCCGCCATTTGAACCGGTCATCAAGGATGAAAAGATCTGGGCCCGGGGCTCATGCGATGATAAGGGACAGCTTTATATGCATGTCAAGGCGATTGAAGCCATGATCGCGGAAAATCAATTGCCCTGCAATGTGAAGGTGATGTTTGAAGGCGAGGAGGAAGTCGGGTCGGCCAACCTGGGCACTTTTGTGGAGCAATACAAGGACAAACTCAGCGCGGATGTCATCCTGATCTCCGACACCAGTATCATCGCCAATGATGTGCCTTCCATTACGACGGGTCTTCGCGGCCTGAGTTATGTGGAGGTGGAAGTGACCGGTCCGAACAAGGATCTTCACTCCGGTGTGTATGGCGGCGCGGTGGCCAATCCTGCGAATGTGTTGTGTTCCATGATCGCTTCCCTGCATGATGATAAACGACGGGTCACCGTCGCGGGATTTTATGATGATGTCGATACCGTTTCGGATGCCGAACGGGCGGAGATGAACAAAGCGCCGTTTGATGAAGCGGTGTACAAGAAGGAGCTGAATGTCGATGCGCTGATGGGCGAAGAAGGATATACCACACTTGAGCGCACCTCTATCCGGCCGACGCTGGATGTCAACGGGATCTGGGGCGGCTATATTGGCGAAGGGGCAAAAACGGTTTTGCCATCAAAAGCTTCCGCCAAGATCAGCATGCGCCTCGTGCCTCACCAGGACCCGGCGAAGATCACCAAACTGTTTGCCGATCATTTCAAAAAGATCGCGCCGCCTTCCGTCAAAGTGAAAGTGACGGAGCATCATGGTGGTCAGCCTGCAGTGACCCCGACAGATACGATTGAATACCAGGCCGCGTCGAAAGCCATGGAAAAAAGCTTTGGTAAAAAACCTTTGCCGCAACGCTCCGGCGGCAGTATTCCCATCGTGGCCTTGTTTGAAAATGTGCTGGGGGTGAAGACTGTGCTGATGGGCTTCGGACTTGACTCCGATGATATTCATTCCCCGAATGAACATTACGGATTGTTCAACTTTTACAAAGGAATTGAAACCATTCCCTATTACTTCCAGTTTTACGCAGAAATGAAAAAAGCATGAAAACACCTATTCTGATGATGATGGTCCTGTGTCTTTCGCTCACCGCAGCACAGGCGCAGAAAATGAAGACGGCTGATGACTCCCTGTCCTATAGCCTGGGGATGATGATCGCGTCGACACTGAAAACAGATTATGGCGTGATCGATCCGGAGCTGTTTTCCGCAGCCTTTGACGCGGTGATGAATGGCAAAGCTACCCTGATCACAGAGGATGAATCACAAACCATAATGAAAGCTGGCACTGAACGAATCAAAATGATAAAAGCTGAAGAAAACAAAAAGGCCGGCGCCGATTTCCTGGCCAACAACATGAAGCGCCCGGAGGTGACGGCATTGCCGAGTGGTTTGCAATATGAAGTCATCGTGATGGGTGACGGCGCGAAACCCGGCGCAGCAGATAAGGTCCGCGTACATTATCATGGCACGCTGATCGACGGGACTGTATTCGACAGTTCGGTCGATCGCGGTGAGCCGATTTCCTTTCCCTTGAACCGGGTGATCCCGGGTTGGACAGAAGGATTGCAACTCATGCCGGTCGGATCGAAATGGAAACTCTTCATTCCGTACGACCTGGCCTATGGCGACCGTGCCGCGGGTGGACAGATCAAGCCGTATTCTACGCTGATCTTTGAAGTCGAGTTGCTGGACATCGAATAATCACATCCTTGAGCTGCCATGCTCGAGATTGACATATTGGCCGTGATCCCGGGGCTGCTGGACAGCCCCTTTTCGCATTCCATGCTGAAACGGGCGGCAGACCAGGGTTTGCTGACCGTGCGGGTGATTGATCTGCGTGAATATGGTGCGGGCAAATACAAACAGATCGATGATTATGCGTTCGGCGGTGGTGCAGGCATGGTCTTGATGCCGCAACCCCTCGCGGATGCGATCCGTGAGTTGAGTCGTGAACGTTCATATGACGAGATCATCTATCTCACACCGGATGGCGAAACGCTCAACCAATCCATCGCCAATCAGCTTTCCCTGAAGTCACGCCTGCTCCTGATCTGTGGTCATTACAAGGGGATTGATGAACGCATCCGGACAAAATTTGTGACGCGGGAAATTTCCATTGGCGATTATGTCCTGAGTGGCGGCGAATTGGCCGCTGCGGTGCTGGTGGATGCAATCGGACGATTGATCCCGGGTGTGCTGAATGATGAAACGTCCGCGCTCACGGATTCTTTCCAGGATCAATTGCTCGCCCCGCCGGTATACACCCGGCCTGCAGAGTGGGAAGGCGAAAAGGTGCCGGATATCCTGCTGAGCGGTCACCAGGCGAAAATCGATGACTGGCGACATGAGCAGGCCATCGCGAGGACCCGTGCCCGCAGACCCGATCTCATGAATGATGAAGGCCTTTGAACTTGCGTACATTTGAAATATGAATACCTATCAAACCCTCACCACTGAGATCAAGGGCGATGTCCTGATCCTGACCCTGAACCGTCCGGACGCGTTGAATGCATTGAACACGATGATGTTTGATGAAATCGATGCCTTCTTTTCAAAAGATCATCAATCGTTTTCCGGCCGCTGCATCATCATCACCGGTTCCGGTAGCAAAGCCTTTGCGGCTGGCGCGGACATCAAGGAGTTGCATGGCCTGAACAGTGCGCAGGCGGAAACGCTAAGTGCAAAAGGGCAACGCATCTTCGCGCTGATTGAGAATTTTCATTTGCCGGTAATTGCTGCTGTCAATGGATTTGCACTTGGCGGCGGATGTGAACTCGCGATGGCTTGTCATATCCGTGTAGCTTCTCAGCAGGCCCGGTTTGGACAACCTGAGGTGAATCTCGGGATCATTCCCGGATATGGCGGAACACAACGTCTGGTTCAGTTAATTGGCAAAGGCAAGGCGTATGAACTTTTACTCACCGGTGAAATGATCGGTGCTGAAGCGGCGCATGAACTGGGACTGGTCAATATGGTCACAGCGCCGGATGATCTGATCGTTACGGCTTTGCGATTGGCAGATCAGATCGCAGCGAAAGGTCCGCTGGCCTTGAAAGGCGTGATCCGTTGTGTCAATGGATATTTCACGCCGGGCGTTGAAGGATATGGCCTTGAGGCCAAAACGTTTGGTGAGATAGCCGACTCCAAAGATTTTGTGGAAGGCACCAGCGCGTTCATTGAAAAACGCAAAGCGGTTTTCACCGGCCGGTAATGTATACATTTCACCAGGACAAGGACCGGTACTTTGACATTCAGTACCAGGTCACCAAAGACTATATCATTCCCTTTATCCGGCACCATGCACCTGCATTGCGTTTTGAACGTGTGCTCGAGATTGGCTGTGCGGAAGCAGGTGTACTCAAAGCGTTTCTCGAGGAAGGCGCGTTTTGCACCGGTATCGAATTGTCATCCTATCGCATTCAGCATGCTGAGGCATTTCACGCCGAAGCGATGGCCGAAGGCCGGATCGAATTTATCAACCGCAATATTTTTGATATTGATCCCGAGCATGATCTCGATGGCAAGTACGATCTGATCGTGCTTAAAGATGTGATCGAGCATATCCCCAGGCAACGTGAATTCATCGCGCAACTCATGCTCTACCTGCGTGAAGGCGGGATGATCTTCTTCGCGTTCCCGCCCTGGATGATGCCGTATGGTGGACATCAGCAACTTTGTCGAAGTAAATTCCTGAGCCGTTTGCCCTATTTCCATTTATTACCCCGCTCGGTTTACCGGTATATTCTCAAGGCTTTCAAAGAACCCCAGGTGGTCATCGACGATCTGATGGATATCGCGAAAACAGGAATTTCGATCGAGCGTTTCGAACGCTACGTCAATCGTAACCGTTTGCGGGTAGTGGGGCAAACCCATTTCCTGGTCAACCCGATCTACAAGTATAAATTCAACCGCAAGCCCCTCGTGCAATGGGTGTGGCTCAGCCGTATTCCATGGCTGCGCAATTTCCTGACCACAGGCGTGTATTATCTCATCGGCTCCCGGGATTAGCCGGCGTTCTCGAGGAGTTGCTGGATCGAATTGGATGAAATACTGTGATAATTTGGTTTCGCGGCTTCAAAAATTTCACGCGCGGCATCGGTCTGACCTTTCGCGATCAGGGCCTTGTACAAGGGCGTGAGAAATTTTCGCCGCCCCACCTCGATCAGAAAAGCCCGGATCGACGGCATGATTTTCTGTCCATAGCCCTGCTTGATCGCCAGTTCATACCACGCGGCCTGGATCTCGCTGTTGGTGGAATTCGTAAAGGAAAAGGTTTGATCCAGGTCGTCCATCTGCTGATCCGATAGTGTATCGGGTAGTGCACGAAGGAAGTGTATCCATTCCATGGTGCTCCATTCATCCGTTTTGAGTTTGGACGCGGGTTGCCCGTGGATGAATACCGCATAGTTCTGGTCCACAATTTCAAATCGTTCCGCTGTGATCACCGGGCAGTTTTCCGGAAGACCGGGACCGTAGATCCATTCGTTGATATTCACGTCCAGGTTATGCTTCTGGATCAGGTTCTCATTCAGGTAGCTGATAAACTTTTCGGTCGACATGGACTGAAACTGATGATCGGCAAAGTATTTTTTGAGAAAAGCGTCAAAATTTTCCCTGCCCACTTTGAGCTCGAGCATTTTGAGAAAATGCGCGCCTTTTTCATACGCGATCTCGGTCATGCCATCGTCGGGATTTCTTCCTTTCAGGTCGAGGAATAAATGCGTGTCGCGTTCGTTCAGTTCTTCCACTGCATTCGACAATCCCTGGTGACCCAGGCTGATCAGCATATTGGCATATGATTCACCATACAGCGCTTCCATGATGCGCCATTCAAAGTACACGGTGAATCCTTCGTTGAGCCAGAAATCATTCCAGGTCGCATTCGTGACCAGGTTTCCCGACCAGCTGTGCGCCAGTTCGTGCGCGATCAGGGCGATCAGGGATTTATCACCCGCGATAATCGTCGGCGTGGCAAAGGTGATCCGTGGATTTTCCATACCGCCGAAAGGAAAGGACGGTGGCAGCACGATCACATCGTACCGGTCCCATAAATACGGGCCGTATAAATTTTCGGCCGCTGTCACCATTTGTTCCAGGTCGGAAAATTCGCTGGCCACGCGATCCATCATGACAGCCTCCGTGTAGGCGCCGGTGCGTGGGCCTAATGAGCGGAATTCAAAATCACCCACTGCGAGTACGATCAGATACGCAGGGATCGGCTGTTCCATCTGGTACGTATACTCTCCGGTAGGATTGCGTTGCTGCGGATTCTCGGCGCTCATGACCGCCATGAGTTCAGATGGTACCTTCACCTTGGCGCTATAGGTCAAGCGGATGCCCGGGCTGTCCTGGATCGGGATCCAGGTGCGCGTGAGAATGGCCTGGCCCTGGGTGAACAGATATGGATGGTTCTTTCCCGCAGTCTGCGATGGTTCCAGCCATTGCAAAGCTTCAGCGGTGGGTTGCGTGGCATAGTGTATCGTTAATTGCTTAGCGGTTTCAGAAACCGGGATGCGAAGCGGTTGACCCATGAATGGCTTTGACGGACCGAGTTCAAACTCAACTTCACTTCCGTCTACTTCAACTTGCTGAATATCGAGGTCACGCGTATCCAGGATGATCTGTGTCGCGCCGGGCTGCACGCCAATCTGGTAAGCAGCAGTTCCGGAAATGGATTTCGAGTCAAAGTCTACAGTCAGATCCAGGTCCAGGTGCCTGATCACGGCTTCATCCGGCCGGGCAAAGCTATGTACATCCATATTCGGGTTTGAATTCGTTGGATTTTGAAATGCGCTTGTTTTTGAATCCGGCCGGCAAGCGGAAAGTAATGCCATGACGAATAACAGGCTCAAGCTCGAGGTGTATGTTTTCATGAAAAAAAGTTGCGGTTGAATATTGTATGGTCAGTCATATTTGCGTCCGGTCCGGTCGATCATCATGCTGCCGGCTTGTTGCGTGCCCATGATCAGTACATCCTGTACATTGACGTGCGGCGGACGTGAAGCAATGAAGTAAATCGCTTCAGCCACATCTTTTGAAACCAGCGGATTGAAATCACTGTAGATATTGGCCTTCTCCGCGTCGCCATCAAATCGCACACGGGCAAATTCAGTCTCTTCCACATGCGCAGGTGAAACCTGGGATACGCGGATGCCATGCGTATACAGATCGGCGCGCATGGATTTGGTCAGCGCATCGACGGCAAATTTTGTCGCGCAGTACACGTTGCCCTTCGGATAGACTTCCTTCCCGGCCGTAGAGCAGATATTAATAATGTGCCCCGATTTCCGTTCAACCATCGATGGGGAAATCAATCGCGTGATGTATAAAAGACCTTTCAGGTTGGTGTCAATCATTTCTTCCCAGTGATCAAATTCACCTTCATGGATAGGCGCCAGGCCTTTGGCTTTACCGGCATTGTTGATGAGGATGTCAATCGGTTTATCCAGTGACGCGATAGCTTGCGTGCACGCGTTTTTATCCCGGATATCAAAACAAAGGATATCAACAGCTTCATGGCTTATTTGCTGAAGTTCGCGTTGCATCTCTTCCAGCCGCTCCTGTCGTCTGCCGGTGATCACGAGTGGATGCCCGTGCCTGGCAAATTCCATCGCCGTGGCACGCCCGATACCGCTTGTGGCGCCTGTGATGAAAACGCGTTTTGTCATGATGGTTCTTTCATTTGCGCTACAAGTTCATCGAATTTATTGACGAAAGGTTCGTATCCCGAAGTCGCGGGGCCTGAAAACCCGGTGTGCACCGCCGTCACCTGGCCATCGGCATTGAGGAAGATCAGGGTAGGGAAAGCCACTACGCGGTTGAGCATGGACAGCACTTCGGATGCTTTATCCTTATTGTTCGATCCACCATACAGGATCGGGTAGGGGATCTTCATTTTGTTTCTGTACGTGTCAATTGCCGCCAGCGCACGTGTGGTATCGGTATGTTTTTCGAATGAGATACCCACGACATTGAAACCGGGATCGGGATGGTCCTGCAAATACCTGAGCATGAATTCAGTCTCGTCACGGCAATTGGGACACCAGGTGCCCATGACTTGTATGATCATCGGTTTGCCGGCAAAAGGTGGTTGATGAAGATCCACCAGGTTGCCCTTGGTATCCGGTAAGGTGAGCGTAAATCGTCCGGGTGCAACAACCTGCGTCAGGTTCATCGGATCTCCGAGATCCTGCAATTTGATCTCGCTATTGCGCGACGCATCCCAATACGTTTTGTAATGATTGCCGGAACGATAGATGCCGGACAATGTGCCGTCGTCCAGAATTTTCGCTTCATACAAATACGCGTGCGCACCATCAAAGACCGAGAGAAACATCCGGTCGCCACTCACAACCCCTTCGAGGAAACGATCATCACCGGTGGGGGATAAAAAAGTCCCGGTCAACAATGCACCATTTTGTTTGAATTCACCGATCGATGTATCTGGTTCCTCTTTTTCAATGCCGAAGCGGGAGAGCCAATTTCCGCTGAGATCCGCCTTTGGCGCATCATTCAATTTGAAAAAGCGATAATCCTGGCCATGCAAGGCTTTGAACTTCACGCGATAATCCTTCCGGTTCCGGACGACCCAATAGCCTTCAATCGCATCTTCCTCATATTGCGCCTCAATATGTGAATCGTAAACCGGGAAATCAATTCGAATCGTATCTCGTCCTGTGCGCCGGTCAATCGCCATTTTGATATCTGTGACCTCAATCCGTTCTTCCCCATTCCGGATGACGATGTAAAATGAATCGGGCTTTGGATAAATGACTTCAAAATTGAACGGAAGTTCACCCCCTGTTCGCTCATCAAAGTCATCAGTTTCTGCACTCAGATATAAAACGCCACGCCATACACCGGGCGGCAGGCCGGAATACGAATCACCCAGTTTGAGACATGAAACGCTCAAGCCGATCAGTGCAATGGGTACCAGCCAGCTGAAACTAACCCGTTTTTTCCCCGACAAAATGATCCTCCTTTTCTTTAAATAAAACATTGAATGTGGTGAGCGATCCGTAGATGCGCGTGATGTATTGCTGCATCTCTACTTTTTCATCGTCACCCAGCTTACTGTGCGCATTGATCTTCTGTTCCAGCACCCGTAGCCGGTCCCGTAGCATCACGATCTTGTGAAAAAAGGTTTCGATCGGGACATCCTTGTTCTTCAATGAGGTGTCGCCGGGCTGCAGGATCATGGTGCCGCCTTTCCATTTGTCCCCGATATGGATCACCTGTGTGATATCACTCCAGGTCTTGAGGATCTTCATCAGGGAACGTTCGGCTTCCGTGAAAGTGACCGGTTCATCGTCTCGATCTGTTCGATCACCTCCCACTGGTGGTAATCCTTTCCCACCTGCTTGATGCCGTAGGTGATGAAGGACACTTCGTACGCCACGGGATGTAACCGAACGACTACACCCTCACCATACGCCGGATGTCTGACCCGGGAGCCCGGTCCCAGTAATGTGTTGGTATCACTCATACATTATAAAAATTTAGCATGTATTCGGCCCCAAATTTAACTATTTCGGTTGTCCGGCAGGTTTCAGTTTTCCAAGATGAGTATGCTGAAAACTGTCGGGATACTTCAACCCATAGCCGAGGATCCTGTCCATGCTCGAATGACCAAACAAGATAATCCCGGCCAGGGTTGTCCAGTCATGTTGATTGTAATAGCCCACCAGAAGCACTGCGAGCGCGATACCCTTATGGTGGGTGATATTATAGGTGATCGATCCCAGGCGAGGCCCGTGCAGGTAACCGATCATCCCGATATCCGGTGCGAGCAGGAGCGCTGGAAACCACCACCAGGCAAAATCCAGTTGGGTGAACAGGTAAATTGAAAAGGCGAACATCAGCGCTTCTTCCAGTTTGAGCAGCTTATTCATCGGATGCAGTTTTATCAAGAGGTTTAATTGCCCTGATCATTTCCCGTTTTCCGGGTGGACCAGATAATCGCTCGACGCGGAAGCCCGCACGCTGGAGTTTTCTCCGCACTTCGCCCTGGGCGCAATAGGTTGCCAAAACACCCCCTTCAGCCATTCGTGCAAATACATGATGAAAAAAGGATTCGCTCCACGGATCGGCATGCACGTTGGGGGCAAACGCATCCAGGAAAATGCAATCCCAGTACATATCATTTGGTATAGCCTCGACATTCGGTATTCGGTTAAAGCCAAAACAACCTGACTGGAAATGATCGGTGGTATGCATTTCTAAAAATACGGATTCATAGGCCTGTGCATTCAGATAGGCCGGATAGTCCAGCTTTTTGGCTACGTCGAAAGTGATCGGGAACTGTTCGATTCCCCAATAGTTGATCGTGCGATTGGTTTGTTGGGAAAACAGGAAGGCCAGAAAAGCATTCAGCCCGGTGCCGAAACCATATTCCAGGAGTTGGATCGGCTTGCTATGCGTGATCACCTGGAGGCCATTCTGGATAAAAACGTGCCGGCTTTCTGTCACGGCGCCATGAATGGAGTGATAGGTGGCCTGGAAGGCATGACTGAACAGTGTATTGGAGCCGTCTCTTGTGGGGACGATATACACATCCTGCCATCCAAGGGGGTGAGCCATAGCCGGGAAAGATAGGCGAAAGAAAAGGGATAGCGGCCCGGTTCAAGTCCGGGGCAGGTGCTGTCAGGTGTGTTCTGGTGTAAGGGGAAAAGGCCCGTGGATCAGGCGGCGTCCTCTGCCTGCGTCGGCATCACCGTACAGGCATCCACGGAGAAGTCGGTGGGGCAACCATATCCCCTGTTACAGGAGGAGGTCGTGACCACGCAAGCTGCCAGTCCTACAAGAACAACAAGGAGCTTAACAGGTGATACTTTCATTGGAACAATAATTTACTTTGTGCTGATCTTAAGGCAGAAATCGTACCTAATTAATGTTTGCGGCCGCAAATTTATTTCATTTAACACTCTTTTTTGCGAAAAAGTTAGCCCGAAAGGGCTCAAATACCCTATGAAAGCCCATTTTATAGCGATTGGAGGCAGCATTATGCACAACCTGGCCCTGGCACTGAAGGCTGCCGGTCATACTGTCACTGGGAGCGATGACGAGATTTACGAGCCCAGCCGGGGTCGCCTGGAGGCTGCGGGGCTATTGCCGACATCCTGGGGCTGGTTTCCGGAAAAGATCACGCCTGACCTTGACCTCGTGGTCCTGGGCATGCACGCGCGGGTTGACAACCCGGAACTGGTTCGGTCCCTGGAACTGGGGTTGACCGTTAAATCCTTTCCTGAGGTAGTCTACGAATTATCAAAAACCAAGAGAAGGGTAGTCGTGGCCGGAAGTCACGGCAAAACCACCACGACCGGCATGATTGCATTCGCCCTGGCCAATGCCGGCGTCCCGGCTGACCGCATGATTGGCGCAATGATCGTCGACCTCCCGCCGGTTGAATTTTCTGACGCGGAGGTTATCGTCCTCGAAGGCGATGAATACCTCAGCAGTCCGCTGGACCGGCGACCGAAATTCGTCCACTACGCCCCAGACATCCTCGTCATCACGGGGATCGCGTGGGATCACATGAATGTATTTCCAACGTATGAATCCTACCTTGATGCGTTTCGATCCCTCATCCGTGGTTTGAAGGACTCAGCTACGCTGATCTATTGCGCGGATGACCCGGAGCTCGTAACGATGATTAGCGAAATCAGACCTGCCTGTACAGTCGTCCCTTATGGTGTGCATCCGCATCACATAGCAAATCGGCAGGTGATCCTTGAGGGCATGGATGAAAAGGAATATTCGCTGCAGGTTTTTGGTTCGCACAACATGCAGAATCTTTCCGCGGCGTTGCACGTTTGCCTGGCGCTGGGGGTTTCTGCCTCCGATTTTTACCGGGGCATTCAATCCTTCACCGGCGCGCACAAGCGACTTCAGTTGCTTTTCCGGGAGGATCAGGTTACAGCCTATCATGATTTTGCGCACGCGCCTTCAAAAGTCAAAGCCACGGTGCAGGCTGTGCGAGAGCTTCATCCTCATGCGACGATTATCACCTGCCTTGAATTGCATACTTATAGTTCATTGAACCCTGCATTTCTTCCACAGTATAAAGACACATTAAAGGGAGCTGATCATAAACTGGTTTACTTCAGTCCGCATACATTGGAGATCAAAAAACTTCCGGGCTTGTCAGCTGATCAACTCAGTCAACATTTCAATGATGATGAATTAAAAGTGGTGACAGCAGCTTCTGAAATAGAGCCATGGTTGACCACACTTAAAGTGGAAGGAGAGATCGTCTTATTATGGATGAGTTCCGGACGATTCGACGGCCTCAACCTGCCGGATCTGTCCCGATCGATAATACCTGTTCGATCGTAAGCGCGTCGTCGAGTCGATACGGTCCGACGGAAATCCTTGTGAGCGCGGACAGATGGCCACCGCAGCCGATCTTTTTTCCGATATCATGCGCGAGGGACCGGACATAGAACCCGGTGCTGCATTTGATCTGAAGCGACATCGTCGGTGGCGCGTACTGGATCATATTGAGCATATACACTGTGACACTACGCGCTTCAGTTTTCACTTCCTTTCCCGCGCGCGCCAGTTTATATAGTGGCTTGCCTTTCTGTTTGATCGCGGAAAACGCGGGTGGATATTGTTGGATTTCACCTTTAAATGGCCGAAGGATCTCCACAAGATCCGGGATTTCCAATGGTGGAACTTCTTTTCCGCTACCACCTTCCCGTCGGCATCGTAGGAATCGTTTCAATGCCCAGGGTGACTTCGCCGATGTATTCCTTGTCCAGTCCCTGGAGTTCGTGAAGCTTTTTTGGTCCATTGGCCGGTGCAGATCAATAATAGCCCGGTGGCCATGGGATCGAGTGTGCCGGAGTGTCCGACTTTGATCTTTTTATCACCCGTGACTTTGCGAATATGGCTCCGGATCTTGTTGACTACATCATGGGAGGTCCAGCCTTTCGGTTTATCGACCAGGATGAGGGTGCCCTGTTGCCAGTCGGGTTCGTGTTGAAGATTTAAAAAAGTTAACATCATAGGTAACAACAGGTCAAGCCGCCAGTTTGATCACAATGGCGATCGTACCGACGACCAGACAATAGTAACCGAAGTACCGCAATTTGGCCTGGCGGACAATCGAGATCATCCATTTACAAGCCAGTACGCCAACGAAAAAAGCGCAAACGGAAACCGATCAAAATCGGCAGCATCTTTTCATTTTCAACCACTGCGGATCCATCGATTACATCCTTGGCCATTTTTCCGAAAATCAATGGATGACCATGAGAAAAGAAAATTGCGCCGCGTCTTTTCCGTTCAATCCCGAGACCCAATGCCGTAAAAATGGTAGCGCCGGATCTTGAAATACCGGGCAGGATCGCGATAGCCTGACCGATACCGATGATGAACGCGCGCAATCCATTCACCGGATTGCCTTTGACCTTGAAGCGATCGGACAGGATCATCGCGATACCTGTGATCAGGAGACAGATGGCCACCAGGATGATCTGTTTGTTAAACAGCGCTTCGATCTGGGGTTCAAGAAAATAACCGACCAATCCTGCGGGGATCATGGAGAGGATGATCCAAAA
>AERA01008956.1_pt1 | contig 16198 bp, 13 predicted proteins | sample 267968 | NCBI WGS metagenome assembly AERA01 (sample SAMN02954363, study PRJNA61401) | activated sludge metagenome | biome: terrestrial; feature: wastewater treatment plant; material: activated biomass; isolation source: activated biomass of an industrial wastewater treatment plant | reverse complement strand
GCCAGCGCGACCACCGCTGGACAAGCCGTTCGCCATGCTTGCCACTGGAATAGGTGGAACTGGCGTCGTTACGATCACAGCGGTTATGGGGCAAGCCGCCTACATTGCCGGAATTGGCTTTGGATCAATCGACGTCACTGGAATTGCGCAGAAGGGTGGCCCCGTCGCCTGCCACATGCAATTCGCCCCAAGCCCCCACGACATCCACGCCATTCGCATCGGTGTCGAAGGTGCCGATGTGGTGCTTGGCGGCGATCTCGTTGTAACGGCGGCCAATAAAATTCTCGAAATGGTAGCGCCCGGTCACACGGCGATGATCGTCTCGACTCATGCCGCAACCAGCGGTGATTTCACGCGCAAACCCGAATTGACGACACCGGCTCCAGCGCTCATCAAGGCCATATCTGCACGTGCTGGCGCAAAATCTCCCGATTTCTTCGATGCGCACACGATTGCCATGACGCTGCTTGGCGATGCCATCTACGCCAACATGCTGCTCGTCGGATACGCTTACCAGCGAGGACTTGTTCCCGTTTCGAGCGATGCCATCGAGCAAGCGATCATCATCAACGGCATCGATATCGATCGCAATCAGCAAGCATTTCGCCTAGGTCGTCTGGCGGCTCATAGGCCTGCAACCCTCAATGACCTCATCACCTCAACTCACACCGCGACGCGGCGCGATGAGCAGCACACCACAGCCGCCAATGAAACTGACAATTCCGAGGCAGCAACGGCATCAGCCGCACTCGATGCTCTCATCACCCGTTGCGCTGACGATCTTGCTGCCTATCAGAATGACGCGCTAGCCACGAGCTACAGAACGCGCATAGACGCCGTTCGCCGAGCAGAACTCCGCGCTAACCCAACCAACACACCGTTGAGCGAAACGGTTGCCCGCGCCTATCACAAGCTGCTCGCAATCAAGGATGAATATGAAGTGGCACGCCTGTTCACCGATGGCCGCTTCGAACGACAGCTGCGCGACCAGTTTGAGAATATCGAGACGGTTCACCTGCATCTAGCACCGCCGCTTTTCGCACGTATTGATCCCGATACTGGCCGCCCACTGAAGCGACGCTTCGGCCCCTGGATCACACCGCTTCTGCGCCTGTTGGCGAAGGGGAAACGCCTGCGCGGAACACCATTCGATATATTTGGCCACACCACGGAGCGCCGCACCGATCGCGCACTGGTCGCCACCTACGAAGCCGACCTCGACCACATCATTGAAAGATTGTCGCTCGCAAATCACGATGCGGCCATAGCGCTAGCGCGCTGGCCGATGGAAGTCCGTGGTTATGGCATTGTAAGGAACGACGCTATTGCGAGAGCCAAGTCGCATCGCGCAGAACTGCTCGTTGCGTTCAATCGCGCCATTGCCAACACAGACAATGATCGCAACGCCGCGGAATAGACGGCTCACACATTCTTCAACGGTAGTGCATCTGACCTAAGCCGCCGCCGCCCGATCGGCTGAGATGGAAGCAACTATGCTTCCATCGAACATGTAAATCGGTCTCTCAAACATAAAGCCGGAGCGCAGATCATATACTCACGGATCAAATAGCGCTCCAGTTGCATCAGCGGCCCGCAATAGACTGCCCCCTGAGCCACGCCTCCACCTGCTTGAGGCAGCGTTGGCTATGTAGCAACCGTATTGTGTCATCAGCCGCCGGTAGCGGATCGATGGGCCGCAAGCGAATTTCGCGTTTCTCACCACTCGGCAACACCACGCTATAGCGTCCAACCTCCACGCCGACCGCCTGCGGCCAAGCTGTCGTTGCTGAGCCGACGCCAAATTCAGTGGAAGCTCGCGCCTTGGTCTGCAAATTAACGACTGCAACCGAGATTGGACGTCCCGGCGCACTACGCTGCAACTCCAGCGGCGCACCCTTCTGGACACAAACATCGCCATCGCTGTCGATCGACACCTGCCGCCAAGAGAATTGAGCCTCAGTGGCACGCCCCGTGTCATGAGCTGGCGATCGGCCTGACGATGATTTCGGAACCACCGAGCGAACCGCACCAATATTCGATTCCGATGCCGATTTCTGATCCGCTACGAGCCGCCTGACGTCATTCCACAGGCCATCATTACGCTTTTCTCCCGCACCAAGCGTCGACACCTTGATTGCAGCCGGCCCCTTGAGTTCTTGCGTTCGACCCGATGGCAACATCACACGTACGCGCTCGCCAGCGGGAAGATTGAGTGTTGCATCGTCTTTGAGAACCATGCCCGGCTTGAATGCTGCAGCGCTCGAACCAATGACGAACACTTCCGCCAAAGCCCCACCACCTCCGACCGCAAGTGCAAGGCAGAACCCCACGATCATGATCGCACTTTGCGTACTCGCGGCCCGCCTCGCGATCCACCCCAAACGACGCTCCCGCCCCTGCATGTTGCAAACCTCTCCATTGAAGATCCGCTGCTCGAAAATAGCGCTTCGGCAACCGCAATTCAGTCCCTTATGACATAGGCGCGAATGAGCCGCCCAGCCATCGCCGCACCGACAAATGCCGTGACGATCGCCGCAACCGGAACGATGGCCTTCAATTGCCACAACACCAAGACACTCACGCCCAAAAGCACGACAATTCCTGTGCCAACCAGCAGCGTCGTTATTATCCGCCGGCCAGCCGCAAACCACCCAAGCACGAAACCAAGGAAAGTCGCTGCCGTAGCAAGCGCGGAAGTGGCCCTATAATCAAGGTCACGAAGCGTCCGTCCATCGAGCAGACCAGCAAGGATTTGAGCATGGACAGCAACCCCCAGCATATCTCCTCCCTCCACCGCAGATAGCGGAGTTGGATGCCGGTCGCGGCCCAACATATCGACGCCAACGATGACAATGCGGCCACGAAGCTGATCTTCAAGCGCACGAGCCAAAGGGCCATTGGGATCTGCATTCGCCGCAAGCACCGCATCGGCATCAATCGCCAGAAAAGTATCGCTCCCCTGAGGCGCCCGCAGCCACGCGATACGCCGGCTATTAGGAATGTTCTTGACCCCCGCCGCGCGTGCCAACGCTTCGGCAAAGCTCGTTTTGAACGTGGAATCGGGCGCAGGTGCCGCCCTGTTGCGAATGACATGCGTCTGCGCTGCCTCACGCACGTCATACCGCAGATTGAAGAAGCCAAACTCCAACCCTGCATTTTTAAGAAACGCCTCCTGCCACGCTCGCCGTCGCGCGCTGAGCGGTGCTCGCTCATCGGCACCCCCGAGCACCAGCGCTGCGCGCGTCAACTTGAAGCGCTCCATGAGTGCAGCATCCTTCGCCGGCTCGGTGGCCTGATCGAACAGGATATCGAGCCCTATGGCCCGCGCACCGAAATGATCGAGCGATTTGATGAGGCGGGCAATCAATCCTCGGTCGATGGGCGTAATGTAGGGCAGGTCAGTGAGCGTATCCTCAGTTATGAGCACCAGCGCGATACGGGGATCAGGTTCAGGCGGCCGCTCTGCCACCAACGCCACCTGAATGTCGTTGGAGAACTCCAGCAGCTTGACGACCTGGTGCGGCATCCAGCCTGGCTGAAGCAAGTACATGTGCCAGGCAGCAGGTGCTGTAGGCAGAAAGACGCCGGTCAGGATTGCGACCGCCCCGGCCAGAAACAAACCGGGCACAACCGCGCGGGACGAACCGCGTCGGAGCAGGCCGGCATCCCCCGAAGCCGGTCTTTTCGCCATGCTTCCCCCCACAAAATGTCAGTCCACCCCATTGAAGCGCACATTCGCTCTATTTGAGACCCAGCAAGCCAGATCCCTAACGGACGTATTCGGAAAACAGAATGAGCGCTGAGATGAAATGCCCCCACTTTCGTTGCAGAGGCAAGTTTGGCATATCGCCATGATTGGGGCAAAGCAGCCAATTATTAAGGCAACCGCAGAATTTTACTCGCCACTCCAATCGTGTAACATGAATTATTATGTTCTTCCTTGTCTGTTTGACAAACATCATGACGATGATTTCGCGCCACGAGGCCAATGTTGGGTTTAGCTGGCGGCGTCATGGAATCCGTCAACTCGGAATGACCAGGTAAGGGTGCATGCGTACCGGCTCTTCATATCGCCACGGCCTTCAGCACGAATGCATTGCACAAGCAGGCGCATTCCGAGATGAGGTTCACTCTCATCCGGCATGGGCCGATCGATTTGGAAAGGTTGTAACGCCATGAACGCAACATCGCTCGATCAGTTGCGCACAGGGCCGGGCCCACGAGACGGTCAGGACGAGAAGATGGATCAGATCCGAGACTTGCTGATCGGAGATGTCGTCAGGCAAACCGACCGCCGCATCGCGACGCTTGAAGCTCGCCTCAATGATCTGGAGACAAGCGTCGGCAGCCGCTTGGCCGCACTGCATGCGCGGCTAGAAGCCATGGCGGGCGAGATGGGCGCAGAGCGCCGCAATACTTTTGATGAATTGGCCAAAAGCGTACTCGACCTTGGCGAGCGCATTCGCAAGATTTCACGGGAATAGACCAGTGTTTATAGTTCCGCTGCCCAGGAGACGCCGCTGATGCCTGGAAGCGTCACGTCGCAAGGCGTCAGCAAGCTCAAAGAACTGCTGTTCGAAAGCGAGGCCGAACACCTTGCCGAACTGTCGCGCCGGCTTGAGCTTCTGGGCAATGCCAACGAAGAGCTTCGCAATGCGCTTGCCGGTCGCGCCGCGCAAGATGCAAACGCACGCGCCGAGCTATCACAACGTATCGACGTCATCCATGAGCGCGCCGGCTCAGCCGATCGCTTTTCACGCGCCGTCGCGGAGGTTCTCGACAGAGCCATCGAGCGCGCCGAACGCGAGCGTCATGACGCTCTGGAGAACGCGCTGTCTCCGCTTGTCGTCCACACCGTCAAAACCGAAATCTTCAATTCGCAGGATACCCTGGTTCAAGCGCTCTACCCGATGACCGGTCAAATGGTGAAGGCTTATGTCGCCAGCGCCATGAAGGATCTCGTCAATCAGATCAATCGCCGGCTTGAGAGCAATGCCTTGATGCTGCGGATCAAGAGCATCACCACGGGCAACTCGATGGCCGAATTGGCACTGGCCGAAAGCCAGCGCCTCGAAGTCGAAGAATTGCTTCTGATCCGTCGCGGCACCGGTGAACTGATCGCGCGTTGGCCGGAAATTCCCGGTCGCAGCAATCATGATCACCTGATGGGCGGCGTTCTCACCGCCATCAATTCGTTCGCGACCGAGGCGCTCGAACCTGACGAAAATACACTGCGCCAGATCGACCTTGGCGCCTCACAGGTTTATCTGCGCAGTTCGCCTGCCTACCTTTTGGCAGCCAAATGCACCGGTGCAGCCGGCGCATCCATAGAACAGATCATCGACGACGAGTTTTTGCAGACCGTCTCCGCCCTGAACGGAATTGCCGATTCAGGCGAGCAGGCACGCGATGGCGTGGCGCTGCTGGGTCCACGCATCTCCGAACGCATCGAAAAGCAATATGAAATTCTCGATCGGCCGGCGTTGGGCGTGAGCCCCGTCAAGCTGATGGCTGTCATAATTGGACTTCCATTACTGGCGTGGATCGGTTGGTCAACTTACATCGCTTACGAAACAAATCGCGTTCGCCAGACTGCACGGCATGTCATTGAAACGAGCCATGAGATCCGGGGCTACCCGACGACGCTATCCGTCGGGCCGCGTGGCCAGACACTGACGATCTCAGGCCTTGCGCCCGACGATGGTGCGCTGCAGTCCGTGCTCACCCGTCTTAAAGGCGCATTGCCCCACACGGCTATCACCAACCAAGTCGCCATCATGCCGCAGGGGCCACAGGATCGCAGCGGAGAAATCGCCCAGCTGCGCGGACAATTGGACCATCTCAACCGGGACATCCCGCGCCGTGCAGCACTACGCGCGCTCGCAAATGCGGGACAAGGCTTGAACGACGCCGAACAGCACCTTCAACGCTTCGCAGCGATCGGTAAGACAAGCGAAAGTAAGTCGACACAGAAGCTGGCCGCAGTTGGATCAGAAATCGCCTCCCAAGCCCTGTCTACAAGCGAAGCTGTCGCACAAGCAGCAGCAGTGTTGCGCGCAAGCATTCCCAATGATGATACCTCTGCGCAACTGGCAGCCAGTTTGGACGAGCATGCCGACACTTTGGAAAATGAAGTCAGCAGGCTGGCGCGCGATGCAGCTCTGATCGGTGTCGATCCATCGTCCGCGCCCGCCGCGAAGAACACCCTAGCTAAGGCAATCGACAATCAGCCAGCTTATGTCGTCGGCGCTGAGAGACTGGAAGCGCTCGCCCAGCGCCTCCAGCTTGTCACCGTCGCGCTGACCCAGGCGGAATTGACCCGCGCGGCGATCCCAAAGCAAGCGCCCGTTCCCCAGCCGCAGGTTTCACCTCCCGCGCCAGCCGCTGTCGCTGTTTTGACACCCCGGCAGAAGCTCGCCGATTTCGTGCGCTCCAACGCGATTTTCTTCGCAGACAAGACCGAATTCCGCAACCCTGAGCAAGCGAATACAACGCTCGACATGCTGGCTTGGCTGATGCGCAATACCGATGCACTCGTCCGCCTGATCGGCTACACCGACGAGCGCGGCACCAGCACACGAAACAGTTCACTGTCGCAAATGCGCGCTGAAAAAGTGCGCGATGAACTCATCGCCCGAGGCGTTCCAGCATCGCACCTCATTGCCCTCGGCCGCCAATCTTCAAACGATATTTCGCCCGAGACAGGCCCCCAAAGTCCCAATCGGCGCGTCGAGTTCGAGATGGGCTTTGAAGGCGAAGGCGCGCCATGACCGCCCGCAAGGTCATGCTGCTCGGCGAAATTGGGGTAGGTAAATCATCCCTCGTCAAGCGGCTCGTATTCGATCGCTTCGAGGCCGACTACAAACCAACGCTTGGCGTCGACGTCTACCGTTATGAAATCCCACCGGGGAAAGATCACGCTGCAATCACGCTCATCATCTGGGACACTGATGGCAATTTCGGCGAGGCCATGTTTCGCCACGTCTATATGAAGGAGGCATCCGCCGCATTCATCATCGGCGACGTCACACGCCGTCCGACGCTCGACACGATGCTGCGGCTGTCACAAGGATTCCGCGAGCACTTCCCAGGTCGCTATGAAGCCCTTATCGTCAACAAACTCGATCTCGTCGAAGGCGAGCCGCTCAATCTGCCCGACGCACTTCTGCCCAACCGCAGCGGCGTATTCCACACCAGTGCGCTAACGGGCGACAATGTTCAGTTGGCCTTTCACGAAGCGGCCTTAACGATACTGAGGCGCCGTCTTTGAAACATGCTGACGAGCCGACGAACGCTGAACCGGAAGCGGCGCCGGCGCCCAGTCCGCTGGTTGCCGCCGGACGTCTGCTGGCCGAACGCGGTGTCTACAGTCTCGTCTGGTTCGACGAAGATTTGTTCGTCACCGCGCGATATGGGCGCCTTGCCGATTTCATTGAAGTTGGCGAACCGCTCCTGGACACCTGCCTGCCGCTAATCGGCCTTGAGCAAGAAATCCTTGGCTTGAAGGGCATGCGCAACAAAGTCCTCGACTTGCCCTCTGTCCTGATCGCGACAATCGACGAGCAGATGCCGCGCTTGAATCTGACGGTGTTCTGGCACGAAGACGGCAAGCACTTTCTGATGCTGCTGGCACGCACGTCATCTCATTCCGATCTCGAAGGCGAACTGTCAAAGCAGATGCGAGCACGCCTCATTGCTGAAACAGCCGTCGCCGATAAATCCCGCGAGCTTGCTCGCGCCAATAGCGAACTGGCCCGCGCCAATCAGGACCTTGAGGACTTTGCCGCGATTATCTCGCACGATCTGAAGTCGCCCCTGCGCGCATTGCGCTACGCAGCAGAAGATATTTCCGGCATGATCGCAGCAGGGGATATGGACAGCGCACGCGCACGTCTCGATGAAATCGGACAGCGCACATTGCGCATGTCCAGCATGATGACCGCGCTGCTTGATTACGCCAGCGTTGGCCGTAAGTCGGAAATCGCCGAACCCGTCGAAACGCGGCGCATCGCTGAAGATATCGTACAATCGCTTGCAATACCCGATGGCTTCACAATCGAGATCAACGGTCGTTGGCCGGAAGTGACGACGGCCGGTGCAGCACTCGACCTCGTCCTTCGCAATCTCATCCAGAACGCCATTGTTCATCACGACCGTAGCTCAGGCCACATCACGGTCGACGCTAAGGATGGTCGCAAGACCTTTACAATTTCGGTCATCGATGATGGACCCGGGATAGACCCCGCACATCACGCCGCGATCTTACTCCCGTTTCGCTCTCTCAATCCCCGCGCAGGATCAACCGGCATGGGCCTCGCGTTTGTAAGCCGCACGATCTCCACACTGGGCGGCCGATTGGAAATCCGCTCCGATCCTTCCAAAAGGCGGGGAACGACGTTCCGATTGATCTGGCCAAAGAACTTGAACGCATGAACTCCCGAGCAGGCGTAAAGGGTGCCAGAGAGTACGGCTTCTGATCCAGCCCAAGGAATATTTGCGTTAGGCGACGTTGAATTTGAAGCGGACCCCAACTCGAGGTTGGCTTGCCGCGATCAAAACGCGGTCTTCGCGCCCCGCGCACACTTTATCGCAAACGTCCCTACTTTGGTCGCACTGATGCAAAAGAGCAGAGCGCTGGATCTTTTAAGGCAATAATTCCAAAGTTCTAGAGCCCGATCTGCTAAGATGGAAGCAACACTGCTTCCAGCGAATGCGTGAATCGGCCTCTCAAACAAGGCATTAGAGCAGGCCACATTGGTCAGACATGAATCAATCTGACTCTGACCCGTCCTAATCTCGAACTCCGGCGGCAACGGAGCTCAAGAAAACTCCGCAAATGGTGCACCGAACTTTGCTTCTGGAAAGCCTGCAACGACAGTGCCTTTACCTTGTTTGTGCCGCCAAACGGTTACTCTAAGTTGATCAATCTGAGCACAACGACCAGCAATGCATTGCTAGAAGCAGCAAAGACGGCTAAGTGCAACCATTCAACGAGAATGCGATCGGACAACGGAATTCCCGATATGGCGGGTAAAACGAACAAATCGGGAGGAGATTATCTCGCCAAGCGAAGCGGGGTAACGAAATCGCGCGCGAGCCTGCCTCGTGTCTCGAACATTCTCATCGTCGAGGACGAAACCTTCGACGCCGATCGCCTGAAAGCAACGCTGCATTTGATGTTCGGTTACGACGTCGAGATTCGCCGCGCTGCAACGCTGGGGCGCGCACTGGACGAAGTCATTGCGCGACCGCCTGAGATCATTTTCCTGGATGACGTCTTAAAGCCGAGTGATAACGCGGCACAGACCCTGCCGTTTCTACGTCGTGCCGGGTACACCGGTCCCGTCATCGTCGTTTCAGGACAGGCGACACGCAAGCGCAAGTCCGTTCTGATCGAGGCCGGCGCCGCAGATGTCATTCATAAGGACGAGGTCGACAGCGTGCGTGTTGCCGAAGCTCTGCACCGCGTATTCGACGAGCCAGCCAAATAGCAAAATGAACGGCGATCGAGCAGGCTACAATGGCCAGACATGAACCAAGTCTTCGCCCGGCCTGCTTCTACTCTTCGCGATCCCGGACAAACGCGCGCCGCTCTAATGCCGTCAGACCCGCGATGTGATCGTGAACCGCACGAACCGGCGCCGATCGAGTGATGTCGGCATGCGTCACAATCCAATAGGTCCGCGTGAACCGCACATCGGGAAGTACCAGTTCGATGTCGTCGTGATGTCCCGCTGCATAGTCGTGCAGCAAGCCAATTCCCATGCCACTTCGGACTGCCTCGATCTGCCCAAGCACGCTCGCGCACTGGAAAGCACTGCAATCCTCAACGCCCAAGTTCAGATCGAAGGTCGAGCGAGCGCGCAAATAAAAGATCGGGCACATAAGACACGTGCCGATGCGCCACAAGATCCGCCGTTGAAGACAGCCCTGGAGCCTCCGCCAAGTAGCTGCGCGCAGCATAAAGCGAAAGCGTATAATCGGTGAGCTTGCGCACAGTGAGACGCCCTTCCAATGGGCGCTCTACGGTAATTGCCAGATCAACTTCGCGCTTCGACAAAGAAAACGAACGCGGCAGCGGCACCAGATCGATTTCTAGCCTCGGGTAAGTCTCGAACAATCCGCAAAATCGCGAGGCGAGGAATAAAGTTCCAAAGCCATCGGGCGCACCCACGCGCACACGGCCCTCCACCGCATCCCCCGCTTGAGACAGCTCCGCTTCGAGCCGCAACACTTCAGCCTCGATGCGTTCGGCCCGCTCGACCAGTTCCCGTCCCGCCGCTGTCGGCACCGAGCCAGTGGTCTGGCGATCGAAAAGCCGCACACCCAGCGCCGTCTCCAAAGCACGCACACGCCGTGTGACGGTTGCCTGATCCACACCCAGCCGGCGCGCCGCACCGAGGAATTGCCCCGCGCGTACGACCGCGAGGAAGACCCTCAACTGATCCCAATCAAAACCGTGCGGGGTTTTCTGCATAACGGATAATGGATTTATAGGAATTGATGCAAACCGTCAAAGCGCGCAAGACAACAATACGACCGCGGTAGAACCGCCAATATTCAAACTGGACTTAACGGAGGATTCAATGACGAAAGACTTGACCAATTTCATAGGTGGCAAGCTGGTCCCCGCTACATCAGGCCGATTTGGAGACGTTTACTGGCCGATGACTGGCGAAATTGCTGCCCGCGTCGGTCTTTCGTCTGTTGAGGATGTCCGCGGCGCTGTCGCCAACGCCAAGGCTGCACAGCCCGAATGGGCCGCAACCAACCCGCAGCGACGCGCTCGCGTTATGATGAAGTTCGTCGATCTCTTGAACCGGGATATGGACAAACTGGCCGACGCGCTAGCGCGGGAGCACGGCAAGGTCATTCCCGACGCAAAGGGTGACATCCAGCGCGGATTGGAAGTAGCGGAATTCGCCTGTGGCATTCCCCATCTTATGAAGGGTGAATATACCGAGGGCGCCGGCCCCGGCATCGACATCTATTCCATGCGCCAGCCGCTCGGTGTCGTCGCTGGCATCACGCCGTTCAACTTTCCCGCCATGATCCCGCTATGGAAAGCAGCCCCCGCCATCGCATGCGGAAATGCTTTCGTTCTGAAACCCTCCGAACGCGATCCAACCGTCCCTTTGATGCTCGCTGAATTGTTCATCGAGGCTGGGCTTCCCGCCGGCATCTTCAATGTGGTCAATGGCGATAAAGTTGCAGTTGATGCAATCCTCGATGATCCAGACATCGCCGCGGTTGGGTTCGTCGGCTCCTCCGATATCGCGCAGTATGTTTACGCTCAAGGTGCAGCCCGCGGTAAGCGCGTGCATTGCTTCGGCGGCGCCAAAAACCACATGATTATTCTGCCCGATGCCGACTTGGATCAAGCTGTCGATGCGCTGATTGGCGCCGGCTACGGCTCAGCTGGCGAGCGCTGCATGGCGATATCCGTTGCCGTCCCCGTTGGCGAAGAAACCGCCGAACGCTTGATGCACAAGCTCGTGCCGCGTGTGGAAAGCCTCAAAGTCGGCCCCTCCACTTCGCTTGACGCCGACCTCGGCCCGCTCGTTACGCGCCAGCACTTGGAGAAGGTCAAATCTTACATCGATCTTGGGGTGAGCGAGGGTGCAAAGCTCGCCGTCGACGGTCGCAACTTCAAGATGCAGGGTTATGAGAACGGCTTCTACATGGGCGGATCGCTCTTTGACCACGTCACGCCCGACATGCGCATCTACAAAGAGGAAATATTCGGACCGGTTCTCTCAGTCGTGCGCGCAAAGACCTATGACAATGCGATCCGCCTGCCAAACGAACACGAATATGGCAACGGCGTCGCCATCTACACGCGAGACGGCGATGCCGCCCGCGATTTCGCAGCCAAGGTCAACGTCGGCATGGTCGGTATCAACGTTCCAATTCCTGTTCCCCTCGCCTACTACACGTTCGGTGGCTGGAAGCGCTCAGGCTTTGGCGACTTGAACCAGCATGGACCCGACGCCGTGCGCTTTTATACCAAGACCAAGACGGTGACCTCGCGCTGGCCGTCCGGCATCCGCACCGGCGCGGAATTCTCAATTCCAACGATGAAATAGATCTCTCGATCTCCACAACTACGAGATTTCAACATCGATCGCCGGTGATGTGCATCACCTGTGATCGGTTAGATTTCGCGAAAGGATCGATCCCAACAGCGGTACTTCGTGCTGCAAGCCCGCCGGAACCAAATGCCAGTCTGGCGCTTGACGTGAAGGTCGATTCTACCGCCCTAGCCTCATGCGCCAGTCGTTATTGCCATGCCGCCACGGCTGAACGCCTTGCGTTTTGACCCTGGGCAGTCGACAACACTACCTATGATTTTTACGGCCGAACAACTCACCATTCTTGGGCTGCTGGTCGCGGTCTTGACGTTGCTGATCTGGGGACGATGGCGTTACGATCTCGTCGCATTCGGCGCATTGATCGCCGCGGTCATTCTAGGTGCCGTACCCGGTGACAAGGCATTCGAGGGCTTTGGCCATCCCGCCACAGTGATTATCGCACTCGTATTGGTCGTCAGTCATGGGCTGGCGAGTTCCGGCGCCGTCGCGTTATTGGCCCGCACCCTCCTGACGACAGGCGCCAGCGTCCCGGCTCATATCGCCCGCATTTCAGGTCTTGGCGCACTTTTGTCGTCGTTCATGAACAACGTGGGCGCATTGGCGCTGCTGATGCCTGTCGACATTGAAGCAGCTCGCAAGGCTAAGCGTCCGCCTGGGCTCACACTCATGCCGCTTTCATTCGCCACCATCCTCGGCGGACTTGTGACACTGATCGGCACGCCACCCAATATCATCATCTCGACATTCCGCGAACGCTCTTTAGGCGCGCCATATCAGATGTTCGACTTTGCCCCCGTCGGCATCGTATGTGCTTTGGTCGGTGTTGCATTCATTGCGTTTGTGGGTTGGCGGCTCATACCGCAGCCCAAAGGGGACGCTTCGACGGAAGATCAATCCTATAAGCTCGACGATTACATCGCAGAGCTCACCATCACGGAAAACTCCAGCTTCGTCGGCAAGTCGATGGTCGATGTCGAAGCGGCCTGCCGCGAAGCGGAAATCACGCTCTTGAACGTCATACGCCAACACCAGCGCCTGCCCCACGCCGCTGGCTGGATCAAGCTCCAGGCCGGCGACGTTCTGCTGCTCGAGACCGCTGCTGAATTGCTCGATAAATTCGCAAGCGAGCACCAGTTGGCCTACGTCGACAAGCAGCACCATCTGGCCGAACTTGAAAATGCCAAGCTGGAAATGGTCGAAGTCGTCGTTCGCCCTGGCACCGCAATCGAAGGCCGATCGAGCACGTCGCTGCACCTCGTTGACCGCTATGGCGTTTGGCTCGTCGGCGTTTCACGTCAAGGCCGACGGCTACAAACCCGGGTGCGACGCACACCGCTGCTCGGCGGCGACGTCCTCCTGCTTCTAATGCCGCAAGACCGTGTTGCTCAGTTTATTGAGACGACTGGCGTTTTGCCACTCCGCGAGCGCGGGCTCGAATTGCAGGACCGCTCGCAAGCGCTTCTAGCCGGTGGCATATTCGCCGCTGCAATCGCCTTGTCGAGCTTTGGCCTCCTCTATTTGCCAATCGCACTTGCTGCCGTATCTTTGATTTACGTTTTGATTGGCATCGTGCCCCTAAGGCAGCTCTACGACACCATCGAATGGCCCGTTGTGGTGCTGATCGGCTCACTCATTCCAATCGGTGCCGCGCTCGAAACGTCCGGTGCGACTTCAGTCCTCGCAAATGGACTAGTCAATATTTCAATGGGCCTGCCTGCCTGGGCGGTCTTGACCATTGTCATGGCGCTAACCATGACCCTCTCAGACGTACTCAACAACACCGCCACAGCACTCGTAGCTGCCCCAATCGCGGTCGAAGTCGCAAACAAACTCGGCGCCAGTCCCGATCCATTCTTGATGGCGGTTGCCGTCGCCGCATCGTGCGCATTCCTCACGCCGATCGGCCACAAAAACAACACGCTCATCATGGGGCCTGGCGGCTACTCCTTCGGCGACTATTGGCAGCTCGGCTTGCCACTTGAAATCCTCGTCGTAGCCGTCGGCGTGCCCATGATTTTGCTGGTCTGGCCACTATAATTGCGCCGCATAAGTGCACCGTCTCAGTCCACACCACCTCCGCTGTGCGGATTACGGGCATGTTGTGAGTCCCGAAAGTCTCACTTCGCAACAAATTGAATGGATCACTCGCCATTCTCCGCCACAGTTGCTGATCGAATCACTAATGTCGTTGCATTGCGAAACCAACAGTCATACCGCGAAAGGGGACGAGCATGTCCACCGCGAAACGTACTGGATTGGGTCTTGTCGCGTTTGCTTCTATTGCCGTTTTGATTGCCGGACAGCCCCCGCAGGATGACACCGGATCACTAAGTTCCAAATCGTACACATTGGCCGTCTCAGGCTGGTCACGCATGCACTTGATCGAATTGGGCACGGATTGGCCAATCAATACGCGCCACCCCGATGACCGGCTGATGTTCTGTCGTCACGTCGTGCGGTTGGCCGATCTTGAGATCGGCGCCAAGTGCGCGCCTGAAGCGACAACAATTGCCGACGCCGGTTTTGAGCCTCAATCCTTGAACCCCAGTCGTTGAACCCGGATCGTTGAACCTCAGTCATTGCGGCAAAGTCCTTGTGACCAAGTTGCACACAAGGTCGGCTGAACGTGCATTCCAAATGTTTGCTGAGCGAGCCGGTCACGCTGGCCGCTCAGCATTCCTTATCAGCTCTGCCCGCTCGTCAACATCACGCGCCCTGATCCGCACACTCTACGGCAAGTGATCGCAATAATTTTGCTGTCACCGCATCCGTCCGGCCGCAGTACTGGACATGTGTTCATCGCTGCTGACGAGACGCCCAACGCGGGCTGATGTACGAAAGTACGAGGGCCGGTTCACTACATGACTTCGCTGCTGTCACTGCGCTTGGATCTGCCATTTGCTCTTGTTGGGAATTAGCAGCGCAAAATCACCCTTAAGCCTTGGCGAACAAATGATTCCACCCTCTCGTAGGATTGCCGCTCCAAGCCATTTCATATTTGTAATTAGAATAGCATTGGGCTCATTTGGTGGGGCTTTATCTATCGTTTGGCATTAGGAAACTTTCAGCTCAAGCAATTCCACGACTAACTGCTAAATTACTTCCCACCCAAACTTCATGGCATAGCAATTCAACCCGCTAGCGTTCCTGCAGCGCGAAGCAGCGACGATGGGGTTATTGCGGGATGTTTATCGTAAACAATAACTCAAACCCCAATTCAATCGCAGTCCGCAGATCCGCCGCGTCGACGACAACGCGCGATCGCGCCCGCGCGCCCCAAGGAGAAAGCGATCATGTCGCCTGAAGAAATGAAACGGATCCAGTCAAATCCGGCCTACCAGGAACTCGTGCGAAAACGCACAAGTTTCGGTGTCACGCTATCGATCATCATGTTGATCATCTATTTCGGATTCATACTTCTTGTCGCCTTCGACAAGCCGCTGCTCGCAACCCCGATCGCCGCTGGCTACGTGACGACAATCGGTATTCCTCTTGGCGTATTTGTCATCGTCTCTGCCTTCATCCTCACCGGTATTTACGTGCGTCGAGCCAATAGCGAGTTCGACGCCCTGACGCGCAAGATCGCAGAGGACCTCTGATCATGAGCCGCATCTTCTCCAGATCACTTACTGCGTTCGCCGCGCTCGGCATTCTCAGCACCGCAGCCAACGCCGCTGGCGCCATCGAAGGCGGCGGCAAGCAGGCACTCAACGTCGAAGCCATCGTGATGTTTGCAATCTTCGTGCTCTTCACGCTCGGCATCACCAAATGGGCTGCAGCCCGCAACAAATCAGCCGCTGACTTCTACACAGCTGGCGGCGGCATCACCGGCTTCCAGAACGGTTTGGCTCTGGCAGGCGACTACATGTCGGCAGCCTCGTTCCTCGGCATCTCCGGTCTCGTCTTTGCTTCCGGATTTGACGGCCTCATCTACTCGGTGGGCTGGCTGGTCGGCTGGCCAATCATTCTGTTCCTGATTGCAGAGCGGCTGCGCAACCTCGGCAAGTATACCTTTGCCGACGTCGTCTCATTCCGCATGCAGCCGGTGCCTGTTCGCACCATGTCCGCGATCGGTACTTTGACGGTCGTTGCCTTCTACCTCATCG
>AERA01033492.1_pt1 | contig 16256 bp, 6 predicted proteins | sample 267968 | NCBI WGS metagenome assembly AERA01 (sample SAMN02954363, study PRJNA61401) | activated sludge metagenome | biome: terrestrial; feature: wastewater treatment plant; material: activated biomass; isolation source: activated biomass of an industrial wastewater treatment plant | reverse complement strand
CAAATTATTTTGATCCGGTCGATGACCATATGGCCATTCTGGCAAATGGCAACGTCGTGCACTCACCACCGTTGAATCTGAGCGGACCCCTGAGCCTGGGTAATATTGAAACCGGCCTGGACTTTTGCTTTACAGCCAGCTGGAATCCCGCCACACAAACGTTGATCGCCAGCTTAAATGGAAACGTTCTTTCGTATACCGGCGATATCATCAATTCCATTTTTGGGGGCAATTCGATCGTGCACTATGGATTTACGTCTGCTACGGGTTTGAGTTTCAATCGGCATCTCGTTTGTCCGGCTCCTGTGACGCCCGAGCCAATGGAGGATGTCGTGATCTGTCCGGGAGAGAACACACAGCTACAGGCAGATCCTTACGGCACAAGCTGGACATGGCAACCGCATCCCTCCATCTCCAATCCGAACATCAGCAATCCAACAGTTAGCCCGGTCAATACCACCACCTATATCGTAGGCATCAATTACATCTGCGGCGCCATCCGATATGATACAGTGGTAGTCACGGTCAATCCAAATCTCAGTGGGAATGCTGCCAACACAGGCCCTGAATGTGAAGGAGAGAATATCACGCTGATGGCCTGGGGTGGTGAATCGTATAACTGGAGCGGCCCACTCGGTTTTTCCGCTAACGGGCCATCGCCAACACTTTCAAGTGTTACGACTGCCAATTCGGGAACATACATGGTGACCATCACAGATGATAATGGTTGCACATTCACGGCCTCAACTACTGTAAGTGTTCATCCCACACCTGTAGCTAATATTGTACCACCGGCTCAACCGTTTTGTGAGACAGGTGATCCGGTGCAATTATCAGCCACTCCACCAGGTGGCACATGGGGAGGAACGATTGGCACAACCGGAATTTTCAATCCGACGATCGCGGGACCCGGGAACCACCTGATTGAATACTATTATACAGACGTTAATAATTGCTCCGTGTCGGAAGAGATCACCCTCATGGTTGTACCCAATGTTCCGGCTACGATCTCACCGCCCGGACCTTTTTGTGAAGAGGGTATCATGATTGCCTTGTCGGCAAGTCCATCCGGTGGCACATGGGGCGGAGCAGCCAATGCTTCGGGTCAACTATTTCCCAATACCTTATCTCCCGGATTCCATACTGTGAGCTATGCCTTGATTTTACCCAATGCTTGTCATGATACAGAAGTGCAGGTTGAGATAGTCGAGGCTACCACCCTGGCCATCCCCGTTGTGCCCGATTTTTGTGAAGACGATCCGGCCTATCAACTCACCGGTTTTGATCCGCCGGGTGGTACATGGAGCGGTGCGGCGAGTCCGGCAGGCATTGTACAACCCCAACTGCTGAGCCCGGGAACTCACCAGGTGACGTATACCTATATACCTCCGGTCTGCCCGCAAGTTTCCGGTTCAACTACCTTTTCTGTATTCGACTCACCTGATGTGCAGAACATAGAACGGATCTGTGACTCCACAGCCACGACCTACATCGTGCAATTTCAAATTTACGGGGGCGATCCCTCCAGCTATACGGTAGAAGGTACTGCATCTGGCGATCTACAGCCCGGCAATCCAGTTTTATTTGTAAGTGATCCGATCCCAACCGGGGAAAGCTACCAGTTCTTGATTTTTGATGAAAATCATTGTGACACAGTCGTGCTGTCCGGAAGTTTTGCCTGCAACTGTGTAACATCTCCTGGAAGCATGAACCAATCACCGCTGACGGCCTGCGAAGGCGAGAGTATTACGGTGCCCGCTGCATCCGGATATGTCCTGGATCCAAATGACATCCTGATTTATGTGTTACACACCGGCAATCCTTTTGAATACCTCGTGATTGGTGATGGGAATACATTTCATTTTATGCCACCAATCGAAACAGGTGTCCAGTATTTCGTGGATGTGCTGATCGGGAATTCGCTTCCGGGCGGTGGCGTCGATCCCGATGATCCATGCCTGGTGAATATCGCCGGTCCCACGTTGATGTGGCAAGCCAATCCGACCGGTTTCTTTTCCGGGCCGGCGGATATATGTGCAGGGGATGCGGCGGTGATCACCTTTACGATGAATGGCGTGGGTCCTTTTGACATTGTGTATTTCGAGGATAATTCGCCTTATACACTGGAGGGTGTCGGGTCGCCCTTTTCGCTAACAGTATTTCCATTATTCAATACGAGTTATACGTTTTTTTCGATCACGGATCTCGGTGGCAATATGTGTTCCGCTGAAATTGACATGATGATTGACATAGCGGTTGATGAAGCCGTTGTGCTGGAGACGTCAATCACCATTTGTCAGGGGGATAGTATTTACCTGGAAGGCGCTTACCAGAATAGTCCGGGTATATATTATGATACATTGCCTGGCCTTTTCAGTTGTGATACATTCCTGACTACCATACTCTCCGTTACAATACCGGATACGACCTATATCAATGGCACAACCTGCCTGGTGGCTGAGGCTGGAATCTTTGAGAATCTGTACACTGACGTATTTGGTTGTGACAGCCTGGTGATAGCCTCCATTGCCCTGGTGGAAGGGGATACCACCTTTCAGTTTGAAACGACTTGTGATCCGGCCGAGGCAGGGATATTTACGATTTCATTAATCGGCGCAGATGGATGCGACAGTACACATATTGTAGAGGTATCGCTCTCGGCAAGTGACACCACGCACATCGCAGGGACTTCTTGTAATGTACAGGATGTAGGTGTTTTTACAGCCACACACACTTCAGGAAATGGATGTGACAGCATCGTGATCACTACGATCAGCTACTCGGATTCCGATACCTTTTATGTCAATGGCGTAACGTGTGATATGCTTCAAACAGGTGTATTTATTACTTCCCATATTGCTCAAAACGGGTGTGATAGTGTAGTCGTACTGAATGTATCGCTGACTTCACCAGACACCACCTACCTTTCCGGCACCACGTGTGATGAACAGCAAGCCGGTGTCTTCACGGATACCTACGCGGGTCAAAACAGTTGTGACAGCATCGTGATCACCACGATTTCATGGATAGAAGCAGACACTACATTCCTGACCGGAACGACCTGTGATGAACAGCAAGCCGGCGTGACAACCAGTACCTATACAGGAATGAACGGGTGTGACAGCGTGGTGATCTCAACCATTACATTGACGGGCATGGATACTACATTTGTGACGGGGACAACTTGTGATGGGGCTGCAGTCGGGATTTTCACAGATATCTATCCTGCACAAAACGGATGCGACAGTGTTGTGATTTCCACGATCACGCTGACGACAGCAGACACCACATTGGTTTCGGGCACCACCTGCAGTACGCAGGAGACAGGAATTTTCACAACTGTTTATTCGGCACAGAACGGGTGTGACAGTATTGTGATTGCCACGATCACGCTGACGACAGCAGACACCACATTAATCAACAGTACAACCTGTAAAGCACAAGAGCTCGGAGTTTTTACCACTTCTTATGTGTCGCAAAACGGTTGTGACAGTGTTGTCATTTCCACGATTACATTGAGTGCCGGTGATACAACGCATATTACTGGGACAACCTGCGACGCCCAGGCGACCGGTGTATTCACATCCTCCTACACAGCGCAGAACGGATGTGACAGCATTGTGATGTTGACCATCACGCTCACGACTGCAGACACTACATTGATCACTAACATTACCTGCAACGCGCAGGCGACGGGAGTCATTACCACGGCGTATGTAGCGCAAAACGGTTGTGACAGCATTGTGATTTCCAGCACCATATTGGCTGGTGTGGATACAACATATGTTGCCGGCATGACCTGCCTGGACCAGGAGGCGGGCGTTTTTGTAGATACGTATGTCGCCCAGGATGGCTGTGATAGTGTGGTGATCACAGCGATAGGATTGACTCCATCCGATACGACGTTTCTTGCCAGTACAACCTGTGTTGAGGCAGAAGCAGGTGTTTCCGCCGAAACACTGATCTCTGTGTTTGGCTGTGACAGTGTGGTGGTCGTGGTGACGTCGCTGAATTCAGCTGTAGAATGCGACTCCAATGCAACGGACAGGGAAATATTTACGCCAACTATATTCTCACCCAATCACGATGGCATTAATGATCAATTCTATATCCAGGCGAATGCCGATCAGATAGCGGCTATTCATTGGATCCGCATCTATGACCGATGGGGTGGACTGGTCATGGAAAAGGCAAACGGCCAACCCAATGATCCGGCGTTTGGCTGGGATGGAACGCGTGGAGGGCAAATGGAGAATCCGGGTGTATTTATCTGGCAAACCCACCTGGAGTATGCAGATGGTGTGGAACAGGTGCTTTTCGGGGATGTAACCCTGGTGCGCTAAAAAGCTATTTAAAATAGGATGATTTGTCGGGCCAACGATTAGACGATCTTTTCCTGTAATGCTTTGACAATCGCCTCCTTTCCACAATTCACGTGCAGCTTCGCATAAATATTTTTGAGGTGACTTCGGACGGTTTCGAACGAGAGAAACATTTCCGCAGCGATTTGCTTGCTACCGTATCCTTTGGTGAGATACAGCAGCACTTCTTTTTCCCGATCCGATAATTCGTACATGCGCTGCGATCCTCTCTCGTGGAATGATCCCAACACTTTTTTGGCAATGGCCGGTGAAAGCGGTGCCCCGCCTTCCAGGACCTCTTTGATCGCCCCGACCAGTTTGTCCGGCGATGTTTTCTTCAACACATATCCGTCAGCCCCGGCACAGAGACATTTGTACAGCTTGTCATCATCCTCAAACACGGTATACATAATGATGGCCGTATCCGGCTTAATGCTTTTAATTTCCTTGACACCCTCGATACCGGACTTACCCGGCATATCGATATCCATCAACACCACCTGCGCCTGGTATTCAACCACCAGCGATGAAGCATCCAGGCAATTCCCATAATGCCCGACTACCTTGAATCCATCATAACTCTCGAGCAATTGGGCCAAAGACAATCGCAGTTTATTGTTGTCCTCAAAAACCATGATTCGTACGCCCATATCATAAAATTAAGTGTAGTGCTTATTTCGATATTCACTCAATTGAGTGAATCACCCTTGCCGGGGCATGTTCAAAATAACGCGGGTGCCTTCTCCTGGTTTCGTCTGCCAGGTCACGATCCCCTTCCACCGGCTAACCCGCTGCCGAATATTTTCCACCCCATTTCTATGCGTGGGTGCATGTGCATCAAATCCCTCCCCGTTATCGGATACCTCTAGCAAAATGCCCTGGCGGTCAATTTGAATTCGAATCGTGACTTGACCGGCATGGGCATGGCGTTGGATGTTTCGGATCAATTCCTTGTAGATCAGATATAAGTCTCTCCGCTGTTCGAGGTCCATCTGGCCCGCCCCTTCTGTTTTTTCATGTAATTCAAAAGTAGTTGCTGACGATTCAAAAACCTCCGTGGCATATTGCCGCATCCTTGAAATGACATCATCAATCACATCTGCGCGCGATTTTACACTCCAGATAATATCGTCCAGCGCTTCAGCGGACGACTGAGCTTCCTTGCCGATTCGCTCCAGCACATCATGGTTGGGTTCGTTTCCGTTTTTTCCAATCTCTGCCAGGATGTTTACGTGCGTCAGGGATGATCCGATTTCATCATGGAGATCGGCGGCAATCCGGTCCCGGATCAGTTGCAATCTTCTGACCTGTTTCATGCGGTACAAGTAAAGACCTGAAAGAAATAACAGGAAAAGGAAAAAGCACAAGACGATAAACCAGGCTTGTAACCAAAAGGGTCTGAGGATCGTAAATTGGAATTGCGCTGGAATTCCGCGAACCCCCGACCAACTCAAGTAGGCCACTTGCAGTGTATAATCGCCGGGTGTGAGATTGGCAAAATTCAGCATGGAGGTATACACAGGTGCAGACCATGAAGTGTCACGGCCGCCCAGCAAGCGATACACGACCGGCGGTTCGATGGCGTGATGTTGTGCCGGTGTGGCAAATTCAAATCGCAAGTTGTTTTCCTTGTATTGAAATACCAGTTTCTGTCCGGTTTCTGCTTGGTGCTGGTTATTAACATAAAAATCGGTGATATACGTGTGCCCCGGGAGTGATTTGCGAATTCGGCCAGGAACGATTTGTCCATACCTGGAAGAAGTGACAAAAAGAATTGTGCTATCCGGTGCAGACAAAACCTGGATGATGCGGTCAGTAACCGCATAGGCCTTGCTGATGGGATACACCCTGTATTGATCACCATCGGGAATGAGTTCAAACAGGCCCGATACAGTTCCCACCCAAATATGTCCATTGTGATCTTCCGCGATGGCCGTGATCCAGTTGCTCACGGCGCCATTCCCGGTATTGTAGACATCGTACCGGCAAGCGGTCAGGTTATTCTTGCAGCGCAAGCGAATAAGGCCATCATGCCGGGTGCCTACCCAGATATCACCAGATCGACTCACCAATACGCTTCGGATCTCAAGCCCTGGCAATGGAGCCGAAAGATGACCAAGCATTTCAATCCTGAGCGGGTCTTCATCCCAAACACGTGCGAGGTAAAGTCCTTCGTTCCAGGATCCCAATACAATGCTGGTATCATTATACGCCGCCAGGGCTTCTATTCGCCGATCTGACAATACCTTTTTTCCGGTATGTATTTCGGGCGCATGCACAAAGACGCCGTCATGATCGCACCAGTAGATACGTTTACCATGCCCAAGTACATTCTGTGGTGCGGACAAGCGAAGACCTGGACCAGCCTTTATTCCCGCAAGCGGTTCTATCGTTTGGTCAACAATCATATGGAGCCCTGAAGCATTCAATACAAGTCCATTGATTAATGGATAAGGTTGTTGCTCAAATGTTATATCCTCACCCCGGATGGTATATTTGATTGAATGATCCGCCACACCATGGATTGAACCATCAGGCATCACGACGAGGTAATTGGTGCTTGTACCGTCAAGGACTGATTGATAGGTAACAGGCGACTGCAGATGGAGTAAAGCGACACCACCATCCGTTCCGATCCACAACATTTCATTTTCATCCACCATCAGAGCGTAAACCTTGTTTGATGGAAGTCCGTCCTCGATGGTAAACAGCCGGTCAGGTTGACCGGGTGCAGTGGAAAACAGGCCATTCAATGTGGCATACCACATCTGTCCATTACTGGCTGACGCCATCGACATTACGGATTTGTACTTCCAGTCATCTGGAAGTATTTCCAGCCGCCGGAGTTCAAATCGTGTCCCGGCAGCATCCTGTTCAATCTCGAAAACACCGTCCACAGAACCCACAAGCACACGTTGGTCATGATCCACGATCACACAATGGTAATAGGTATGTAGTCCCTCCCAGGAGGCTACCCGTTTATAACGGGGACGCTGTCCGGCGGATGATGGTATGGTGCGATAAATGTAAAACTGGTTGGCGCACAGGAGATAAAGAAATCCATCCTTTTCAACTACATCCAATACAGATTGTGAATCAATCTCCGGGATCGCGGGGATGAGTTTTCCATTTTCGAAAAACTGCAAGCCATGAAGATCTGTCCCCACCAGAATGCTGCCGCTTGCGGATTCATGAAACAGGTTGACGACAATTTCCTTGGAGGTATCGGATTGCAGGGGATGCAAGTCTCTGAAAATTTCAACCGTTCCATTATTTAAGGGCAGGTACAAATCCCCATTCGCAGCCTCCCACATGTCATTGACAACTCCGTGTGAGAGATCAACACCAGGTACAAAATTCCGGAACCGCGATCCTTCATACCGGCTGACCCCCTCATAGGTATAGATCCAGATAAACCCATGCCTGTCCTCGTAAAATCCACGCACCCAGTTCATCACCAGGCCGTCTTCGACGGTCATTGTTTTAATCGAGCCAAACTGGGCAAAGGGACGACCAGGAAAAGCCCAAAGGCCCAGGAGCATTAAGCCCAGAATTACTTGTCGCGAGGTCCGCATTGTCCTCCAAGTTAGGTGAATGTCGGTATTGGTTTACCGCTATTCAGCTAATTTTCGACCATACCTCCTGATGACGATTGAACAATGCCGGAAATGTCTGACGCTATTAAAATTTACTCACCTACATTCAGTGAGAACCTGCATATCCATTTTTTCCGCAGCGATAGTTCCCTGGGTTTCATACTAAAATCAAGTCGTCCTGCGCTAACCATCAGGATTTAGTAAACTTACACCCCAAAACAGAGGCTTCACGATTCAACCATTGTAATGACCCCAAAAGAGGCAGGGATCCTCCCGCCAATAGGCAGCCTGAAACGCCTGGTTCAGACGGAGAGGAAAAGAAAGAAGGCATCTGTGAGTCGAAACAATTAACAATAAAAAATGAATCGGCCCATGCTTCAACATGAGGCATGCTGACTTTCAAATTGCCGGACTATGGATACACTTCAAAAACCATTTTCAATGAACAACCAAAAAATTACGCCCTGCCTTTGGGTTGAAAAAGATGCAAAAGCAGTTGCGGATTATTACCTGTCCATATTTAAAGATGGAAAGCTGAAAGACTATCGGAAGTTTGAGAATCCGCCAAACGAATTTAATCCTGAACCCAGCAGCTTTGAAACGGCTGTCATGGAACTGGCGGGCATAGAATTTTCCATTCTGGCTGCAGGGCCCATGTTTACCTTCAATGAAGCGATCTCATTTGTCATCAATTGTAAAGACCAGGACGAAGTGGACTACTATTGGGAGGCGCTTACGACAAATGGAGGTGAAGAGGGTGTTTGTGGATGGTGCAAAGACAAATATGGATTATCCTGGCAAGTCGTGCCGGTTGAATATTTTGACTTGATACACAGTAGCGACCCGGTCGTCAGAGAGAAAGCCATGCAGAATACATTCAAGCAAAAGAAATTGATCCTGTCGGAGCTTAAGTAGAATTAAATTGAGTCGGTCATTGGACGAAACAGCGCCTACACTGTAAACCTGTTTCCATTTATTTTCACGTTCATGAAAGCCTGCCTGCCCCTTTTGTTTTTTCTGTATGTCCAGTCCGGCTGGGGACAGAGCGGCCAGCAATCGGCTTCACCGCTGGATTCGATGGCCAAATCGGACACCGACATGGATTCCATCCTTTTTCATGCTGGTGACGAGAAACAAAAATGGGCAACGCAGATGGACGGGGCAGAGATCACCTATTTCATTACCCGTTTGGATTCCATGACGTTCGGGTATATGATCCATGTCCATGGCAACCTGTACATCGATCAAAAGTATATACCCGCTGTGCAGGGCAAAATCGGTTTCACCACCAAAGAAGATGCGGAGAAAACAGCCCGGCTGGTCGTAGAGAAAATCCGACAGGGGGGTCTGCCTCCGACCATCACGGTGGAAGAACTCAGACAAATCGGCGTCCTGCCAAACTGATGGGTGCACGCACTTGATTGACAGATAAAAATTATCTTTCTGTACCATCTTCCCCTGCATGATGCCCAAGGCTGCTGTCCGGTATCTTTTCTGTTGGCTGATCCTGCTGAGCACTGTGCAGATCTTCAGTCAGGATCCAATACTGCAGACAGACCGCTGGATTTCCAGGCTCTCCTTACGCGCAGATGATCACCTCGAACAGCTTTGGTCTGTTTTCAATGATATTATCATCCTGGATACGGCACATCAATGTGCTGCGATCCGGGCCCTGGAGAAAAGCAGACACGCAAAGCGAAAGCGATTTCAGATCAAGTTATTTATCCTCCGGCAATGGATTGGAAATGGTGCGCCGATATGTAATGACGGGCGCATCATGGAACCCATGCTCAGAGAAGGATTACAAATGGCGTATGAACTGGAGGATGATTACCTGATCATCCTGATGCACCGCGCCTTGCTGAAAGAATACAACCGCCTGGGTCAGCTGGGCCTGGGCATAATGCATGGCATGATTGCGGAGGAAATGATGGCGTCTACCGGGTACAGCGGCTTTTCGGGATTGTCTTTTGACCGGCATCATTTTGGCCATATGCTGTACCATGCCCGGGAGTATCAACCGGCCATCCGAACGTATCGGCAGGCTATCCGGGGTTATACAGATCCGGTCACAGGGTATCGGGATACACTGGATGCTTTTTATACCCTGAGTAGCTGGAATAATCTCGGCCTTTGCTATGAAAAGGTGGAGAAATACGATTCGGCTTTTCTCGCTTACCAGGAAGGTTTAAAGATCGCGCAATCGCATGAGCAGGATTTTTGGACCGGATTGATACGCGGCAATATCGGTGACATCTTGTTTAAACGCGGCCAGCTGGATTCAGCCCGGACCATGTTGCAGTTTGATGTGGATGAAAGTGTGAAAGCCGGCGTCTGGGACAACGCAGCGCTTTCGCGACAGTGGCTTGCCCGTATCGATATTTTGCAAGGTGATCCGTCCGCAGGGTTGCGTAAACTGAAGGAAGCCGCACAATGGATTATCCGAAATCCAAACCCCAGTTACCAGCAACACATTGATGAGGCCTTTGCCATGGCATACGAGAAACTCGGGATGGCGGACAGTCTGTACTATTACATGAAAAAGTATCAGGGCCTCCACGACAGCCTGGAGCGAATCGCTTCGGACAACCGCGCAGAAATAATCCTGATGCGGATGGATAATCAGCAGGCCTTACACCAGATCCTGATCCTCAATAAAGAGAAACGAAGAATTGCCCTGATCCGGAATTTTATCCTGCTCAGTATTCTCCTGTTATTCACCACCCTCTATGTATTCATGAACCGCCAACGGCTTCGATTAAAGTTAAAACAGCAGCAAATGGCCGAAGCAACGCTGCATGCGGAAAAGGAAGCCAGGTATGCAAGAGAGCAACTGGAGGAATTCACTAAACGATTTCGGGAAAAATCAAATTTGCTCGAATCCATCGAAGAAAAACTCGTCACACCCGAATGGAGTGAAGAACAATTACTTCGCATTGCCGAACTGTCCCATCATACCATTCTGACCGATGAGGATTGGGATCGCTTCAAGATGTTGTTTGAAAAAGTTTACCCGGGATTTTTCTTCACCCTGAAATCGCGTTATCCAGATATTACCATTGGCGAACAGCGCATGGCAGCCTTGAGTAAACTTCAGGTGACCACTAAAGAAGCAGCCAGCCTCCTGGGCATTAATCCCAACAGCGTTGTCAAAACAAGGCAACGTTTAAAGCAACGCCTTGGCCTGGATCCCGATACTGATCTCGAACAGTATTTTGCCCAGCCGTCCTGATCGCACACATCTCCTGCTGAATCAAGAGTTTAACCGGTGTCACCTTTTTGTCACCGGACTGTCACGGCTTTGTCACCCGATTTCCTTGCAGGTGCAACCCATTCGGAGATAGCTTGGGGTCATTATGCAAATGAACCTGTTGCACTTCAGACCCAGACGGTCGACCATGCTGCTGATCCTCCTGGCAATTGTCCTGATGGTCGTTACGATATGGTTGTCTGAACTGATGATGCGAAAACTGTAGCCATTTGCATGTGAATTCTCACCCAACGAAAAAAGACGCATGAAAAAGCTCATTGCCATTTTACTGACAGGCGCATGTGTGGCCAATGGTTTTACACAGCATGTCGGGATCGGCACCAATACCCCGGACAGCAGCGCGCTGCTCGAACTTTCAGACACCACGAAAGGATTCCTGATGCCACGGATGAATACTGCCCAGCGGAATTCAATCGTCAACCCGGCTGTGGGCCTTCAGGTTTTCAATCTGGACGACTTCTGCACGGATCTGTATGATGGTGTGTATTGGATCAAAAACTGTGGGTACCGGCAGTTGGGTACAGACACGATAGCTGCGATTTGGTCACAACGCAATTCGATGCCGGTCGCAGGCAGATTTGGCGCTGTAAGTGTGGTGATGGGCGATACGGCCTTTATCGGTACCGGCCGAAACGGGAATACATATCACCAGGATTGGTGGGCGTATGATCCGGCCACAGATACATGGGCTCAGTTGGCGAGCATGGGTGGCAGCGGGCGATATCTGGCCGTTGCTTTTGGCCTGGCAAACAAAGCATACGTCGGGACGGGTCACAATGCATCCAATCCGCTGAATGATCTTTGGGAATACAACCGAAGTGCCAATCAGTGGACACAAAAAGCAAATCTTCCTGCCGGGGCCAGGTATGAAAGCACGGGCTTCGCATCCGGGCTCTATGGTTTTGTAGTGGGAGGCCGATTCAGTGTTTCACAGGTCACGGATCAGGTGTGGCGGTATAATAGCAGCAGTAATACGTGGGAAGCAAAGGCGCCCCATCCCATTCCGCATGCGGGAGCTGTGGGGTTGTCGTTTCAAGGCAACGGTTTTGTTTCCTGTGGTGAAAATGCGGCGGGTCTGGAAATGAAAAATCTTCACATGTACGACGTAGTGGAAGATGAATGGAATTCACTGGCCGATCTTCCGGGTGAGATACGAAGCTTTGCATCCGGATTCAGCGTGGGGGATAAACTCTATATCGGGCTGGGAAGTAAATCCGGAAAGGCAAGAAATGATTTCTGGGTATACAATCCCGACTCGAATGACTGGACTCAAGTCACGGATTTCAGCGGCGCATCGCGGTATCAGGCAAGTGGTTTTGCCATTGGCGAAAAAGGGTATATCGCGACAGGCCGTACCGGACCGTCCGGCACAAATGAATTATGGTCTTTTAATCCGCCGACACTGGGTCCGGTGTACGCACAGGAGTATCATGCAGCGGAAGTTCATTCCATCAATTCCGGCCATTGGACCCGGGAAGGGGAAATCATGTACAACAGCAACCAGGGACATATTGGCATAGGGACATCTGCTCCGGTTGCCACACTGGATATTGCAGGCACGCTTCAGGTTACAGGTGATGCGACATTCGCGGGTTCTATTGTTGGTCCCTTGCAGTTTGCCGAAGAAGATACTGCGCGCAAAATCGTGCTGCGCAATGGTAATGGCAATCTGAATGAATACGTGGGGCTTGGGGTGCAGAACGAAGATTTGCACTACCACCTTGCGGATGGTTCGGGATCACATAAGTTTTACGCGGGAGTTCATGCTGACTCTTTGAGGTTGTTGATGCGCATTCAGGGAGATGGTAATATTGGCGTTGGTGTGAGCCAACCTCAACATGCCCTGGACATTCATCTGGGCGGGGAGCGGACGGGAATCCATCCAACGGGTCGCCCTTTGTACGTGACAGGCACGATTGGTGCGTACTCTGATGGAATCGAATTCAGACATGCCAATGCGTCTCAGGGTATTGGATTTGGATTTAATTCTATATACGCCGCCGGAAATAGTCTCGATCAGGATCTCAATTTATTTTCAAAAGGCGAGTTCGGGAATTTGGGATTTGTTACAAATGGTTTTTGGCGCATGTATATTAAAGGAAATGGGAATATCGGCATTGGAACCTTTACGCCAAATGCACCATTACAATTTGCCAATATCATCCAGAACCGCAAACTGGTTCTGTATGATTATTTGAATAATGACCATCAATACTTTGGGTTTGGTATCAACGATTTTACACTAAGGTATCAGGTGGAAAGTGTACTCAGTGATCATGTGTTTTATGCAGGTCAGTCGGGTACACAAAGCAATGAGCTTTTGCGCATTAAAGGCAATGGAAGCGTGGGTGTCGGCATTACATACCCCATGGCTACGCTTGACATCATGCGGGGTACGGATACAGCTACCATGCTTATTCGGGGTAGCCATTATGCATCTGCATTTAATTATGGTATTCAGGAACACACATACATCAGCGGTGGAAAGCCAGGCGCCCATATCATCATGAATGCCAATGCACCTTCTGGAAATGTGGGGATTGCGACTGTTACTCCGGTTCAAAAGCTGGACGTCAACGGGAAGACCGCACTGAGAGGTTTTGTTGGGATCGGCAACACATCGCCATTCGCGCCGCTTCATTTTAGCGACACCCTGGCCAACCGAAAAATAGTTTTGGTCAATACGGTAAATAATGATCATCAGTTTTACGGATTGGGTGTCAATCCATCAGCGATGCGCTATCAGGTAGCTGACCTGTCGGGCGACCACGTTTTTTTTGCCGGTCAGTCCGGTACGCAAAGTGTGGAACTCATGCGGATCAAAGGGGCCGGAAGAGTAGGCATAGGCGTACAGGATCCACAGGGAACGCTGGATGTTTTAAAAGGCTCAAACCCGGCAGGTTTGATCGTTCGGGGCACTGCTTTTTCTACATTGATCAATTTTGAAGTCAATGAGCATACCTACATCTGCGGTGGAAAGGCGGGTTCCAATGTGTATATCAATCCCTTTGCTGATAATGGGTTTCTGGGGATCGGAACAACAGATCCGATCCAGGAACTCGATGTCAACGGCATCAGCTATTTCAGAAATTTTGTCGGTATAGGGAACGCATTTCCAACCGCGCCACTTCATTTCAATTCTTTAATCGCCAACCGAAAAATTGTACTTGCCTCCAGTGCCAATAACGATCATCAATTTTATGGATTTGGTGTCAACAGCAGTTCCGTACGATACCAGGTGCCGGGCACGGCAAACGATCATATATTTTATGCCGGCCTGACCAGCTCATCGAGCAAGGAATTGATGCGCATATCGGGTAATGGGAATGTGGGTATTGGCGTTGTGGAACCCCATGCCCAGCTTCATCTTTCCAATATCCTTGCCAACCGGAGGATCGTTCTGTGGGAAAATGGAAATGATGATCATCAGTACTTCGGGTTTGGTATCAACCCAGGCGCACTGCGGTACCAGGCCAGTGGTGATCATGTGTTTTACAATGCACAAACCAGTTCCTCCAGTCTTGAAGTACTGCGTATCAAATCAAACGGGAATGTGGCGGTCACAGGGATTGTGGAGTCCGAACCATTTATATCACCTGCGTTGTTGAACGGCTTTACAAATTATGCGGGCGGTTTTGCCACTGTGGCGTATTACAAGGATAAGCTGGGCATCGTCCATTTGCGCGGGCTGGCCAACCTGGACGCCAACCCGGTTGGATTGGCTATTTTCCAGTTGCCTGCAGGCTATCGCCCCTCCGCGAGTGGTGCGCTGGTTTTTATGGTGCTGAACAATAACGCGGTAGGCAGAGTAGATGTTTTTGCTAACGGGCTCGTGATGGTTCAAGCTGGCGCGGCAGGGTGGATAGGTCTTGACGGGATTTCATTCCGGGCAGATTGATCGAACTGCGGCCAGACTGATCAACAAATATCGATAATCGTTTACTAAACATTCACCCGGTTCATCCTTATGTGTCACCCACTAGCGGGGTGAGAAAGATTTTTATACCACAGTGCTACCCACCTATAACTCCTAACGGAGTTCGTTCAGGCTTACTCTCTATAACTTTCGTCAGCTCTCGCTTATCATCTTTAATGACACACGTACAATTTGCTGAAAATCGAACACTAAATTCAAATCCTTTGCTTCAACCTTTAAACTTTTATTAATCTTACACCACAAAACTACCCGTCCACACTTTTTACTATTGCAATGACCCCAAAAGAATCCGAGATCCTCGATGCCTTCAATCATTTCTGGCACACCTATGCGCAACGCAAGAACGGCGTCGACACCATCAACGATCTGATTCCCCTTTTTGCAAAAAACGTCAGTACGATCGGGACAGGCGAACATGAATTCGGGACCAGTTTTGATGAAGTCATCAAGAATTTTTCGGACGACCTCATGGAGATGAAAGAGCCTGTGGTCATTGAGTTTTATGATGAACAGATCAAACTGCTGGGCTCCACCTCCGGCATGGTGGAGGCGCACGTCATCTTTATCATGAAGGATGAGCAGCAGCAGGAAGTGCCGTTTGGCGCCCGGATGTCGACCATCTTTGTGCAGGAGGATGACCGGTGGTTATTAGCCCACAATCACGTTTCCGTTCCCTCGCAGGACCAGGATATTGGAGAAGCGTTTCCACTGGATGCACTCAAAGCTAAAAACAAGCGGCTCGAAAAACTGGTCCAGGAGCGTACCAAAGCCCTGAACGAACGTACCGAGCAGTTACGCGAGGAGAAGAATAAAACAGAGCAATTACTCTATAATATCCTTCCCCGTGAAGTGGCCCAGGAACTCAGGGAAAAGGGCATTTCGGAGGCAAAGGATTACCAGATCGTCTCGGTACTCTTCACCGACTTTGAAGAGTTTACATTGAAGTCGGAGCAGATGAATGCGCAGGAACTGGTCGACGAGATCAACATATGCTTCAAGATGTTTGACGCCATCTGTGATGAGTACGAGATCGAGAAGATTAAAACCATCGGTGATGCCTATATGGCCGCTGGTGGTTTGCCTGCAGCGAA
>AERA01000796.1_pt1 | contig 16264 bp, 15 predicted proteins | sample 267968 | NCBI WGS metagenome assembly AERA01 (sample SAMN02954363, study PRJNA61401) | activated sludge metagenome | biome: terrestrial; feature: wastewater treatment plant; material: activated biomass; isolation source: activated biomass of an industrial wastewater treatment plant | reverse complement strand
AAACTATATCGACCCAAACTGATCATTTGGAAAAAGCTTTCAACAAGTATTTCGGGATCGATTTTGCGGGATCTGCGCAGTATAAAATCACTTTCCTTGGCGAGGGATGCAATTTGAAGTTTTGCTAAAATTCGCTTAAGTTGTGAAGGATTATTGATAATCATAACAAAGCTGTTTAGTGAGGAAATTTTGTTTGCAATTCTAAGCTAAACAGCTTTTTACATATTACATAATATTCTATATTAAAACTTTAAGTTGACGCATATGCCCGCTGGGGTCGGGGGAGCATTAATTCACGTCTTTTCTAACATACTGTGACCTCTACGAGGTCAGGGATGACCGGGTTGTACGTGTCTTTGCTAACATACTGTGACCTCTACGAGGTCAGGGATGATCGGGTTGAACGTGTCTTTTCTAACATACTGTGACCTCTACGAGGTCAGAGATTATGCTGTGTATTAAATTCCGATGTAAATGACCTCGTAGAGGTCACAGTATGTTAGCAATATCTGCAAGCAGAAGAACCCCGACCCCAACGGGGTCGAAGTATGGTAATAACGGATTTATCGATATGATTGCTGAATCATTACCCGTTAAAATCAACTCTCATCCAAAAAATGGAATAAATACTCCTCCTTAAACTCAATTTGAAACTCCTGTAATATTTTATGGTATTCTTCTCTAAAACTGACCTTCCGGTGATGCTCTTCCTGATTCATCACATATTTTATCAGCCTGTCTTTTTCCTCATAACTGTATGAGAAAACACCATATCCGACTTGCCACTCGAATTTGAATGGTGTGAGCCTGCGTGATTTGATGAATTCATTAGAAGACTTTTTGACTTCACGGACTAAATCTTCAATCAGTTCGTGAGCCTTATAATCCAGAAAGAGATGTACATGGTCAAAGGAGCCATTTACAGCCAGCGAATAATGACCGCGATTGTGAATGGTTCCCGCCATGTATTCGAATAATTGAGATCGCCAGGATTTTTCGAGAAGAGCTTCGCGGTGTTTTACGGCGAAGATGATCTGAAGATAGATCTTCCGGTAGGTATTGGCCATGGTGAAGTGTTGAGAATCCAAATTAATGAATAATGGTGATCAATGGAAGCCAATGTTCAAATAATTCGACCCCGCTGGGGTCGGGAAGTGTTTTATTGCGCCCTGTCTAACATACTGTGACGTCTACGACGTCAGGAAATAAAGGTTTGAACCTGCTGTTTCTAACATACTGTGACCTCTACGAGGTCACGGATTATCGGATTGTTCCTGCTGGTTTTAACATACTGTGACGTCTACGAGGTCAGGGATGACCGGATGGTTCCTGCTATTTCTAACATACTTCGATCCCGCTGGGATCGGGTAATCATTTCATTCCGTCTTTTCTAATATACTGTGACGTCTACGACGTCATTCCTTGATAAAATGAATCCATAGTGATTCTTGACGTCGTAGACGTCACAGTATGTTAGCAATATGTACAAGTAGAATAATCCCGACCCCAGCGGGGTCGCACTAACGCAGGTGTCTGAATGTTACTTCTTCAACAAATCCCTGATCTCCGCCAACAAATCCTTTTCACTCGGCCCGGCTGGCGCGGCAGGGGCTTCTTTCTTTTTGAATTTATTGGCTGTACGGACGATCATAAACAGGATGAACGCAATAATGAGGAACTTGATAATCGCTGCGAGGAAATTACCGTACTTGATAGAACCCCAAACCAGTTCACTGGCGTCGGAAACACCGGCGGCTTCCAATGCAGGGGTGAGCAGGAGTGGATTAATAATATCATCCACCAGCGAGGACACAATCGCCGTAAATGCCGCACCGATGATCACCGCGACGGCGAGATCAATGACATTTCCTTTAAGGATAAAGGATTTGAATTCTTTCCACATGGTTTTCCGTTTTTGTTGGGTGAAGAGATAATCCCCAATTTAAGACGGAAAATGGAAACTTACCGGGATTTCAACTCCTCGCGGATCTTGTTTAACGCCGAACCGGCCTTTAACCACTCGACCTGCTGGGCATTGTAGCCGTGCAATACATCAAAGGTATCCGTAGTGCCATCCGCGTGCCGCAGCCGGATCTTCAGCTGCGCATCCGGGCTCATGTTTTCAAATCCCAGGATATCCACCAGGTCATCCTGGCGTACCAGGTCGAAATCGGATGGATTCGCGAAGGTGAGGCCCAGCATGCCCTGCTTTTTCAGATTCGTCTGGTGAATGCGGGCAAACGATTTGACCACAATAGCTTTAACGCCAAGGTATCGGGGCTCCATGGCCGCATGCTCGCGGGATGAACCTTCACCATAATTTTCCTCGCCGAATACAATGGTACTGATGCCGGCTTTTTGATACGTGCGCGCTGAATCCGGTACTGCCATGTATTCATTTTTCTCCAGGTTCAGCACCTTGTTGGCTTCATCATTGAACGCATTGATCGCGCCGATGAAACAATTGTTGGAGATATTTTCCAGATGACCACGGTATTTCAACCACGGACCGGCCATGGAAATATGATCGGTCGTACACTTGCCTTTCGCCTTCAACAGCACGCGCATACCCTGCACCTGGTCATTGGTGATTGGCTTGAAAGGCTCGAGAAGCTGGATACGATCTGAATCCGGATCCACCCTGACATCAATCTGCTGGCCGTTATCAGCCGGCGGCTGGAAACCCGGATCACCTACTTCAAACCCTTTTGGCGGCAATTCAACGCCGGAAGGTGGATCAAACCGGACCTCCTGTCCATCCTCATTCACCAGCGTATCGGTGAGCGGATTGAATTTCAAGTCACCCGCGAAGACCATCGCTGTGACAATCTCAGGTGATGCCACAAATGCGTGGGTGGCGGTATTGCCATCGTTGCGCTTGGCAAAGTTTCTGTTGAAGGAGGTGATGATCGAATTTTTTCGCGTCGGATCATCCATATGCCGTGCCCATTGACCAATGCAAGGTCCGCAGGCATTAGCCAAAACCAATCCACCTACATCTTCAAAATCATCCAGAAATCCATCCCGATCAACCGTGTATCGAATCAATTCTGATCCGGGTGTTACCGTAAACTCCGATTTGACTTTCAGTTTCTTCGCTTTCGCTTGCTTGGCCAATGAGGCGGCCCGTGTAATGTCTTCGTAGGAAGAGTTTGTGCATGATCCAATGAGGCCAACTTCCAGTTTTTCCGGATAGTTATTCTTCTTCACCGCTTCGGCAAATTCACTGATCGGCCAGGCCAAATCCGGCGTGTACGGCCCATTGACATGCGGCTCCAGGGTCGATAAATCGATTTCGATGACCTGGTCAAAATATTTCCCGGGATTAGCATAGCACTCCGCATCGCCGGTTAAATGTTCAGCGATCTTGTCAGCCAGGTCAGCAACTTCCTGGCGTCCGGTGGCTTTCAGGAAGCGGGCCATGCTCTCATCATAGCCAAAAGTGGAGGTTGTAGCGCCGATTTCAGCGCCCATGTTGCAGATCGTGCCTTTTCCGGTACAGGACATGGATTTCGCCCCATCGCCAAAATATTCCACGATTGCACCCGTACCTCCCTTCACCGTGAGAATACCGGCTACCTTCAGGATGACGTCTTTCGGAGAAGTCCAACCCGATAATTTTCCTTTCAGATGCACGCCGATGACTTTGGGCATTTTCAGCTCCCAGGGCATGCCGGCCATGACATCTACCGCATCTGCACCGCCGACGCCGATCGCGAGCATACCCAGGCCGCCCGCATTGGGCGTATGACTGTCCGTCCCGATCATCATCGCGCCGGGAAAGGCATAATTTTCCAAAACCGTCTGATGGATGATCCCCGCTCCCGGCTTCCAGAAGCCGATGCCATATTTGTTGGATACTGAGGACAAGAATGAATACACTTCAGAGTTGACATCAAGCGCCGTTTTCAGGTCGGTATCCGCGCCGGTCTTGGCCTGGATCAGGTGATCGCAATGCACGGTAGTCGGCACGGCTGTTTTGTTACGGCCACAGGTCATGAACTGCAACAAGGCCATCTGCGCTGTCGCATCCTGCATAGCAACCCGGTCCGGTGCGAAAAACACATAATCCATACCTCGCTTGTGGTCGGTCAATGGCGATTCCGGATGAAGATGGGCGAAAAGGATTTTTTCTGTCAGGGTCAACGGACGTCCAAGTGCTTTCCGGGCTTTTTCCACTTTGCCCGGCAAATCAGCATAAACGGCCTTGATCATGTCGATATCGAAGATCATATTGGATTGGAGATTAGGCTTGTCATTATAACGGAGGGCTAAAAATAAGGTTTTCTGGCAGGGAAGAAATATCGGAAAGGCCTGTATTCAGTGATCGGTAATCAGTGATCGGTAATCAGTAATCGGTAATCAGGAATCGGTGACCCGTAACACCTTAGCGCATCAGCCGGATGGCTGCTGAATAGGCATATATAAATTATCCTTAAGGCAATCCAGAAGGTATGCAAATATCGCACGTACAGATTCGGAAGAAATTGCAGGGTAGTTTTCAAGGATCATTTTCTCAGTCCAGCCATGAGCAAGAAGGTTCACAATATGTTCAACAGAAATCCTGGTCCCCTTTAACACAGGTTTGCCAAGCACAATTTGCTGGTCAGAAACTAAATGTTCTTGCCAATTCATATCCAAAATTAACGGACTATAAATTCTATAAGATCAGTTTTCCAGCCGCTCGATCAGTCGTCCCGATATCCGCAGAAAGTCCATCTCCGTGATGATGCCGATCAATTCGCCATCCTTTACGACGGGCAAACAACCAATCTGGTGTTTGCGCATGGCATTCATGGCTTCCAGGATGGTGGCATTAGGTCCTATCGTGATTGGGTTGTGATTCATCACTTCCTTGACCGTCGTTTGGTCCATGTCGGGAGAACGAGGTTCGTTTTTCGCTTTGATCAAATGACGGAGTACCATCCGTAATGTCACCAGTCCCACAATTTTTCCTTCTTTATCCTCTACGGGCGTATAGCGGATCTTCCGCCAATTCATCATATCCACGACCAGATCGATGATGTCATCCTTTTGCACGGTAACCAGGTCGGTGGTCATAAATTCACTCACCTTCAGCCGCGATGGCCGGTACTCTTTCAGGTCGCTGAGTTCGGCCATTTTCCATTCATGCACCGGCTTGCCTTCTTTTTGGTTGGTTGCCATGGCGCAGGTCAGCACGGTCAGCGCCTCATCTTCCGTCGTTTCTTTTTTGAGTTTCGTGTAGGAACGCAACGACCAGCGGGCACCATTCATATGTTCTTTCGCGCGGGCTTCGATGACATCCATAAACAAGGAAATATCATCCGGGTCGATATTCCGTTTTTCCAGGCCTTTCTTCGCCCGTGGGATCAATTCCTCCAGGGCCAGGTTGACCACCGGGATCTTCTGATCATTCATCCAGGTAAACTTCGTATCGATACCAAACTTGGCCGCTTTGCTGAAGTTGTCATACACATCCTCGAAACTCATCTTGTTGCGGATGTCACCCACATCGTCGTACATCTCGATCATGCACCCCAGCCATAAGGCAGCATTCGCCATTTCATCCAGGACAGTTGGCCCGGAGGGCAGCACCCTGTTTTCGATGCGCAAATGCGGCTTGCCGTTGTCACTGATGCCATAGCAGGGCCGGTTCCAGCGATATACTGTACTGTTATGCACTTGTAATGAGCGCAATTTCGGCACCTGGCCTTCATGGATTTTCGCCCACGCGTCTTCGGTCACATCACCTGCCAGCAATACTCTGAAGCGGACAATATCCTCCCGGTAGATGTCCAGGATGGAATGATCAATCCATTGTCGTCCGAAATTGACCCGCGGACTGCGTTCCCGCATATGATCATGACTGGTGCGCGTATCGAGCGCTTGCTGGAACATGGCGATCCGGGACTCATGCCATAGCCTTCTGCCAAAGACGATCGGTGAGTTGGCGGCCAGGGCCATTACAGGTGCGGCCAGGGCCTGGGACAGGTTGTACATATGGACAAACTGCGCCGGGGAAACCTGCAGGTGCACCTGGAAACTCGTATTGACGGCTTCGAGTAATGGTGAATCATGTTTGAGTAACAATTCATCGATGCCGACGAGATTTAATTCATACGTCGTCCCGACCAGCTGTTGATTGAGCGCTTCCATCAGGGCGAAGTAGCGCTGCTTGGGCGTGAGGTTGCTCATCTCCAGGTCAAACTTCCGCAGGGTCGGGAGGATGCCTGTAAGCAGGACGGTGGCGCCAAGCTCATTCACCACCCCATCGATCTGGGCCAGCTTGGAGCGCGTCTCCTCATACATGTCATAGAGCGCCTTTCCGGAAAACTCGCGTGGCGTGAGATTGATCTCGAGGTTGAACTTGGCCAGTTCGGTCTCGACCCAGGGCCAGTCAGTCATTCGTTCCAGGGCCTGGATATTGATACAGGCCGGCTTGAAATTCTTCTGATCGACCAGCACCATCTCCTGTTCAGCCCCGATACGGACAATGTCGGTTTCGAACCAGTCATGATCGATCATATACTCCAGTGCCTTGACATCATCCAGCAGCGACTTGACAAAGTGCTGCATCTGGTCCCGTGATTTGACGATCGATACGTGCTGTTCTCCCATAAAAGGTTCGTGTTAGGGGTTCGACTGGAACCGGACTGAAAAATAAGGCACAATTTTCCAGATTCTCCGGGGTCGGCGCCTTTTTCTTTGCTCAGCAAATAAGATACCACGAATAATGGACACCGTCCGAATTGCGTTATTTGGGGGTCGAATGGTACACGTTGGGAAAAAAGGGCTTTGGTTTGTCCTGCTGGCCGTCATCAGTTTTACCTTGTCCTGCAAGAAGGACAGGCGGGAGGAGCTATTTGAGCTCAATCACTTTGTGGACTTCACCATCCCACCGGGCCTGAGCACCTTCGACACCCACATTTTCACCATTTCTCCCCTGACCAGCCAGTTGGAAACCAAACTGATGGCGTTTGGGCGGGACCGGGATGAGGTCACCTCCATCGAGTCCAAGTACGCCTTCCTGGCCAGCGTGTTCCAGGATGTCAACCTGGATTTCATTCATCGCGTGGCCGTTTATATCTACAATCCATTCAATCCGGTGGAGAAAATCGAGTTCTGTTATCTCGATCCGGTGCCGTTCAGGAATAAAACATCGATCACCTTATTCCCCGGCATCTCGGATGTGAGTGAGTGGATGGATCGCGGGTTTTTCGGGATTGAGATCCGGCTGGATTTCCGGGAGGTGTCGCCGACGCTGGTGGATATGCGGCTGGAGTTTGATTTTCGGGTGATGGGGGAATAGCTTGGTGAGTGGTGAGTAGTGAGTGGTGAGTGGGCGTTTTTCTTCGTTATAGCAGATGATTAATACCAGGTATTTTATCAGGCCTGAAGTATTCTTTGTGAATGGTGAATTGTCAATTGTGAATGGGTTAAATTTTTGCAATTGCAAAAATTTAATTTTGCCAACTGTCAACTGCTCTGCCTTTTACCCTATGAATTGCGATGCAATTCTTTACCCTGCGTCCCGCATAGCGGGAACGCCGGGTATGCAGATCGTTGCCAACTGCTTTTTACCGCATACTTCGACTGCTCAGTACAAGGATTTCGCGGAATTGATTTTAAAACAAACTTCTGGCTGCGCTGAAATTTGAATTTCGCGGATGGTTTTTGCTTTATTCCCCGATAGCTATCGGGGCTGATTTCCGCAAATTTTCACAGATGATTTCGGGTCGCGGATTCCGAGTTTCGAGTTATGAAATTCGTATGCTAAGGCTAGTGGCTTGATAGGTGCTGGGCTTCCCTCTTCAGGGGAAAGAATTGCGCAGCAATTCAAGGGGCGGGACCCAGCAATCACTCCTCCTCCCCGGAATCATCCCCTTCCACATTAATCTCATCCCACGCAAATGCCTTCAAATACCGGTACCACTTGATCAGCTTCCGGATATCATTGATATGCACCCGATCTTCATCGTGATCTTCCACAATCGTCTTGAACCAGGCGCGTAATTCATCAGCCTTGGCGTTGTGATCGGGGATTGGATTTTCACCGTCGGTGGCATCCATTTTTTTGAGTCACATCGTCGAGGCCGGTGACATCGGTGTAGGTGTAGATGCCGGTGGAGACGAGCGGGGTGAATTGATGCTTGCGGGCGGAAACGAACTGGCGTTTTTTTGTCTCAAAACTTTCGATGAGCAGGCCGTTGTTGCGCGAAGCGAGCAATTTATAGAGACCGGGCAGGCCGGTGACGGAAATGACGTTATCGAGTTTCATCAGTACGCGATCAGTTTGGTGATCTGTTCTTTTAATCGTTCGACCGGCAGGAATTGTTGCTCCAGCTCGGTGGAAAATGGGACTGGCGTGTCGAGGGAACCCACGCGCATGACCGGCGCATCGAGGTAGTCAAACAAATGCTCCGCAATATAGGCCGATATATCTCCACCGATCCCGCCGGTGAGCGTGTCTTCATGGAGCACCAGCACTTTGCCGGTTTTTTTACGGTTTCTGAAACAGCTTCCCAATCAAGGGGTAGCAATGTCCGGAGATCGAGAATATCCAGATCAAGCCCTTCTTCATCAGCCAATCGTGTCGCCCAATGCACCCCCATGCCATAAGCGATGATACTTGCGCGATTGCCTTCACGAACCAGGCGGGCTTTTCCAATCGGCACATTGTAGTAACCATCCGGCACAAATCCGCTGATCCCGCGATACATCGCCTTGTGCTCGAAATACATCACCGGATTCGGATCCTCGAAGGCGGAGATCAATAAGCCCTTGGCATCTTCCGGCGTGGAGGGATAGACGATCTTCAAGCCCGGGACATGATAAAACCAGGCTTCATTGCTCTGACTGTGGAACGGTCCTGCACCTGTGCCGGCTCCGGTGGGCATCCGCACCACGACATCCGCAGATCCGCCCCAACGATAATTGACCTTGGCGAAATTATTGACGATCTGGTTGAAGCCGCAGGTGACAAAATCGGCAAACTGCATTTCGACCATCGATTTATATCCTTCCAGGCTCATGCCCATGGCTGTGCCAAGGATACCGCTTTCGCATAAGGGTGTATTGCGCACCCGGTCCAATCCATATTTATCTGCAAATCCATCCGTGATCTTGAACACGCCACCATATTTCGCGATGTCCTGACCCATGAGGATGAGCTTCGGATGTTTTTGCATCGCTTCATCGAGACCGGCGGTGATGGCATCGACGAGGCGCATTTCTTTTCCTTCGGTGGCAGGGGTGATGATCTCCGGTACGAAAGGTTTATAAATATCGTTGAGTTCGTCCTGAATATGGGGTTCAAGCGGCGGTTCTTCTGCGGTGATGTCGAGATGTGCCTGGATCAGCTTTTCATTTTCGCTCCGCAAATTCGAAACAGTTTCTTCGCTGATGATCCTTTCTTCGAGGAGCCATTGTTCGTAATTGCGGACCGGATCTTTTTTGCCCCACGCTTCGATCAGTTCGGGTGGAACGTATTTGACACCGGAGGCTTCTTCGTGGCCGCGCATGCGGAAGGTCATGCATTCGATGAGTACCGGTGCGGGTTTCTTGCGCATTTTGCGCGCGTATCGGTCGATCGTTGTATAGACCTCGATGATATTATTCCCGTTGATCGTCGTGGCTTCCATCCCGTAGCCGATGCCGCGGTGGGCGAGATGTTTGCAGGCGAATTGTTCGCTCGTGGGGGTGGAGAGGCCGTAGCCGTTGTTTTCGATAATGAAGATGACGGGCAGGTTCCAGACCGAGGCGATATTGAGCGCTTCGTGGAAATCGCCTTCGCTGGTGCCGCCTTCGCCGGTGAAGGCCACGGAGACCATGGGCCGGCCATCCAGTTTATAGGCCAGGGCTGCCCCGCAGGCGAGTGAAAGCTGCGGACCCAGGTGAGAGATCATGCCCACGATCCCATAGTCGAGCGTCCCGAAATGGAAGGAGCGTTCGCGGCCTTTGGAGAAGCCGTTCATCTTCCCTTGCCACTGGGAGAAGAGGCGATGGAGTGGGATATCCCGGTTGGTGAACACGCCGAGGTTGCGGTGCAGCGGAAAGATCAGTTCGTCCGGCTGGAGGGCGAGTGTCACGCCTGCCGCGATCGCTTCCTGGCCGATGCCGGCAAACCATTTGCTGACCTTGCCCTGGCGGAGGAGTTTGAGCATTTTCTCCTCGATCATGCGGGGCAGCAGCATGCCGCGGTAGAGGCGGAGCAGGTCCTCGTCGGCGAGTTTGCTGCGCTTGAATTTGATGGGGCGTTTGGGCTTGACGGTCTCGGACATGGGAGGGCAAAGCTACGGGGAAAAGATCTTGGATTAAAGCCTGGTGCATTGAATCATCTGGAGCTGAATGGACAGATTCAGATCTTTATTTCTGGAGCCCTTCCATGGACATCCTGGGCGCCAGACAAACGAAACAAGTCTTCGCCAGCCTGACGCATAGGAGGGATTGTGGTATGTTTCCTTCGTCGATAAACAAGTTGGATGTCATGCAAAAAAGTCCCACGCTCAAAGAGGCACATTTGGTTTTTACCTACACAAAAAGCTAAACCTTAAAAACCAAAAGAGCTTGTCATTTCCTTCCGCGCCCAAATAGAATGATGATTTAATTGATCATTGTGTGAGATATTAATTTTTATCCATACTTTTGCAGACTATAATCAAGTTCAAGAATGAACCGAATAAAAGACGTTTTAGAACAGAAAGGAATTAAGCAGAAATGGTTGGCTGAACAGTTAGGCAAGAGCTACAATATGGTAAACTCTTATGCCCAAAATAGACGACAACCAAGTTTAGAGGACTTATACAAGATTGCTGAAATCCTCGATGTTGAAGTCAAAGAATTATTAATTGAAAGAAAAGCATAATAATGGAAAATGAAACCAATAACATATTTGAAAATGGGGCGACCTGGCTGCGGGGCGATTTCCATTTGCACACTAAAGCTGATAAAGAATTTGATTTCAAAGGGAATGAAAATGACTTTTGCCGATTTTATATAGAGCAACTTAAATCACAAAATATAAATATTGGGTTGATAACCAATCATAATAAGTTTGACAAAAATGAATTTGTCGCTTTAAGAAAAAAAGCACTTAAAGAAGGTATAGGCTTGTTCGCAGGAGTTGAATTTTCTCTTAGGGAAGGCATTCACGTTCTAATAGCCTTTGATGATAAATGGTATCAAGGTGAAACCGACAACATTAGCAAATTTCTGGAGAATTCTTTTTATGGCATTCCCAATTATGATAAATCTAACTACCCAAATTCTAATTTCAATCTGAAAGAAACTGTTGAAGCTCTTGACAAAATCGGACACGACTACTTCATTGTTTTAGCTCATGTTGATGATACGAACGGTTTATTCACAGAATTAAGAGGAAGAACACAGGAGGATTTTGTAAAACAGGAAGCATTCAGTAAAGTATTGGCAGTTCAAAAAAGCGCCAATATTGAAAACTATAACAAGCTCTGCCAATGGTTAAACAGAAAAAGCAAAATTGCTTGTGTTGAAGGTTCTGACAATGCTCATGGCGGAATTGAAGCTATAGGTAAAGGCAAAATTACTTACTTAAAAATTGGTGATTTTAATTTTGAAGCTTTAACCTATGCTTTGTCTGACAGCGAATACAGAGTCAGGCCTAAGGAGAAGCCTGAAATAAAAAACTCGTTCATCAAATCCATAGCATTTGAGGGAGGGCTATTAGATGAAACTAAAATTAACTTTTCGCCAGAACTGAATAATTTGATTGGTATTAGAGGAAGTGGAAAATCTTCTGTGCTTGAAATATTGCGATATACACTAGGGATTCCTCTTTCTCCCATAGCCGTTGACCCAAAGTATAAAGACGGTTTGATTGAAAATGTATTAAAAAGTGGAGGAAAGTCAATCGTTACAGTCGTAAACAGGCACAAAGAAGAATACAGGATTGAAAAAATATATGGACAGAAAGAGGACATTTATAAAGAAGGAATTCTCCAAACAGGAATTTCTATTGATGCTATATTCGACTATCCTGTCTATTTTGGTCAAAAGGATTTGTCTAACAAAGATGCTGACTTTGAAGCAGATTTGATTCAGCGTTTAATTGGAACCCGTTTAAAAGGTGTTCAGAGTAAAATTGAACTAAAGAAAAGAGAGATTGAAAATATTATCTCAGAAATAAAAAAACTAAGAAACCTTAGGGAGCTGAAAAGGGAAACGGATACACTTATTCAGAATGCAAAACATCAGCTTGAATTCTTTAAGAAGAAGGGAGTTGAAGAAAAGCTAAAGCAACAAACCTTATTTGATTCTGATATATCCAAAATATTGCAAACCGATTCATCAATCAGAAACTATTTGAATGAGTTAGCTTCTATAATTTCAAATCATGAGTATTTCTTTAACCAGGAAATTTCTGGCTCTGAGGTAAACGGAGAGCTTTTTGAGGAAGCAAAAGCTTTGATGGTTGAATTGAAAGCTGAGTTTGAAAAGTTAAAAGGCATTTGGAAAAATTCGACTCAAATTCAATTGAAGTTTAAGGAAGTAATCTCAAAAATCAATGCCAAGAAGGAAGGCTTAAAGGAGGAGTTTGCCAAGATTAAAAGAGAAATTAATACTGATACTATTAACCCTGATAACTTTCTGAATCTAAATAGACAAATTGAAATTGCTCAACTAAAATTAAAGGAGATAGATAAGTCTGAAAGGAGAAGAAGTGAATTACAAGCCAATTTGTTAGAGCGACTTACAGAACTGGACAACCTTTGGCTTGACGAATATAAACTACTTAAAACAGAAGTTGATAGAATCAACGATGTAGAAAGTAAACTGTATATAGATGTGCTATTCAAAGACAGACGAGATAAGTTAATTGATAAGATGAAGCAAATTTTCAAAGGGTCAGGCATTCGTGAGACAGCTTATCAGGAAATCGAATCAACTTATAAGGACTTCATTCAAATTTACAGAGACAGTAGCAGGCTTGATAACATCCTGAATGAAAATCAAGTTGTTGATTTTAAAAGAAGGTTTTTGGAAAATCTTGAAGATTTGCTGACTTTTAAAGTTGAAAATAAAATCATTATTCAATACAACGGAAAGTCCTTGGATAAACATTCTCTCGGACAGAGAGCTTCTGCATTAATTCTATTCCTGCTGGCTCAAAAGGAAAATGATGTATTGATTATTGACCAGCCTGAGGATGATTTGGATAATCAGACTATTTATGAAGAAGTAATAAAGGAGTTAAAGAAGATAAAGGGGAATATGCAGTTCATCTTTGCGACACACAATGCTAACATTCCTGTGCTTGGTGATAGTGAAAAAGTATTTTCTTGCAGCTATGATGAGAAGAAAATCACGGTGCATTCCGGCACTATTGATAATCACCAAACTCAACGGTATATAGTTGACATAATGGAAGGCGGAGACGAAGCATTTACCCGAAGGAAGAACATATACAGCATTTGGAACATTGAAAAAATGAAATCGAAATGAACGCAATAGAATTACTGGACATAATCAGCACAGGAGAAACAAGCAAGGTGCAGTTTAAGGAAGAACTTCCTCATCGTGATAGCGTAGCACAGGAGATTGTTGCTATGTCAAATTCTTTAGGCGGAGTTATTCTAATTGGAGTTAAGGATGTAACAGGAGAGATTACTGGTTTAACAACAGAACAAATTGAAGAATACGATAGGGTGGTTTCACAAGTAGCAGACAACCTAAAACCACCTGTTTATATAGCAACTGAAGTTGTAAAGATTGAACAAGAAGATTCTCCTAAAAATGTGCTTATTGTTCACCTCAAAGAAGGTATAAATAAGCCTTATAAAACAGCTAAAGGCGAAATCTATGTTAAACAAGGTTCAAATAAGCGCCTATTGACGGACAATGCTGAAATTATGAGACTGTTTCAGCATAGCGGTAATTTACTTGCAGATGAAATGGAAGTATATGGAACCTCTATTGATGATATTGATGAAAGGATATTTTCTGAATATTTCAAGAAAGAGTTTGGGAAAACTTTTGAAGAAAGAGGACTTTCATACGAGCAAGCCCTAAGAGTGAAAAGAGTACTGCGTAATAATCAACTGACACTTGCTGGTCTATTATTTTTTGGCAAAGACCCACAAGCTGTTAAACCAGCATTCACAATAAAGGCGGTTTCTTATTTCGGGAATGATATAGAAGCCAAAGACTATAAGAGTAAACCGAGCGACTTCAAAGGCACAATACCTGAGTTATTTAATCACGGCATTTCGTTCCTTAAAGAAAACTTGGCTTTTTTACAATCAGGAGAGAGCTTTAATTCCAAAGGTCAATTAGAGGTATCTCCAATAGCACTTGAAGAGTTATTACAAAACGCTTTAGTTCACAGAGACTATTTCAAGAATTCTCCAATCAGATTACTGATTTTTGATAATCGAATTGAAATAATTAGTCCTGGGAAGCTTCCAAATAGCTTAACCGTTGATGATATAAAATTTGGGAACCCTGTTATTAGGAATAATCAGATAGTAGCCTTTAGCACGCATACCTTGCCATTTAGCGGATTGGGTTCAGGCGTTAAAAGAGCATTTGCCGAACAACCAAATATTGAATTAATTAATGACACTGAGGGCGAACAATTCAAAGTTATTATTCCAAGACCTAAAAAGAAATCGTGAGTATCAACACCATCCAAGTCAATGCTCAACAGACACACATAGTGCCTAGCACCATCTTCCAAGGCTAGAGTCAAAGTTTACAAAGAGTGTGTCTGACTATCCGCAAGACCAAAACGAACGTAAATCTAACGGACGAGAAAAATTACCGAATCAATAACAACGTGTATGTGGCAATAGCTGGTGACGTAATAAATCGAAGGTCTGTGCTTTACCATTGTGCTTAATGGAAAGGAGAGTGTATCTAATCCACTACTGCACATGCACTCAAAACGTTGGCAATGTATGTAAGTATTCTATTAATGTGAATGCATTGATTGGCATACAATAGCAATTAACTGTATCTCGCGCGCATCTACTTAGCGATGTAATTGCCATCCAGTAGTCAGAAAAGAGATCTCAACACAGAGAGGCTCTTCACCTCCCGCAGACTTTCCACATGCAATTGGTAAAACAGGATCAACTGATCCACCAGTCTTACCCGCACCTCATGCGAAACCGATGCCTTTCCATCCGGGCCGGAATGCATGATTTGAAGTAGGTGTTTATAATCTTCGATGCTCATCAGTTATTAATGCTGCGAAGGGATCGACACAAGCTGGCCGTTCATCAGGTCGAAAAACTTGTCAGATGACGAGGGCGCCTGGATCTCCATCCCGAAACCGAGAAAGGCAGATAGGGAGACGAGAAAGCGGGGCAGCAGCATGCCACGGTAAAGGCGGAGCAGGTCCTCGTCGGCAAGTTTGCTGCGCTTGAATTTGATGGAGCGTAAGGGCTTGACAGTCTCGGATATGAGAGGGCAAAGTTACGGGGATTAAATATGGAAGAAAAGTGGTCGAAGGAGAGGGGATTGAACCGGAAGTCGTAAATTTATAAAAATGAATCGTGTAAGAATACTTTTAGATTGCCAGCTCAGTGCTGTCGGAGACATGGTATATACAATTGATGATGTCAATGGATCTAATGCTTTCGAATTGAACTTATCACATGGAATTTATTTCTATTCCATTCATGCAGAGAATACGATCCATGCAGGTAAGATACTTATTGAATAAGGTTTATCTCTGGAGAGGAGGATTGCAATTCTCCTCTCCAGAATATTTTTACACATGAGGGGATTAACCACTTCAGTTTTTACAATATTGATGATGCATTCAATTGCATCTCAAAATTTGTATTATTCTTCAATTGAAGGTGATATTTTTATTGATGATTCACTAAGAGTAGCAATAGGAAAGTTTAATCTTCTATCGTGTGAAAGAGAAATATTATTTACAGATACTACTGTTGATAACAGTGGTGATTATCATGAGTTTAGTGATATTGCGTTGTGTCCAGATGGTAGAATGTTTGGAATGAGCGATGAAGGAATTTATCTCATTGATATAGTAGGGGACTCAACCACCTTATTTTTTAAACCTCCATCTTCTGCCAGATATTTTGATAAGGGCATAACCTGTAGTAAGGATTCAGTGTTAATTTTTGGAGAGCGAGATATCTATTCTTATAATTTAATAAACAACTTCTTTCAATTTCATGGACGCATGCCGCCAGGCATGAGTGTTTGGTCAAATATTTTCTGGTTAGGTGAACGCTTATTTTCAAGTGGTAATGATGATATTATTGAGATTATT
>AERA01002595.1_pt1 | contig 16276 bp, 9 predicted proteins | sample 267968 | NCBI WGS metagenome assembly AERA01 (sample SAMN02954363, study PRJNA61401) | activated sludge metagenome | biome: terrestrial; feature: wastewater treatment plant; material: activated biomass; isolation source: activated biomass of an industrial wastewater treatment plant | reverse complement strand
GAATCCTTTAAAGAAGGGGAAAGTAAAAGCGGCCCGATCACCCGCATCCAGGCCATTATCTTCACGATGGATGATCGCAAGAAATCCATTTTGCTGGGCAAATCCGGCATGGCCATTCGGCAACTCGGGATGGAATCCCGAAAGGAAATCGAGGCCTTTCTGGGCAAGCGTGTATTTTTGGAGCTTGTAGTCAAAGTCAGGCCCGATTGGCGGGATGATGATACACTGCTGAAATCCTTCGGGTACCAGAACTGATATGCCAAACCTCGTCGCCATTGTTGGCCGGCCCAACGTCGGAAAATCAACCCTCTTCAATCGTCTTGTCGGCCAACGCCAGGCCATCACCGACGACATCAGCGGGGTAACCCGCGACCGCCAGTACGGAACGGGCAACTGGAATGGAAAAACATTCACGGTGATCGATACCGGCGGTTTTGTCAAGAACTCGGATGATATTTTTGAAGCCGCCATCCGTGAGCAGGTGGCGATTGCCATAGAAGAGGCCAATGTGATCATTCTCGTCGTAGATGTCACCACCGGGATCACCGACCTGGACCAGGAAATCACCGACATGTTGCGTCGATCCCCCAAGCAGGTCGTTCTGGCCGTGAATAAAGTGGATAACAACGTACGCATGCTGGCGGCAAATGAATTCTGGGCGCTTGGGTTCGAACACACGTTTTTCATTTCATCCATTTCCGGCAGTGGCTCCGGTGAATTGCTCGATGAAGTCACCAACCATCTGAGTGATGAGGAAGAACCGCAGGAAGACGCCATTCCCAATATTGCAGTGATTGGTCGACCGAATGTGGGGAAATCATCCTTTATCAATGCGCTGGTGGGCTCAACCCGTCACGTGGTTACGGATATCGCAGGCACCACACGCGATTCTTCCTATACACGCTACAACAAGTTTGGCAAGGATTTCAATATCATCGATACCGCCGGGATGCGAAAGAAAAAATCGGTGGAGGAAAACCTGGAGTTCTACAGCGTCATCCGGACGGTCAAGGCGATTGAGGAATCCGATGTCTGCATCCTGATGATTGATGCCACACTCGGTCTTGAAAGCCAGGATCTGAGCATCCTTCAATTGGTCTTGCGACGCGGCAAAGGCGTGGTGATCCTGGTCAATAAATGGGACCTGATTGAAAAAGAGACCAATACTGCTCGTGATTTTGAAAAATTGATCCGGCAGAAAATGGCGCCTTTCACCGATGTGCCGATCTTATTCGTTTCTGTTTTGGAAAAACAGCGGATCTATAAAGCGATCGAACTGGCCCTGGATGTCGCGGAGAATCGGGGACGAAGAGTACCGACTGCAAAGCTCAATGCGTTGATCGAGGAAATTCTTGAGAAACAGCGACCACCAAGCTTTCGCGGACATATGATCAAGATCAAGTACGGCACCCAATTGCCAAAACCCTATCCCGCATTCGCCTTTTTCTGTAATTACCCCGACGAGATCAAGGAATCGTACCGGAATTTCATTGAAAACCAGATCCGGGAGGCCTTTGAATTCACAGGCTCACCCATTCGCATCTATTTCCGGAAAAAATGATGAAGACCTGTTGACATGAAAATCACCACAACGGAAATAGAAGGCTTGTTGATCATCGAACCCGCTGTCTTTGAAGATGAGCGCGGTTATTTCCTGGAGACGTACCAGGATCAGCGGTATACATTACCCTATGCCCATCCATTTGTCCAGGATAATGAGGCGATGTCGTCAAAAGGCGTACTGCGTGGGATGCATTTTCAAACCGGAGAATATGCACAGGGGAAACTGGTTCGTGTTATTACAGGTGCGGTGTACGATGTTGCCGTGGACATCCGACCGGAATCGGACACCTTTGGCATGGCTTATGGACTTGTATTATCCGGCGAGAATAAAAAACAATTCTGGGTACCGCGTGGATTTGCACACGGATATCTCGTGCTGGAAGACCAAACCATTTTTGCTTACAAATGCGACAACTATTATCATCAATCAGCTGAAGGCGGCATCCGGTATGATGATCCCGAGATCGGGATTTCCTGGCCCAAACTGAATGTACCGTTCCTGATCTCGGCAAAAGATTTGGCGCTGAACAGTCTGTCCGCGTTAACCACATGACCGGGGTTATTGTCACCGGAGCTGGCGGACAGCTGGGTCGCGCGTTTATCGAAGGATTGTCCTTTCGGGAAGGCTACTCCATTTTTTCGTTTGATCGACGGCAACTCGATATCACGGATCCGCAGGGACTGGAAGCGCTGATAACCACGCTGCCGCAAATTAAGTTCTGGATCAATTGCGCTGCGTATACCAAGGTGGATGCCGCTGAAACGCATCCGGAAGAAGCATTCCTGATCAACGCGGAAGCAAGCCGCCTTATCGCCCGATCATGTGCCAAATCCAATGTGCACCTTTTTCATTTCTCCTCGGACTATGTGTATGACAATGCCTTGACCCGGCCACTGCAAGAAACCGATCCCACGACACCACGTGGCGTATATGCCAAATCCAAACTGCAAGGCGAGGTATTCATCCAGGACGAATTGAGCGCGCATACGATCATTCGTACCTCATGGGTATATGGTCACGGCGGCCATAATTTTGTCAACACCATGCTGAAACTGGGCGCACAAAAAAGTGAATTGAATATCGTCAACGACCAACTTGGCGCGCCAACCTACACGGCTGATATCGTCCGGGCTGTCAAATCATTGATGATGACCTGGAAGAATGAGGATAAAACGCATGCTATCGAAGGAGTCTTCAATTTTGCCAACCAGGGCGCCGTCACCTGGGCGGATTTTGCCCGAACCATTTTCAAGCATGCCGGCCTTTCCTGCCAGGTCAATAATATCTCCACCGAAACCTTTAATGCACCCGCGCCACGACCCAAATACAGTGTACTCGACTGTGCAAAGATCCAGCCAATCCTCGACCATGCCATCCCGGCCTGGGAAGACGCGCTGATCCGGTACCTGGGCCGTGAGAATCAATTCAGGTCCTGATCAGCTCCCGGTCGTCGCCTTTTACTTGTCGTTGGCAGTTTTAAAAATGGCATCCTGGTGGCTCATCATGACATCATTTTGGGCCTGAATGTCCCCGGTTATCCAAAATCCTGACCCGAATTTCCAACTTTCACTCCGGAGGAATCGTTACTTTTATACGGATTTGGACGACATGGGCAGGTACGGACTGGTTTTTGTCTTTTTGTGGGCTTTTTACGCCATAGCTTGGTCTACGCATAACAGGGCCGGAGAAATTACAATCAGACAGATTGGCGACCTGACGATCGAGGTCACCGTCACCACCTATACCAAAACGACCAGTACGCAGGCCGACCGGGACAGTGTTCGGGTGTTCTGGGGAGATGGCAGTTCTGAATTCGTCTATCGGGCCAATGGCGATGGTTTTCCACTGCCCAACAACCGGAAACTGAACTATTACATCGCCACCCACACCTATCCGGGTCGCGCATCCTACACTATTTCCATGATGGATCCCAACCGGAACGGCGGGATCCTGAATGTCAATCCGCCCAACTCTGAGGGCGTACCCTTTTACATTGAAGCCACGTATACATTCCTCAATCCCCAATTCCAGGGATACAATAACACGGCACGCCTGCTTCAGCCGCCAATCGATTATGCCTGCGTGGGTAAACGATTTGTTCATAATCCGAATGCGTATGATCCCGATGGTGATAGCCTCAGTTTCACCTTTATTGTCCCACTCCAGGACAGCGCGATGAATGTGCCGAATTATATCTTCCCGCAACAAATCGAACCCGGCCCCGATAACCAATTGACGCTGGACCCGATCACCGGCGACCTGGCCTGGGTGACCCCTCGAATAGCAGGTGAATACAATATCGCCTTCCGCATCAATGAATTCCGAAATGGCGTGCTCATCAGTTCGTTTATCCGCGATATGCAGATCCTGGTGTTGAATTGTGATAATTCACCGCCGGTCATTGAATCCATCGAGGAAATATGTGTGCAGGCCGGACAGATCATCGACATTCCCATCACCGTCACCGAAGAAGACCTGGATCAACTGGTGGCCTTGTCTGCCGCAGGAGGTCCGTTTGAGGTGAGTGGGAACCAGGCCATGCTGTTTCAAACCACGCCTGATTTCCAGCAACCGCCTTTCGAGGCCCGATTCTTTTGGCAACCCTCGTGCGAACAGATCAGGGATCAACCGTATACCGTCATTATCAAGGCGGTCGATAACGACCTGGATACAACCGGCCTGGTGGATCTGCATTCGATCCGTATCCGGGTTGTCGGACCACCACCGGAAGGCCTTGTCATTGAGCGTGAAGAAAATGCATTTGACTTGTATTGGGACCTGCCCTATTCCTGTGACATGACTGCTGACGAATATTTTCGAGGGTTTTCTGTCTGGAAGCGATCCGGTAGTAACCAGTTTGAGCCGGACAGTTGTGAGACCGGGCTGGAAGGTCGTGGCTATACACGCATAGTTGCCAACTGGAAGCAGACCAGGGATGGACGTTATTATTACCGGGATACAGATGTGGATGAAGAGGCTACCTATTGCTACCGGATTATGGCCGAATTTGCAAGAACAACGCCATCCGGTCAACCGTATTTGCGCGTGGTCAGCATTCCCTCTGATGAGGCTTGCCTGCGGGCCAGGGCTGACCGGCCGCTGTTGACGCGAGTGAGTGTTTTCGAGACAGATAATAATAACGGTTCGATCGAGGTCAAGTGGATCCCGCCAGACCCTGCAGTATTAGACACGAGTATGTTTCCAGGACCATACCGCTACCAGCTGACGACCGCTGCCGGTATTCAGGGAACCAGTTTTACCGATGTACCCGGCGCCAGTTTTTCCAGCCCGACCTTTTTTGAATTGACGGATAGCGCTTTTGTGATCGAGAACATAGATACACGAACGACAGGTCATCGGTACAAGCTTGATTTCTATACCGGGAGCGGAACAACGCCGTATGGCAGTGCGCAACCCGCCTCATCCATATTCCTCACCGCATTACCATCTGATGAGGCCAGTATCCTCTCATGGGCGTATGATACACCCTGGGATAATTTTTTATTTGAGATCTTCAGGGGGATCCCTGGTGAACCGCTTGAAAAAATTGGAGAATCCACCAGTAACGGATTCAACGACAACCAACAGCTTGTGAATGGCCAGGAGTACTGCTATTATGTGCGCGCCTTTGGGGATTACGGCCTGGATGGTGTGCCCATGCCCCTGGTGAATTTGAGCCAGGTCGCGTGTGTGATCCCTGAGGACAATGTCGCGCCATGCACGCCGGAAGTCATCGTGGCTAATATATGTGATCTCCCCGGACCGGGTGTGCCCAATGATCCGTTTGCCAACCGGATCACCTGGCAGATCACTTGTCCGGATTCTGATATCGATTATTTCATCCTTTACTACACCGAAAACCCCGGTGGTGATTTTGTTGAGATCGCCCGACCGGATGGAACCGCCAGATCATTTGATCACAAGCCTGGCGACAGGATCGCGGGATGTTATACACTGGCGGCTGTTGATGAACAAGGCAATGTCAGTGAGCTGGCCAGACCTTTCTGCGTACAAAATTGCCCTGTCTTTGAATTGCCCAACGCGTTTACGCCGAACGGGGATGGACATAACGATTTCTTCACGCCCACGAAATTCCGGTTTATCGAACGGGTTCGCTTCCAGGTCTTCAATCGCTGGGGTCAACTGGTGTTCGAAACAGAAGATCCGATGATCAACTGGGATGGCATGAATCATTCAGGAAAATCCGTTTCCGATGGCGTATACTTCTATAGCTGCGAAGCGTATGAAAGCCAGGGCCTGACCTCCATCAATCTATCCGGGTATATCGAATTGATCCGCGGGTAAACCGGGCGGCGCTTCTATATTTGCAGATCTCTATCGCAGTCAACTATGTTTTCAGGGATCATTAAAGCATTGGGTGAAGTAGATTCTGTAGTCAGCGATGGCAGCGGATTGCGCCTGATCATTCAATCCCCGATATCCGGTGATCTCCAGGTGGATCAGAGTGTCGCGCATGACGGTGTTTGTCTGACCGTGATTGAAACAAGTCGTGACACGCACACGGTTCAGGCTGTGATGGAAACACTCTCAAAAACAACCCTGAAGCATATACAGCCGGGAAACCGGATCAACCTGGAAACGTCAGTTACGCCCACTACCCTGCTTGACGGACATCTTGTTCAGGGTCATGTTGATACAACGCTCACCTGTGAGAAAATAACTGATGTGAATGGAAGCTGGATGATGCGGTTTCATTTACCGGCCGCGTATCAATCCCTTGTGATTCCGCAAGGTTCCATATGTATCAATGGTATCAGCCTCACGATTGCCCGGCTCGACGAAGATGCGCTTGAAGTCGCGATCATTCCGTACACCTACGCGCATACCAATCTGCAGGATCTCCGCGAAGGGGATGAAGTAAATGTGGAATTCGACCTGATCGGCAAATACATTCAGCGCAAACTGGCACTATAAAAAAAGCCTGACGATGACCGCCAGGCTTTCTTATCTGAATTTAAGCTATCGCTTAATTTTCATCATCATACAATTTCTCGAGGAATTCCTCACCGCCCTTCACCTTGACCAGCATCCGGTCATAGTTTGGCAGTCCGGTTCCGGCAGGAATACGCTTTCCTACGATCACATTTTCCTTCAGTCCCGCGAGATCATCGCGCTTCGCTGCAATAGCGGCGGAGCTCAGCACCTTCGTCGTTTCCTGGAACGAAGCAGCGGAAATCCAGCTCTTCGTACCCAGCGATGAACGTGTGATCCCTTGCAACATCGGACTGGAGGTTGCCGCGACAGCGTCACGATATTCCATGATCTTCATGTCGTTGCGCTTCAGATAGGAATTCTCTTCACGGATCTGGCGCAGGGATACTACGCTGCCGGCATTGAATTTCTTTGAATCTCCCGGATCGGAAATCACCTTGCGGTCAAAGATCCGGTCATTCTCTTCAAAGAAATCATGACGGTCCACGCTTTCGCCCTGAAGGAAGTTGGTGTCTCCCGGATCCATGATCATCACCCGACGCATCATCTGGCGAACGATCACCTCAATGTGCTTGTCATTGATCGCGATACCCTGGGAGCGATAGACTTCCTGGATACCATTCACGAGATACGATTGTACAGCAAACGGTCCTTTGATCGAAAGAATATCCGAAGGCGCGATACTGCCATCGGAGAGTGCCATACCGGCGCGAACAAAGTCGCCTTCCTGCACCAGCAAGTGTTTGGACAAGCCGACCAGGTATTTACGACTCTGATCCGTTTTCTCATCCACGACAAACACCTCACGGTTACCCCGTTTGATACTGCCAAACTTGACGACGCCATCGATCTCGGACACAACCGCCGGGTTCGAAGGATTACGCGCCTCGAATAATTCCGTTACCCGTGGCAGACCCCCGGTAATATCCTGGATCTGGCTTGTCTTCCGCGGGATCTTCGCGATGATCTGACCGGATTTGATCGAATCATTGTCGGAGATCGTCAGGTAAGCGCCTACCGGCAAGTTATAGTTCCGCAGTTCTTCGCCGTCCTTGGACAGGATGCTGACCGAAGGGATCTTCTTTTTGTTCTTGGATTCAATGATCACCTTCTCCTCATAACCGGTCTGGTCGTCACGCTCCGTCCGGAACGTAACCCCTTCCTCCACACTGTCGAAACGGGCAATACCGGAGAATTCAGAAATGATCACCGCGTTGAAAATATCCCAGTGACAGATGAGCTGACCTTTCTTCACTTTCTGCTTGTCCTTCACCATCATCTTGGCTCCGTATGGGATGTGATGGTTGACGTAAACGCGACCTTCTTCCGGATCGGTGATCTTGACTTCACCAGAGCGGGAAATGACAACATCCTCCTCGCCTTCCGCATCCTTGAAGTGTACAATTTTCACGTCATCGAATTCGATCGTACCATCAAACTTCGATACGAGCTCGGACTCCTTCTTGGACAATGAAGCAATACCCCCCACGTGGAATGTACGCAACGTCAGCTGTGTACCCGGCTCACCAATACTCTGGGCGGAAATAATGCCCACGGCATCACCAATCTCTGTGATCCGGCCCGTCGCCAGGTTTTTCCCATAACATTTCGTACATACGCCACGCTTGCTTTCGCAAGTCAGCACTGAACGAATCGTCACCTTTTCAATGCCCATTTCCTCGATCTTCTCGGCGATCGATTCGGAGATGAATTCACCTGCCGGAAGAATGAGTTCATCATCTACCGGGTTGGTAATATCATGCAGGGTAAACCGGCCCTGGATCCGGGACGCCAGCGATTCAATGATCTTCTCATTGTCTTTCAACGCCATGGTCTCAATGCCTCGCAGGGTCTCGCAGTCCTCTTCTGAGATCACCACATCCTGCGCGACGTCAACCAAACGACGAGTCAGGTAACCGGCATCGGCTGTTTTCAAAGCGGTATCCGCCAAACCTTTCCGCGCACCGTGCGTAGAGATGAAGTACTCTTGTACAGACAATCCCTGAAGGAAGTTGGAAAGGATCGGGTTTTCAATAACCGCACGACCTGTGTCACCGGATTTCCTCGGCTTGGCCATTAGACCCCGGAGACCACACAACTGCTTGATCTGGTTCCGCGAACCACGGGCTCCGGAATCGAGCATCATGAACACAGAGTTGAAACCTTCATTGTGCGTTGACAATTCGCGCATCAAGGATTCAGTGATCTTGTTGTCGGCGTATGTCCATTTGTCAATGGTCTGGTTATACCGTTCGTTTTCAGTGATCAGACCCATGTTGTAATTCATGGTCACTTCATCCACGTCCTGTTGGGCCATACCCAGTGTTTCTTCCTTGATGGACGGCGTGATCAGGTCACCGAGTTTGAAGGACAATCCCGCGCGGAAGGCCCAGCTGAAACCCAGGTCTTTGATATCATCCAGGAATTGGGCAGTACGGGGGAAGTTCGTCCGGTTCAGAATATCACCGATCACTTTCCGAAGGTTTTTCTTCGTGAGCAGGATATTCTGGTAAGGAACCGTCTCCGGTACAACTTCATTGAAGATAACCCGACCGGTCGTGGTTTCGATGGTTCGCTTGACAAGCTCGCCATTCTCGTTCTCCACATTGACGCGAACGCGGATCAAAGCGTGCAGGTCCACCTGGCCTTCGTTGTATGCAATGACCACCTCTTCGGCACTGTAGAAATTCCTGCCTTCACCGAGTACTTTGTTGCCATTCTCATGGCGAAGTTCCTTGGTCAGGTAGTACAGCCCGAGTACCATGTCCTGGGATGGAAGCGTGACCGGCGAACCGTCCTGCGGGTTCAACATATTGTGGGAAGCCAGCATCAACAACTGGGCTTCCAGGATCGCCGCCTGGCCCAGGGGCACGTGCACGGCCATCTGGTCACCGTCAAAGTCGGCGTTGAACGCAGTACACACCAAGGGATGCAACTGGATCGCCTTTCCTTCGACCAGTTGTGGCTGGAATGCCTGGATCGAAAGTCTGTGCAACGTTGGTGCCCGGTTGAGTAGTACCGGATGTCCTTTGAGAATATTTTCAAGAATATCCCAGATGACCGGCTCCTTCCGGTCAACGAGCTTCTTCGCAGATTTCACCGTTTTGACTATACCGCGCTCAATCAGCTTGCGAATGATAAATGGCTTGAACAACTCTGCCGCCATTGCTTTGGGCAAACCACACTCGTGCAATTTGAGTGTCGGTCCTACCACGATGACTGAACGACCGCTATAGTCGACACGCTTACCCAACAGGTTCTGACGGAAACGTCCTTGTTTCCCTTTCAGGATGTCGCTCAATGATTTCAAAGCGCGACCACCTTCCGCTTTTACCGCGTTGGATTTACGTGAATTGTCAAAGAGGGAGTCAACAGCTTCCTGGAGCATCCGCTTTTCGTTCCGCAAAATGACTTCAGGCGCCTTGATCTCCAGCAATCGCTTCAACCGGTTGTTCCGGATAATGACCCGACGATACAGGTCATTGAGATCGGAGCTTGCAAAACGACCCCCATCCAATGGGACCAGCGGACGCAATTCCGGTGGGATCACCGGCAGGTATTGGATCACCATCCATTCCGGACGGTTTTCTGTAAAAGCATTGCCTTCGCGGATCGCTTCAACGACGCGCAAACGCTTCAGCGCTTCAGATTTACGTTGCTGCGAAGTTTCCGTTGCCGCCTGGTGCCGAAGCTGGTCGGAAAGTTTTTTCAGATCCAGTCCGTTCAACAGATCAAACACAGCTTCCGCGCCCATCTTGGCGATGAACTTATTGGGATCGGAATCATCCAGCATCTGGTTGCCTTCAGGCAGGGAATCCAGTACTTCGAAATATTCTTCCTCGGTGAGGAGATCCATTTGCGAAACACCTTCCTCGCCCTTCAGACCGGGCTGAATAACCACGTAGCGTTCGTAGTAGATGATCGATTCCAGGTTCTTTGACGAAAGCCCCAGGATATATCCGATCTTGTTGGGCAGCGATTTGAAGAACCAGATATGCACCACCGGAACTACGAGCTTGATATGGCCCATGCGTTCGCGACGCACTTTCTTTTCGGTTACCTCAACCCCGCAACGATCACAAACGATCCCCTTGTAACGAATACGCTTGTATTTTCCGCAATAGCATTCAAAGTCCTTGACCGGACCAAAAATGCGCTCGCAGAACAAGCCATCGCGTTCGGGTTTGTATGAACGGTAGTTGATGGTTTCCGGCTTCAGCACTTCACCATATGAACGCTCCAGGATATCATCCGGTGAAGCCAGGCTCAGCGCGATGCTGCGGAAATATTGCTTTTGTTTGACGTGCTTTTTCAGCGACATGGTCTGTATTGGATTTGAATAGCGTTAATCAATCGAATTTCACATCCAGGGCTAATCCCCGGAGTTCGTGTACCAGTACGTTGAAACTCTCCGGAATATGCGGTTCCGGCATATTGTCTCCCTTGACGATGGCTTCGTAGGCCTTCGCGCGTCCGATGATATCATCCGACTTCACGGTCAGCAACTCCTGGAGAATATTGGAAGCGCCATAGGCCTCGAGTGCCCAGACTTCCATCTCCCCGAAACGCTGACCCCCGAATTGCGCTTTACCACCCAAAGGCTGTTGTGTAATCAGCGAGTATGGACCGATTGAACGGGCGTGCATCTTGTCATCCACCATGTGGGACAGCTTGAGCATGTAAATCACACCCACCGTCGCACGCTGATGGAAACGGTCACCCGTACCTCCATCATGGAGATAGGTCTGACCCAGCTCCGGCAGCTCAGCCTTGTTGATCTCGCCCTGGATCTCATCCAAAGAAGCGCCGTCGAAAATCGGGGTCGCATATTTGACACCCAGTTTTTCACCAGCCCAACCGAGAACGGTTTCGAAGATCTGCCCCAGGTTCATCCGGGAAGGTACCCCCAGCGGATTCAATACGATATCCACCGGTGTGCCATCCTCAAGGAACGGCATGTCCTCTTCACGAACGATCTTGGAAACAATACCCTTGTTACCATGGCGTCCGGCCAATTTATCACCCACCTTCAGCTTCCGCTTGCGCGCGAGATATACTTTAGCCAGCTTCAATACGCCAGGAGGCAATTCGTCACCGATGCTGATATTGAAACTTTCACGCTTGTAGCGACCGATCTCTTCGTTGACTTTGATGCTGTAATTGTGCAGCAGGCGGGAGATCAGCGCGTCATTCTTCTTATCACCGGTCCAGTTGCTGTAATCCACCTGGCTGAAGTCGATGCCCTTGATCACCTTCGGTGTGAACTTCACCCCTTTATTGATGACCATTTCACCGTAAATGGTTTTGACCCCGTTGCATACTTCGCCTTTCACCAATACGGACAGTTTGTCGATCAGCAGGGTGCGGAGTTCATTGAGGGCCACGGCATGACGGTCATCCAGTTGGTCGATGAGTTTCTTTTCCTGTGCCTTCTGGAACTTGTCTTTCTTGGCACGAGCAAAGAGTTGCTTGTCGATTACCACGCCGTCTGTTGATGGTGGTGCATTAAAGGACGCATCCTTGACATCCCCGGCTTTATCTCCGAAGATGGCGCGCAACAGTTTTTCCTCCGGTGTCGGATCGGTTTCCCCTTTCGGTGTGATTTTGCCAATCAGGATATCCCCTTCCTGTACCGTCGCCCCGATGCGGATGATCCCGTTCTCATCGAGATTACGTGTCGCTTCTTCGGAAACGTTCGGAATATCATTGGTGAGTTCTTCCTCACCCAGTTTGGTATCCCGTACCTCGAGTTCGAAACTTTCGATATGTACGCTGGTAAAAATATCTTCCTTCACAACACGCTCGGATACCACGATGGCATCCTCAAAGTTGTACCCTTTCCAGGGCATGAACGCGACCTTCAGATTTTGACCAAGCGCAAGTTCACCTTTCTCCGTAGCGTATCCTTCACACAAGATCGTACCCACTTTAACACGATCGCCTTTCTTGACGATCGGTTTCAGATTGATACAGGTGCCCTGGTTGGTGCGCTGGAACTTGGTGAGATAGTAGGTTTTCAGATCGTCTTCGAAGCTGACCAACTGATCTTCTTCAGACCGGTCATACTTGATAACGATCCGTGTTGAATCCACATATTGTACGATGCCGGGGCCTTCCGCATTGATCAGCATCCGGCTGTCCTGGGCCACCTTGGCTTCAAGACCTGTGCCCACCACAGGGGATGCAGGACGGATCAGGGGAACGGCCTGGCGTTGCATGTTGGAGCCCATCAAGGCCCGGTTGGCGTCGTCGTTCTCAAGGAATGGGATCAATGAGGCTGAAACCCCAACAATCTGGTTGGGCGCAACGTCCATATACTCCACATCCTCCGGCGACAACATCGGAAAGTCGCCATGCTCACGAGCTTTGATACGATCAGTCTGGAAAAGACCGGCTTTGTCAATTGGCGTACTGGCCTGTGCGATTTTCAAATGGTCTTCCCCTTCCGCGCTCAGGTATTCAGCATCGCCGCGCAATACCACTTTACCTTCTACAACACGCCGGTATGGCGTTTCGAGGAAGCCCATCTTGTTGATCTTCGCATGCACGCAGAGCGTCGAGATCAGCCCGATATTCGGACCTTCAGGCGTTTCAATTGTACACAAACGACCATAGTGGGAATAGTGAACGTCCCGCACCTCGAAACCTGCACGCTCCCGTGACAAACCACCCGGACCCAACGCCGAGATACGACGTTTGTGGGTGATCTCGGACAGCGGATTGGTCTGGTCGAGGAATTGTGACAACTGGCTTGTACCAAAGAACGAGTTGATCACGGAAGACAAGGTCCGTGCGTTGATCAAATCGATTGGGGTGAAGACTTCATTGTCCCGCACATTCATCCGCTCACGGATCGTCCGCGCCATACGCGCAAGACCCACGCCGAACTGCGCGTATAATTGCTCCCCTACTGTACGCACACGACGATTGGACAAATGGTCGATATCATCGAGTTCCGCTTTCTGGTTGGTGAGACTCACCAGGTATTTGACGATCTCGATGATGTCTTCCTTGGTGAGCACCTGGGTATCTCTTGGAATATCAATCTCCAGTTTACGGTTGATCTTGTATCGGCCGACTTCACCAAGATTGTATCGCTTGTCAGAGAAGAAGAGCTTGTCAATGATCCCGCGCGCTGTCTCTTCATCCGGGGGATCGGAGCCGCGCAATTGGCGATAGATATATTGCACCGCTTCCATTTCGGAGCTGGTGGGATCTTTCTGCAAGGTGTTGTAGATAATGGAATAATCCTCGCCAATGTCTTCGCGCTGCAGAATGATATTGGTCTCTTCGGCCTCGAGGATCATCTCGATGTTATCCTCATCGAGGATGACATCGCGTTCGAGGATAATTTCATTCCGCTCGATCGTCACCACTTCACCCGTATCCTCATCCACGAAATCCTCAGTCCACTTGCGGAGGATACGCGCGGCGAGTTTACGGCCGATGGCTTTTTTGAGTGAGGCTTTGCTCACTTTCACTTCCTCCGCGAGTTCAAACAGGCGAAGGATCTCGCGGTCACTGTCATACCCGATAGCGCGAAGCAGTGTTGTAACCGGGAATTTTTTCTTCCGGTCAATATACGCGTACATCACATTGTTGATGTCCGTCGCGAATTCCATCCATGCGCCCTTGAACGGGATCACGCGGGCGGAATAGATCTTGGTGCCGTTCGGGTGGAAAGACTGGCTGAAGAAAACGCCAGGTGAACGGTGCAATTGGGATACAATAACACGCTCGGCGCCATTGATCACAAATGTTCCTTTCGGTGTCATGTAGGGAATATTCCCCAGGAAGACATCCTGCACGATCGTTTCGAAGTCGATGTGCTCTTCATCGTTACAGGACAATCGCAGCTTGGCCTTCAGCGGTACGCTGTAGGTCAGTCCGCGCTGCATGCACTCTTCAATTTTGTACCGCGGCGGATCGATATAGTAATCCAGGAATTCCAGTACGAAAATGCTCCGGGCATCGGAGATCGGGAAGTTCTCCTGGAACACTTTGTACAAGCCTTCATCACTCCGGTTTTCCGGAGTGGTTTCCAGCTGGAAAAACTCCTGGAATGATTTCAACTGGATCTCCAGGAAATCCGGATATTGGGTATTGAGGTCAATTTTTCCAAAATTGACACGCTCTTTGACTTGGGATTTGACGACGGAACTAACGGCCATGGATCACTTGGGTTTAAAATTGAAAGAAGTGCTGTTCAGTTGCCTGTTCACACAAAAAGGCTAAGCCGGAGGTTGCAGTACAGCCCCCGGCCAAGCCGGTCATACGGTATTTGTCATATCTCAACGATGCACCTTCGATGTGGGTGTACGTTCTCGTTTAAGATGATGGTTTAGCTGTATCCGAAAGACGGATTACTTGAGTTCGACTTCAGCGCCGGCAGCTTCGAGGGCTGCTTTTACAGAATTCGCCTCGTCTTTCGAAGAGCCTTGTTTCAGCATGGAAGGAGCGGCGTCCACCAGGTCTTTGGCCTCTTTCAGCCCCAGACCCAATAACGTCTTCACTTCTTTCACAACCTGAAGCTTGTTGCCTCCTGCGTTCTTCAGCATGATGTCAAACTCGGTTTTCTCAGCTGCTGCGGCAGCGTCGCCACCGCCGGCAGCCGGAGCTGCGGCCACGGCAACAGCGGCGGCTGCTGGCTCGATACCGTAATCTGACTTCAGAACGTCGGCCAGTTCAGTTACCTCTTTAACAGTGAGGCCAACTAACTGTTCGGCTAATGCTTTAATGTCTGCCATTGTAATGTGGTTTAAATTAGATTCTCAAATGATTAAATATGAGAGCGAAACTTGGAAGCCTTATGCTGTAGCTCTGTTCTCCAGTGTCTTCAACAGACCGGAAATCGTGTTCTGGCCGGATTGCAGGGCCGAGATCACATTCCGGGCCGGAGACTGGAGTAACATGATCACTTCACCGAGCAGATCTTCTTTCGACTTCAGCTTGATCAACATGTCCAGGCTGTCATCCCCGAAGAATACATCGGTATCGATATACGCCGCTTTAAGGACCGGTTTGGTCCCATCCTGGCGGAATTCCTTGATCAGTTTGGCCGGCGCATTGGCATTGGTGGTCAGCATGATCGCTGTTGGACCTTCCAGTGCTTTATACACCGCTTCAAAATTGCGTTCCTCACCCAGACGTTCCATCGCTTTACGAGCCAGCGTGTTCTTCACCACTTTCATCTCAATCCCCTGCTGGAAACACATGCGACGCAGTTTATTGACCTGCGCGACCGTCATGGATGACGCGTCTGTGAAATAGATGAAGGAAGTCTGATCGAACTTCTCCTTCAACTCCTCAATGACCTGATCTTTATTTTGCTTATTCATGATCTTCGAATTTGATTGGTTGGTAGGGGTTTTATCAGACGACTTTAGGATCGATTTTAATCCCCGGGCTCATGGTGGAGGCCACGGAAATCGTTTTCATATATGTGCCTTTTGCGCTGCTGGGCTTCAGGCGTTGGATCGTGTGCAACAATTCCATTGCGTTTTGCTGCAGTTTCTCCGGTGAGAAGGAAACGCGCCCTACCGGCGAGTGGATGATCCCGTACTTGTCAACCCGGAAGGCAATCTTGCCGGCTTTCACTTCCTGTACGGCGCCTTTGATGTCCATGGTCACTGTACCGGATTTCGGGTTGGGCATCAAACCGCGGGGGCCCAACACTTTACCGACCTTACCGACCTGTGCCATAACGGAAGGCATCGCGACAATGACATCCATCTCGAACCATCCTTCCTGGATCTTGGC
>AERA01002485.1_pt1 | contig 16356 bp, 14 predicted proteins | sample 267968 | NCBI WGS metagenome assembly AERA01 (sample SAMN02954363, study PRJNA61401) | activated sludge metagenome | biome: terrestrial; feature: wastewater treatment plant; material: activated biomass; isolation source: activated biomass of an industrial wastewater treatment plant | reverse complement strand
TTTACCCCGCAAGCAATGTGGAATTTTTTCGATGCCCTTAAAGCTGAGGCAATACAATTTTCCGCACGCTTCGTTCCGCGACCCGCACGATGGTAAAAGTGCGCTGGCGCACTGATTGCCATGAAGGTAAGGAACCAATTGTCGCGTCTAGCGAACTGGTTGGTGCGATTTGATGTGACATCTGAAAGATTGGGGTCAGGGAGGCCCAACTCTTCTCGGCGACAACCGCGCTTGATTCCAATTCACGGCATTCGATGGAACGGCCGACCCGCGTGCTTCGTAAAAGTCAGCACATCTGGTAGTCGTCGCAGCATGAAGTCAGAACGGCAATTGACATGACTGAGCCCAGTACACCGCACGTCACCGCTCTATATCGCTACCCCGTTAAAGGGTTAACGCCGGAGCGGCTCAATGAAATGCATCTGGCACCCGGCGAGACCGTTCCCGGCGATCGCAGTTACGCAATCGAAAACGGACCCGGCCGCTTCAATCCGGAAGAACCAAAGCATCTGCCCAAGATCAACTTCCTGATGCTGATGCGAAACGAGCGACTGGCCACGCTCGAGACGCACTTCGACGACGATACCCATACCCTCACCATCATGCGAAATGGGCGGCAAGTGGCGCGGGGTCAGATTTCAACGAAGCTCGGCCGATCGATGATCGAGCAATTCCTGGCCGCCTTCATGAAGGACGATTTGCGCGGTGCGCCACATATTGTCGCCTCGCCCGGGCACGCCTTCACCGACATGGCCACCAAGTGCGTCCATATCGTAAATCTGGCCAGCGTGCGCGAATTGGAGCGCATTTCCAGAAGGCCGGTCAATCCGCTGCGGTTTAGACCCAACATCATCGTCGATGGACTGCCGACATGGTCAGAACTGGAACTCGTCGACCGATCGATCACGATCGGATCGGTTCGCCTCGATGTCTTTACGCGCACCCAACGATGCGATGCCACCAACGTCGAACCGGCGACTGGGGCGCGGGACATGGCTATACCGGCGCTGCTGCAGCGGACGCTAGGTCATACAGATTTCGGCATCTATGCGGTGATTGCATCGCCGGGAACGATAAGACCGGGAGATCCCGTCGTTCGATGAAAGCGCGCACGACACATCTCTGCTGATTTGGTCTGCGGTATCCAATCGGCTCTGATTGTGTCGGCTACCGAGCCGGAAGGACCGCTTCATACCGGCCCGACACAAACCTGATGCAATACAAATAAGCCCGCCAGCGATTTGCAGGCGGGCTTATTCATGGAATCCATTGCGATCAACTTAGCGCGATCAATCTCAGATCACTCCGCGTTGTCTTCGGCTGGAGCGGCCGCGGCCGTGCCCTCGCCTTCTTCCTCACGCGGGCGACGTGGACGGCGGACGGAGCGACGCAGAAATTCTGGCTGCTCGGCCCCACCAGTGCCACCGAACTCGCGCCTGCGCCCCTCTCCACTGCTGCGGCGGGTGCCACCTTGTTCATTCCGGCTCTGCTCGGAGCGCTCGGGACGTTCGGAGCGTTCTGGACGGCCCGCCTGCTCGGAGCGGCTCTGTTCAGGGCGACTTTGTTGTTCGGAGGTGCGCTCGGTGGTGCGTTCAGAGCGGACCTGATCTGAACGGGCCTGATCAGGGCGGCTCGACTGGTCTCTATTCTCACGGCTCTCCCGAGTCTCGCGGTTCTCTCGCGCCTCACGACGTGGTTGTTCGCCGCCGTCATGGTCGACAACCTGACGATGCTCGCCGCCAAATCGATCGCCGCCCATGCGCCGATCGCCTCCATTGCGTCCGTCCCGGTTGTCACGGCCATCGCGACCGTCGCGGCCATTGAACTGGCGGTCGCCGCGGTCACGGCCACCCCGGCTTTGGAAATCACCGCGGGAACGGTTGCCATCGTTACGATCACGATCATGCCGATCGTGGCGCTCATGGCGATCGTGCCGTTGTTCGTGCCGCTGCTGGGGTTCGTACCCTCGGATGTTGGGCTGGGGCTCATTTGCGCTCATCACGCCGCCCATATCGACACCGCCCATCTCGTCGTCGCCATCATCGCCCAGATCGTCGGCATCGCCGAATTCACCGGACCCCGGTTGACGGCGGAGTGCGGAGGGATCGCCGCCACCCTGCTGTATCTGCTGTTCGCGGAAGGCCATGATGATGCGGTTGTAATGCTCGGCATGCTGCAAATAGCTTTCCGCGAGCACCGGATCACCCGACGACTGCGCATCGCGTGCAAGCGAGATGTACTTCTCCGCGATATGCGAGGGTGTACCGCGGATCTTTACGTCCGGGCCATTACTCTCAAAGCTACGAGTCAGCGGATTCTGGCTCTTGCGATTGCGTCCGCGACCACGGCGGTTCTGTTGTCCCTGCCTCATGGGCTCCCGTTCTCGATCATCGTCGTAAAATCGTTCTCTTCTCAACCTGCCGCATTTCGCATCGGCCCGGCGCGTCTGGCACTCGTCCGATAGGAGATGCGACAATTCCAAATTTGGCACTCGCGGTCACCGGCGTGGCAAGCAAAGGCCTCGACCTCGACATACCTAACCCCTAGAGTTCCAAATTATTTTTCCCGCGCCCGTGAGTGCATCCCAGCAAACCAAAGCGCCGAAATCTGTAAATTGAATTCTTTGTTTAGCCTTGACTCGATCCCTGCCGGGGGTGATGCGCCGGCAAATGCTGCTCAAAAATCCGCCAAACGGCGTTCTGCGGCCTGCGACTTCCGGCTCAGCAAAAAACGCTGAGCGTGTGCATTCAACCGTTCTTTGTCACGCTCAATCAGCGTTCAACATCCAAACGGAGAGCAGCGTGGGACCGTGGGCAGCGCTTGAGTGAAAAGGCGCCACATCGGCGACGCCACCCTCGGACCGGCATGTCCTCAAGCGACCTCAGCGCGACGATCAGCAGTCTCAAGCATGTGCGGGAGGGTGGGCCAGCTAGCGCTGCAACCGTCTGCTAACCACGCAGATGCTCATTCGCCTGCAGAGACAATATCCCGTTGCGCCCGTGATTCCAAGCATTATTCGCCAAACCTGTGTGGGCGTGGCTGCATGGCAACTATGCGTGTGTGACCAGCCAGATCCACCGCAGTCCGCAGCTGCGCGCCAGGAGCTGCGGCATGAAAAAGCGCCTCGACCGCACCCGACTGTCCAGCCCCGACTTCAACGACCAACCAGCCGCCCGGACTGAGCGCCACAACGGATTTCGCCAGTATCCTGTAGAAATCGAGGCCATCCGAGCCACCGTCCAATGCCGCAGCTGGGTCGTGGAGGCGGACTTCAGGTTGCAGATGGGCTAGTTCGGCGGACGGAATATAGGGCGGATTGGAGACGATGAAATCAAATCCGTCCGCGCTCTGAATTGTATCGCCACCCAAACCGCTGCAAACATCGAACTGTTTGAATGTCGCGCGAGCTGCCACGCCGAGACGGGACGCGTTTTGTGCCGCGGTGTGGAGTGCATCCGCGCTGATGTCGATGCCGATCCCCCGCGCGCTTGGTAATTCCGCGAGAAGCGTAATCAAAATCGCGCCCGTTCCGGTTCCAACATCCAGTATTTTGACTTGGCGACCGGGCCAATTCCGCTCGGCCCAAATGCTGAGGACGACGTCAATTATCGTCTCGGTGTCTGGGCGCGGATCGAGCGTGCCTTCGGAGAGATTGAAATCGCGGCCATAAAAAGCGCGCCGGCCGATGATACGCGACAGCGGTTCGCGGGCGGAGCGCCGTTGTGTGTAAGCGCCAATGCGATCAACTATATCGGGTGCCACCGGACGGCCTTCTGACAGGACAAGATCCAAGGCATTGACGTCAGCGGCCGCCGCAACCAGCCAGCGCGCTTCTGCAGCGGCATCCTCTATTCCGGCCTCGCGCAAAGCTTGTGCTACCTGGCGTACTGCGCTCATCAGCGTCAACGGTGAGGCGCCGGGATTAGACGTCATGGCGCTCCAATTCGGCGAGCTGCTGGGCTTGATGATCGGTGATGAGGGCATCAATCAGTTCATCGAGAGCCATGCCTTCCATCACGGAATCAAGCTTGTGCAAGGTGACGTTGATACGATGATCGGTAACGCGGCCCTGCGGATAGTTGTAGGTGCGGATGCGCTGCGACCGGTCGCCTGAACCAACTTGCGAGCGCCGCTCCTGTGAGCGTTCCGTATCGGCGCGATCGCGCTCCATCTCATAGAGGCGAGATTTTAAAACCTGCATTGCAAGCTTACGGTTCTGGTGCTGAGATTTCTCTGCTGAGACGACAACGAGACCGGTTGGCAAATGCGTGATGCGAACGGCGGAATCGGTGCGGTTGACATGCTGGCCACCAGCACCGGATGCGCGCATTGTGTCGATGCGAATGTCTTCCGGTTTTATCTCGATGTCGACATCCTGAGCTTCAGGGAGCACCGCCACAGTCGCTGCGGATGTATGTATGCGCCCACTTGCTTCGGTAGCAGGCACACGCTGAACGCGATGCACACCGGATTCGAATTTTAATCGCGCGAAGACGCCCTCGCCACTGATCGAAGCGATGACTTCCTTGTAGCCACCAAGATCATTCTCGGAGACGGAGATGATTTCCGTGCGCCAGCCGCGCAGCTCCGCATAACGCGCGTACATGCGGAACAGATCGGAGGCGAACAAGGCCGCTTCGTCACCGCCCGTGCCCGCGCGAATTTCTAAAATGGCATCACCATCGTCGGCGGCGTCCTTGGGAAGAAGCTGGATTCGCAGGCGATCGGCGAGTGCTTCGAACTGATCTTGCAGGCGCTCTCGTTCTTCCTGCGCCATTGCCGCCATTTCCTTATCGGTGGCGGGGTCGTCACCAAGCTCCTCAAGGCCCGTAATCTCTCCGGCAATGCGGTTCAGCTCGCGGTAGGTGGCGACGATCGGATCGAGATTGGAAAATTCCTTGGTGAGCCGCGCATAGGTCGCCTGGTTGGGGCCCTGATTGAGCTCCAGCTGGATCGATTCCCAGCGATCGACCAAGCGATCCAGTTTTTCGGTTGGAATTCTGCTCATGTTCTGCGGCCCTCAGCCTCGCCCCGTGCCTTCGGCGGGACGTTGTGGGCGCGCATCTAATCTGAATGTCTACCAATCCGCAATTTATCGCCGCGTCGCGAACGGGGATCCTCGACGTCAATCCAGCGGTGGCCCTCGTGATTGGGGGCAAAGCGCACGGCAATAAAATCCGAAATGTTTCGGACGGCCCGCTCGGCTGGAGCTGGAAGCTTCGAAATTGCGCCAGCCACGACGGTCGTCTGCGTCACCGTGGTGCCGATTGCAATAGCGATCACGGCAACCGTTGCCCAGCGGGTAACCCGAGAGGGCGGCAATCCCAGCCTGAAGCGGAATGACGGGACTTTTGACTTAGTCTCACTTGCCTCAGTTGCTGGTGCATTCTGCTTGCGGAACGAGACGCCTCGAATGCCCGAGAACGACTTTGCTTTGCCGGCGGGCGAGGGTTCGCGCACCGGGCCTAGAGCCTCGAGCGCAATAGCGAGACTTGCGAGCGCGGGCCTCGGATCGAGGCCGGCACCGGCCACCCACCGATCGACGATACGGCGCGTTTCGATCCAATCAGGAAGTCTGGCGAAATCGCCTTTTTCGAGCGCCGCTATAATGCGTGGCGTGGTGCCGGCGCGAGCAGCGATCTGTGTTTCAGTTAGCCCTTGAGCGACGCGAATGCCCCGCAAGAGGCGCATAACCTCGATTCTAGCCTCGGCATGGCGTGCAACTTCCGGGGCTGTCGGCCGCGGGCCGCCGCTATTGCCACTGACGTACTTGGCGACTTCGGCTGCCAGATTATCGGGCGTGCGCGCCGGACGCGACAAACCTGCGGCCATACTCGAACGCACACCGACCCGACCCGAGCTCATCATGGCTCGTGTAGGACCTAGCTCAGTTGTGCGTCTCAGCATCGGGCTTGGTATCCCGGTCCGTTGGCTCGTTGTCGCGAGAAAATCCGAGGAACCCGCAATAGGAGCTTGAAAAGAGATCATCGTTCATCGATCGGGGGTGGGCCATCACCGCAGCGCCTGCTGCATTCCCATCACCCCAGCGCACTCAAATCGCGCCCGATCTCTATTGAAGTCTTATGGCTCGGCCGAGTCAAAGCCCCGCAGAACGAATCAAGACGAGGTGTTGCAAAAAATCAAGACTCCAGCAAAGCCCCAATGACGGCTGTGGAAAACTAGAGCGCTTTTCGAACCAATGGAATCGGATCTGCGCTCTAGCTTTTTGTTTGGTCGCATTTTCTTCGACGAACCGGCGTCCACTTCGTCGGAAAATGCTCTAAATGGCGCAATCGCGGCACGGCATCTGGTTTTCCACGCCTGCACGTCGTCTCGTGATCGACGCCTGCGCGTCGTCTCGTGATCGACGCCTGCACGTCGTCTCGTGATCGACGCCTGCGCGTCGTCTCGTGATCGACGCCTGCGCGTCGTCTCGTGATCGACGCCTGCGCGTCGTCTCGTGATCGACGCCTGCGCGGCATCTCGTGATCGACGCCTGCGCGTCGTCTAGTGATCGACGCCTGCGCGTCGTCTAGTGATCGACGCCTGCGCGTCGGGCAAACTTCAACAACGCCTGGCGCATTTCCTTCTCGCCCTGTGCAAGCAGGCGATCGATTTCGCGTTCGATCTCGCTGGCATCAAGAGAGAGGATCATCGACTTCACCGCACCAATGGCCGCCGGCGCCATGGATACGGAGCGGAAGCCGAGACCGATGAGCGCCATGGCCTCAATGGGGCGTCCGGCCATTTCACCGCAAACCGTCACAGGTACATTGTGGCGCTGTCCAGCCTGGATGATTGATCGCAGCGCGCGCACGGGTGCGGCCGACAACACATCGTAGCGGCTGGCTACTTTTGCGTTAGTGCGGTCGGCAGCGAACAGGAACTGCATCAAGTCGTTGGAGCCGATCGATACGAAATCGACCAGCCGGAACAGGTCATCGAGTTCGAAGAGCAGGTTTGGAACTTCGAACATCGCACCGAGTTCGACACGCTCAGGGCATGGCATCCCCTTGCGGCGAACGAGACCCAGTTCAGCATCGAATATTTCTTTGACCCTGACCATTTCGGCGGCTGTCGTGATCATCGGGATCATCAAGCGCAGCTCACCGCCCGCGGTCGCCTTGAAGAGCGCGCGCAGTTGCGTGCGGAACAACGCCTTGCGATCGAGCGACATGCGCACCGCGCGCCAACCAAGTGCGGGGTTCTCCTCTTTCACCTGACGTAGATAGGGAAGCATCTTATCGCCACCGATATCGAGGGCGCGGAAGACGATCGGTTTACCGTCTGCTGCCTCGATAACCTGGCGATAGTTCTGCGCCTGCCGCTCCAGACGCGGCAGCGTATGCGACACCATGAACTGCAGCTCTGTGCGGAACAGCCCGACGCCATCGGCGCCGGACTCATCCAAATGCTGCATGTCGTAGACAAGACCGGCATTGATATTGAGCTCAATGCGTTGGCCGTCCTTGGTGACAGCAGGAATCCCGCGCAATGCGCCATACTTCTTCTGCCGGCGGGCACGGAAGCGCACCTTGTCGGAAAACGCTGCGATAACATCCAGCAACGGGCGCAGATAAACTTCGCCGGTCTCTGCATCGATAATCACTGCGTCGCCGGGGCTCACATGCTCGACGACACTCTCGGCTTGGCCGATGGCAGGGATTCCAAGTGCCTTCGCGACGATAGCAACGTGGCTTTGAGCACTACCGTCCTCAACGACCAATCCGCGCAGTTTTTTGGGATCGTAGTCGAGCAGCTCGGCAGGACCCATCGTTCGCGCGATGAGAATCGTATCGGCCGGCATGTCGACTGGCAGATGAGCTCCGCTCGAACGACCGGCCAATATTCGCAGCATCCGATCAGACAGATCATCGAAGTCGCGCTGGCGTTCCTGCCAATAGGGATCAGCAGTCCGCAGCATGCGGGCACGCGAGCTGTTCTGGACGCGCTCGACGGCGGCATCCGCGGTCAGGCCACTTTGCACAGCCTCGCGTAGACGCCGCTCCCAGCCCCGGTCATGCGCAAACATCCGATAGGCTTCGAGCACGTCACGATGATCGCCGTCGGTGGCGAGCTGCTCTTGTTCGAGCATTTCATCGAGTGCTGAACGCAGCTCGACGATCGCCGCTTCAAGGCGTTTTAATTCGAGGACTGGATCGTCAGCGGTGAGTTTGGTGACGACGATGCGCGGCTCATGCAGCACGACATGGCCCAGCGCAATGCCATCGGAGAGAACCTCACCGCGAATGACCGTCGCGAGCGAGCGGGAGATCTCCGCATCAGCTTCAGCATTCGCCACGGCGCCCGAGACCAGATGCTCGGCAACGACCATTGCGGTCGCTTCGAGCGTCTCGACATCATCGTCGGAATACTCGCGAAAGGCATGGTTTTGAATGACCAGCACGCCGAGCACCTGGCCACTGCGCAGGATCGGTACGGCAAGCAGCGAATGGTAACGATCTTCGCCCGTCTCTGGCCGATATGAGAATGCGGGATGCTGCTGAGCATCCGGCTCATTCATCGGCACACCCAGCTCGGCGCACCGGCCGACGAGGCCCTCACCGCGCTTCAGCCGCGTGTTGTGGACCGCCTCCGCGTTGAGGCCCTCGGTGGCAAACAGCTCAAGCGAGCCGTCTCGACGCTTGAGGTAGATAGAGCAAACCTCGGCAACCATGACGCCGGCGACGTGCCGCACGATCTTGTCGAGCCGCGACTGACCATCGCCTGGCTCACCCATAATCTGGCGGAGCCGGCGCATGATGATGCGCAATGCCGGTTCGGAAGCCGCTATATCGGGCTCGTCGTTACGCCTGCTTTGCATCTACCACCACCACAGTGATGACCGTTCCGGCCACCAATCACCTCGGAAAAATGTATCGGGAACCGCCGCATATCGGTCGGCTAGTTTTGCACATCATGTTGCAAAACTCATACCCAATGGCGAACTGATCCAATGGCAAATTGGGGAAAGGCTGGAACCATTGTCCGTGCCTTTAACCTCCGCCGAATGGAACTAGGCTGCGTCGAGCCCGTACATCGAATGAAGCGTACGAACTGCCAATTCCGCATATGCGGCGTCGATCAAGACGCTGATTTTTATTTCGGAAGTTGAAATAGCGAGAATATTAATGCCTTTGTCTGCAAGTGCTTTAAACATCTCGGCCGCGACTCCAGCGTGTGAGCGCATGCCGATACCAATTACTGAAATCTTAGCAACGTCCGCTGAACTTCGTACCTCAAACTTACCAATATCCGTCTCGGCTGCCCTTAAAACGTCCAGCGCGCGAGAAAGTTCAGCAGCTTGGACGGTAAATGTCATGTCCGTGCTCTTGCCATCGGGCGCGACGTTCTGAACGATCATATCGACGTTGATATTGGCTTCAGACAGCGGACCGAAAATACGCGCGGCAACGCCGGGCTTGTCGGCGACGTTCAGGATGGTGACCTTGGCTTCGTCCTTCGCGTAGGCAATGCCGCTGACAACCTGCTGTTCCACGATCTCATCCTCGTCGGTAACGATTGTGCCGATGTCTTCAAGGCTATCAAGCCGCACGGGGCTCATCTTATCGGGCGCCACGAAGCTCGAAAGCACTCGCAGGCGCACGCGGTAGACCATTGCCAGCTCGACCGAACGCGTCTGCAGCACTTTTGAACCCAACGACGCCATTTCGAGCATCTCCTCGTAGGAGATCTTTGGCAGGCGGCGGGCCTTTTGAACGATGCGCGGGTCGGTCGTGTAGACACCGTCGACGTCTGTATAAATGTCGCAAACGTCGGCGCCTACTGCAACTGCAATTGCAACCGCAGATGTATCTGAGCCGCCGCGTCCCAGGGTGGCAACACGGTCCGCATCCGGTTCAATGCCCTGGAACCCGGTCACCACCGCAACTTCGCCGCCTTCGATGTGCTCGCGCAAGGACTTACCATTGATATTCGTGATGCGGGCCGAACCGTGTGCCGCGCTGGTTTCGATGGGTACCTGCCAGCCCTGCCAGGACCGCGCTTTTACACCCATTGATTGCAATACGATCGCCAAAAGGCCGGCGGTGATCTGCTCACCAGTGGCGACAACGGCGTCGTATTCACGGCGGTCATAATTTGGGGATGCGTCTTTGACCCAAGCCACCAGCTGGTTTGTGGTGCCAGCCATCGCCGAAACAACGACAGCAACCTTATTGCCAGCATCGACCTCGCGCTTGACGTGGCGGGCCACATTGCGGATGCGGTCTACATCGGCCACCGAAGTGCCGCCAAACTTCATCACGACAACAGCCATCGTCTCTCGTCCATTTCTGCTCGAGGCGCGCATGCGAAATGTTCAGAACGGAACTGTGCCGCGCGGAGGCGCGCACCACCGGGCCAGCCTGAACCGCTGGCCTGGACGGTTACAGGAAACCGATCCGATTTCAGGGATAACCCTCAAATTCGGGGCACTCATAACGGCATCACAGCCCGATCGCAACAGGACAAACGCGTCTATGGCGCTTTTCGATCCGAAGGAACGGGATCTGCGCTCTAGCTTTTTGTTCGGTCGCATGTTCTTGGACGAACCTGTGTCCGCTTCGTCGGATAATGCTCTGGCTTCTTAATTGGTCGCATTTTCTTCGGCGAACCGAGCCCACTTCGTCGGATAATGCTCTGGCCGCCGCGCTTGACAGCAACTAATGACCGGGGCCATCTGCGGACTATGAGAAACGCTTCTCCCAATACCCTGTCCGGCAATTCAATCGGCGACGCTCGGCCGGGGAATGTCTCGGCTACCGCAAACGTCAATGTAGACCCGGCGGAAGTTGCCCGCTTCGGGGCACTTGCGGCGCGATGGTGGGACGCGGATGGCGAGTTTCGACCCTTGCATCAACTGGGTCCGGCGCGACTGTGCTTTATCCGAAGCGCAATAAGCGAGGCACTCGGACTGAGCGGTACCGGGCTCAAGCCGCTTAAGGGTCTGCGGCTACTTGATATCGGATCAGGCGGCGGGCTCGTCAGCGAGCCATTGGCGCGGCTCGGCGCACAGGTGACGGGCATCGACTTGGCTGAGGACAGCGTTGCGGCCGCCAAAGCGCATGCCGAGGCTGGCGGCCTGACAATCGACTACAGAGTTCAGAGTATTGAAGCCCTTGCAGATAGCGGGGAACGTTTCGATGCGGTGGTGTGCCTAGAAGTCGTCGAGCATGTTCCAGATCCAGGCGCGTTCCTAAATACTGCGGCGCGGACGCTCGAACCGGGCGGGATCATGGTCACTTCCACGCTCAGCCGCACACTCAAATCCTATGCGCTCGCCATACTCGGGGCTGAGTATTTCCTTCGCTGGGTGCCACGTGGCACGCACCAATGGGATCGGTTTCTAACGCCCGAAGAGTTGACGGGCCATCTAGAAGCTGCAGACTTGACGCCATTCAAAACATCCGGACTTGTCTACGATCCGCTATCCGGGCGCTGGTCGCTCTCGGATGATATGGACGTCAACTATTTGATCGGCGCGCGGAAATTGGATGTCGCATAGGCTCGCCCGTAAAGGGAAATTCAGCTGGTTTTAGATGTTTGGTCCCGGAGAGCGGTGATCTCTTTCTATCAGCATCGCTTGCTCGTTCGTCACCGCACTCACACTTCGTCGAGAATGTAGCCCACTCCCCGGAGGGTCTTGATCGAGATCCGAGGATGCTCGGTCTTGCGACGAAGGCGGTGGACGTAAGTTTCTATTGCCTGGGGGGCGACGTCCTCGTTCATCGCAAAAACACGCGATGCGATATCTTCTTTTGCGACGACGTGGCCGCGTTGCCGCAGGAGCACCTGAAGGACGGAGCGCTCCCGTGGCGTCAAATCTACAGCGTGACCGTCAAGCACCACTTGGCGCGATACCATATCGAGGCTCAGGGGTCCGCATTCGAGGACTACGGCTTCCCGCGTGAGGCGACGCGCCAACATCGTACTAATTCTAATTCTCAGTTCATCACCATCCAGCGGTCTAAGGACGAAATCGTGAGCTCCAGCACCCAACGCGATTACAATCTGATCTAGAACGTTGCGCGATCCACACGCTAAAATTGTAACGTCCGGTCTCCCAGCTTGCGTCGTTTTGATGAGCGTCATGAGGCTATCCACCGGCAGCGCGGTATCGAAATCAGCGATCAGCAGATCATAATTGGCGATCCTGAGCGCCTCATGAGCGGCCTCTATTACGCCCATGACATCCACGGCACAGTCCAGTTGCTTAACCGCAACGGTCAGCCTCGTTGATGCGATATTAGCGTCGCCAATCTGTAAAATACGCATTGGTTACCGGCCTTCGAGTTGGTCAATCTTACAAGCGGCGACAGGATCTGTCGCTCAATCTGCAAAATTCAACCAATCCACGGGAGGCTGAACGGTGCTCTTTCTGCGCCAGAAGATCGTTTCAGAGCGTCAAACTGTCAAATTTTTTTCTATCGCTTGCACTTGGTACGATTGCGAATCTCCTGTGTTTTCCATGAGTTGCATAGACTCACAAATCTGCCGACAGCGCACTATCCAGCTGCGTGACGGAACGGCCACAGGACTGAAAGCTAACCGACAGGTTGGAGCCCTAACGTGAAGTCCGCTTGAGCGCTTACGGGGGTCTTTGGGCGATCCGACATGCGTATTGCGAGCGTTAAGTAGCGTTTTCAGGGGGAACCCAAATGAAAGTGAAGAGTATCGCCGCCGCAGCGCTCCTCGTGGCGTCTACGGCCTGGACGCCAGCTTATTCTGCCGATCTTGGTGGTGACTGCTGCGCGGACCTGGAAGAACGGGTCGCCGAACTTGAGGCGACTACGGCCCGCAAGGGCAATCGCAAAGTTTCTCTCACCGTCTCTGGACAAGTCAACGAACTGGTCTACTGGTGGGATAATGGCCAAGAGAGCAACGCCTACGTCGGAACAAGCGGCTTTTCGTCTAGCCGTTTCCGCTTCTTGGGCTCCGCGCAAATCAACGCTGACTGGTCTGCTGGCTACCTGATCGAGGTCGAAGTTGTCTCAGCGCAGGTTAACCGGACCGATCAGCACGATGATGACGGCAGCATCGGAACCAATCTTCGGCACTCGATGTGGTATTTGCAGAGCAAAACGCTCGGTAAGATCTCTGTTGGCCACACGTCGCACGCGGCTGACGATATCACGTCCAGCGTCTGCCTTGGCGGCGTCTGCGGTACGGCGGCTCAGGGCAATATCGATGCTGCACCGGGCGCAGCGCTCAGGTTTACTGGCGCCGGCGGTTCCTATTTCCGTGCAAGCCAGCTTTTCGCTGTGGGTGACGTCGACCGCGCCAACATCATTCGCTACGACACGCCATCAATTGCCGGATTCGTCCTTTCTGCGGACTGGGGCGAGGATGACATGTGGTCGGTGGCGTTGCGCTATGCTGGCGAATTTAACGGCATCAAGATCGCCGCTGCTGTCGGATACTTCGAGGATCATGACTGCAACGGCGCAGGCGGTGGGAAGTGTGCTCTTTATAATGACGATTTGAGTCCCGGTGATAGCGGGGATCGCATTTACGGAGATTACAACGAAATCCGTGCTTCGGGTGCCATCTTGCATACGCCAACGGGTCTTTTCGCTGAAGGCGGCTATGTCCATCGCGAGTTCGACGATACGAACGGACATGACTTCAACTACTGGTTCGTCCGCGCCGGTATTTACCAGAAGTTCTTCGCACTAGGTAAGACGTCCATCTCGGGCGAATACGGTTCTGTGTCCAACGACACCTACAAAAGCTATGAGGTTGACGATGACGTCTTTAAGGACCTCTCTGACGGCCGTCATTTTGGTATCAACCTTGTGCAGGACATCGACTCAGCGGCAATGAACATCTTCCTCGGTTGGCGCCGGTTCGAAGCTGATGGCCCAACCGACTCGATTGACACGATCTACTCCGGCGCTCGCATCCAGTTCTGATGCATAGCCAACGTGCCCCTTTTGGGTCACAGCGTTAAAAATGAGTAAAAGGGACGTGCGAAGTGTGGCGCACGTCCCTCACTTGCCCCGAAAAGGGGTCACACTCGTACAAGTTTCAGTTGGCGTTTTCCGAATCGTCGGGTTGAATGCAGGCCTGAGCCTGTGGCACCGCTCTCCAACGGCGGTCCTTCCGGACTAGCCCTCTCTAGGGGTCCGGCCCCGGCAGCGTATCAGACAGTATCCCAGTTGCGTCACCTGCGTAGCGCGTTCTGTTCGATCAGCGGATGCACCCGTGCGTGCATGTGCCCATCGTCAGGACAACAATCCAGCCGGGACGCGATTCATACCATTCGCGGGCCCGACGTCCGAAATGGAGATGACTATGATTGGGGGACTGATGAAGCGGGGGAGCATCTTTGCAGTTGCTGCTGCCGCAAGCATCTTTTCGACGAGCGCAATGGCCGCCGACCTCGGTGGTGATTGCTGCGCGGATCTCGAGGAGCGCGTAGCGGAACTCGAGGCAACGACGGCACGCAAGGGCAACCGCAAGGTTTCGCTGTCGGTTTCCGGCCACGTCAACGAACTGATGTACTGGTGGGACAACGGCGACGAGCGGAACGTCTACATCGGTACGAGCGGCTTCTCGTCCAGCCGTTTCCGGTTCAAGGGTGACGCCAAGATCAGCGACGATTGGTCAGCTGGTTACTTGATGGAGCTCGAAGTTGTCTCCGCTCAGGTGAATTCGAATACCGCCAGCAATGATGATGGTAGCGGCACGAACGTCCGCCTGCGTCACTCGGCTTGGTATTTGCAGAGCAAGCGACTTGGCAAGTTCACGATGGGCCATACGTCGTTCGCGGCTGACGATATCCAGTCCAGCATCCAGGTTGGTGGCACGCCCACCGCTACGCAGGGCAACATCGAAGGCGCCCCTGGTATGGCGCTGAACTTCGGTAACACTGCCGTTACGGTCTTTAACGTCTTTGACGTACGTGACGTCGATCGTGGCAACCTCATTCGCTACGATTCACCATCACTGGCTGGTTTCGTTCTCTCCGCCGCTTGGGGTGAGGACGATCGTTGGGACGTCGCGCTGCGTTATGCAGGCGAGTTCAACGGCATCAAGATCGCAGCTGGCATCGGCTACCATCAGGATACCGAACCTGAGCAGGGTCAGCCTGTTAACTATAACGAACTTCGCATGGCTGGTGGCGTTCTGCACGTGCCGACTGGTTTGTTCGTTGAAGGTGGTTACCTGCATCGTGAATTTGATGAAACGGATGGACAGCGCCTCCGTGTCGGCAACATCCGCGACGACTTCGACTACTGGTACCTGCATGCTGGTATCTTCCGGAAGTTCATCGCGCTTGGCAAAACCTCGTTCTTCGGTGAATACGGGCATGTTGAGGGCTCAGCTCAACAGAGTGTCCGCAACTTCAACGACAACGAGGGCCGCTACTACGGCATCGGCGTCAACCAGTACATCGATGCCGCAGCCATGGAAATCTACCTCGGCTGGCGCCACTTCGAGGCCGATCTGGTCACTGCTGGCAATGTCAACCTGAATCCCGACGATGTTGACACGGTCTACACCGGCGCTCGCATCAGCTTCTGATGCATCGCTGACAGTAGCCACGACACACGAAAGGCCGCCCTCGGGCGGCCTTTCTATTTTTATCTGGTGTGGGAGTAGTCCGAAGAGATTGAATTGTGCCCGCGTCTTTCGCCGGAGCAAGCCTACCCTTTAGATTGCGTTCATGTTTGATGGAAACACGAACCCGATTTAGTTCCTTGATTTGAGCGTGTTTTTCACGCTGAACCGCTGCTCACTTCAGCTAAACACGCTCTGGTTGATCTTGTGCTATCGCGTCCGATCAGATGATTGGTTCTTCGACGTCCGCCGCGTCCATCATGTCGGCAATGGCCTTGAGCACTGCGACCGACTGCGCTTGTTCTGTTCCATTCAGACGTGAGAAACGTTCGATAAACTTGTCGCGCATCAGCGATGGTGCGCGGGAGACGACGTCCTGGCCCTTCTGCGTCAGCCGGGCGTGAGCAACGCGCCTGTCCCTGGTGCTGCGGTATCGTTCGATCAAGCCATGTGACTCGAGGCGATCGAGCAGAATGGAGACGGTTCCGGCGCTCAAGCTAACGTGCTCGGCGATCGCGCCGGCCGTAACCTCGCCCAGCTCATGAATTGCCTTCAACACGATAAGCTGCGGCGTTGTGAGGCCGGTTGCTTTGATCAGATGCTTAGAGTGCAAGTCCGTCGCATGGTTGATCCGACGCAATAAACGCAGGATTTGATTGACATTATCGGGCGGCGGCATGGATGCAATCGCCACGGAAATTGCCTGTTGCGATGAACTCGATGCCAATGGCCCCTGGAGGTGTTCGTTTGACATCAATAGATTCCTTCCCTTACGTAACAGCGCACGAATTG
>AERA01004834.1_pt1 | contig 16738 bp, 10 predicted proteins | sample 267968 | NCBI WGS metagenome assembly AERA01 (sample SAMN02954363, study PRJNA61401) | activated sludge metagenome | biome: terrestrial; feature: wastewater treatment plant; material: activated biomass; isolation source: activated biomass of an industrial wastewater treatment plant | reverse complement strand
GAAGGGGTTAGGGGATGAACCAAAAAATTTCACACCAGCATTTCAGTAAGCCCTATCCGCATGTCACTCACATCATTCTCCGTCAAGAATTACCAGTTTACCATCATTCTCTTTTTGCTCGCGTTGGCGATGGGGGTGAGTTCGCTCATCAATATGCCCCGTGGAGAGGATCCGCCGTTTGGGGCGCCGATTTTCGTTGTGCTCGCGGTGTATCCGGGGACGAGTCCTGCCGATATGGAGGAACTGGTCGCGGATCCGATTGAGGATGTGTTGTACAACCTGGAAAACATCAAACAGATCGAGACCTCGTGTTCGGATGGCATGATGTTTATGCAGCTTGAATTCACCTACGGGGTGAATGTAGATGACAAAAACAACGATGTCATTCGCGAGGTCAACAAGATCCGGCCCGAATTGCCGGATGGTATCGTGTTGCTGGAAGTTGAACGCGCGGCATCGTCCGATGTGGCCATCCTCCAGATGGCCCTGGTGTCATCGACCGCCTCACCGAAAGAACTGGAAGACCAGGCTGAAAATCTCGAAAAACAAATCGAGCGGATACGCGATATCAAATGGGTGGAGATCCAGGCCGAACCCCTGGAGGAGATCAATATTGCACTGCAACTCGACAAGATGGCGCGGTACGGGATTGGTCTCAACCAGGTGATCAATATCCTGCAGGCGCACAACCTGAATATCCCCGGCGGCAGTGTTGACCTCGGCAAGAAGCGATTTAATATTAAAACCAACAGCGAATTTTCCTCGCTCGATGAGATCAGGAGTGTGATCATTCAAACCACGCCTTCCGGCCATGTCATTCATCTCGCGGATCTCGCCACCGTGCGCATGGACCGGGCAGAAGAAACGCATATCGCCCGCTTCAATGGCCAGCCCGCGGTCTGGGTGGTGGCCGCGCTGAAGGATCGGAAAAACATCGTGCAGACGCGTGTAGCATTGCAAACCATTCTCGATGAATTTGAGCCGACCTTGCCGAAGCACATGACGCTGGAAACGGCCTTTGACCAGGAACAATACGTCCGTCGGCGGTTGTACGGACTTGGCCGTGATTTCGCGATTGCCGTTTCGCTGGTATTGCTGACCCTGTTGCCGCTTGGTTTGCGGGCAGGTCTGGTTGTGATGATCTCGATCCCGTTGTCGTTGTCAATTGGATTGGCATTGATGCATTTCACCGGATACACGTTGAATCAACTGAGTATTGTAGGGCTGGTGATCGCGCTTGGATTATTGGTGGATGATTCGATCGTCATCGTGGAAAATATCGAACGATTCATGCGCATGGGCTATAATCGAAAGGAGGCGGCGATCAAAGCGACCAAACAGATCACGACTGCAGTGATCGGATGTACGGCCACCTTGTTACTGGCGTTTCTGCCCCTTGTTTTTTTGCCGGAAGGTTCGGGTGAATTTATTCGTCCGCTACCGATGGCTGTGTTGTTAACTGTCACGGCGTCATTGGTGGTATCGCTGACGATCATTCCCTTTTTGTCGAGCATGATGTTGACCCGGCACGAACGGCCGGAGGGCAATGTGTTTTTGCGTGCGTTTAAAAAATATATCAATGCGCCGTATCAAAAAGTATTGCATTGGTCTTTTCGCCATCCGGCCTGGGCCTTGTTGATCGTGGCCGGCATTTTCTTCAGCAGCCTGTCCATTGTGCCCATCATTGGCTTCAGCTTGTTTCCGCAATCAGAAAAACCGATGTTCAGTATCGACATCAGCACACCACCTGGAACTAGCCTGAAAGAAACCAACCGGATTTCACGACTGGTTGAACAGGATCTCTTGCAGGAAGGGCAGGTCGTCAGTGTGAGCACCAATGTGGGCAAAGGAAATCCGCGCGTTTATTACAACACGTTCCAGCGTGACTTCACACCGCATTATGCACAGTTATTTGTCCAGACGGATCCGTCGATGCATATGCCGGACCTGATTGAATTCAATGACACCTTGCGCAATCGGTATGAAAAAATTCCTGGGGCGAAGATTGAGGTAAAACCGTTTCAACAAGGTCCGCCTGTACCGGCGCCGATTGAATTCCGGATCCTCGGGAACAATCTCGACACGCTTGAAAAATATGGTGGCATCCTGGAGCAGATCGTCAAGAACACCGAAGGCACCATCTATGTCAACAATGAACTACGGTTGCCGAAAACGGATCTCAATGTCATCATCGACAAGGAAAAGGCCGGTGTGATGGGGGTGCTGCCCGCTGAAGTCGCGCGCACGGTACGGTTGAGCATTGCCGGCTTACCGAATCAAACCCTGCGTACTGATGAAGGGGATGAGTATCAGATCCAGCTCACTATCCAGGATTTTGATCCCGATCGCGCGCTGGATGTGTTTGATAAAATGTATGTCACCTCGCTGTCCGGCGCCCTCATTCCCTTATCCCAGATCGCAACAATGGAAACCGGTGAGTCGCCGAATGTGATCCGGCATTTCAATAAGGAGCGGTATACTTCGGTCACCAGTTTTCTGCAGACCGGGTATAATGTGTTTGAAAAATTCGATGAGATTGAAGCGAAGCTGCAGGAGATCAATTTTCCGCCGGGTTACAGTTATGTGGCTGCCGGTGAAAAAGAAGCACAGGCGGAATCGTTTGGCGGGATGGGCAGCATCGTATTGATCACCGTCTTTGGACTGTTTGCCATCCTGGTGCTGGAGTTCCGAACATTCAAGAGTACGTTGATCGTGTTATCTGTTGTGCCGCTTGGCATCGTTGGCGCATTATTGATCCTGTTGATCGCGGGTGAAACGCTTTCATTTGTCGCCACTATCGGTATGATCGCGCTGATGGGGATAGAAATAAAAAATTCAATACTCCTCGTGGATTATACAAATCAACTCCGTGAGAAGGGCATGCCACTAAAGGAAGCCGTTCTCAACGGTGCAGAGACGCGCTTTTTACCGATCCTGTTGACCTCAATGACTGCGATTGGCGGCATGATCCCGTTGGTGCTTGAGCGTTCGCCATTGATCTCACCACTGGCGCTTGTTTTGATCGGTGGATTGATCAGTTCGACATTGCTGAGTCGCATCGTCACTCCGTTGTTGTATTTGCTTATTCCGCCGAAGGTTGCTGTCGCGGAGGGTATAGAGCAGGGGGCATAGGGCATATTGAAAATCCCGCCAATGACTTCAGGATTTGTCGCTGGAGGGCTTGGAACAAATGGCAAAGAGAATAGAGCATATCGAAGATCCCTCTAAAGACTTCAGGATTTGCCGCTGGAGGGCTTGGAACAGAGGGCATATAGCAGAGAGGTCAAGTCGAAGATCCCTCTAAAGACTTCAGGATTTGCCACGGGAGGGGGTAGAGTCGAATTGAAAAATATTGGCGCGTTAGCGCCAACTGCTCGGTAGACGCGGAGGTCACGACGCGTCGTCCAGGGCCGTAGGCCCTGCTCCCAATTCGTATTCATTAGTGGAATTCGTGGCCACCAAGCAGGATGCTGGCTTATTCTTTTTCAGCTACAAATTAACATTCAATGGCCTCTTTCTTCTCTTTTCGTCTTTCTCTCTTCCTCTCCCGTGTTACCAAAAATTGGTAATTTTATCCTGTTAAACCTTACAACCTATGGGTAAAAACACCTCTATCGCACTCGGCGACCACTTTGAAGCCTATATTCAAAAACAGTTAGAATCTGGACGTTATGCATCCGCCAGCGAAGTCATTCGGGCAGCCTTGCGCTTATTGGAAGCCGAAGAGCAACAAATCCTGGTGCTCAGAGATGCCTTGATCGCAGGTGAGGAAAGTGGCAAGCCCAGACCATTCACGAATTCCGCTTTCAAATCCAGGATGAAGAAGAATCGGAAAAAGGATGAATAAACTCCTTCTTTCTCCCATGGCCGAACAGGATCTTGAAGATATATGGTTTTATACAGCACAAACCTGGTCGGTGGATCAAGCTGAAAACTATCAGGATGACATTAATTCCACATTTGATCAATTACTGGACAATCCTTTCCTGGGTCCTTCGATTGAATACATTCGGCCCGGATATCGAAAAATATCGGTCAACCATCATATTATTTATTACCAATGGATGGCTCAATCAAAAAATCTTGTTGTGATCAGAATTCTGCACGAAAAAATGGATACCATACGACATTTTTAACGAACGTACTTACAACCGCTGTTCATTAGAATATAATTCGTGTTCATTAGTGGAATTCGTGACCACCAAGCAGGATGCTGGATCCTTCCTTTACCAGCCACTGATCCCGATAAATTATCTTGACAGATTAGCAAGGAAAATTTTTCGTTGAACTCTTACCTCTCTTTTCCTTTTCACACCACAGCGGGAAACTACACGTTTTTCAACTCCGCAATCAACTTCTCCAGCGTCACCTTCGCATCGCCGAAGAGCATCTTCGTCTTTTTATCATAAAACAACTCGTTCTCAATCCCGGCATAACCTTTCGCCATCGAGCGCTTCATGACCACGATATTCTTTGATGTATTCGCCTTGATGATCGGCATGCCATAGATCGGGGAAGACGGATCTGTTTCGGCTGCGGGGTTGACGACGTCATTGGCGCCGATGACGATCAGCACATCGGTTTGCGGAAGTTGCGGATTGATGTCTTCCATTTCCTTCAGCTTGTCATAGGACACATCGGCTTCAGCGAGCAATACGTTCATGTGTCCGGGCATTCGACCCGCTACCGGATGGATAGCGTAATTGACTTCCACGCCTTTTTCCTCCAGCTGCTTTTCAAATTCATGGCAGGTATGCTGTGCCTGGGCAACGGCCAAACCATAACCCGGTACGATGACAACGCGCTGCGCATACGCACACATGATCGCAGTATCCGTCACATTGGTTTCTGAAATTGATAGTCCTTCCGTCGATTTGCCCGGACCACTCGAACCGCTAAACATACCACTCACCACATTCCACAGGCTGCGATTCATCGCATTACACATGAGCACCGTCAGGATCGTGCCTGCACTGCCGACGAGAATACCTCCTGTCAGCATGACCTGGTTGTCATAGAGGAATCCACCCAGCGCGGCCGCTACACCCGTAAATGAGTTCAACAGCGAGATCACCACCGGCATATCTGCGCCACCAATCGGCATCACAAACAAAACACCATATACCAGCGACGCCGCAAAAACAATCCAGATCAGCCAGTCCGTTGCCGGGCCGCCAAAAGAGATGTAGACGATCGCAGCCAGGATCGCAAACAGCAACGTATTGTTACCAATCTGTTGCACCTTACTGCCAATGTCGTGGATCTTTCCTTCCAGTTTTCCGTAGGCGATCATACTCCCTGCAAATGACACGGTACCGATCATCAGGCTCATGAAGATGATCATCCGCTCTCCCCAGGCTTCCGGGTGATGGGTGTTCATCTCGACCATCCCGATCAGCGCCGCACACGCGCCACCCATCCCGTTGAAGATCGACACCATCTGCGGCATCGCGGTCATCTTCACTTTCATCGCCATGAAATACCCGATCACCGTTCCGATCAGAATGGCCAGGAGGATGTACACTAGGTTGCCGATGCGGGATACTTCTCCGGTGTGCTTGTCTACCTGCTCATGAAGCAGAATGGTGCCCAGGATGGCGACTGTCATCCCAAATGCGGCCCATAGATTTCCACGTCGCGCGGTATCGGGTTTTGACAGCATTTTCAGTCCGATGATGAACGTGATACTGCCGATGAGGTAACAGATCTTGAGGAGGTCGTTAGGAGACATCAGGGTTGGTTGTGTGTGTTGGACTTGTTAAATTGGAGGGATTCACCCCCCTGACCCCCCTCAAGGGGGGAAGGTGCTCCCCCTTCGAAGGGGTTGGGGGGATGAGTGAAAAAACATAAACACTTTCAGGCTTATTTCTTCTTCTTGAACATCTGCAACATCCGGTTGGTCACGACGAATCCGCCGACAACATTCAGGGTGCCGAGGATGACCGCGAGAAAGCCGAGCGTAAGCGCGAGATAATTATCCGGCGAAGCGTGACCCATCACGATGATACTCCCGATGATCACTACGCCGTGAATCGCGTTGGCGCCGCTCATCAGTGGCGTGTGGAGAATGGCCGGTACATTACTGATTACTTCCACGCCGAGAAACACGGCGAGCACAATGATAAAGAGCACATCGAGGATGTCCAGTGAAGTGAGGAATCCCTGTGCAGCATCAAGTAAAACCATAGGTTGTGGTTGAGGATGTTGATTCGACTTAGGTGTGTAAATCTATATAAAATCTCCGGTTGAGTGGGCGTCTGGCTGCAAAGCAATCGCGCTGTTTTATCCTGTTCCAGGTGGCAAGGCCTGTCATATAACAAGCCTTAAAAATCATCAATGGACTGATCTCAAAAAATGGTTTCGTGCCGAGGTCGTCCTTACGGAACAAATACATTCGAACTTCCATTGCCGGTAATGGAGCCTAAACCGGTTCCGGTATTGACGATCACCGTGCTCCCCAGTCTGGCGGCCGGGATCGTACCGTTATTCAGTTTGACCTGCGTGCCAATCAGATTGCTGATACCCGAGGCCTCCAGATTCAAATTGCCATTGGCATCGATGGTTGTTGTAGCGGCAGACTGGATCGTCACATTCTGACCTTTGAGGACCAGGTTCTGGTTGCCGGCATCAATAGTAATCCCATTCCCTGCAGAATTGGCCCCAATTATTTTGATTCCACCGTCGGCATACACGACGATCTTGTTGTTTCCGGATTGAATGACAACGCTGTCCGTCTGGCTGTTGATCTGGATCGGGTTGGTCGGCGAGACGATCCCGCCGGCGGGTTCAATAGCACCGTGTACGTACAGACCATTATTGGGCGGGGTGATCAGGGCGCCGAGTGCCGTGCCGCCGTTGTTGTATATCCGGAATTTGGTCGCATTGTTTATCGACACGCGAAACGCATTACTGGTGGTGGCATTGAGGTGGAAAACATCTGAGGGAACATTGACGCCAATGCCAATCCGACCATCCTTTCTGACGACAAGCGCATTTGATGGTAATCCGGCATCACCATTTCCCACCACAAAAAGCGGCGTCGTGGGCTCAATATTGGTCTGGGGGGTGCCAACGATCGGGTCATTATAGAGTCCAACAATGGTGGATGCGTACCCATTAGCTGTAATGTCCCGTCCAAAAGCGGTGGATGCATCTCCATTGGCTGTGGTATTATACCCACTGGCCATTGAATAGAAGCCGGTTTTGGACCTGTCCCAATGCGTACCGGACACCATGCCGCTGCGAAAGGCGCGCCGCTGAGGATACCAGAGCATCCGTGCACCCATGCCGCTCACCGGGGGCGGGGCATCAAGCAGGGGCATGTTTTCATAAAATGGGGAGGTAAACACCACGCTGCTGTCCTTGACATGGAGCATGCCTGCAGGAGCAGCCGTGTTTATCCCCACTTTTCCGATTTGGGCCTGAAGTTGAGTATGAGCAAAGAAGAAAATCGTGAGTCCGCAGATCTTGATAAAGTGGTTCATAATTAGCATAATCCGGATTTGCCGGATTCTCTAATTTAGGCATAATGGTGGCGATGCCTGATCCACAGGCCGGTTGATCAGCGTATGATGGTCACATAAAACTCCATACTTGCCGGATCGATCGTACTGCCGGTCATATTGCAAAACTTGACCTCAACGGTGTTGGCTGCTGATACCCGGGCGTAGGCAATGACCAATCCATCGCTAAGTGCATTGGCCGGGGAAATGTGAACAGTGCTGCCGGTTGCCGCACCGGGAATATTCATGTTTTCCATCCCGGACGCGCCTGACGAAATGGAACTGATGTCCAGCGCCACGGTCGTCTTGATCACCTCCTGCAGACTTGAACCATTGGTTCCCAGTCGCACCGAACCATCCACCTCCAGTTTGTCAGTGGGGTCGGTAGGGCCGAGTCCGAGGTTTCCATTTTTCAGCAATGTCAGGGCGTTAGTATAGGTTCCACCATCGCCGTTGCCGATGACAAACAGCGGATCTGTTTCCACCCAGTCGGTCAAACTATACGCCAGGTCTGTATGGTTATAGCGGCCAAATGTGGTGCTCATATACGATGTCGTATACAGTCCCTGCCCGATCGCAATGCCGAAATCCGCATCGGTCGCGCTGTACTGGCCGCCGACCAATGAATGCAATCCATTGGCGCCACATTCCTCTCCGAAAATCAGGGAGAAATTGCCGCCTGCAAAATTCAGGTAGCCCAGGGCGGTGGTGTAATTCCCATAGGCAGTATTCCCATAGCCCATGGCCATGCCACTGTAGCCCGGTGCGGCTGAGGCATAGCCAAGTGCGATCGAGCCATAATTTGAGGCACTGGTTTCTTCACCAATGGCGATAGAGCCGGGGCCGGTGGCATTTACATTTTTTCCAATTGCGGTCGAATTATCCCCTGCTGCGCGTGCATACAAGCCAAAGGCGGTGGAATAACTTTTATTAGCCACCGTATTCAACCCGGAGGCAAACGAATAACTGCCGATGCTGTCCCTGGCCCATTGATCAGATTGTACCCCGCCCGCGCGAAACGCAGCTTTGTCGGCATACCACATCAACCGGTTACCCGGCGTTTCAACAGGCGGTAGTCCGGCTGGCTCCGGCAGCACATGAGGAGCTGAAAACAACACACTACTGTCCGCGACATGAAACAGGGCCTGCGGTGAGGTGGTGTTAATCCCCACCTTACCCACCTGTGCGGTGAGGAGAAGCGTTTGACAAATGAAAATACCGGTATAAAATAAATGTCTCATAGCCCTTGAGTTCGTCAAGTGAACGAATAAAGTTCTTCTCAGGGGTCAGTGGCAAGCGTTGGTCTTTTCGGGTAGGCAGTCAGTGTCGCTTGCAATACTCGGGGATGAGGTGGAAACACAATGCCTTGGTCTGTTTCCATTGGTGTCCTCGAATAGCGATGCAAAAATAGTGCCTATCTCCAGTATTGTGCAATCTGCACGTAATGAATTTACCCGGGGGATTGATTTCCCGCCATCGGAAGGGCTTCTACTAGGTGTTTGCAAAATGATTTGCATCCATTACACCGGTTTCATGTCCGGTATACCACAGTGGATTTTCTTAGTGGGCCGGTGAATTATCCGCCTTTTTAATTAACTTTCAAGGGTCATTTTTTACTCATTTCAAACCTGAGGCTATGAAACTCCCCAACCTGATTTGCCTCACCCTTTGTCTTTCTTTGTTTTGCACTCAATTTCTGTCTGCACAGGAACGCGTGGGTATTGGCACTAATGTCCCGTCGTATATCCTGGATGTGCAGGGACCGGTGGGCATCATCCCCGTTGATCAATGTGTATTCCAGGGTCAATTTTATCGGCAACCAAAATATCAAAGCCTTTGAAGGGCTGTCCGCTCCGGCTGAGGGATATGGTGTGGGCGGCCGGTTTGTCGGTGGGTTGACTGGCGTTGAGGGCATTTCAAATGCCGGTGCTTTCAGCAATGTCGCCTTCGGAACATTTGGCCAGGCCAACGGAACTGCCGGTACCCGTGTCGGCGCATATGGAAATGCCAATGGCACAAATCTCAATTACGGGGTTTATGGTGTATCGCTTGCAGGCTCCACGAACTACGGAGTGTATGGATATGTGAATGGCGGCGCTGGAAACTTTGGTGTGTTCGGGTATAATGGAAACCTGGATGGATATGCCGGGTATTTCAGCGGACGCGGACATTTTACCCAGGAACTGCGCGCAGATCGGAATCTGATCGTTGATGATACAACGTGGACACGAAGAATCTGGAATCAAACCGCTTATCTGGATATACGGTCATTGAATGATATCGAGTTTATGATCGACCGTGAAAATGGTGTCGTGACCGGCTTCTTTGAAATATTTAACGGCACCGGTGCCCATGTTTTTTATGTGTCCGAATCCGGTAACAGCCGCACCTTTGGAAATCATTTCGTAGATGATGACCTGGGCATCGGCACGACATCTCCGGTCACCACCTTACATGTCGCAACCGGAACCGATCTCAGCCTGACCGGCCTGGGGTATATGCAAAATGGACTGACTTCCGGTTTGAATATGGTGCTGGATAACAACGAGATCCTGGTGCGGGATAATGGCATCGGATCTGATTTTTTTGTTCAGCATGATGGCGGAAATCTGCTGTTATGCGGACTGGAACAAGGATCGGTGGGGATCGGTGTGACATCAAGTGGTACATTGGCTACCGGGTATTTACTTTCTGTAGACGGGAAAATTATGGCGGAAGAAATGCGGATCCAGAATTCCACCGCGTGGCCGGATTATGTTTTTTCGGATGAATACCCACTCCTGCCGTTGGAATCACTCAAGACATCGATCCAACAAAACAAGCATTTACCAAACATACCGCCTGCCGCTCAAGTTGAAACCGAAGGCATTCTCGTTGGGGACATGCAGGTACGGATGATGGAAAAAATTGAAGAGCTCACCTTGTATATTATTCAATTGCATGACACACAAAAACTCTTGCTGTCTGAAATTGAACGATTGAAATTGCAGATTGGAGAAAAAGATCAGCATTGATTCTTACCCCCTTTTTTTGTTCATGTAAAACAAGGTGATATGAAATCCGCTTTTTATCGCCCTGGTCTGCTGGCTGTGCTCATGACCGTTTCTTTTTCGAGCGCGCTTTCGCAACAGGAATTGTTTCAACAATTAGACGGCCTGACCCGACTGGATGAGATCATGACCGTGGTGGATAATTACTATGCGCAGCAGGGACTTGCCCCGGATGATTTTGAAAACGCGTATTTGCACTGGAAGCGATGGGAATGGTATATGTCCGGGCGGTTAGGCCCTGACGGTGAATTTGTCAACGTATCGGAAATGTTGATGGCCGGCCTGGACGACAAGAAAAAAATGGAAATCCCGCAGGATCGCACCATTAATTCAGGCTGGACATTTATTGGCCCATCCACGTCACCGCTGCAAAACCCCAGCGCCATTTACAACGGTATTGGGCGAGTAGACCGGATCGCCTTTCATCCCAGCAATGAGAATATCATTTATATCGGTACGCCTGCCGGTGGATTGTGGCGCACCACAAATGGAGGCTCTTCCTGGGTCAATCTGACCGATCAAATCCCAAGCCTGGGCGTTTCAGGAATTGCGATCACCCCATCGAATCCCAACATCATCTATATCCTGACCGGTGACGGCGATTCCAATATCGGTGGTGGCCTGGTGGTCAATATGGGGTATATGCGGCAGTCGATTGGTGTCCTGAAATCAACTGACGGCGGCATAAGCTGGCATCAAACCGGAACGTTCCCGGGTACTGCCGGGACGTTCGTGGGTTATCGGCTGATCCAAAGTCCTGATGATGTCAACCTGTTGATCGCGGCTACCAGTGATGGCCTTTATCGAACAATCAATGGTGGAACGACCTGGGTACAGGAGCGTACAGGTGTGCATTATGATGTTGAGTTCAAACCCGGTGACCCAACCCGGGTGTATGCCTCCGTTCCGGGTGATATCTGGATTTCCACCAACAGTGGAGATACCTGGACCTCCAACTCCACCTATGATTTTAACCCGGCCAACTGCTCCGGCGGGGGCCGAATTGAGATTGCCGTTGCCCCCACAAACACACCCAAGGTGTACCTGCTTGCCGGACCGGTGACGGGAAGTGGATCCTTTTGTGGGCTTTATCTGTCCACCGACAGCGGCGCCTCTTTCACCCGCCAGTCCAATACACCGAATATCCTGGGTAATGCCGACGATGGAAGTGACAATAATGATCAGAGCAATTACGATCATGCGATTGCCTGCCGCACCAGTTTATCGACCAATATCGCTGTGGCTGGAACAACAGTCTGGCGATCTACAAATGGGGGTAGCTCCTGGCTGAACTCGACCAGCTATAATGAAAACGGGGGCTTTCCTTACATCCATCCCGATGTCCATGACCTGGCGTATAATCCATTGAATCATTGGTTGTATGCTGCCACAGACGGAGGATTCTACCGTAGCCAGGACCATGGCATCACCTGGACCGACCTTTCACCCAATATCGAGACCAGCCAACTCTATCATATGCGGGGATGGGAAGGCACGGTGAATAAAATGATGGGGGGATTCCAGGACAATGGGGTAAAATATCGCCAGGCCAATAGCTCGGCCTGGTGGCATATCAGTGGCGCGGATGGCTTCGATGTGACCTTTAATCCGGACACCGGCGAACCCGGCTATGCAACGATCAATTCAGGTGTTACACGGTATTCGAACAACGGTCAGAATTCGACCGGGATCACCCCGGGCAACAATAATTTTTTCAAAACGATCGCGGTGCACAACACCAACCCGGATACCATACTGGTTGGGGCTTCCGATATTTTCAGATCCTATGACGCGGGTGAGAATTACACCAATGAAGGGGCATCAGGCTCCTGGTCGCTCACTTCCTGCCCGAGCAACAATAGCCGGTTTTATGCGGCAGGGGGAAATGGTTTTTCAAACGGAGCCGGAAATCTGTATATCTCAGATGACAATGGTAATTCCTGGACGATCATTTCCGGCAATCCCGGGTTTCCCGCCGCCGCGAATTGGGTCAAGATCACTGACGTCACGGTGCGACCGAATAATTCACCACAGGTATGGGCCTGTTTCGGCGGATTCAATGCCGGGTTTAAAGTCGTCTATTCCGGAAATGCGGGAGACACCTGGACCAACCTTTCCGCCAATCTTCCCAACGTACCTATCAACTGCCTGGCCATCGATGAAGACAATGGCGCCTACGCGGGTACGGATATCGGGGTTTTCTACCGACCACCCACTGCCAACAACTGGATGCCCTGGTCAAACGGCCTGCCGAATACACCTGTGACGGATCTGCATATTTTTGACGACGGAGTAACCCGTCGGATCCGCGCATCAACATTCGGTCGGGGTGTATGGCAAAGCAACCTGGCCGAAACCTGCGACGCGGCCATCCTGGTCACCGGCAATCTCGAAGGGATCCGGCATTATGAAGCCGCCACCTCCGTCTCTTCTTCTGCAGATGTTGAAGGCGGCATTGGAACCTTTGTAAGTTTTCAGTCCGGCAACTATATCGATCTCACTGAAGGATTTGAAGTGATCGAAAACAGCGAATTCCTGGGGTTTATCAGCCCGTGTGGCCAGGGCGGAATTCCCACACTCCAGGACCAGGGTGAAGGCGAGGGCCGATCAACAGAACTGATCATTTTGCTGCGGCGGATGTACGATGAAAACGGTATGCCCTACGGAGGCATCAAAGATCTACGGGTTGAAAATCAACAAGCCCAAGTATTGTTTGGTATCCGCAATCCGGGCGAAGTTGCGCTTGTGGCCGCAAAACCTGTTCAACAAAAACTGGAATACTTATACCAGGGAACCATGGACGCGGGTCATCAACAAATGACATTCGACCTTTCAGCCTTATCAAACGAACCGCACTACCTCATCCTGTTCTACAACGGCAAAGTGGCGCATTTCCAGGAGCTTAAACTGGAATAGGTTAGCGTTGTTATTGTTGAGAATGGAAAAATCTTGTTGCGCAAATCCGGTCGTCCTGCTGCACGTGCACCGTATAGATACCCATAACCTGGTTTACTAATTGAAACCGAACACCTGGTCCGGTTGCTGAATTTATGATTGGAATTCGTTGCCCCAGGTCGTTGTATATGGTTATTTCAGAAAGGCGATCCGTTGCGTTTCCATGGTCAAGGACCCAACGATCGCCGGATTGAATAATTGAACAACGGTGCTTTTCATGTACAACCGGATCTGTTGCGCTAATGATCTGACTTTCTGTCCACCTGACCCGCTGATCAATGGGAATACCCTGGGTAATGTTCGAAACCGCACCCGATGGCCAATGCACAATCACACTGTCTATCTGATCGTCTTCGCCAAGCCCGAAATGCAACCATTTACCATTGTGCGTTCCGAATCCACTGTTGCCCACAACCTGGTCATATTGTGTACCCGATGCAGTGTATACTTCAACCCGCGCACCAACAGCATCCCGGTTGGAATCATCACCTTCCAACTGTAGGGCGAAATAATTATGGCCTGTGGTTGACACATTTTGCAAAATGCGAACACCCGGTGCGCCACTATTAGCGATGACCAGGTCAACCTTGCCATCTTCATTTAAATCGGTAGCCGCTGCAGCATACCCGCCAAAGGGGTTATTGCACGGATCGCCTTCCGATACATCTTCGAAACCTGTTCCCGTGTTCCGGAACAACGCGTTATCGATCGGCGAAAATTTGTAGTCATTGGATACGTAAATATCCTGGTAACCATCATTATCAAAATCGGCAAACACATTTCCCCATCCCATCCCAAAATCATCCACGCCGTATTCTTCATTCACATTGTCAAAAGTGCCGTCACCCAAATTTTGATACAGGACATTGGCAAACAGGTTGGTGATATACATATCCATAAATCCATCGCGATTAAAATCACCGACATCCACGCCCATCCCAAAGCCCGCGTAATTCACTTTCGCCTGCTCGGAAATATTGGTAAAGGTTCCGTTGCCCTGGTTCTCATACAGGATGTACGGGATCTGCGCGTCGTGACACTGGTAGAGATCGATGTCGCCATCCAGGTCGTAATCAAAAAATACGGCGCCCATCCCGACCGCGAGATCATCGACACCGCGCGCTTGCGCTTCGTTGACAAAATGCCCTTGCCCGTCATTGATATAGAGCTGGTTCCGGCTTTGAATATTGCTCACATAGATATCCAGGGATCCGTCATTGTTGACATCGGCCATGGCGACCGAGGTGGTATTGCCGGGGTTGTCAATGCCGCGATCAGCTGATGCCTCAATAAACGCGCAACCGCCCTGATTGATAAAGAGTAAATCGGGTTCGTCGCGATTGCCCACATAGAGGTCCGGATCCCCGTCATTGTCAATGTCGCCCCAGGTGCTGACCCGACTGTTTCCGGTATAGTGTACGCCGGCCACTTCAGCAATGTCTTCATATTTGAAGTGGTCGAGTGCACGGTACAATCGATTGGGACCGCCGCCTGAAGCGGTGACATAAATATCTTCCCGTCCATCGCCATCACAATCGGAAATAGCGATACCCTGGTTGAGCAATTCTCCACCCAGCCCGGAGCCTGAGGTGCGATCGAGGAAAGAAATGGTTTGCGCAAAAAATAATTGCTGGGAAAACAACAACGCGACCACAGGTAAGACCCTTTTCATAGCCTTGAATTTCATGCTAAAATAACCGGCTGTTTTCATTCCCCGTCACATTCATGCCTGCCCTCCTGCCTGACTTCAACGGCCTGATGAAATGCTTTTAGACATTGCAAACGGCATTCGGAACATAAGATAGGCTGCAGGTCTTTGTGGGACCGGATCGCCGTTGATCAATAACCCGGCATTGATATGAATTCCTTTCAACAGACGCCATTCGATTTCCGGTTGAAGGCTCCAATAGACTGTAGGTTTCTGAATACCGGAATGTACGCCCAGGCCGCCCTTGCCTCGCAACCGGATCATCTTGCTTTGGATCAGGTCTTTGCCCCACAATCCTTCGAGCTGAAGCTGGTCGGACCGTGTGCTCTTTGGTTGGCTGCCATTCACTGGCATATACCGAATTCCCAATTCGAAAAAGTCATGCGGTCTCAGGCGCGTTATTGTGCTTCCGAAAAATCCGGAACCCGTGTAGTCATTCCCAAGGTTTGCTTTTTCCGGATCATTCCCGGCATCGAAGGCATGGAAAATAATGCCCGTATTCAGCGAAATGATGATATCCGGTAACGGAATATTGACGACCAGTGTATTGCTCTCGCAGCCATTTGCATCCACAACATGAATAAAATATTCACCAACAGCCAGGCCAACGACCGTGAACACCGGTTGACTGGTTGACGCATAAAACACACCATCCAGAAATATGGAATAGGGAGGCGCACCAGGCATGGTGATGACGATCGTAGCAGATCCGTCCATGCCGCTCGGTGAACTCGGCGGCATCACCGATTCCAGCAGGATCTCGATGACCGGCGGTGGATCCAGGGTCACATTGAACGCCTCCACGCAAGTGGGATCAGCGCCAGTGTCATTAAGCTGTACGATATAGTCTCCCGGCGTGATGGATACATAATCTGATAAAACAACCAGGCCCGGATCGATCACAAAAACGGATGTCCCGTTTGGATGGGAAACGGTCATGAGCAATTGATTCATGCTCGGGGTCTGCGCGGTAAACCGGATATCGCCGGGGGAAGTGCAGCTCGGCTGTTCGACCTCAACGTTGTCGATATAGTCTGCTGGCAGTTCCTCAACATCTGCTGAAAACTCAAGGTCACATCCCAGGTTGATATCGGTGATCGTCACGGAATAGGTGCCGGGCGCCAGGTTTGAAATGGAAGGACCGCTCTCACCATTACTCCAGATATAGGTATAGCTTCCAGGCTCATTAACCGTCACTGTCAACGCACCATCCTCAATGCCACAAGAGGCCGGCGTACTGTCGAAGCTCACTGTAAAGTCGCACATCGCGCTTTGTACATCAATGAAGACCATCGCTTGAGCCGTGTTGCCACATCCATCAGTCACCGTGTACGTAAAGGAGGCGTCACCGCTGAAACCCGGATCCGGTGTAAACGTAAATCCGCCCGCGCTATTCCAGTTGACGGTGCCGCCAAACACGTTGCTCACATTGGTCATTTCGATTTCCAGGCCTGAATCATTGTCAAAAACATTTTCGGAGATCGGTTCGCCTGCAATGGTCTGATAAAAATCATCATTGACGA
>AERA01001568.1_pt1 | contig 16827 bp, 11 predicted proteins | sample 267968 | NCBI WGS metagenome assembly AERA01 (sample SAMN02954363, study PRJNA61401) | activated sludge metagenome | biome: terrestrial; feature: wastewater treatment plant; material: activated biomass; isolation source: activated biomass of an industrial wastewater treatment plant | reverse complement strand
TCGGAAAGGTAGAAGCCGGTATTCCGGAAGACGATCCGCGCAATCCGGCAACGATTGCCGATAACGTAGGAGATAATGTGGGTGATGTGGCCGGTATGGGCGCTGACCTGTTTGGTTCTTATGTGGCCACAGTGCTGGCCACCATTGTGCTGGGCCAGCAAACTATTGTCACCGGTGATGACGGATTGGGTGGTTTGTCACCTATCCTGCTTCCCATGCTGATTGCAGGTGTGGGTATTCTCTTCTCCATTGTCGGTACTTGGTTCGTTCGTATTTCGGATGGAGCCGGGATCGGCACGGATCAGGTCCAGAAAGCATTGAACCTGGGCAACTGGGGTTCGATCATCCTGACAGGCATTGCATCTGCTGCGCTGGTATATTTCATTCTACCGGAAACGATGACCCTCCGCGGACATGAGTTTACCAAGTGGGGTGTGCTCGGAGCTATAATTGTTGGCCTCGTGGTCGGTGCATTGATGAGTATCGTCACCGAGTACTATACCGCGATGGGCAAGCGCCCGGTGAATTCCATCATTCAACAATCCAAAACCGGACATGCCACCAATGTGATTGGTGGATTAGCGGTGGGCATGGAAAGTACATTCATTCCCATCCTGATCCTTGCCGCCGGCATTTTCGGCAGTTATATGTGTGCCGGTCTCTATGGGGTGGCAATTGCCGCCGCGGGGATGATGGCCACAACGGCGATGCAATTGGCAATCGATGCGTTTGGTCCGATTGCGGATAACGCAGGTGGAATTGCGGAGATGAGTGAATTGCCGAAAGAAGTGCGCGAGAAAACAGATATCCTGGATGCCGTCGGGAACACCACAGCGGCCACCGGAAAGGGATTTGCGATCGCGTCTGCAGCACTGACTGCGCTGGCGTTGTTTGCCGCATTTGTCGGTGTCGCGGGCATTGATGGGATTGATATTTACAAAGCGGACGTACTGGCCAGCCTGTTTGTCGGCGGTATGGTGCCTTACCTGTTTTCCTCCTTGTGCATTCGTGCGGTGGGCCAGGCGGCAATGGCCATGGTCGAAGAGGTACGCCGGCAATTCCGGACGATCCCGGGCATTATGGAAGGAACCGGCAAACCGGAATATGATAAGTGCGTGGCGATTTCAACCCAGGCCTCAATCCGGAAGATGATGGTGCCGGGGGCGATTGCAATTGTATCGCCGGCTATCATTGGTTTCCTCGTTGGACCGGAAGCACTTGGTGGGTTTTTAGCCGGTGCCACCGTGAGCGGTGTCTTGTTGGGTATGTTCCAGAACAATGCCGGTGGCGCCTGGGATAATGCGAAGAAGAGTTTTGAAAAAGGCGTGGAGATCGACGGCGAGATGTACTACAAGAAAAGCGAACCGCACAAGGCATCCGTGACGGGCGACACCGTGGGTGATCCGTTTAAAGACACATCCGGTCCCTCCATGAATATCCTGATCAAATTGATGTCGATCGTCTCCCTGGTCATTGCGCCTTCCCTCGCCCAGATTTATGGAACAGGCTCTACGCATGACACAATGGGCGCTGTCGATCAAATGGAAATGCAGGATGGACAGCAACAAACCCAGCCTGATGCGACCATGCCGGAGATTACCGATGAAGCCTATGAAGCGTTTTTGACTGCACTCGAAGACGGCGGTTACTTCACAGAATACACCAAAAAAATCACCATTGTCAATGGCCGGATGACCATCGACGGCGCGACGTATGGGGATAATGTGTCGTCCAGGTATGTGCCGTTACTCGGCGGAGTGGATAATATAGAGCTGGAGTTTAACGACTAGACGCGGAATGGATCATTGAGATCCGCAAGCTTGACCAGACGGTTTTTGAAATTCAGCCGTGTGATGTGATTCCCTGGCCGTTGAGGTCATTTTGAATACCTGAAAGGTTATTTTTGTTTGATCAAACAACAGGACCCTGGACGGTTGCAAATTTTTGCGGTGGGCATGGTGTATTATTTTACCCTGCCCCTAATTTATTTCATTTCTGTTTTACCCTTTCCGGCACTTTATCTCCTGAGTGATTGCTGTTATCTCCTGTTATACCACGTGATCGGGTATCGAAAAAAGGTTGTTCGCCAGAACCTGAACAATTCTTTTCCCGACAAATCGAATGCGGAGCTCCGGCGAATTGAAAGATCATTCTATCACTACCTGTGTGATCTGATCCTGGAAACGTTTAAAACCCTTACCATTTCGAGATCAACCGCGCTCCGGCGGTGCACATTTTCGGAAGAGACCCGAAAGCGGTTTGTTCAGTTGGAGAAGGAAGGTAAGAGTTGCATCATCGTGATGGGTCATTTTGGCAATTGGGAATGGGCTGGCAATACCTTCAGTTTGCTTTGCCCCCAGCCGCTCTACGTGATTTACCACCCGATCAAGAATCCGCATTTTGAAAAACTCGTGTATGGAATGAGATCGCGTTTTGGTACCCGCCTCTATGCCCTGAAAGACACCGTCCGGGACATGATGAAGAATAAAACGGAGGTCAATGCCACAGCCTTTATTGCTGACCAGGCGCCATCGCCGGATAATGCCTGCTGGACCCGCTTTCTCAACCAGGACACACCGGTATTCCGGGGCCCGGAAATAATCGCGAAAAAATTCAATTTCCCGGTCGTATACGTCACTGTGAATCGGAAAAGCCGGGGCTATTACCGGGTTGAATCGGAATTACTTTCATCCCATCCGCAGGACACAGTGGAAGGCGAGATCACCGCACGCCATACACGTAAACTTGAACAGGACATTAATGATCAACCGGAGATCTGGCTCTGGAGCCATCGGCGATGGAAGCATCGTAAACCCGGTGGCGGATAGAAAATTGTAGTTTTGAAAGATGATGTTGCAGGGAAAGGAACTCATATTGGCGACGAAACCTTTTGCCCAGGAGGACCGGAGAAGGAGTTGGTTGTACACCCTCAGCACAGCGTTACTCTTATTGCTGCTGCTGGTCGGAACGATCTATAATGTGCATTTCATTTTCAAACTGATCTGCAGCATACTGGCGGGTTTTGTCATCGTCCGACTGTTTGTCATTTTCCATGACCATCAGCATAAAGCGATATTGGACAAATCACTGGCCGCGAGAATATTTTTTACGCTGTTCGGCTTTTATGTTTTGGCCCCTTCCAGCATATGGACGCGGAGTCATGAATACCATCACCGGAATAACTCCAAACTGTTCAGTGCCAGCATCGGATCATTTCCGGTGTATTCAAAGAAGAAATTTGAACAGTGCTCGCGGCGGAAAAAAATGCAATACTTATTTATCCGGCATCCGCTGACCATCGCGTTCGGCTATGTTTTTGCATTCATGTATGGCATGTGTATCCAGTCGATCATCAAAAGTTTTAAAAATCATGTGGATTCCCTTATCGCGCTGATCGTTCATTTCGCCTATCAATTGGCCATCCTCTATTTTTTCGGCTGGGATGGCTGGTTGCTGACTTGTGCGATCCCGCATTTTATCAGTGGCGGTATTGGCGCATACCTGTTTTATGCCCAGCACAATTTCCCCGGTGTCACGTTTGCAGGTAATGAAAACTGGACGTATGAAGGTGCGGCCATGGATTCATCCAGTTATATGGAATTGAGCTGGCCGTGGCGGTGGGTCACCGCGAATATCGGCTATCATCATATCCATCACCTCAATGCACGGATCCCGTTTTATCGATTGCCGGAGGCGATGGCATCCATACCGGAATTGCAGCGCGCCAAAAAAACGTCACTCCACCCGCGGGACATTCTGGCTTGCCTGCGCTTGAAGGTTTGGGATTATGACAACCAGCAAATGGTCGGACTAAAGGGATGAACCACGTCTTGTGAGTGGTCAGTAGTGAGTAAGCCAAATTTTTTTTAAAAAAATTTGATCCACCGAACACCGAACACCGAATACTGGATACCGAATACTGAACACCGATTACCTCTCCGCCTCAGCAATCTTCTTTTCCAGTTCAATAATCTTTTCCTGAAGCAACGAGATCATGCCCTGCTGTTCCTTCACCGCATTGATCAGCATATACACCATCGCGGAGTTATCTACAGTCAGGTATTCTGGAAGTGATCCCGATTCATCACCATCAGGGTTGTCGATGGGTCGCACCATATACGGTGCAATATTCTCGAGCTCCTGCGCGATCACGCCAATATATTCCGGTGTAGTATCGTACCCGGATTCCGCATTGTAATGATATCGAACGGGATTGATGTGCATTACACGTTCTAGGCCATCGGTATACGGAATAACTTGCTCTTTTAACCGGAGATCAGAGGCGGCCGTCCAGCTACCACCGCCGGGTTTGCCAGCATCGCCGTTGACATGCAGTTTATGTCCCGGTGCTGTAGTGCCAACGCCTAAATTGCCAAGCGTATCCAGAACCATACGGGTATTCACGCCTGCCAGGGAGCTGCCATAATTGAATGCCAGTTGCGGATTTTGATTCAATCCAACCATCCAATATTTTACCGGCGCCAATGCATCGTTTTTAAATGCGATAGCGGCCTCACCAACATTAGCCCCTGGTGAAATATTTTCCACGACAATACCTTCAGCCCATCCGCCATCCTGGCTATTGTTGTTTGTCACATGGAGTCTGAAATCGGGTGTGAAATCGGGTCCTAATCCCATATTTCCATTTTTCAGAACAGTTAGTGCATTTGATCGTGAGCCAGGTGAAGCTCCATTGCCAATGACAAAAACGGGGTCTGTTCCAACCCAGGTAGATGCTGATGGTGTTGTCAAAATATTATGCCGGCCCAAGGTGTGGCAGGCATATGATTGGGATTCAATTTGGAATCCAGATGCGAACGAATAATTACCTGTGGCAATACAATCGTGACCAAAAACAAAACTGCCAGTTCCCAGAGCATCAGAATTGGCACCACCAGAAAAAGAATTATTTCCCGCTGCATCACTGTTCTCTCCAATTGCAAAACTGTTGTTGCCTGAAGCAGTTGAGCTTGTACCACTTGAAAAAGAGGAGATTCCGCTCGCCAAATTGACAGAACCAATGGCAGTGGAAGCTAAACCAGTAGCCTTATTCAAATGTCCCGATGTAAAGGATGTTAATCCTTTGGCCTCGCAATTATGACCAAAAGCCGCGGAAGATTGACCAGTTGCTTTTACATTCAATCCAATCGCAACAGACCAGGATCCGATGCTATCCTGGTCCCAATATGTTGAGTTTATACCACCGGCCCGAAAAGCAGCTCTTTCCGGGTACCACATTAAGCGGTTGCCAGGTCCTGATACGGGAGGAGGAATTGAAGAATTCGTATTATTTGGTCCAATTGCAAGCAGACTCCCCTGTTCAATATGCAACATTGCCTTCGGATCATGTGTGTTAATTCCGGTTTTGGCATTTTTCAACACCGTCAGAGCGTTGGTCCGGTTTGCATTGGAGACGCCGTTTCCAATTACAAAAACAGGGTCATTAGCATTCCAGACAGCGGATGCCAGGGATGTCGTATCGTTAAATTGCCCGATCACAACCTGCATGAAAGATCGCGCCTTGGAGAATTGTCCAGCGGCTATCGACCCTTGACCAATAGCCTCTGTAAAAGCGCCAAGGGCTGTTGAATAGTATCCATTGGCTTTGGTAAAATAATTCAGGGCCACAGACGTAAATTCTTGTGCTTTCGCCTCATATCCATAGGCCAGGGAAGTACTCCCTGAGGACACAGAATTAAATCCACCGGCAAAGGATTGAACTGATTTTGCTTTGGTGTCCAACCCACATGCAAAACTGAATTTTCCAATACTGTCCCGATCCCAATGTGTCCCATTGATCTGACCGACACGAAAAGCAGCTTTATCCGCATACCACATCATCCGGTTACCAGCGCCGGTTATTGGAGGATCCTGCGATGACGCCGGTAAAGGATTGGGCCCCGTCACCAGTAAATCGCCCTGGTGAACATGCAGCATCGCCTTCGGATCATGTGTATTAATACCAGTCCTTGCGTTTTTGAGAATCGTTACCGCATTCTGACGAGTGTTATGAGAAGTGCCATTGCCAAGAATGAACAGGGCATCAGTATCGTTCCAGATCTCTGTGGATAACGATGTGGTGTCGTTAAAACGGCCAAGCACCAGGCTATGTGTAGGTCTGGCAATGGTATGCTCGCCAAAGGAAGCTGAATAATTACCAACGGATTGAGTTGATCCTCCAGTGGCCAGGGATACTGCACCAATGGATGTGTTGAATTGACCCAGGACAGTGGAGCTTTCGCCTTTCGCCTTCCCCGTATTGCCAAAGGCCGATGAATAATAACCAGTCGCTTCGTTTCCATATCCAATTGCCACACTCGCGAATTCCCCCGCCCGGCAATAGGCACCGATGGAAATAGAGCGCTCACCGGAAGCAATAACATTAAAACCCAATCCGATGCTGTTTAATCCAATACTGTCTTTGTCCCATTGTGTACCCAGAATACGGCCAGCACGAAATGATCCTTTCCCCGGATACCACATGAGTCGAGTACCGGCCCCGGATACCGGGGGAGGAGGAGACGGATTCGGCAAAACAACAGGTCCACTGAAAAGGACATTGCTGTCCGCTACATGAAGTCCCGCTTGAGGAGAAGTTGTATTGATCCCCACTTTCCCCACCTGCGCAATCATCATCTGAAATAGAAACACACACACAACAGACAAAAGGATTCGCTTCATGACCGGTTCATTATGATCAGAAACAAATGTATCCGGACAATCCCGTCAATTCAATCGCACGATTTAGGGAAGTAGGGGAGTGTTGCACCCGCCCCTTTCCGGAATGTTTCATTCCGGAAACGTGTTGCCCCCACCCTTTTACTGGACAATGCGGTTTTTAAACGCCAGGGCAACCGCTTCGCCCAGGGAATGGACGTGAAGCTTTTCATAAATATTCCGCACATGGGTATTGACCGTGAAAAAACTTACGCTCAACCGGTCAGCCACCATTTTATAGCTCAGTCCTTCGGCGAGTAATTTCAGGACTTCCGTTTCACGAACCGTCAATCCGTAATCTTTACGTGGCGTGGTTTCCTTGGCAAAAAAATGCATGACCCGCAACGCCACTGATGGCGTCATATAGGCACCACCATTATTGACTTCCTCAATGCTCTGGATGATCTTGTCGGCCGACGCGGTTTTCAAAATATAACCTTCCGCACCTGCACGCAGGGAGGCGAAGATCTTGTCTTCATCCTCAAACACCGTCTGCATGATCACTTTGATGGTGGGAAAGTGCTGTTTAATGATGGAAACGCCGCTGATCCCGTTCACATTTGGCATCTCGATGTCCATGAGCACCACATCGGGTAAGGTTTGATCCATATCTTCCTGTACATGGGAACAGTCTTCATAATCAGCCACGCAACGAATATTCGGTGTGAGGGAGAGTAGCGCCCGCAAACTTTCCCTGCGACGCTGGTTGTCATCATAAATTACGACCCGGATCATGGCACACGAAAGTTAACTGGATTGTAGGGAGGAATGCTCACTAATATTCGCTAGGGGTATTTCACTCCGGATGCACACGCCTTTCGGATTCGCCGGGCATATGGTGAATATACCACCCAGAGACTCGGTCCGGTGCTTCATGTTACGTATCCCGTTGCCCTGACGAACCGCTTCTTGCGGAAGGCCCGAACCGTTGTCTTCAATCTGCAGGAGCAGACTTCCATTTTGTTGGTGCAGGATAATAATCGATTCTGTAGCGCCACTGTATTTGGCTATATTATTCATGGCTTCTTTGGCAATCATCAGCACATTGCGGCGGACTTCGATCTGCACCAGGGCCGCCTCAGCTACCGGATCGATTTCATACCTGCAATGAATGCCCAGGGGTGTCAACAATTCATAGCCATAGTTTTTGAGTTTGTGTTCGAGCGTCATCTGGCCGTTCATGCCGGTATTGATGGCCCAGACAATGTCGCTCATGTCATCCATGGCCTGGCGCGAACCTTCATCGATTTGATGCAGCATATCCCGGGTCATGTCTGGCGATTGATCCATAGCTTTTTGGGCAGCTGAGGCAAAAACACGGATGCTGCTCATTGTCGAACCAATATCATCATGCAGATCTTTGGCGATCCGATTTCGTTCCGCTTCACGTGAACGCATGGCAGCCGTGGTCATATCAAATTCTTTCTCTTTCAATATCATGGCCTTTTCCTGTTCGTGCAGCAGCGAGGTCTGCGCTGAAAGTTTTCGAATGGCTTGTATGCGATGGCGCAAAAACAGGAAAATAAATACACAGGCTATGCCGGCGAGGATCAGCAGCGCGATCAACCAGATCCGGTTTTTCTGTGCCTGCGCCAGGGCCTGTTCCTGGAGCTCGATCTGTTTCTCCTTTTGCGCAGTTCCATACTTCACGTTCAGTTCCTGGATCGCATTCCGGTTTTCTTCCGACATAAACCGGGCATACAGATCCGAATATCGTTCCAGCGATTGAAGTGCTTCGTCAATTCGTCCGGTTTCTTTTTGAAGCTGATACCTGGCCAGAACCACGTCTGCTTCCACGCGAAGACTGCCTGTCCGTTTCGCTATCTCCAATAAATCATTCAGCAATTTTGCCGTAGCACTGTATTCTTTGTCCACTCGCAGTTGGTGGGCCAACAATAGCCCATATGTAATCTGCACATTCAGGTTTGAACGCTGTAAAGCGTGTGAGTACAAGGTGGTCAGTTTGGCCGACCGGCTGATATGATCGCCGGTGTCCAGAAAGAGAAAGGATTCGATGTGGTTTTGTAGCGCTTCCGGAGATTGCTTTTTGAAAAAATCCATTTCCACCAGGGTATCCAGGTAGACCATTTGTTTCGGATTGTTTTGCTGCGCGTAAAACCGGATCAGGGGCACCAGGGCGAATGGACTGGGTTTTCCCTCCCGCTTGCTGCAGGCATATCCGCGCAGAAAATAATCCTCCGCCTGCTCAGGTGAATTCAATAAGGAAAGCGTCACCCCGATTTCCGTCAGCGCCGTACAGATGTAAAATGGATTCGCGTCCGGATAATCGAGATCCACCACTTGCTGATAATAGACCGTTGAAGAATCATTCATTTCCCATTGGGAAAAAATGGTGGCTTTCATAAAATTGGCCCGTATCCTGAAATCACGATTGGCAGTCGCAATGGCCAATTGAATTGCCCGGTCACAATAACGAAGTGCTTCATCTTTGACCAGCAACATTTTCTGACTGTTGGCACAGTGCAGCAATGCGCTGAATCGGATGGAATCCCCATGCCCTTCCGGCACCAGATCAAGAACCTGTTGCGAAATTTTTAGCGCCCTGGCCGGATCCCGCAAGCGATAATAATTTATTGAATCCAGCAGCGCCATCGCTACGGCATGCTGATCTTCAGACAACCCCTGACCGTGCACGTCCGTTGGAACAAAACATAAAATAGCAATACAAAGCCAGATCGCCCGAAGCCACCTTGAACCACCGTCCAGAGGTAAAAGACGCATACGATAGAATTGGTGCCAATGAAGTTATGAGAATAATGTTTGTGAATGGTCAATTGCGGTGTATCGAGAGGAGCCGAGATATGAATAGCTCAAATTTTTGCGACCGCAAAAATTTGACACCGAACACCGATTACAGACTCGACCTCAGCCTCAGCCTTCGCCTCATCCTCATCCTTCCTGTTAACATCCCATTTACGCCCATTTTCCCCAAAATCAACCCCTTAGGCACTATATTTGCATTTCCCATTCCATGAACAGGGTTTTCCGACATAGCCTTTTGGCAGCATTTCTGCTGCTCATGACCCAGATTGCCTGGAGTCAGCAACACGGCGTTGCCAGCTATTATCACGATGGATTGACAGGACTTCCGATGGCCAATGGCGAGCCCTATGACCCTGAAGATCTCACCTGCGCACATAAAGAGTATCCACTGGGCAGTGTGCTCAAAGTGGCCCGCAAATCCAATCCGGATCATTCTGTGATGGTGATCGTGACCGATCGTGGCCCGTTTATCAAAGGACGTGTAGTGGATCTTTCCAAACGCGCTGCTCGCGAACTTGGCATCATCCGGGAAGGAATATCGGATGTGGTGGTGGCACTCGTCAAACTGCCCGGCGAATCGTCCCCTGTCGCACTCGACTAAATACCGAGCAACAACTTCGCCGGATCCTCCAGTAATTCTTTTACCCGCACAAGGAATGTCACACTCGTACTGCCATCAATTACCCGGTGGTCGTAAGACAAGGCCACATACATCATTGGTCGGATAACAATTTGTCCATCGACTACCACCGGTCGTTCTACGAGATTGTGCATACCCAGGATGGCGGTCTGGGGTTCATTGATGATGGGTGTGCTTAAGAGCGAACCAAACACGCCGCCATTGGTGATCGTGAATGTCCCGCCTTGCATTTCTTCAAGACTGAGTTTTCCGTTGCGTGCTTTATCCGCAAGTTCTTTGATCTTCAATTCGATTTCGTGAAAGCCCAGTGATTCCACATTGTGCACCGGAGGAACAACCAATCCATTGGGTGTTGAGATCGCGATCGCGATGTCCACATATTCGTGGAAGATCAGATCCTCACCATCGATGTGCGCATTGACATCCGGCTTTTCCAGCAAGGCTACAGCACACGCTTTGGCAAACAAAGACATAAACCCGAGTTTGATCCCGTATCGGGCCACAAAATCATCCTGGTATTTTTTCCGAAGCTCCAGGATCGCGCTCATGTCAATCTCGTTGAACGTGGTCAACATGGCCGTATTATTCTTCGCCGACACCAGCCGCTTCGCGATCGTCCGCCGCATCCGGCTCATTTTCTCCCGCTTTTCCACCCTTGTGAAAGGTTGGGAGGGGGTCTTCTCCCCCCTTGAGGGGGGCTGGGGGGGTGGATTTCTCCTCCCCTGGGGGAGGTTGGGAGGGGGACGCCTTCGCCTCAGCCTTAAACTTCACCGCATCCTCCTTCGTAATCCTTCCATCCTTACCAGTCCCTTTCACAGAACCCGGATCCACATCCTTTTCCCGCAAGATCTTCGCCGCCGCTGGCGACGCATACCCCTTTTTCTCCGCATTCGAAGGAGGTTTGTTCGGGGATTCCTCCCCCCTCGAGGGGGGGCTGGGGGGGTGAAACCTCAGCCTCAGCCTCAGCCTCAGCCTTAGCCTCCGCCTTCTCCTCTTTCTTCGAAGTTGACCCCGAAATTTGATCTCCCTTGACTGAAGTATCAATCCTGGCTACCAACGCCCCGATCTCCAGATCATCCCCTTCCTTCGCCACATGGATCAACTTGCCTTCAGCTTCCGCCGGAAACTCCAGGGTAGCCTTATCGGACTCAAATTCGCAGATCGGCTCGTCCAGCTTGACATAGCTTCCATCCGGTTTCAGCCACTGGGAAAGAGTGACTTCATTGATGGACTCCCCGATGACCGGGACTTTCATTTCAACAACAGGCATGGTGGTAGTTCAATATTGTGAGGCGCAAAATTAGGGTTTTTACCGCCCGTAAAACGGGATTGTGAAATCCAGTGTAAACCCGGAGTAACAATTCATTGGTCTGGCTTGTTAGATAATCAGTGTTATCTCCTGACATTTCCTCGTGAAAAAGGAATACATCGGTTATTCCGATAAACACTACTATTGAAATCACAAAACGATCTTGTTATGAAAAAATTCATTGTATTGCTCGCCTTTGGTTTGGGAATCGCTGGCACATCCCTCGCACAACTATCCCTCAGACCACAGGTCGGCGTGAATATTCCGTCCATCAACAGTGACGCCATAGACGGCTCACTGGAGGGGAAAAGCGGTTATATCATCGGGGCAGATTTGCAGATCGGAAGCCCGGTCTATGTGCAATTCGGACTGAACCTGAGTACAACCAAACTATCGGTCAGCAATGCCGGCGATATGAATATTACGCAACTGGATGTTCCGATCATGCTGGGCGTCAAACTCGGAGCCGGCCAGGAAAGTCAGAAGGTGGGGTTGCGTGTGTTTGCCGGTCCGAATTTCAGCCTTCACGTCAATGAAAAACTGGATGGCGTATTCCAGAATGTAGATAAGGACGACATCAAGGATTCCCGGATCAGCGGAATTCTTGGGGGAGGATTGGATCTCGGGATCCTTTTTGTAGACCTGGGGTATAAATTCGGATTGTCCAGCTTTTTTGAAGAGGATGTCGCCGATGACAAAGTGTCCTACTTTATTGGTACCGTTGGTTTGCGCTTCGGGTTTTAATCGAATTTAAGTTTATTTAAAAGGGCTGTAATACACATGCAGTCAGTGTATTAGGCCCCAACCCCTGTCGATGATGGGTCTACTTTGGTAGAAACCCTTTTCAATCCGGAAAAGGGTGTGGTAATTTCGGAAACGAATGAAGTTACCTGCCTGCTCAAGACCGCTTCCACTTTATTTGGCCTGGCTTTGCTGCTGTGCTTTAGGGGTGCCCGCTTCGGCACAACAAGCGGATAAAAAACAAATGGCGGCAACGCGGATGAATGAAGAGATCCAGTTGGATGGCCGATTGGATGATCCTGCATGGCTGTTGGCTGAACAGGTAACCAATTTTGTAGACAGGGAGCCACAGCCTGGCATTCATTCTGCGGATCAAACCCGGGTGAGGGTCCTGTACGATGACCGGGGAGTGTATATCGGGGCTGAAATGGACGAACGTGAAATGTCCGGACTCGGCACCGAACTCTTTGAGCGGGACAACCTCGATGACCGCAAGAAGATTGACTGGTTTGGAGTTGTCATTGATTGTTACAAAAACGGGCTGCAAGGATTTGCCTTCGTTGTCGCTGCATCCGGTGTGCAGACCGATATCAAATTTTCTCCGGGTGAGGAAGATGGTTCATGGGACGCGGTGTGGGATTGCCAGGTCGCGCACCATGCGGATTCGTGGACCTGTGAGATCCTGATCCCTTATAGCGCATTGCGTTTTCCGGAAAAGCCTGTGCAGGAATGGGGCATTCAATTCGGTCGACGGTCGTATCAGCGCCAGCAGGAATGTTTCTGGAATCCGATCGATCCGGAGATGGATGGCTTTGTCAATCAATGCGGCATCATTACCGGCATCGAAAACATCAAGCCACCCATACGACTTTCGCTGACTCCTTTTTTCGCTGTATACGCTGAAAATTTTCTCGACCCCAAACGGTCCGCTACGCAACGAAGCTCGTGGGGCTCCTCTTATAACGGCGGCATGGATGTAAAGTACGGGATCAGCGATGCGTACACCCTCGACATGACCCTCATTCCGGACTTCGGGCAAGTTCAATCAGACAACCAGATCCTCAACCTGACGCCATTTGAAGTCCAGTTCAATGAAAACCGTCAATTCTTTACTGAGGGAACAGAACTGTTTAATAAAGCAGGCCTTTTTTATTCCAGGCGAGTGGGCGGTACGCCCTATTATTTTGATCATGTTTTTGACCAATTAGGGCCAGGTGAAACGGTAGATGATATCCGGGGTGACTCCAGACTGATCAATGCCACAAAAATTTCCGGACGGGACAAAAACGGATTGGGGATCGGATTCTTCAACGCCGTCTCCCCACGCGATCACGCGCGAATCATCAATCATGAAGTGGGCACAAGCCGTGAGGTTCTATTGCAACCCTGGACCAATTATAATGTCACGGTGATCGATCAGAATCTTAAAAACAACTCTTATATCGCTTTCGTCAATACCAATGTCTGGCGCGAAGGGGAAGCCCATGATGCCAATGTCACCGGTATTGAATTTGATCTCCGGACAAAAGGAAACAAATACGGCATCGCCGGAAATGGCGCAGTCAGCCAACTGGTTAATCCGGGCGAAACGAATGCAGGATATCGTTACAACCTGGAAGTGGCGCGCCAATCCGGAAACCTCATCTGGGAACTGGGGTACAATGTGGAAAGCGACACCTACGATCACAATGACCTGGGATTTTTATACAACAACAATGAAAAGCGGGTATTTGGATTTATGGAGTATAACCAGTTTGAACCCTTCGGTCCATTCCTGAGTGGTGGCGGTGGCTTTTATGTACACCGGCAGGGACTGTTTAAATTTCCGGGTGTACCCGCAAGCCAGTTTCGCGACAACCTCTTTACGGACGCGGGCATTGAGTTCTGGTTTTACGGCCGGTTCAAGAACCACTGGCGCATCAATCCCTGGATCTATATCCAGCCATTTGAAGGATATGATTATTTCGAGCCGCGGGAACCCGGCCGGTTTTTTGCCTATCCGGCATTTAAGAATATCGGGCTGAATATCAACTCTGACAATCGGAAGCGATTGACGTATGGTGGATTTATCCGGTTCAATAAATTTCACGAAAACAGAAAATATCAGCTGGCTGGAAGCGTCCAGGGAAATTACAGGATCAATAATCACCTCAGCCTCGGGTATGAAGCCTCCAAAGCCTTTTACACCCTCGATCGTGGATTTGTCGACCGGGAAGGGGAAGAGATCATTTTTGGCGCCCGGGATTATAAAGACCTGGCACAGGTGATCCGGGTGAGCTATAACTTCAATCCGCGGGCGAATTTTCTCTTCCGGCTGCGCCACAATTGGACCCGCGTCGAATACACGCACTTTTACACGTTGCTTGAAAATGGCGGTATTGAAGACCGGCCATACAGCGAAAATGCAAATCTCAATTTCAACGCCTGGACCATCGATACCCAATTCCGCTGGCGCTTTGCTCCGGGTAGCGATATCTTCATTGTCTGGAAACAGGCCATCTATGGGCTGGACAAGAACATCTCATCTTCCTTTGGTGAAAACCTCCGTGGCTTGTTCGAACACCCGCAGTCCAACAGCTTTTCAATCAAAGCGATCTATTATCTCGATGTGCAAAACTGGTGATGTAGCGCAAGATTCCCCGACACCGGAGGTGTCGCATTACCCAAAACCCAACAACCTATTTCCAGTCCAATTTCAAATACCCTACAACCAACTTCAATCCTGTTTCGTTTCGCAATTAACAGATTAACAGATTAACAGATTAACAGATTAACAGATTACCAGATCAATCCTTCTTCACAAGCTTTATCCCCAACTCCTCCAATTGGTCTTCATCAATAGCAGACGGCGCATCGATCATCGTATCCCGGCCCATATTATTTTTCGGGAAGGCGATGAAATCCCGGATCGACGTTTCCCCTTTCATCATCGCGCACAAGCGATCGAATCCCAACGCGATCCCACCATGCGGCGGCGCACCGTATTCAAATGCCCCTAGCAGAAAACCAAATTGTTCTTCCGCTTTCTCTGGCGTGAAGCCAAGCAATTTGAAATTCTTTTCCTGCAGCGCACGATCATGAATACGAATCGATCCGCCACCGATCTCCACGCCATTGATCACCATGTCATAGGCATCGGCCCGCAGATTTTTCATGGTTTCATGATCGCCGGCCAACATGCGTTCCACATCTGCAGCTTTGGGTGAGGTAAACGGATGGTGCATGGCATGAAATCGTTCAGCCGCCTCATCCCATTCCAGCAGTGGAAAATCAAGCACCCACAGCGGCTTGAACACTTTCGGATCACGAAGTTCAAGTCGCGTACCCATTTCCAGGCGCAATTCATTCAATTGCTTGCGCGTCTTTTCTTTTTCACCGGAAAGGATCAACAGCATGTCATTCGTACCTGCCCCTGCTTTCTCTCCCCAAGCTTTTAATTGCTCATCGCTGTAGAATTTTCCAACTGAACTCTTGACTGAACCATCTGCCTGGAATTTCACATTGACCATACCCTTCGCCCCGATCTGCGGACGCTTCATCCATTCGGTCAGGTCATTGATCATTTTATTGGAGTAGGCTTCCGCTTGTCCGGGTACACAGATACCAACTACAATTTCAGCATCATCAAATACGGAAAAGCCATGTCCTTTCGCCAGGTCACTGAAGTCGACAAACTCCATCCCGAAGCGGATATCCGGTTTGTCCGAACCGTATTTCTCCATCGCCTCATCATACGTCATACGCTGGAAAGCACCCAGTTCCACACCCAGCAATGTTTTGAATAAATGCTGAGCCAATCCTTCAAACGTTTGCAGTACATCCTCTCTCGTCACAAACGCCATCTCGCAGTCGATCTGGGTGAACTCCGGCTGACGGTCAGCGCGCAAGTCCTCATCTCGGAAACATTTCACGATCTGGAAATAGCGGTCCATCCCGGCCACCATCAGGATCTGTTTAAATGTCTGGGGCGATTGCGGCAAGGCGTAAAACTGTCCGGCATTGATCCGGCTCGGTACCACAAAATCGCGTGCTCCTTCCGGCGTGCTCTTGATCAGCATCGGCGTTTCGATCTCGACGAAGTTTGAGGCGGATAAATACTTGCGCGTCTCCAACGCCACCTTCGACCGGAAAATCACCTTGTCCTTCACCGGCTGGCGTCGGATATCGAGGTAACGGTATTTCATCCGGAGTTCATCACCGCCATCTGATTCTTCTTCAATGGTAAATGGCGGCACTTTCGAGGCATTCAACACTTTCAGTGATTCCGCGACAATTTCAATATCACCGGTGGCCCGGTTGGGATTCTTGCTCGCCCGCTCCCGCACCGTTCCCTGCACCTGGATCACAAATTCACGGCCCAGTTTGCGCGCCTGCTTGCAGAGCTCGGCATCCTCATCCATATTGAAGACGCATTGGGTGATGCCGTACCGGTCCCGCAAGTCGATAAATGTAAGTCCGCCGAGATCCCGCGAAGCCTGCACCCAGCCGCTAAGGGTAACCTTCATTCCTTCATTGCCCAATCGGAGTTCGCCGCAAGTGTTCGATCTGTACATGATGGTATCAAATGAGGGGGCAAAGGTAAAAGAAGCGGGCCGTTGAATTACATTTAGGGCATGACGGATTTATGGATGTGGAT
>AERA01036028.1_pt1 | contig 16854 bp, 13 predicted proteins | sample 267968 | NCBI WGS metagenome assembly AERA01 (sample SAMN02954363, study PRJNA61401) | activated sludge metagenome | biome: terrestrial; feature: wastewater treatment plant; material: activated biomass; isolation source: activated biomass of an industrial wastewater treatment plant | reverse complement strand
GTTAAAAAGAGAAGGAGAAGGAGAAGGCGAAGGAAGAAGTAAGCATTTAGAAAAATATAATCCCGAAGGGACTTATGAATAAGGAATGCAGAATAGCAAATATCGAAGTCGAATGGAGAAGGCGAAGGCGAAGGCGAAGGAAGAAGTAAACATTTAGAAAAATATAATCCCGAAGGGATGGCATGATTATAGAAAACGAACAAACAGGATAACAAAATCCCGAAGGGATGGCATGATTATAGAAGCAAGAACAAAAAAGGATCACAAAACCCCGAATGGGGTGAAATGATACCGGACACCGAATACCGGACACTGAATACCGAATACCAAACACCGGTCATCCGGAAATCACATCCTCCAGGAACATCCCATCCCTGTATATAACAACTCCATCCGCAATAATCTCGCCTCCGTTCCGCATATCCGCGATCATATCCCAATGCACGGAGGATTTGTTCTTACCGCCGGCTTGCAGGTAGGATTGCCCGACAGCCATATGGATCGAGCCGCCGATCTTTTCATCGAACAGGATATTCCGGGTGGTGCGCTGTATACGATAATTTGTTCCCACCGCGACCTCCCCAAAAAAGCGGGCGCCATCAATGTCGAAGATCTGGTCAAGTACTTTCTGGCCTTCTTCAGCTTCCCATTTGGTGATCTCACCATTCTTCACCGTCAGCGTGATGCCTTTCACATCATGCCCACCATAGACGGACGGATAATCAAAATGCACAACCCCTTCCACACTGTCTTCTACCGGCGCGGAAAACACTTCGCCTGAAGGCATATTGGCGCGTCCGTCGCTATTGATCCAGATGCGATCCTTGACTGAAAAATGAATATCCGTCTTGTCATTCTTATACCGGATCAGGTCACATTGATTCAGATAATCAACATACACCTGTTGTTTCGCGCGCACCCCCAACCAGGCCCGGACAGGGTCATCCTCATCGAGGCGGCATGCGGAAAAAACAAAATTCGCGTACTCCTCGAGTGACATGCCGGCTGCTTCTGCAGCTGCTTTGGTGGGATACTGACACAAACTTCGAACGAGACTTTTGTCTGCCGTACGTTCAAAATAGAACTTGTTGGCTTGTGCAGTCGCTTTGGCGCGACGTTTCTTCTGATCCGAGGTGGCATTCATATCCTCATACAGATCAAACGGGGCACGGATCGCCAGGTAGCGATCGAAATGTTGCATGGCATAGGTATGAAATGCGGGTTCAACATCCAATACCTCCCCATTGGCTTCCTCCCAGAATATACGCCCCTTATTCCTGAAGGAGATATCATACTCCACCGAAACGTCATGCCGGGTGGCTTCCCGATGAAGCGCCTGTAGCAAGGGCTCTGCGAGATATGTTGTGGAAACAAATAAGCGTTGTCCGGCTTTTACCTCCAGGCAATAGTGTAATAGCAACTTTGCGTATTTCTCCAGCAGTTCCGGAGCGGGATTAAAACCTTCCATCATTTACCATTCTTTGATCCGGTAGGGATAGCGGATCGCGTATGCCTCCTCGATATACCGGGTTAATACACTGCGCAAGAGATCAAGATGCTCGCCGGTCACGGCAGAGATCATTACGGCTTCCTGTCCAAATTCGTTCTGCAGGCGTTCCTTGATCTCGCGCTCAATCTGTTCCTTGATGTCGGCCGCCAGGTAGGCGTCATAATTTTTCTCGCGATACTGATCGATCTTGTTCAAGACCATGATCGTAGGCTTCTGATCGATCTGGATCTCCTGCAATGTCTCATGCACAGCGCGGATGTGATCTTCGTACTGCGGATGAGCAATGTCGATCACATGCAAAATAATATCCGCCTCGCGTACTTCATCGAGTGTGGATTTAAAACTCTCAACCAGGTGATGCGGGAGCTTACGGATAAACCCGACTGTGTCGCTCAACAAAAACGGCATGGACCCAAAGACCACTTTCCGAACCGTGGTATCCAGTGTCGCAAATAATTTATTCTCCGCCAGCACTTCACTTTTACTCAACCGGTTCATCAGCGTAGACTTTCCCACGTTAGTGTAGCCAACGAGTGACACGCGGATCATTTCACCCCTGTTTTTTCGCTGTGTCACATTTTGCTGATCGATCTTTTCCAGTTTCTTTTTGAGAAATGCAATTTTCTCGCGGACGATCCGGCGGTCGGTTTCGATCTCCTGTTCACCGGGACCTCTCATCCCGATCCCCCCGCGCTGGCGTTCAAGGTGCGTCCACAACCCGCGTAGGCGTGGGAGCAAATACTGCATCTGGGCCAGTTCCACTTGTGTCCGCGCTTGTGCGGTCTGGGCACGGCCGGCGAAGATGTCAAGGATCAGGCTCGTGCGATCGATGATCTTGACCTTCCATTCCTTTTCGAGGATATTGGTTTGCTTTCCGGTGAGGTCATCATCGAAAATCGCCATGTCGATATCATGCGACTCGATATACTGACCGATCTCTTCCACTTTTCCCTTGCCGATAAATGTCTTGGAATCTGGCGATTGCAATCGCTGTGTAAATCGCTTCACTACATCCGCGCCGGCAGTTTGGGCAAGGAAGTCAAGTTCGTCGAGATACTCCGTGATCTTCTCTTCGGTAAATGGTGGGATCACAGCGCCGATGAGTACCGCGCGCTCACGGGTTGCTCGGGTTTGGCGTTTGCCTTCGCCTATGTTCCAGTCGTTTCGGGCTATTGCCATGTAGGTTATTTAACGCTTGCCAACAAAGGTAAGGTTTGTGAAGACGAATGAAAAGAGCGCAGGGGCGTGTTGCACCCGCCCCTTCTACGCAGGTTTACCCTGCGCTTATCCTTGAATTCGGTATACCAGTAACCGGTAATCAGTATTCGGTATTCAGTGTCCGGTATTCGGTATCCGGTATTCGGTGATCGGTGAGATGGCAGTTGCTGTACTGAGCGGAGCCGAAGTAGCAGTTGGCAAAAAAATGACAGAACGAATTAATTCGTGAAAATCCGTGTAATCCGTGGCTAAACAAGGAAATCAATTGGCAGTCATTAATTACCACTCCCGACATGCATTTCCCAGATCCTTCTGATCTCATCCAGCCCGGATTTTCTTGAATAATGATATAACATATAAGTAATAGCGAACCAGAACAGAAACACTACTATTCCCAAAACAATTCTTCGTTGAAGAAATTTCCAGGTATTATCTGGCTGGAGAATAACATCCCACCACACACAATATCCCTCCAAGGAGTAAAACACTAAGCATCTTTCCAATTGGGTTTAACCTGGCATTGAGATCCAACATCGGCTTTCCATCCTTTTCCACAAATTTCCCGGTGATAACAGGGTAGAATAGGTTTCTAATACTTCCAGCTTCCCAAATCGTGAAATGATCCTGTGTGCAATTCCCGGCATAGCCTTCTGCGGAGAAATGAAATATCGATCTGAAATGGGACGAGGGCGTATCCGCAAGCGGAAGGCTGATTCGGGAAGCGATAAAATCAGAAAGTACCTGATATGTCATTTCTTTAGTAAATACATTCTTCTCACAAAATGACAAATTCATCGTAAATCAGCGGCCACCCAAAAGACCACCACAAAATAGATCCAGAGCAGGCTGAACAATATATGCACCCCGGTCTCAAACCGCTTCCTCCGCCAAAGCTCAGGAGAATAACCAAAGAACTGAATCAGCAACCGCACCGCCCAAAACACCCCCATCCCCAACAGGATCCGCCGGCCCAATTTTGTGGTGACCAGATCATGCGCTGTCGTCAGGCACAACAACCCCATCAGCGCTACGACAAATCCGATAAAAAAGGAATGGATCACCATCATCTGCCGGTTGATCAGACTGATTCGTGACAACTCCAATTTCCAGTTAAAATAGCGCGGAAAAAATACATGAACTGCCCCAAGCAATAGTTGCATAATGCCTGCCACCTGAAGATGAAACTCGGGATTCATAAATTTGCAGCTGTTATCAGGGCGAACAAATAAACGCGGACATAAAAGGCGTAAACTTAATTTCCTGACAATTTGAAAATCCGGCCGCCTCAAATGCTTTCTTCCATGTACCCCGACTGAAAAAGTGCGTAAACCCGATCGTAAACGCCAGGAAATTCGGGAGATCCCTTAAATGCTCCATCAGGATCACCTGGCCATCCGGCTTACAAACCCGTCTGCATTCTTTTAAAAATGAAATCCGCTCTTCCCCGGTGCGCATTTCGTGAACAGCTGACAATAGCAGAATTCGATCCACTGAATGATCTGCATCAGGCAGGTGATTAAACTGAATCGTGGAAGTGTCCGGAAATCCCAATGTCACCTTCCGGGCTCGTTGGATCGCAGGTTCCGTCTGTCGCTGCGCATCATAAAAATCATACGCCTTCAGACTCACATTTGGCCAAAGCTCAGCTATACTATAGCTCGTCTCATCAAATCCCGCATGCACACTAATCGCATTGAAGGCTTTACCGTCGGATGGCATCCATGGCTTTAACCAATTCAGGTTGTAATACCCTGAAAAGTCATACACATAAGCAGAAACAATCAATGGCATCAACATCCCGTAGATCCAAGCGCCAACTACAATCCAGAATATAACATCGGACCACGGAAATATAAATCGACTCAAGAAGAGCAGCACCAATCCCACCAGCCCGTAGATATAGAAATGCCGGTTAAAGCTCAGGATATTGAGTACGCCCTGGAAGGCTCTTCGTTCTGCCATTTGTCTTTGATTCCTTTCCGCCAGCGATAAGGTATATCCTGGACACTGAAAGCGTTTGCGAGGACAAGATCCGGAATATTCAATTGCGTCAAAAACCGGCTGTGAAAATCATGCACCAAAAGCGGCTTTGGTTCCCAATGATTTCGAACCCCTTCAATGATCAGCATTTCCTTCCGATCCGAATCATATGTAAACGTAAACGGCAATGGACCCGCAAACCTTCGCGCTTCTTTCCAGGATGGAAATGTTGAACCGGACGGCAATGCAATATCCGATGCCGGGACTTCGATATGCAACCGGAAATCAGATTTTGCAGATGTAATCAATTTGCCATTTTCGACAGCTTGTACACGTATATCTGTCTGGCTGTACTGATAATGTGTAAATATATTCCCAAAAAAAGCCATTTGCGATTTATCCGTCTCAGACCTGATAATGTACAATCCCCGCAATCGCTTTCCTTTGGAAGTGGCATATCGTACGAATACACGGTAGCCTATCAGAAAAAAATCCTTACCCAGGAATTCTGGAAAACCTGTAGGCCTAAGGTTTTTGGTTTCGACAAGGGCCATGGCGACAAAACCCCATCGGTCATTAAATACATCCAGTGTTAAACTTTCCGGGATCAGATGTTGAAGATTCTCCATGGGTGCGGCAAAAGCCAGCACGTAAGAATGCTTGAAAAATGCATCCACAGCAAACGGATGATCTTTTAATCCGGCTATCATGCGATTTGAGGTTTAAACCGTTTTCGTAAAAATGCATTCCAGTAAATCAGCAGGCAGAACCCGATGGCGAATAAAAGATTGAATCGACCCCAGAGCAGTAACTCTGGCACCAGCACAAACTCAAGAATATTCATCCCCAAAATCAACGCGATCTGGACGATGGCATTGAACCTTGACCATTTTGTGCTGATCACCCACACACTCATTACCACCTCCCCAATACCAATGAAGATAGTCCATTCCCTGCTCCAGGGGCTACCAAGGATTTCAGCTACAATCGCCTCATGACGAGGCACCAGATCCAGTATTTTGAAGAAAAGCCCGTTGAGGAACCAGACGGTTGCAATTAACCAATTAAGCAGTGAACTGCGAGGCATGATTGACAGGTTAGATTCTTAACAATTCCTTGTAAAATAAGTTGTTTTATAACCTGAAAACAACCGGTTCAGACAATTCCACCTCCTCAGCCTTAGCCTCAGCCTTCGCCTTCACTGCCCTCCGAAGCTCAGCTCCTTTCCATTCGTCATCCACACAGATCAACGAGCCAAAGAGATAGCCTCCTCCTCAGCCTCAGCCTCAGCCTTCGCCTTCGCCTTCGCTTTAGCCTTAGCCTTCGCCTGATCAATTACCCATATGCAGTATTGCCTCTTCCCCCCAAAACCAACATTTTCCCCCCATGAACCGCATCAACCTGATCCTCACGAGCCTCATCTTGTGCGCCTTCGCCATTCAAACCTCACAAGCCCAAACCCCTTTCATTACCATCTGGAATACCATGCTGCCCGGTGATAGCGGACCTAACCAGATAATCTACTCGGCCAACGGCTTCTTTTATGATATCGCCTGGGAGGAGGTGGGAAATCCGGCCAATAACGGCAGCCTGCTCGGCGACTTCGGCCAAACGACCATCACTTTCCCGACACCCGGTATTTACCGCGTGAGTGTTTCTCCAGGCTTCGGATTTCTCAACAATTTTGATTTTTACATCGGTGGCGATGAAGAAAAACTGATAGACATCGAACAATGGGGCACCATCGCCTGGAATAGCATGGGGTTCTGCCTCTCCGGGTGCAGTAGCCTGGACACCATCACAGCCAATGATGTCCCTAACCTGAGTAATTCAGCCAACCTGGTGTACATGTTTTCTGCATGCACTAATCTCAGGTATGTCAACAATCTCGAAAACTGGAACCTTGGCAATACCCAAAATCTCGATGGCCTGTTCGAAAACTGCCCCTATTTCAATCAATCGATTGAAGCATGGGATATCAGCAATATTACATCCACATCGTTCATGTTTAATGGAGCACTTTCCTTTAATCAACCGCTGGGCAATTGGGATGTCAGCAATGTCAACATTATGTTTGGCATGTTTTCATTCGCCCGCTCCTTTAACCAGGATATTGGAATGTGGGACGTCACGAATGTCACCATCATGGATATGTTGTTTATGGAAGCCGATTCCTTCAACCAGAACATCGGCGCGTGGGATGTCAGTAATGTGGGCAGCATGAGCGATATGTTCTGGGGCGCCGATTCGTTCAACCAGGATATTGGCAACTGGAATGTCGGTAATGTCACCCGGATGAGCAATATGTTCTTCACAGCGGAATCCTTCAATCAGGATATTGGCAACTGGGATGTGCGTAATGTCACCACCATGGAAGGGATGTTCCTGATCGCACCGGCATTTAACCAGGATATTGGCGATTGGAATGTCAGCAATGTTAATAATATGGCGCAGATGTTCGCCTTTGCCACGAGCTTCAACCAGGATATCAGCCAGTGGGATGTGCGCAAAGTGAACAATATGTCCGCGATGTTCCAGGGCGCGACCAGTTTCAACCAGGATCTCCGGTATTGGGATGTCAGCCGTGTAGCCAATATGAGTCTAATGTTTTCGGATGCCCAATCCTTCAACCAGCCCATTGGCGCCTGGCAATTGCGAGCGGGAGCCAACCTGAACAACATGCTCAGCATGTCCGGCCTGGACTGTTCAAACTACAGCACGACATTGACAGGTTGGGCGGGCAATCCGTCGACACCGGATGACCTTGTTTTGGGCGCAATCGGATTGCAATATGGAACAGGTGCTATAGCCGCCCGAAACACCCTGCTGAATAAAGGTTGGACCATTTCTGATGCCGGCGAGGACTCAGGATGTGATTATGATCCGGATCCGTTCATTACGATTTGGGATAGTGAGCAAGCAGGCGCCAGCGACACGGATCAAATCCTGATCCCAGCGACAGGTTCCAATTTTGAGATCCATTGGGCTGAAGTTGGAAATGAAAGCAACAATGGCACATTGACCGGCAACGGAAATACGACCGTTACATTTCCCTCACCTGGCATCTATCGAATTCAGATCCAGCCCGGCGCCGGTACGTTTGAAGGGATCATTTTCAATAACACCAGTGACCGGCGCAAACTTCTGGAAATTGAACAATGGGGAACTTCAGCATGGTCGGATCTTGAAAATGCTTTTTATGGCTGTGAAAATCTGATCATTTCCGCAGTGGATGTATTGCCTTTGAATAATGTCATGTCCATGCAAAATCTGTTTCGCGATTGCGATACCTTACGCGGTGTGCCCAACATGAGTGCATGGGCAACCAGCACAGTGATGAATATGCAGGGCATGTGCATGAACGCGCCCCTTTTCAATCAGCCGTTGAAAGAACTGGCCACCGGAAGTGTCGTCACGATGCGCAGTATGTTTGAAAATGCTACTTCGTATGACAATGAGATTGGGGCATGGGACATCAGCCTGGTGGAGGACCTGGGCCGGATGTTCTACAATGCATCTTCCTTTCATCAACCATTGGAGGACTGGAATACGTCAGGTGTTGAAACCATGGACTCCATGTTTTACAATGCAACGGCGTTCAATCAGCGACTGGATGATTGGGATCTGGGGGCTTTGGATGTCATGGCCTCACCACTGTCCGGCATGTTGTCCTTTTCGGGCATAGCTTGTCGCAACTACAGTTTCACATTAGCCGGCTGGGCGAATGCCATGAATACACCGGATGACCTGGTGCTCGGCGCGGATGGCCTTAGCTATTCGCCACAAGCCGCTTTCGCACATCATGAACTCACCAATGTCAAGAACTGGACGATCAATGATGCCGGCGAAGATGCGAATTGTGAGCTTTTCTCGGATGACTTTATTACGGTCTGGAAAACGAACAACCAGGGCGCCAGTGACAACAACCAGATTATCATTCCCGGGACCGGAACGAATTACACGATCAAATGGGAGGATGTTCAGAATACGATGATCAATGGCATGGTGACCGGCAATGGTACGACGACTGTGACGTTTCCTTCGGCAGGTACTTATCGCATCCGGATCAGCCCCGGTGCAGGTTCCTTTACCCGCATCAATATGCTGGGCGCGGGTGACCGGCTCAAGCTCATTCGCATCGAAAACTGGGGCAGTATTCCCTGGTCGAACCTGGAAAATGCATTCGTCGGCTGTGACAATCTGACGGCGGCGACTCAGGACACCATCAATCTTTCCGCGGTGACATCCCTCCGGTTTATGTTTCAAAACTGTCCGTCCATCACGACTGTGCCGTTTATGGAAGATTGGAATATGGTGACGATCACCAATATATCCTACATGTTTCAGAATGCATTGAATTTCAATCACCCCATCGGATCGTGGAATGTATCCAATGTGACGAATATGCAAGGCATGTTCCAGGCCGCTTCATCTTTTAACCAGGACATTGGCGCCTGGAACACCATGAATGTCACCAACATGGCCAATATGTTTGAAGGCGCCTCTGCTTTCAATCAGGACATCGGAAGCTGGAGTACCGGGAATGTGACCACGATGGATGCGATGTTCACCGGCGCCAATTCATTCAACCAGGATCTCAACTGGAACACCGGGAAAGTGACCACGATGAATCAACTATTTGATGGGGCCATTTCCTTCAATGGCGATATCAGCGGCTGGAATACATCAAAAGTCAAAAACATGAATTTTATGTTCCGCGATGCTCTTGTATTCAACTCGGACATCAGCGCATGGCAGACGGACAGCCTGAATACGATGCTTTCTACTTTCAACAATGCTGCCATGTTTAACCAGGATATCGGGGGGTGGAACACCGCAAAAGTGACCTCTATGCTCAATACGTTCTATGACGCCGTTTCCTTTAATCAGGATATCGGAAACTGGAATACGGGGAAGGTCACAAGCTTTGGCTCCACCTTCAGAGGAGCTATAAACTTCAACCAGGATATTGGCGGATGGAATACCAGCAGCGCGACGAGTATGGGGTTCATGTTTTACCAAGCCTATGCTTTTAACCAGGATATCAGTATGTGGAATACATCGAAAGTGACCGCTTTGGTCCGCATGTTTAGCGAAGCGACATCGTTCAACCAGGACATCGGTGGATGGAATACGTCGAAGGTGACCAACATGGCTTCAGTTTTCAATGGTGCTACATCTTTTAACCAGGACATCGGCAGCTGGCAAACCGGAAAAGCTACTACAATGGCTCAAATGTTCTACAATGCGACAGCCTTCGATCAGGATCTGAGCGATTGGGAAGTGGATAGCGTGGTAAATTTTGTTGGCTTTCTCGATAGCTGTGGGATGTCCGTTGCCCATTACGACAGCCTGTTGATCGGCTGGGCTGAGCAGGATCTAAAATCCGATCTCGATTTTGGTGCAGCTACCATACAATTCTGCGCGGGTGAAGAAGCACGGGACAGCATCATCTCCCAATTTGGCTGGACGTTTAATGATGCCGGAAAAAATTGCTGCACACAACTCACCACTTGGTCGGGCAGCTCGTGGGATAATGGCGCGCCATCAGCCATGCACCATGCCGTCTTCACAGCTGATTACAATACGGCCTTGAATGGCAATCTTCAGGCCTGCAGCATGGCCATTCTCCCAGGTGTGACTGTGACCGTGGAAGCGAATGATATGATCGAGGTAGAGAGCCTGGTGCACTTGGGAGGTGTTTTGCATGTCAAGCAAATGGGGAATTTGATGCTGGGAGAGAATTAGGGGTGGTTGGGGAAAAGGTAATCGGTAATCAGTAATCGGTATTCGGTATTCGGTATTCGGTGTCCGGTATTCAGTGTTCGGTGTTCAGTGTTCGGTATTCGGTATTCGGTGTCTGGTATTCGGTGTCCGGTATTCAGTGTTCGGTAATCGGTGATCGGTATCCGGTATCCGGTGTCCGGTATTCAGTGTTCGGTAATCGGTGATCGGTATCCGGTATCCGGTGTCCGGTATTCAGTGTTCGGTAATCGGTGATCAGTATCCGGTGTCCGGTATTCGGTATTCGGTATGCAGTATCCGGTATCCGGTATTCAGTGTTCGGCATTCAGTGTTCGGCATTCAGTGCTCGGTATTCGGTGTCCGGTATTCGGTATGCAGTTAATCTTGCAGGATTCTAATTATTCAAAAGCGTAAATGCTCGATTTGGAATTGCCTCGCTAGAGGCAACTGCTCGGTAGCATCGCGAGCCGCGATGCAAAAACAGGGCCGGAGGTCCTGGTCAGTTGACAATGGAGAAAAATATTCAACAACAAATTAATTTGTCCCGATAGCTATCGGGATTCGTGGAATTCGTGGCTGAAAAGAGAGGCTGAGGCTAAGGCTGAGGCTAAGGCATGAAAGTTTTTTTTAAACATAAAGATTGAAGATTGAAAGAATCAATCCGTGTTAATCTGTGTAATCCGTGGCTAAATAATGGAATCCCTTGGCAGTTGCCAGCGTTTTTCTCAATCCGAAATCCGGTTCCAGATATCAAGGTAAATTTTCCACTCCTCGTCCACCTTTCGCCAGATGATCACATACTTCCCACGCCAATGGGATTCTGTTCCATCCGCCCGCAAGGTTGTCCCTTCATAATATCCATAATCATACGCTTCATCGCCAGTGATCTTGATCTCTAATGGTGTGATGTGATGATAACTGGTGCGTACACCTTCCGGAAGCACCCAGTATGCCCTGATCGAATCCCGACCGGAAATGATCTCGCGATTGTTGGGGAATATTTTACCATCGGTGGTATACGCGTTCGCAATGTTGTCATAATCAGAAGCCATGACCGCCTCCGAAAACAACCTGATCTCACTCAATATTTGCTGAATTTCCCGCTCATCACCGATATAGGTTTGCGCCTGTCCGGTACTCACAACGAACAACCAACTTGCGAACAGTATTAGTCTATGCAATTTCATCACGCCCGAGTTTCATCGACCCTACCGGCAAAATAAGGCTTATTGAAAGAACTGTTGAGGCTGCTTACTAACCCTACCCCCGCCTATCTCGACCCTTCGACTGCACGCATGCTTGGCACCATCCTCGCTCAGGGCATCGCTGCGCTCGATACATCGCATGCGTTCCGCCACCGCATAACCTTTCGCCTGGAAACGCCGGAGAGAGACTTCGTCATTGCAGCAATCGTTCGGTGTGCACAGTCCTGACGGCGGCCATCCCGGCGTTTTCGCAGAATGATATTCTCGACTAAAACCGGTCAATAGCCGCCTGCAGTGTACGATCAATACCATTATCAATTTCTGACTGCAGGTTTTTGATCACGATATCCGGCGCCAGGCCAATGCCTTCATAAGATTGACCGTCTGTCAACCGGGTATTCTGAGTGGAAACAGAATAATACCATCCATTGGCCAACTCCCGACCGATGACAGTTGAATGCGCACCACAAGTAGTATCGCCTATGACGGTAACATTTGGAAGTATACTCAGGGCCATGACACTTCGTTCTCCTGCGCTGATGGTATACCTGTCGGTGAGTACGACGATCGGTTTGTTGAAATAAACACCCGACGGGCTGATCGACCAGGAATACCAAGGTGTGTAATCCTCCTTCCCAGGACCATTTTTAGTGCGCGATTGAAAAACTTCCCGCTCCTGGTCAACCAATCTCCCCATTTCAGAAAAACAATAGGTAAAATCACCCCCCTGGTTATGCCGGAGATCGATAATTATACCCAAGGAGGTGGCATGATCATTGAGAAAATCATGCAGGGCAAAGAAATTATCAGACACATAATCAAAATAGATATAACCGATATTCTGCCCTTTGATTTTTCCATAAACATAGCCGTCATCCTCTAGCGATTTAAATCCGTGTTCAAGGTAATTGATCTTGATCATCTCAAGATCAAACAAGGTTTTATCTACCTCATGGTTCCGGATAAAATTGGCATTGAAAACCTTTTTATGGGGCACCGTCAGATTAATATGGCCGTCATCGAGATGTCCCAGCATGGAGGTGATCACGCCATATAACTCCTCATCATTCATACTGGCAGAAACCTGCGGTCGGTAGAGGTCGTATAACTCATCCCAGTCGATCTGCCGCTCCTCAAATGGACCGTAATGCTGATCAAAGTCAGTCCACAGGTATTCGAACAGAGCGACCGGATTGTTTTCCGGCTCGGCTTCAAATACTTTATCACAAGCGGTGAGGGAAAGGAATCCCATCATCAGGATAAAAAGAATTCTGGTCATGGCTTAGAGGTTGATACCCAGTTTAAGCTGAAAAACATTGACAAATTGCCACAGGGTAGTGGGCCGGTTATGATGCAGGAACTGGAATCCATATCCCGCCCCAATCGTCCATTTGTACCCCAGATCATGGGTATAGTCTATATCGAGTGCAAACTGCTGCACCCGGTTGAGGGTCTGCAATTGACCATCACCCAGATATTCAAAGAATGTGGTAAGCCCATTGTGCGAATAGGTATTCTCAATAAACTCATCATCGTTGATCAGATAAGGTGACCGCGCAACTAGCGCAACCACCGGAAGCTGCGCGGTGATCAACAAATTGCTTTTGGGGCCAAGATCAATGGTCTGTCTTCCCCATATACCGAGGCCCATGGAGGCAAAATAGCCGAAGCTGCTAAAGCGACCAAAATTATACGACGAAGGTTGTACATCCGCTTTGACAAATGCACCCATCACGAAACGAGCGGAATCCTGGGCCGGACCCATAAACTCTCCATAGGCATATGTCAGATTGACCAGCAATACATGATGCGGATAGGTTTCCTCGGTTTCACCTTCATCGGTATACGGATAGGTGTCAACGATAGAAGGGCTGAATGAGCTAAACCCAAGATCAAACCACTGTACCGTCCGCGCCTGTCTTTCATACCGCATTCCCCCATTCAAGAGCGAGAGATTACGATGCACAAAAGGCGAGAAGGTCAGATCCTGTCGGGCGATATGTCCCGGACCGATGCGCATGACGAATGAACTCTGCTGCGCATTGCCGGTGTGCAGAAAACACGTGCACAGGGCGATCAGAAGCCATTGAAAATAGTGGGTCATCATAATTCGTTATGCTTCGATGAGCGATATGTCAAATGACGCGCAAATGTATACCGAAGCCCGGTTTGATTGTAGCGCGGGCGCCTCTAAAGTTTAGTTAAAATCCCTGAAGGAAATGTTTAAGATAGCCGCATCAAAGCAACACTTTTTTGGAAAAACGCTCACCAGAGAAAGCAAACCTCAGCCTTAGCCTTAGCCTTCGCCTCAGCCTCAGCCTCAGCCATCTTTCCATCTTTCGACTAATCCTCTGAATCAGTTATCAATAACTTCAAAATCTAAAACAATCGAATTCATACAAAACCGCTTGTACGTCGGCGGCGGCCCATCATCAAAAATATGTCCGAGGTGCGAATCACATCGTGCACATTCCACTTCAATCCGCTGCATCCCGTGCGACAGATCTTCCTTGTACACCACACTACCAGTCCTGACCGGTTCGAAAAAACTCGGCCAGCCGCATTCGCTGGCAAACTTGGCGTCCGAACGGAATAGTTTGTTGCCGCACACAGCACAATAGTAAGTGCCCTTCGTATCGGCATCCCAGTACTTGCCGGTAAACGGTCTTTCTGTGCCTTCCTCGCGCGCAACGGCGTACACATCCGGTGGCAAAATCTTCTTCCATTCCCGATCAGATACATTCAGTTTCGAAGTGTCTGTGCGGGAGTAATAGGGATTGTTCAGATATGGGAAAGTATCCTGAGCTGAGACTCCCGATGTGCCATGCTCCTGACTGTCGGCAGATTTTCCGGGTTGGCCGGCGGTACAGTCTGCCACGACGAAAAGGAGTATGAGCACAGGGAAGAATCGGATAAGGAAAGGTTGTTTATTCTGCATGGTGGAGTAACAAATTTGGCCAAAAAAAGATTCAGCAAATCAAGTCTGCCTAAACAGGATAATCGAATCTTGAACGCTATGGCACAGCCACCAACGTTTTAATCACGTACGCGATGGCGGGTTCTGGAAGAGCAAAGATTCGCTTTACACCTTCAGGATAGCTACTTCAATTGCTTAAACGGAATCAAATGCCCGATCTCATGTTCCAACTTATAGATCATGTCAGATAATTCAAATGGATTATGATCACGAAGGATCAATACCAGGTAGTTGCCCGAACCATCCCATCCAATGGACACACTTTTCTCGAGATTTGGAAAGTATTGATACCAGTCCGAATGGACCATTTCCATATTACTGAGCTCATTCCAATAATAGTCCCGGGAATAATCGCGCAATCGCCAGGTTTCCTGATCCAGGAGTAATTGTCTGTATGCCTGGGGAAGTATGACTTCATTTTGCTTCTCAAATTCCAATAGTTGAACTTCAGGGAAATGACTTGTGACATAGTCCTCAAAATCCGATACCTGTAACAGTGTATTCAGCGAATCGCTTACCTGTTCAAATCGCTGAAACGCCAATTGGGTAATAATAGTAGAATCATTCCTTGTGCTACAAGGAACACGAGCTGGGTTTGAAGTCCCAACTATCTCCATCGATGGAAACGACTCAATATATAAGCCATTGAAATCCTGGGCATCGAAGTACGCAGCCAGGCGACTGGATACCCACAGATAGGATGAACCGACACTGATCAGGTCAAGTGGCTCAGTGATATGAAAGCCTGCAACCTGGAACCCGTCCTCCTCTCGCCGCATGTGCTCAATTCTTCTGACAGACTGTTTTCTCAACGTATCCATATCTGCTTGTGAAACTGGCTTTAACTCGTTCTCAAATAATCCCTTTCGAATCAATGTGACAGATGATACTTTGAATAATGGTTCAGCAAGGGTATCGCAGAGAAACAGAAAATAGTCCCGTTCCTCATAGCCCCACCAGTAGGAATCAAGCTCCAACTTGACCGGGTAAAACTTGTGCCTGGGTAATGAAAATTGCTCAAGTAATTCTTTTAAACGCGGTGAAACCAGGCGAATGGGAATTTTCCGATTCCAACTGTTCAACTCATGGATATCACAGAATTTCATGGGCCAGGTATAGCGGCCAGGAAGTTTGAACCGGGAGATTTTTAGGGTATCCGGAAAATAGTCGAATTTTTGTTCGATCTGAGTGAACTGTTTATTTGGCCGGCCTCTATACTGTGCATCCGCACCATAGTCTCCTCCTGGAATACGATCAACAATCTCGTAATATTGATTTTTTAATCCCCCTAATTCATCCAATATCAACCAGAGTGTCTTTCGATCCATTCGGTCAATAAATAACCTGCGGATTGGCTCTTCAAGCCTTTGAAAATCCCACAGATTTAATCGATGACCGAAAAGTTGCATTACGTCGTAATCCCAATCGATGTGGGGACTCCTTGAGATCTTCCACCAATTCAGGTAATCAGCATAGGCCACTAAAAATTCAGGTTCAATATCGGCGATGCGAGTTTCAGCTAATGCCCTTAAAGTATCCCATCCCGGCCCTGATGCCGTCTTCCAACCCTGCTCATCACGGAATAGCGCCTTCAGCGAATCAGCTTCATAACTTTTTTCATCATATTGACAATAAAGCAACACAAAGCCTTCCCGATCGCTATCCGCTATGATCTGTGGAAAAATTCCCTTTTTTACCTGATCGTAATAATCCTGAGGCAAGTATACTCTGCGGTTAAAACAGACATCTGACCATTTGAACCATTTTTCATCAGCATAAAGTTTAATTCGATCAAACGACCAATCGATTTTCGGATTTCGAAGCACCCCATATGAACCCCATTGGTCCTTGTACCGGTCGACAAGTTGATCGGTCCACGCTATCCGGGTATTCCCAGCAATTGAATAAAATTTTAAAATAGCCTGATACTTTTCAATATCCTCCTCTTCAAGTGGATAATACTTTGAAACTATATTCGTAAAGAAGTCCGGGTACGTGCGCGCTATATGCCACAACGTATCTACAAATGACCCTTGAGCAAAAAGGCCTGGCATACACTGGAAACCCAGCAAAAAGGTAACCACATATTTAGTCATGAAAGGTCTCAATTATAGTCTTTGTGTCTTTAGGCCTTTGTGGCAAAATAGAGGAAAAAAAGAGCATTGCCAACTACAGCTTATAAGAGTTTAAAGAGGAAAAGAGAAAAAGAGGAAAAGATG
>AERA01001523.1_pt1 | contig 16860 bp, 5 predicted proteins | sample 267968 | NCBI WGS metagenome assembly AERA01 (sample SAMN02954363, study PRJNA61401) | activated sludge metagenome | biome: terrestrial; feature: wastewater treatment plant; material: activated biomass; isolation source: activated biomass of an industrial wastewater treatment plant | reverse complement strand
TCGGAGTGCGTTGCCTTGCGCACATCGAATTGAACAGTCTTGCGATTCGGGCTGGCAATTGCAGATTTGACCTGGACCGCCAGCACACCGTGCGTCTCCTTGTCCAGCACCAGCAGGTCGACGCCATCGTCGTCCGACATGGGCATGAACGGTGAGAGCCGCCCGCCGGAGGCCAGCGTGAGAACGCCCGCGACGAGGTGCTCGGTTACTGCGCCTTTCTGCGTGGATGTCAATCGTGGCGCCAGTTGCATAGTCTATTCTATCCTGTTTTGGGATAATCCGAAAACAGGATTAGCTCTTTGCGCGCTCGATCTCAAGCCGATGGCGCGCCCTTGCCGACCTCACTTCATAGCTCAGTCTACAGGGAGTTAATCGACTTCCTGACGCAGGCTCGGCAGAAGGCCGGCCTGACCCAGCAGGCTATCGCCGACAGGCTCGGTCGCCCGCAGTCATACGTCGCAAAGGTCGAGGGCTTCGAGCGCCGCCTGGATGTCGTTGAGTTCCTCGAATTTGCGAAGGCAGTCGATGCCAATCCGTTGCCTGCCCTGAAAAAATCCTGGACAGAATTGACGGCAAATTCTGGATAACCGTAATTCGCCAATTGTTTTGTCCAATATTTCTCGTCTATTTCGCTCCCTATTTTCTCTTTCTGGTATGTGGGAATGAGAGAAATACTGAGCATTTGCAGAGGCTTGAAAAATTTCCAATAAATTTCTCTGGGGGGATCTTACCCGCAATCGTGGTGGCGCTTATTCTTTAAGAGCCGGCGCTTCCCTCGAATAATACCGGCAGGTGAGGTCCATTTGGACTTGTCCGAGCGCTGAGGCCCTTTGCAACACGAACCGTGGGTCCGAAGAACCTATAAACCCTGCAGAGCAGGAGGGTGAAGGACGAGACCGGAAAATCGACCGGGTAGCAGAGCGCCGACGGCATTCCCCCAAACCTGGGGCAGAGACTCCGTTCGCCTTCATCTTGTCGATGAAGCTTGCGACGTCTCCCCCCTTTCAAGGAGCCATGTCATGGCTAGACCCAAACAGCGCACCAAGGCGCCATCAAAGTCCACAACTGCCAAACCGCAGCCTTATCATAACAGGCATCTGCAGCTGGTGCCGATGATCATGGGCCTGCTCATCCGCGGCGATCGTGTCAGCGACATTGCTGCGCACTGTCGTGTCGAGCCGGCGTTTGTCGCAGGCATTGCGGATGGCACCGTCAGTTTCAACTGTGTTAGCGCCGCAGCTGATATGTCCAGATATCCGGCATTGCCGTGCAGCCGCGAGGCTGATGTCGATCCAGCTCTGAGCCTTCTCGGCGACGCGCTTGATGCGCTTAGCTGTGATGATGAGGAACACGCCGTCGAGCACCTGTTCGCGCTCGGCAAGACGCTGGAATCCTACAAAGAGTACTGGCGGCTTTGACACGTCGCCATGAGGCCCCTATGCGGGCCTCATGGACGTTCAAGTATCGATGACGATCGAGCCACAGCTTTGATTGCAAACCGTCACCTCTCGCGCATGGCGCGGGTGAAGTTGTCGGTGAGGGGTTTCATCAAATAGCTCAAGGTCGTGCGTTCGGCTGTGCGGATGAAGGCCTCGACGGGCATGCCGGGCATAAGGCGCAGCTCACCGAGCCGAGCTGCTTCGCTGTCGCTGAGCGCGATTTTGACGCGGTAGAACGACATGCCGGTCTTCTCGTCGGTGACGCTGGACGGCGAGATGCGCTCGACCCTGCCGTTGAGTTCGGGTGTCGTGCGCTGGTTGAAGGCCGGGAACCGTAGCACCGCATCCTGGCCGATGGCGACCTGGTCGATGGCATTGGGTTCGACCGAGACCTCGATGTCGAGACCGCCATCGGTAGCGATCACCTGCATCAATGTTCCGTTGGGCGGCACGGTTCCGCCGACGGTGTTGACGCCCAGTTCATGGATGATGCCGGTGACGGGCGCGCGGATCTCGACACGGTCGAGCTGGCGCTGCGTGGCACCGATCTGCTGTGTCAGGTCCTCGACCTGCGTCGACGTTTCGGTGAATTCGCTCAGCACGTTTTCCTTGAACGAGCGGTCGACTTGAATGATTGCGACCTCGGTTTCGCGAATGGCGTTCTTCACACGCGCCAGTTCGCCTGTGTGCTCGGCGATCTGACCCGTGATGTCCGATTGCAGGCGCTCCTGATTGAGCACACGTGTGCGCGTTGCAATCCCCTTGGCGAGCAGGCTGCGCAGCACGTCCAGCTCTTCGGTGATCGACCTCAGCTGATCCTTCTTGGCTTTGATGAGGCCTTCAAGACCCTCGATCTGGCTTTCGAACTGACCGATTTTCTCGTGCAGCTTTTCGACTTCACCGGTGCGCGAGGCGCGGCGCGCTTCAAAGATGTTGGTCTGCCGCTGCCGATAGGACGCAGGATCGCCGAGGTTGTATTTCTGTGCGACCTCGTCATCGAAAGTGATCGTCTTCAGTCCGTCGCGTTCCGCTTCCAGGCGAGACTTCTTCGCGACTGCCTCGTTGAGCCGGTTGCGGTAAATGTCGAGGTTGGCAACGAGCGTCGCCTCATCGAGGCGGACGAGCACGTCACCCTTTTCGACCAGATCACCGTTGTGCACCTCGATCGCCTTGACGAGGCCGCCGTCCAGATGCTGCACCAGCTGGGGCTTGCCGCGCACGACCATGGTGCCGTTGGCGATTACAGCGGCGGACAGCGGCACCAGCGTCATCCAGCCGAACCCACCGAAGACAAGCAGTGCGAGAATGAGAAGACCGATCCGCATCGGCCTGCCGAAGTTCGTATTGACAGTCGGTGCGTTTGATACGGCTTTCATCAGCGCCCTCCGACCGGCAAACGCGTAACCTTGCGCAAGACGTCCTCTTCGTCGCCGAACTCGACGACGCTGCCGTTCATCAACATCATGATCTTGTTGACCGCCGCGATCGCGCTTGGTCGATGGGCCATGACGATCACTATCGATCCTGCTTGCCGAAGCGCTTCGATGGCTCTGGCAAGACTGGTGTCACCTTCGGCATCGAGGTTGGAGTTCGGCTCATCGAGCACGACGAGATGCGGCACGCGGTACAATGCGCGCGCCAAACCGATGCGCTGCACCTGTCCGCTCGACAGCGGCATAGCGCCATAGCCGATCCCAGTCGCATAGCCTTCGGGCAAGCGCAGGATCATCTCATGCACACCCGCCATCTGCGCCGCTTTGACGATATCGCCATCCTCGGCGTCGGGGTCAAACCTGGAAATGTTCTGCTGGATCGTGCCCGCCAGCAGTTCGACATGCTGCGGCAGATAGCCGATGTGACGCCCCAGCTGATCGCGGTCCCATTGATCGATCGTGGCGCCGTCAAGACGCGCAGTGCCGACATCGGGCTGCCAAGCACCGATCAGCACGCGTGCAAGCGTCGTCTTGCCCGACGCGCTTGGACCAATGACACCGAGCGCGTCGCCCGGCTCCAGGGCGAAAGCGACGTTGGCCAGAATGGTGCGGCGCTGATTGTCGTCTTGCGCGGGACCAGGCGCGAACTTGGTGAGGCCCTGCACCGTCAGCGCGCCCTTTGGGTCCGGGAGCTCGATGGCTTTCGGCCGCGTACCGACGCCTGCCAACTCCTTCGTCAAGCGCTGATGGGCCTGGCGTGCGCGCGCAATGATGCGCCAGTGTCCGATGATCTGGTCGATCGGCGCCAGTGCCCGCCCGGCAATGATGGACACGGCAACGATCATGCCCGGCGAGATCTGCTGATAGATCGCATAATAGGCGCCGAGGCCTAGGATCGCCGATTGCAGCATCATGCGCACGGCCTTGGAGGTCGCAGAAAAGAACTCGCCGCGTTCCCCCGCGTTCTGTGCCATCGCGGCACCGCCGCCGTGCATCGTCTTCCAGTGACCGGCGATCGACGGCATCATGCCCATCGGCAGGATGGCTTCGGCGTTGCGCTGCGCCTGTTCGAGAAATCTTGTCTCGGAACTTTCCATGCCGGTGGCGCGCGCTAGCGGCTCGCGCGTGACGCGCTGGTTGATGAGCGCCAGGATCATGACGATGAGCGCGCCGGCCGTGGTGAGAAGTCCAAGGTTGACATGGACGATGAACACGAACGCCAGATAGATGGGGATCCAGGGCGCATCGAATATGCCCATCAAGCCAGGGCTTGAGAGGAACTGACGCAGGGCGGCGATGTCGACCAACGGGCGCGGACCTTCCGCTTCCCCGCCGATGCTTTTGGCCATCCACTCGCGGAACGTCGCCTCGCCCAGCTGCTGGTCGAGCCAGTAGCCGGCGCGCGACATGACGCGATGGCGCAGGAACTCGAACAGTCCCCAGAACGCATAAAGGGTCGCGGCAAGCGCAGCGAGTGCCACAAGCGTCGGCACGGACCGGCTCGACAGGACACGGTCGTAGACCTGCAGCATGAAGAGCGGGCCGGTCAGCATGAGCAGGTTCAGGATGCAGCTGAACAGGCCGACCGATATGAAGGCCGTGCGCAACGCACGCATCGACGTTCGCAGCAGGCCGCCGTTTGCAGCAGCTGCTGCGCCAAACTTTTGACTCATCCTCATCGCAATTGCGGCCTTCGACTAGACAAATGTGAAGCTGTCATCGTCGAGGGCCGCAAGCAGCGTGCCTTCGAGGAAGATCTGATCCCCATTGCCGAAGGCAAAGAGCACGCCGCCATCCTGCTCGGTTGCGTAGGCCATCAGGTCGTCATAACTGTCGATGCCATCGATACTGATTTGAAGAGTGTCGCCCCGCCCACCTGCGTATGTTTCGAAGTCTGTGATGGTGTCGGAGCCGTCTCCAGTGCGATAGATGAAGGTGTCAAATCCTCGTCCACCCGTCAGAAGGTCGGAGCCAGTCCCACCGGAGATGATATCGTCTCTAATGCCGCCGATGATGCGGTCGTCTCCTTCGTCGCCGTTGAGAACATTCGCGCCCCAGCTGCCGATCAGGGTATCGTTGCCCGCCCCCCCAGCGAATGTGCCGCCATGGCTGCCAGCGGCAATGTAATCATTGCCTTCTCCGCCGAAATAACTCGCATTCTTGGTCTTGCCGGCATCGTAGGTGTCGTCACCTGACGTGCCCTGCGTATAGCCTGAATAGGCTCCGCTAACGTTGACGTGCACAGTCGCGCTCGCCGATGACTTCGGTCCACCACCAGAACCATCCGTCGTGTTGAAGTCGCTGATCGTGTAAATGAACTGATCCGCGCCGACATAGCCATTGAAGGGCGTATAGGTCACATTGCCGGACGCTTGGTCGAGTGTGACGGTACCGTGCGTGGCACCTGCGACGCCAGTCACTTTAAGCGTGTCGGCCGCCGGCCAATAATCAGTCGTATCAGCGTCAGTGTCGTTGGCGAGCAGCGCCGTCGACGTGATGGTGATCGGTTGTGGCTGGTAGACGGTGAACACACCGTCGTCCCTGGCGACCGGAACGGCGTTGCCCTGCTGGATCACAATCGAGAACGTATCGCTGTTCTGCGCATTCTTGTCGTCTTTGGCGAGGATTTCGATCTCGTAAGTGCCAGCCGAAGCGTGCGGCGCATTGCCTGACAGCGTCATGGTATCGGGATCGATAGTCATCCACGCCGGCAGTTGTGATCCGTCGGCCATGCGCACGGAGTACTGTAGCGGATCGCCCTCGGGATCGGAGAACATGTCGGCCGGAATCGTGACCGAGAAGTTCATGCCAGTTTTCAGGTCTTCGGCTTGGCCATCCACCACAACGTAGGTGAGGTCGTCCATCGGCGTTTCCAGAACCGGCGGATCGTTGACCGGTAGAACCGTGAACGTGAAGTAGTCCGACGTCGACGCCTGACCGTCCGAGGCGGTGACCTTGAGATCGAGACTGCCGTTGAAGTTCTGCGGTGGCGTGCCTCGCAGGATGAGTGCCTCGGGGATTGCCGTCATCCAGGTCGGCAACTCTGAACCATCCGCCATCGTGATCGAATACGTGAGCGGATCTCCCTCAACGTCCGTGAAGAGACCCTGCTGGAGACGCACATCGAAGATCGTATCCTCGTCGATGTAGCGATCGGAGAACGACGCCGTCAGTGTGGGCGCGTCATTGACCGGGTCGATGACGAGCGTCAGTGGCGCGATCGTTTCGAACACGCCATCGCTCGCGGCAAGCTCAAGGTTCAGCGTGCCGTTGTAATTCTTCGGTGGCAACGCATTGATCGTATAGCTTGCCGCATCGAACGTGACCCAATCCGGTAGAAGCGCTCCTCCGGAACCCCGCAGCACAACGGTGAGCGGATCACCGTCCGGCTCAACGATGGTGCCGTCGGGCAGCGTGAAGGCCAGTTCGGTATCCTCGTCGAAATGAATTGGATCAAGGGTCGTGATTTCCGGCGGATCGTTGACGGGCGTTACCGAAACAAGAATTTCGGCCTCGTCCGTGAGTGTGCCGTCCGAAACCGTGTAGGTCAGCGTGAAGTCGCCGGCAAAGTTCGGCTCTCGTACGACGGTAATATTGCCGGAGGCATCCAGCGTCGCCGTTGCTTCAGGCCCCGACGTGACCGACACGATACTCAGCGTATCGCCGTCGACGTCTGTGTCATTGCGCAGCAGGCGCGATGCACTAATGACAAGTTCGGCGTCTTCCAGCGCTTCGACGGCATCATTGACGGCCACCGGCGCATCGTTGACGGCGGCGATGACCACCTCGAATGCGCGATCCGTTGAAGCCGTGCCATCGCTTGCGGACACGATGAGGTCCAGCGTTCCGTTGAAGTCCTGCGGCGGCGTACCGGAAAGACCGAGCGTCGCTGCATCGAACACCAGCCATCCGGGCAACGGATCGCCGTTCGCTTGTGTCACGGTGAACGTCAGGTCGTCTCCATCTACATCGGAAAAGGTATTGGCTGGCAGCTGCGCTGCGAAGGCTACGTCCTCTGTGCCGGTCAGCGGTGCGATTTCCTCAATTGCCGGCGCGTCATTGACCGGCGCCAGCGTGATCCGCACGGTGGCCGTATCGGTGCTGCCCACCACGTCGGTGACGACATAGTCGAACGAGACGACGCCGTTCACATTCTGGTCCGGCGTAAAGATGACATTGCCGGCACCGTCCAACTGGACCGAACCGCCAACGGCATTGCTCACCGACGTCAGGCCGATGTGCTCGCCATCCAGCTCGCGATCGTTGGCGATCAAGGTCGAGACCGGAATGACGACAACCGTGTCCTCGACGCCGTCGACATCATCGTCATTGCCGATTGGGGCATCATCGACGGGCAAGACGTTCAGCGTGAAGCGGCCTTGAACCGGAACGCCGCTGCCATCGGTGATGGTGTACGTGTATTCGTGCGTACCGTTGGAGTTGGGCGTCGGCGTCAGACGGATCGTACCGTCAGTGAGCACTTCAACGCCTGGACCTGTTGCGCCGAGGAACGTGATCTCATCACCGTCGGGATCGTAGTCATTGGCGAGCAGAAGCGATGAGTGGAACTCAAACGACGTATCCTCCAGGATGGGCATAACGTCGCCGGTGGCTTCGTCGATCGGACCTACGAGATCGCTCACTGCAATAGGCAGATCCTGCAGCGGCTGCACCGACAAGGATACCTGCCCTGTGCTCACCCCGCCGTTGCCATCGGACACGCGGTAAGAGAATCCCGCATTGCCGAAGTAATTCTCTCGCGGCGTGAAGACTGCGTCGGTCCCGTCGATAACAACCGAGCCGTTGATCGGATCAAGCAGGCCGATAACGCTCAGCGTGTCTCCCTCTACGTCGGTGTCGTTGGCGATGAGGTCTGCCAGCGGAATGCGGATGGTGACCTCTTCATCGGTCACATACCCGCTGTCCGCGTTGGCAATCGGGGCATCGTTGACAGCCGCAAAATCGACAACGATTTCGCCGGTCGTCTGCAGGCGTCCGTCACTGATCGTATAGGTGAAGGTCACCGGCCCATTGATGTTGTCGCGCGGCGTCAGCGAGATGTCGCCCGAGGGCAGAATGTACGCGCGCCCGCTCCCGACATCTTCTGTCACGCCAATGAACGTGATCTCGTCATCGTTAGGATCGGTGTCGTTGGCCAGCAGGCTGGCTACCGTGACGACGAGGCTGGTGTCTTCAGTACCGCTGAAGTTATCAGTTGCGGCCACAGGTGCCTGATTGTCGGCGATGACCGTGATGGTGACGTGGCCGACATCACTGCCGTCCGCGCCGTCCGAGACGATGTAGTCGAACCCGGCGAGGCCAGAGAAGTTGTGATCCGGCGTGAACACGATCTGGCCATCGATCATCTCGACCGTGCCGTTCACCGCATCGACGACGTTGTCGATGACGAGCATGTCACCATCGACGTCCGTATCGTTGGCAAGCAGTAGAGTCGGATCGATGGTGAGCGGTGTGTCCTCCACCCCGCCGATACTATCGTCCTTGGCCACAGGCGGGTCGTTGCGCGGGTCGACATGCACATTGACCAATCCAACGACTTCGCCTTCGCCGTCATCCGTCAGCGTGTACGTGAAGGTTGCAAGACCGGAGAACTGCGGATCGGGCGTAAACGTCACGGTTGCGCCGGCATTGCCGTCGATGAACAGCTGAACCGCCTTGGTTGTCTCCGCACCATTCGCATCCGTCGATACGATACTGATGAAGAGCGCGCCGAGCATGGCGAGCGGCGGGGTGCCCGAGAGCCGTCCCGATTGCGCATCCACCGTCAGCCACGTCGGCAGGGGCGAACCATCTTCCAAGCTGGCGGTGTGCGTGTACCCATTGCCAAGCGCCGCCACGTCGCTATCGAGATATGTTAGCTCCGGGACGATGATATCGATCGTGCCGTTGCTGCCTGCCTGAACGTCCGTAATGCGGATTGGATCACCGTCGAGATCGCGGTCATTGGCCATGAGTTCGGCCAGAGCAACCGTCACCGGTTCGTCCTCGGGTGTCTCGAGAACATCGGTAATCGCATCCGGCAGATCGCGCCGCGGCAGGATGTTGACGATGATCGTTGCCGGCTCGGCCGATACCGCGTCCTTCTCATCACGCGCGGTGTAGCTGAGCGCGAATGAGCCGTAGAAGTCTTCCAGGAGGTTGAGCAAGATGCGCTCGTCCGTGACGCTGGCTGAAACTCCACCTGTTCCGTCAAGCGTGTAGCTGTCGTCGACCACAATGTCTGTGATGAACGCGAATGCTGGAGTTCCTGCAGCGACAGATTCGGCCACATCGATCCGCGCTTCGATGGTACCTACATAGTACTCCGGAGGCGTTCCTGTGAACGTCAGCGTCTGCGCGTCGAAGCTCAGCCACTCCGGTAAATCGACCAGATTTGATTTGAGGGCGTCGATGACGGCATCCCCCACGGTCGGTAGTGTGAAGAGACCTGCTGACGCAAAATACTCCGGTGTGTCGAACAGTGCATTGATTGCTGGATCGATTGGCTCTTGAGGATCAATGCGCACCTCGACCGCGAACGATTCGACGTCTGGATCGTCTGGCGTGTAACGCACCCAGACGCGCGCAATCGATTCGTTCGCGTTCGGCGCAATTCCGGTCAGCGAGAACTCAAGCGTTTCGGCATCGAAGGCAAGCCAACTCGGCAGCGGACGTCCCGACGGCAAGCTGGCACTGAACGTGCCGCCAGTGGCGATGCTCGCCATCAGCTCGGGATCGTACACGATGCCGGCGGACAGCGCCGCACGATCGGTCGGATCGATCGTGAAAGTATCGCTCCACGTCGTCTCGCCGGCGCTCAGTCCGCTCGCATTGGTGAAGGTCAGGGTGACGTCGATCGGGTCTGAAAGCCCTGCATCGGGCACGCCGGAGAAGGTCAACGTCTCGATATCGAAGTTCAGCCAGACCGGCAGCGGCGCGCCGTCAGCAAGCGTCAGCTCGACCGTGTTCGATGCGTATTCGACGACGACGCCAGTCTGGCCCGCGAGGTCCGCCTGACCGATCGTGCGCGCAACGGCGGTCGTGCCCGTGGCACCCGTGTCCGGATTGATCGTCTCGAAGGTGATCTCCAGATCCAAGTCGGCGATGGCCGCATCAGGCGCTGTGCCGGTCAAACGACCGGTCGCACTATCGAAAGTGAGCCATGCCGGCAGCGGCGAACCGTCCACCAACGTAACGCTCGCTGGCGAATTGCCGCCGCCGTCGCGAAGATCGATGTCGACGGCAAGCAGCAGCGTCGGATCGAAGCTGATCGTCTTATCGTAGTCCAGCGTCTCGCCGGTAACGAGCTGGCGATCCGTCAACGCAAAGCTCACATCAAACGTGCTCGCACCGGCCGGCGGCAGGCCGCTGAACGTTCCGGTATCCAGGTCGAACGACAGCCACGCCGGAAGCGGACTGCCATCGCCGAGCGTCACTCCACTTGCCGTCGTCTCGACAACAAACGGCGAGGTTAGATCGACGCTTTCGGAATGCTCCGTGCGGTTCGAGAAATCATCGGAAAGAACGCCGAGCACCGAGACGCTCTCGAAGAAGATCACATCGCCTTCGGGATCCATGTCGTTGGCAAAGGCCTCGGCGGCCAGGACATAATGCGTCAGGTCCTCGTAGCCGATGACCACATCGTCGCGCAGAACCGGAGCATCGTTGTCGATCAGGACGGTGATCGACACGAAGGCTGTGTCCTGCCCGCCTTGTCCGTCGTCGATGGTGTATTCGAAGCCGGCTTCGCCATTGTAATCCGCGCGCGGCGTGAACGTGATGAGGCCCGTCGTTTCATCCAGAGTTACCGTGCCGTTGAGCGGGAAGCGTTCCACCGCGACGACACTCAGCGGATCGCCGTTGGGGTCGGTATCGTTCAGCAGCAGATCGTTGACGTCGATGACGATGGCAGTGTCTTCCAGCGTCTCGAAGACGCCATCATCGCGCGCGTTTGGCGGATCGTTCAGCGGAATGACTTGGATCTCGATGGTGCCAGTCGACTGCGCGCCAAAGATATCCTCGACGATGTAGGTGACGTAGGCAACGCCCAACGCCTCGCCGACGAAGTCCACGTATGTCTTCAGCGTGGTGATGCCGTTTTCGGTCACCTCTTTGGTGCGCAAGCTCGCCGTGCCGTTCTCGACGGCCTCGATGCCGACAAAGCGGATCTCATCGCCTTCTGGATCGGTGTCGTTGGCGAGCAGAACGTCCACGTCGAGCGATTTGGTCTGTGTGAGCCGTACGCTCGCATGATCTTTGCCCGCATCTGGCGCATCGTTGACGCCAATGAACGTCAGCTCGACACTGGCCGTGGAGGTCGCGCCGGCGAGGTCCGCCACCGTGTACGTGAAGCCGGCAAAGCCGTAGTGATCCGGGATCGGCTCGAACTCCACCGTGCGCGCAAAAGCATTGATGATCACCTTGCCGTAGGTGGCCGTCTCCAAGCCATCGCGGATCGGATTGCCGTTCGCATCCAAAAGCGGCCCAATGCCGACAATGCTTAAGCGATCGCCATTGGTCGCGATATCGACGTCGATATCGTTGGCGAGCAGGTCATCCCAGGAGATCACCAGAACCGTGTCTTCGATGCCGATGAAGCCAGAATCGTCGTGACCAATGGGTGCGTCATTGACGGGCAGCACGTTGACTTCCGCGCGTGCCGTCGATTGACGACCGAACTGATCCTCGACGGTGTAATCGAAGAACGCGTCGCCATTGAAATCCTGCGCACTCGTGAACAGCACGTCGCCGTTCGCATCGATACGCACAGTGCCGTTCTCGGCATTGCCGACGCTGACGATGCGCAGTAGATCGACGCCTTCGCTGGCGTCATTGAGCAGCAACCGATCTGCTGTGATAAGGAACTCGATGTCCTCATCGGCGAACCGGATCACATCATCAGCGGCATTGAACGATCCTGCCCTGATGAACGTGTCGATCTTGTCGCGATCCCATACAGTCCCGTCGGCGAACACGACCTCTTCGATACCGGTCTCGCGCCCGAGGAAGTGGTCGCTGACACGCAACGTATCGATCAAAAGCCCGTCGTCGTGCTCGAGTTCGATGATGAGATCGTTGCCATCCTGGCTGAAGCTAACGTCCTTGGCCGAGATTGCCGGACCGAACGCAATGCGATCGATGTCCGTGGCATCGCCAAGCTCTGCAACCGTGTCATTGCCGGAATCGAACCCGAACAGATACGTGTCAGATCCTGCTCTGCCGGCCAGCAGGTCATCGCCGAACCGCCCATCGAACGTCTCATCCGCAGCGCTGCCGGAAAGCTGGTCGACATACGACGAGCCAACCAGCATTTCGATGCCGGAAAGCTGATCACCGGCGGCTTCGCCAGCGCTGCCCGCGCCCGTCTCCAGATCGACGGCAACTGCATCGTCCGATGCGCTGTAGTCGGCCGTATCGAACCCGTCGCCGCCAACGATGGTGTCGGCGCCGCGTCCGCCACGGAACCAGTTGTCACCCGCGTCCCCGATCAGCGTGTCGTCGTGATAGCTGCCAACGATCTGTTCGATGGACTGGAACGTATCGCCTGCCGCATCGCCGCCACCTGCGGACGCATCGGTCATGTTGACGGTCACCGCGGACGTGGAGGTGGTGTAGTCGGCACGGTCGATGCCTTCTCCACCGATCAGCTCGTCTGCGCCCGCCCCGCCGATAAGGACGTCATCGCCCGCGCCACCAACGAGGCGATCGTTGCCGCGACCGCCAGCCAGCCTGTTGGCCTGGTCGTCACCTTCAAGAACGTCGTCGAATTCGGAACCGGTGAGGTTCTCGATGCTGGTGAGCTCATCACCTGCCGCATCGCCGCCTGAAGCGGTTGCCGAAGCAAGAGAGACCTGAACGGCAGAGGATGATGTTGCATAGGTTGCTGTATCAACGCCCTCGCCGCCGTCGAGCACATCAGCGCCTTCTCCGCCGTCGAGCGTATCGTTTCCTAGCCCACCAAACAATTGATCGTCGCCGCCGCGACCCACGAGTACGTCGCCACCACCAAGCCCGGTCAGTACGTTGACGCCGGCATCACCGCGCAACGTATCGGAGTAACCGCTGCCCGAAATGTTCTCGATGCCAAAGAAGATGTCGCCTTGCGCTTGCCCTCCTTGCCCGATCAGAGACTGCAGGTCGACGACAACACCAATGTTGGAATTGGTGAACGTGACTGTATCGATACCGTCGCCACCGTAGATGCGGTCGGCGCCCTCGCCGCCTTCGATGATGTCATCTCCGGCCTCACCATAAATATCGTCGTCACCAAGGCCGCCGACGATGGTTTCGGCGCCATCGGTACCGATCAGGAGATCGCGGCGATCGCTTCCCACAATGGTGTCGGCGCGGGTGTCGGAAATCAGCACGGTCACGGTGCCGTCGTCCTCGACACCCTGCGGGTCGGCGATCGTGTATTCGACGCTGGTCGTGCCGCTGTAACCCGTTGCGTATTCGACGACGATGAACTCCTCGTCGTAAATCCAGGCTGTGCCATCAGCCGGCTGTGTCACGCCGATGAACTGCAGCAGATCGTACTGGTCCGGCCGCAGATCGACGTCACTGTCATTGGCCATCAAATCTGAAATGCGCAGCACCAGCGGCGCATCGAGTGACGTCGTCGCCAGGTCCGGTGCCGCCGTCGGAGCGTCGTTGACAGAGATGAGGTTGATTCTAACGGTGCCGGTATCGGTGCCGTCCGCGTCGTCGGTGACGACATAGTTGAAGAATATTGTCCCATTGCGATTGAGCGACGGCTGGACGTGGATAAAGCCTCGTCATCCATCCAGATCGTGCCGAACAGACTGTCCATCGATACGCTTTCGATGCGCAGCGGGTCGCGGTCTATGTCGCCGTCGTTGGCGAGAAGCACCGAGGATGGAATGACGACTTCGACGTCTTCATAGCCGGTGATATCGTCATCTCCAGCCACAGGCGGCGCATCACCGACTGGTGTAAAGTACATCGTCACAAGCGCGTTGTCCGGCAGTCCCCCTTCGTCGGAAACGACATACTGGAACGTGGCCTCGCCCCAATAATCTGGATCGGGAGTGAACGTGATGGTAGCTCCAGCGTTACCATTCACGTCAAGCTCGGCGCTCGTGACGACCTCGGCGTCTCCTGCGCCAATCGAGACAATTTCAATGGCGATCGTGGCGACAAAATTAATGGGTGGCGTTCCCGAGATCCGCCCGGTTGCGGCATCGATTGATAGCCAGGCCGGCAGCGCCGATCCATCCGCCATCCTCAGCGAATGGCTGTAGCCTTCGCCAAGCGCTGTAACAGAAGCTTCTTCGTGCACGAATTCCGCCACGTTGAACGCAACGGTGCCGTGCTCCGAATAGCTGACCGTTTCGAAGGTCAGATAGAGGCCGTCAACATCGCTATCGTTGCTGAGAAGCGTTGCGATAGAAATCGTCAGCGCAACGTCTTCGGTTCCGACCAATGGGCCAACAAGCGCGGTGTCGTACTTGTCCGCTCTCGCTGTCGGCGCGTCGTTGACCGGATTGACCTGAACAACGACGCGCGCTTCGCTGACGCCGCCTTGTCCGTCCGAAACCTCGTAGATGAACTGTGCCTGGCCGAAGTAGTTGCTCCACGGCGTGAAGAGAACCGTTTGATTGGCCGCAAGCTCGACCGTGCCACCATAGATCGCGCGCACCGATGTGATCGTCATCAGGTCAAAGTCGGGATCGCTATCGTTTGCGAGAAATTCGGCGGCCGTGAACAGACGCGGCTCATCTTCATTGATCGTTGCACTGTCCGCTGCCGTGATCGGCGCGTTGTTGACTGGAGTGACCTCGACAGTCGCAGTTCCAATCGCTGTCGCCCCAGCCGGATCGGATACGGTATACGTGAAGCTGGCGGTTCCGAAGAAGTACTGTGCTGGTTTGACCTTGACCTGCCCATCCACCGACAGCGTCACAGCCAGGTTGGCATCTCCCTGCACGCCCGTGACAGTCAACTGGTCGCCATCGATGTCGATGTCGTTGGCCAACAGCAAGCTAGAAGCAAACGTCGTCTCGTCGTTCTCGGCGAGCGTCGCGATAACGTTGTCTGCCACCGCGACCGGTGCGTCGTTGACAGCAAGCACGTCGATAAAGACCGTTGCTTCGGCACGCCCACCTTCGGGGCTGTTGGCGACGTAACGGAAACTGGCCAGACCATGGAAGTCTGCCGTTGGCGTGAAGCCGATGGAACCGTTGCTGGCGAGGCTGACCGAGCCGTTCACTGCATCGAAAACTTGCGAGACGATCAGACGGTCGCCATCGACATCGTTCGACAGCAAACGCTCGGTTCGGATCGTAATGAATCCGTCTTCATTGACCGTGAAACCATTATCATCTTTTGCGACCGCTATCGGCGTGACGCGAATGTCGACGGTCGCCTCGGAGAATCCATTGCGGCCATCACTCAGAATGTAGGTGAAGTTCGTCGATCCGAGGAAGCCGTCCTTGCTGGTAACAACAATCATGCCATCGGCATCGATTTGCGCGGACACACCGTCACTGCTCTGAACAGCCAGAATCGTCAGAGGGTCGCCGTCCGAGTCGTAGTCATTGCGCAGCAGGCCAGCTGGATCGATGCGCAGCGGCTCGCCCTGACGGACTGTGAATATGCCATCGCCAGTGGCGACCGGTGCGTTATTGTCGAGAGCGGACAACAAGTCCGACCTGGTCCAGATCACGCCGTCGCTGAACAGGATCTGCTCAACCCCAGCTCCCGTCTCCGACAGTGCATCCTTGATCGTGATCGTATCATCGGTCGTTGCAAACGACAGGATGATCGAGTCGCTGCCCTTGAACAGACGCGTCGCCGTCGCCTCGAGTGACGACAGGTTGAGTATCTCCAACCGGTCGCCTGTTGAGGTCGCAGCGTCGTCGATGACGTCATGACCATCGCCGGCAGAGAACAGGTAGATATCATCGCCATCACCGCCGGAAAGGGAGTCGTCACCTTTACCGCCTTGAAGCAGATCAGCCCCATCGAAGCCACGGATGTTCTCCGCAGCGTCCGTCTTGGCGGACTGCAGTACGGCTTCGCGCATCTCCGTCGCTGTCCACACAACCCCGTCAGCAAACTCGATGGTTTCAATGCCCGAAGAGTTGCCTGCGAGACTGTCGCCGATGAGCAGGCGATCGCTCAAACCCGCGAACCGCAAGACAAGATCATCGCCGTCCGCCGGACTGCGGCGTGCCCAGACCACGTCTGTGGAATCGATATCCGTCAGGACGACGCGGTCGCCGGCCGAATAGCTTTCATCGACGAAGCGATCGTCGCCATCGCCCGCAGCGTAGATGTACGTATCGGCCCCACCCAGTCCGACGACGAGATCGTTGCCCTTGCCCGCATCGAGCGTGTCAGAAAAGTCAGTTCCTACGATCTGATCGTCGAGATCGCTTGGTGCCCCCAACACAAGGTTGGTCTCGATGTCGGCAATCAGGAATTCGGTGCCGGAATCCGACAGAACCACACGTTCGATCCGATCGGCGCTCCATGAGACCAGACCGTTCACCACCGTAATCTCATCGCCATCCGCGAGACGGATGATCAGGTCCACACCATCTTGACCGCGCCGTGTGAATGTAATCTCATCAGCCGCATAGCCCCAGATCTCGATCGTGTCGAAGCCGGAGCCAGCGTCGCGAATGACATCCGAGCCATCACCGCGATGGAACAGATAAGTATCGTCGCCGGCGCCGCCCTTCAGCTCGTCATTGCCGCCGAGACCTTCAAGGACATCTGCCCCAGACGTGCCGATCAGCTGATCGGCGCCATCGCTCGCGACGTTGCGAACGGTGAGGGTTTCAAAGTCGGCGCGGAGCCACTCCGTCGCATCGTCGAAGACGATCTTTTCGACGCCGTAGGAATTGGTGGTCAGATACGAATCGCGCAGCGTAATGCGACCCGCATCACCAGCGCCAGAAGAACTCTCAAGAACCACAACTTCGAGATCATTGCCGACGCCACGCTCCAGACGCACGTCGCCA
>AERA01012218.1_pt1 | contig 17312 bp, 15 predicted proteins | sample 267968 | NCBI WGS metagenome assembly AERA01 (sample SAMN02954363, study PRJNA61401) | activated sludge metagenome | biome: terrestrial; feature: wastewater treatment plant; material: activated biomass; isolation source: activated biomass of an industrial wastewater treatment plant | reverse complement strand
AGACGAAGCGCGGCTGAATGGCGTGGAAAGCGTGTCGCTGTCGTCGGGTGGAAACTTCATGCTGGGAGCGTCGTTCACGCAAGGTGAGCGAAAGTCTGCAATCGCGTACTTCAATCCCGATCGCGCGCCGGTCATGGAATATGATACTGCATTGACGCTGTCGGGGATCGGGCGAGCCAAGATCCCTCGCGTTGGCGTTTTGTCTTCGCTGCTCACTCCAAGCAATACGACCACGCCGCGAGAAGGTCTTGCTGTTCTTGAAGAGATCAAGCGGCAGTACGACGTCGCAATCGTTCCTCACTTCGCGGAAGCTCTGCCAGATGACCTCGACGCACTCGTGGTGATCGACGCATCCATACTCAAACCGGCGATGCTCCGAGCTATCGATCAGCACGTTATGGAAGGTCGCGGACTGGTCGTCATGCTTGATCCTTTCGTCCGCTTCAATTCCTCATCCAATATGGTCAATCCGGATCCAAGCACTGAAGTCAATGATATCTCGGATCTGTTGATGGCGTATGGAGCGCGCTATGAGGGCAAAGATGTTGTTGGTGATGCTTCGCTCGCTTCGACGGTGGGTGCGGGCGACCAGCGGTTTCTTTATCCGTTCTGGCCGCGCATGCGAAAACCGCAGTTTTCTGCGACACACCCAGCGGTCGCCGGTCTCAACGAATTGGCATTCGCGGAACCGGGTTCATTCACGTTACTGAAGCCGGAAAATGCGACCGCACTCGTATCGACGACAGATAAGGCTGGAACACTGTCCCGGGATGCATTCAAGAACGGCAATCCACAGGCGCTTGCATCTGAGCTTAAGCCCAGTGGTGGCACGCGCGTCATCATGGCCGCGATCTGGGGGCAAGTGCGTAGTGCGTTCGGCAATGCATCTGCGAGCCGCGGCGGTGCATCAGAAACAAGGAATGCTCGCATATTTGTCATTGCGGACGTCGATTGGATTTTTGACCCCTTGACGCTCACGGCAAGTGGTAGCGAGGGCAGCAACCTCGCGCGCCCGCTCAATGACAACATCACAGCACTTTCGAACCTCGTGGAATTCGCCGCCGGGCGAAGCGGGCTTGCTGGCATTCGTTCGCGCGGACACCTTGCGCGGCCATTCGAGCGTGTCTCTCAAATGCTATTGGATGCACAGGAGCGCTATCGATCGAAGGAAACCGAATTGCTCGGCAAGATTGAGCATGCTGAGGGGAATATCCGAAAGGCTCTCGAAATTGCCGGCGCTAAGAAGATCACCGAACTGCCCGCGGACATTCAATCCAAGGTCTCAGAATTGAGGCAGGCGCTTCTGCCTTTCCGCCGCGAACTGCGGACACTCAGGCAATCGATGCGTGAAGATGTCGAGAACTTGGGTTGGCGACTTAGCGTCATCAATCTTATCGCGGGGCCGCTGCTTGTCTTCTTGCTGGCATTTGCGATGCGTGCTTGGCGACGGCGTTCAATTCAACAATGCCTTCGCCATCATCCCGCATGAACGCATTGAATGTAAGCGCTTTATAGCTCACTCGCAGTTTTCGCTAGAGCAGGTCGGACATGATTCAATCTACCTCTGGTCTGCACTGGAGACCGATCGGCTGAGATGGAAGCAGCAATGCGCTGATCAACGTTCCAAACGAGCGCATGAGCGATCGTTCTAACCGATGGGTGATAATCATTTTCTATTCAACGATAGCGTCAAACTACTTGAGTCAATGCGGACCATCGATATTTTCGGCATGCTAGCCGGTTTTTACTCAAAACAGATATTCGGGAGCTTGCCGTCGGCTTGAGACCCGAGCAAAAGACTGGTGAGCAAAGCACGCCCGAGAAGCCGGGTGTGCTCGAAGGTGGCGACTCTCGTGCTGTGTGCCGCACTGCTGCGTGCAGCATTTTCTCGGCATTTGGGTCGTCAGCGAAGACGTGCTTGTTGCGTTTCGTCGGGGTGGGAATGGGCGATCTGCTTTGCGGACGAACCACTGCGTTCGTGCAATTACCTCACTTGTGGGAGGCAGCGCCGAGGAATGCCCGCTTCTACTACGGAGAATGACGGAAGCGACTTGCGATTATGTTCGCCGCCAAACACGCTCCAAGTGATCTCTGCGGCAAAAAAAAGCAATTCGGGAGGACATCGACATATGGATCACCTCAGACCAACGAGGGGCAGGAGCGGGGACAATGCATCCCATTCACACGACGCGCCTGGCTCTCGCGGACGCAGGGACTTCCTAAAGGGCGGGCTTGTGTTTGCCGGTGCTGCTGCCGGCACCAGCTTGCAGGCACATGCGGCCACTCTTGCTGTTCCAGAATCCAACAAGGAGATGGGTCGTGAGATGGAGCTGAAGTCGTATGGCATGCCCTCCAAGTACGAGGCGCATGTCACGCGCAACCGCAGCGACGTCCTCGTCAACAAGCAGAAGTGGTCGGACTGGAGCATGACACCGCTTCAGGACCAAATTGGAATCGTTACGCCAAACGGGCTCATTTACGAGCGTCACCACGCGGGCGTGCCCGACATTGATCCTGCAAAACATCTGCTCGTCGTGCATGGCATGGTCAAGCAGCCGATGAAGTTCACGATGGACGACATCCTTCGGCTCCCTGCTGTGTCAAAGTTCCACTTCATGGAGTGCTCAGGCAACGGCCTCACCGATTGGAAGACACCCAAGTCAACCACAGTGCAACAATCCCACGGCCTGTTGAGCTGCGGACAATGGACCGGCGTTCCGCTGTCGTGGCTGTTGGATCGCGCTGGCTTGGCTGAAGGAGCGAAGTGGCTGCTGTTTGAAGGTGCCGACGGCTCGGCGCATGCCCGTTCGATTCCTGTCGAAAAGGCCATGAATGACACGCTCCTGGTCTATGGTTTGAATGGCGAAATGCTGCGGCCGGAGAACGGCTATCCGCTGCGCGCCTTCATCCCTGGGTGGGAAGGCAACGTCTCGGTCAAATGGCTACGTCGCATCAAGGTGTCGGATAAGCCGTGGCATCTGCGCAGCGAAACGGCGCGCTATACCGATCCTATGCCGGAAGGGAAATGGCGCCAGTTCAGCATGGTGATGGAGGCCAAATCGGTCATCACCAAGCCATCAGGTGGCATGAAGCTCAAATACGGTCCTGGCCCCTATGAAATCGAGGGTTTTGCGTGGTCCGGTAAAGGCACAATCACGCATGTCGATGTCACGACTGATGGTGGCAAGACATGGCAGCCAGCAAAGCTCGAAGAGCCTGTGCTCGACCGATGCCTCACTCGGTTCCGCTACTTATGGAATTGGGATGGCGGGCCAGCCAAGATCGCCAGCCGCGCCGTTGATAGCACGGGCTATGTTCAGCCAACCGTTGCTGACATTGCGAAAGTTCGCGCGCTCTCCGGTTTCGTTCAGCATCACAACGCGATCTTCCCGTGGTTGGTCGCACCTTCTGGCGAGGTGACCAATGGGATTGCTTGAAATGAAACGCGCCACAGTCGGCGCTGCTGCACTGGCTCTGGCGAGCGCAATCGGCGCGACCACCGCATTTGCCGTCTCGCAGGCTGATTTCAAAATCGGTGCGCCTGTCGCTGTCGAAGATCTCACACTGTGGGATATCGATGTCACGACGCCAGATGGAAAAGGTCTGCCGGCCGGCAAGGGAACAGTCGCGGAAGGTGAAAAGATCTTCGCCGAGAAGTGCGTTGTTTGTCACGGCGAGAAGGCTGCCGGCGGACCGATGTTTGGCACGATGGTCGGTGGTGTTGGGTCATTCCTGACCGACAAGCGCGTGCTGACACCGGGCAGCATGTATCCATACGCGCCGATCTTGTTCGACTACATCCGGCGCGCAATGCCAATGACCGCGCCAGAAAGCCTTACCAATGACGAGGTCTATTCACTTTCGGCGTACATTCTGAACCTCAATCAGCTGGTGCCGGCCGACGGTGTCGTTGACGCAAAGTCGCTCACGGCAATCAAAATGCCCAACCGTGACGGCTTTTTCGCCGATGACCGGCCCGACACGAAGGCCGAGCGCTGCATGGAGAATTGCAAGCCGATCAATTGATCGACTGGTCGGGACTGAATGAAGTTATTTGGTTACGACTTGCTCTAAATCGTCATGCGAGTGACGAACTAACGCCTCGGATGGAACCTGGAGTCGTTCTATCCGGGGCGATTTTGTCCCTGGCGGACTAGAGTCCGATCGGCTGAGATGGAAGCAACACTGCTTCCATCGAAGGCATGAATTGGTCTCTAAAACAGAGGATTAGTGCAGGCCACATTGGTCGGACATGATTCAATCTGCCTCTGACCTGCTCAATGATTATTGATGGCGCAAAACACCAAATAGAAATTTTCATTATTGATCGAATACATCCTTGAATAGGTACTAATCGCCAGACTTATTTGAAGAACACCGTGTTCTATTTTGGATGCGACAAAATATTCTTTGGGGCACCATTGTTTGCTTGACTTCCGTCAAATGAAAGTCCCGGGCGCGTTTTAGACTGCATCTATCGAATAACGATTGAGCTTCATCCGCAGCGCAAACCCGATTTCCACGCAGCGCCTGAGCGGAGTGAGAAGCCTGAATAGATCTGTCTGAGGATACCGCCATGATGACCGAAGAAACCGCTCACCGCTGCAATACGCCCGCCTGCAAGTCGGCAACACCGGGTGGCTGCTCAGGCTGCACGCTTGCGTATGATTGCACACGCGCGTCTTCTGGCGTTCCGCTGGCATGGCCGCTGATCGCGCTATTCTTAGTGGGCATTGTGGCTCTTGCCGTCGGCAGCGTCGGCGGCTGAATTTTGCGGCAGCGAGAGGCAGTGAATTGAATCTCACCGCTGGCAGCTCTCCAAGCCGATCGTAGGACACTTCCCGAAGGTGTAACTTTGCTCCGGTGCGCTTTTTGCGTTTCCGGAGCTTTTTATTTTTTGCGCGGTGAAAACAATGCTGCCTACTGCGAAGCGGGCGAATCCGATCGCGCTACGCACGTCATCAAATTTTTGAACCGAAGAGTCTTGGAAGTGGCCGACAAAAAAACCTGCGCTCAGTCACAGGGCTCGGACATAAGCGCAGGTTGCTAGAGATTGCCCCCTCATCGTTCGTGATGGGATGAGGGTTAAACCCATTTTGGAATTAGCTGGCCTTCTTCTTGCCAGACTTGATCTCGTCGATCTTGCGTTCCCACTTCATGGTCTTGGCGAACTCCAGAAGTTCGTCATCCGCCATATTGATCGTCTCTTTTGGACCTGGGTAATCACGGTCGACAACGTCTTTCATGTAGCGCGAGATCACATCTTCCATGATCGGAATGAGATCGGTGTAGATGCGCGAATGCTTGGGCACATGCTCTTCCCAAAGGTGGAACAGATCGGAAGAAATGATGTGCACACCGTCTGCGCGATTGCCGGCGCCGAGGCTGATGATGGGAATGGGAAGCGTCTCAGCCAGATACTCGGCAACTTCCGAGGTTGTCACTTCGCACAGGATCGAGAAGCAGCCCGCATCATACATCGCCTTGGCGTCGTCGATCAGTTCCTGCGCGCGCTTTGCGGTCTTGCCTTGAGCGATAAAGCCGCCGAGTTGGGGCATACGCATCGGTGTGATGCCGATATGGCCTTGGACTGGAACGCCGGCGTTGACGATCGCTTCAATGTTGGGAGCGTGATGGCGATTGCCCTCACACTTCATGACTTCGGCGTTTGCCTCAGCCACGAAACGGCCGGCATTCTCGATGGCCTGCTCCTTGGAAACGTGGAAGCTCCAATAGGGCATGTCGACCATGCGGAGGCCATACTTGGAGCCGCGGTCAATCGCCTGCGACATCAGCATGACTTCGTTAAAGCTGACGGTGACCGTGCTCTGGTGACCGAAGAGAATCATTCCGCCGGTGTCGGAGACGCACAGAATATCCATGCCCAAACGGTCGGCGACCACGGCAGTACGGTAGTCGTAAGCGGCGAGCTGAGTGATGGGCTCGCCCTTCCTCTTCTTCGCCATCAGCGAGTTGATGGTTACCTTCTTGCGTTTGGCCGGTTCCGCCATTGCGCTTCTCCCAGAAAATTCGTGATTTGTGTTGTCTAATTTTTGATGCGGAACATTTTGAGCACGCGTCGTCAGGACTCGCGCCCGGCCGCTGCACAATGGGCGTCGCGAAGGGGTGCTTAGTCAAATGAGCAGAAGCTATGAGGCGTTCGCTTTAACCTATGAAGCAGGTTGCTGAGCTCAGTTCCAAGGCTCGCGCGGGCGGCGCTTCTCGGGGTCGAAGTATGGGCGAGGCACGAGTTCTATGTCGCTGAAAGCACCGCACGAATCCTGCAAGGCTGCGGCGGGGTTTCGCTCGCTCAACACATAGCCGAGCCCCAAAACGCTTTGCGCAGCAATGCTGTTGCAGGCTGACGTAACGATCAACTCGTCATTCCTATTGGGGCGGCTCACTCCGGAGGGCGGTTGAAACAATGTGACGCATACGTTTGTTAAAGCTCGGAACGAAACGAGGCGGATTGGTCGCGCAAGACCGCTATGGATGCATCGGCTTGCGTATGGGCCTTTTGTTGCCTCGGCAAAATTCCCCAGACCTGACTCAGCCGAAGTTACGGGCACGCGGAACTCGTTGGCAAACAGGACAAAGCCAGCTTCGATCCGCAGCATGTCGGCGGCGATGAACCCTGCGGGACAGGCGCGAGGAGCAAGCTTATTCCATAACGCCGCGCCGTCGGCCGCTGCGACGATCAACTCGAAGCCGCGTTCTCCGGTGTAGCCCAAGCGGCCAATTCGCACCGGTATGCCGGCAAGCAGGAAATCGCCGCAGCCATAATAAGTCAGGGCTGCAAGCCGATTGGCTTCCTGCGGTTGCAGCAGAGGACGCAAGACATTCAAAGCCTGCGGACCCTGGACTGCATAGATCCGCGTTTGCGCGCTGAGATCGCGGACGTTGGCCGGTGGAACGGTTCTGGCGTGCGCACGGCACGAAGCGGCACTGCACGAAGCCGCTTGAAGGTCAGCGATATCGACTGAGCGGCCGCTCATGACCTCCCACTCTTGATCGCCTGTGCGCCATACCGTCAAGTCTGCAACGACATATCCGTTGGGCGTCTCGCGCACGGCATAGCGAATGCGGCCGACTGGCAAATCGGCGATCTGTCGTCGTGTCAACGTCGCAATTACATTGACCGCACCCGGCCCCGTCACCACTCCGCGTGACATAAACGAGAAATCGAAAAGTGCAGCAGTCGTGCGGCAAGCGATAGCCTCTCGCACTGGGTCGCCAAAATCGGCTGTCAGACGCGTGGGGTCAAAGTCCATCGTCGCCTCGTGGCATGAGCGAATTTCGTTACAAGAGCCCAAATCCCAATCTAGCGAGAATGGTGCCGCCGACGATCGCAAGCAGGATGGACACGAAGCGACGCAGTGTTTCGCGCGGTAAGACATGAGCAAGCCACGCGCCGCCCCAGGTGCCGAAGACGATTCCGAGACCGATGATCAGCCCCAAGGAAACATGAAGCGTTCCCGCGTAGTAGTTGCCTGCCGTTGCTAAGACGGCGATAGGCAGTTGGATCGCCTGCGCCAGACCTATTGCGGTCAGCACAGGCATGTGAACCCACATCAGAATTGGAATAAGTACGAGTGGACCGCCCGTTCCCGTGAGCGCGGAAAGAAATCCGGTCACACCGCCAGCCATGGCCAGATAACCATTCGAAACGGTCTTCTCGGACGTATCGGCAGGCGGCGGCTTACCCCACAACGCGTAGATGCCAGACCCGGCGGTGAACAACGCGATAAGAAGTTCCAGCAATCGCCCTGGAGCAACGTTGACCGCAAGCGCGCCAGCAAGCGCTGAGGGCATCGCGGCCAGCCACAATGGCACCGTCATGCTCCATCGGATCGACTTCTTGCGCGCAAATGCAAACGTACCCACGGCGCCGGAAAGCAGGAATGCGAACATGGAGGCCGCGATTGCATATTTAATCGGTATTCCAGCGATGTAGACCAGTGCAGGCACCAAAATTACACCGCCGACGCCGACGCAGCCGATTAGTCCGCCGGCCATCAGTCCGAAGCCGCCGAAGAGCAGCAGTTCTGCAAAAGTCATTCATGCGGCCCGCGCTCCCGCCGCGCGGTCTCCCAGATATGTCGCATACCCCGTGAGGGTAACGGGCCGCGGCCACAAACATTTTTTGATGTCTGGAGCTGCCTGACCACAATCAGTTTCGCAACTGACGGCTTTTAGCGCCAGACCGGATGAAAATTGTTCTATCTAACTATGAATAGACAATTCCTATGATCGATATGGTCATACAAACTGGCGGACTTCATAGGCTTCCGCTATATTTGACTTTAGTCAAATGCCGCTAGGTATACGGATATCGCAGGGCTGGCGCTGTTCCACTCAATTTTCGTTCCAATTCGACGCTCTGCCCGAGTTCTTGGCTTCCTACGAGGTGTCCCTTGTTTCTCAGACAGTTCAAATATCTGGTTGCAGTCGTCGAGGAAGAACATTTTGGCCGCGCTGCTTCGCGATGCTGCGTGACACAGCCGAGCCTTTCCAGCGGCATCAAACAGCTGGAACTCGAACTTGGCGTGCCCATCTTCCTACGCGGTCGTGGACAACGGTTTCATGGTCTCACGGCCGAGGGCGAGCGCGTCACGAATTGGGCGCGCCGTATCATCTCACATTGCGATGCGATGAAAGATGAAATCAAATCGATGCAGAAAAATCTGCACGGCTCACTGCGCATGGGTGCGATGCCATCGATGTCGCCGGTGCTGCCGGTGCTGCTGCAGATGGTGCGCGACGAACATCCTGGCGTTCTCATCGACGTTCACTTCATCGGCAACGAAGCGATGAAGCTCGGTCTCGATAACTTCACACTCGACTGCGCTTTGACCTATATCGAGCGCGCGGATCTTGGCCGTCGCAACGTGATGCCGATCTATACCGAGAACTTGAGTTTGCTCGTACCCGATATTCCACAGTTCGCCGATCGCACATCGATCACGTGGCAAGAAGCAGCTTCGCTGCCGCTTGCCTTGCTTCGCCCCAGCATGCATGAGCGCCGCTTCGTTGATCGCGTCTTCAAGAAAGCTGGCGTAACGCCCAACCCGAAGGTGGAATCGGAATCAATTCTGCATTTGATGTTCCAAGTGCAGTTCACCGAACTTTGCACGATCATTCCAACTCACTTTACGCGCATGCCAGGGCTGCATGCCGGAACCAGGGCATTGGATTTGATCGATCCGGTCATGAGCCAGGAAGTCGGGCTGTTCTGGGCGGAAGGCGAAACAGTGATGCCGATGGCTGGCGTTATGGTCAATGTCGCCAAGCAGCTTCAGAAGACGGGCGAGTTACGGCGGTTGCTGGGCGAGAACGTCGATGTGCCCAAGTCACGCTCTTCCAAGACTCCGAGCATGAAGCCGAAAGAGGATCGTAAGGTGCAACGGCAGAGCGTTCTATAGCGCGCTTGCTCCACGTATCCCCGCCTTAAAACGCATGACGCCGCCCATTGAGGCGGCGTCATTGTATTCCGGGTCGGCGTATTCCGGGTCGGCATGTGGGTCGGCTGACCAGATCTCAAGAGATCTCGCACAACTGGTGGCGGCATCGCGGTTGGAGTGAAATGAACTGCTCCAATCAGCCCGAAAGCTTGCGCTTATAGTCCTGAACGATCTTCGCCAATGCCTCGGCTGCTGCGCTGACGTCCATATTGGCGCTGGCAACATCGCGCAGTGAGAGTACGCATTCGCGCGTGAAGCTGGCCGTTTGCGCCTGCTGATCAGTACCGACGAAGAAGTAGGGTTCCGCGCGCACGCCATCGCCCGGCGCAATTCCGATCCGCAAGCGCTTTGCACCGCTTCCGGGCGGCAAATCAATCTCAAAGCCAATCTGGAAAGGCTCGGGCCAGCACAACAACTGTGCATCCCCGCCAGCGGTGCTATTCAGTTTTTGGCTTAATGCCTGGATAACCGCCGCGCCTGTCCGGAAGCTCTGGTCGAGGATTTCGAGTTCACGCTTGTAGGCTTCAGGCTCGAAATCTTCGCTGTCACCCGTCATCAAATCGGACGGGGTGTAGGGAAGTGACTTCGTGTAACGGCTGCGATCAATCCCGCGATGCAGCAATTCGACGAGCACCCATGCCTCGACGTGAGCGGGTGTGCGCTCTTCGAACCCGAGGGTATGGGGCACGGGCTTATCGCCTTCACGGAATTGCATTTCGAGCGGTCCGACTCGCAGCTCAACCGAATAATCGTCGAGAAACGGCTTGGTCTGGATCACACCATCGCGGGCGTTCCAAAGAAGGCGTGTGTGATCGTTGCCGTTCTCCGGCTCAATGAAGCTATTGGCAAAGCGGACGAGCCAATGCACCGCATTATGCGCCTGACGGCGTGCGGCGGTGAGCTTTCCGTTCTCGATCTCGTTGAACTTCGGCCACTCCATGGTTGCCATCGTTATTGCACTCCTCAAGCTTTCTCAGCCTTTATTGACGACCGGCGGTTTTTGCGATGGGTGCCGGATCTTGTTGCAGCGACCGGCGAGGACGCCAGTGTTCTTCTATAATGCCACCATTTGTTCCGACTCTGGGGAACATCCGGGTAAATTGAATATCGCAGACGACCGCTGGGTTTGCCCCTTACTTCTTTGATCCCGATGCAGCTTAGAGCTTCCCGCGCCAACTGGCGCCCGGGACTTGGCACCTGGCAGGAGGTAGCGCAATCGCCCAAAGGGAAGAACGCCGCCACTCACCAACTAGGACCCTGAACTTGGACCGGCAACAACGGTGCGCGCTTACCTGGACTGAGCGCGGCTGCAATCAATCGGAACCCTTGTGGCATGTTGCTGCCGGTCTCAAGAGCTGTGACAGGCAGTAATGTGACCGTTTTTCAGATCCAGCACATCGAATTACCGTGCCTTGCGGCTCCAATGATGTAAATTTTGTTTGGCCTATCTCGGAATTGAACGAACTTGCCTTGACGGCAAGCGGCGGCAGTCCGACCTTAGCGCCACTCCTGGATGCATAGGCGAACTCGCTGGCGGCTGATCGGTCGATAGCGGGATCGGCCAATGTTAAGGTTTGGGATGGGGAGCGCTCATGCAGGAAATGCACTCGGCCGGTGGATGTCTTTGCGGTGCCATTCGATATCGCATCGATGGATCGGTGTTGACGTCGGCGGCTTGCCATTGCCGGCACTGCCAGTACGTCAGTGGTGGCGCTCCGGCCTATGTTTTTGTGGTGAGCAAGAAATCGGTCGAGATCACGAAGGGCATGCCGGCACATTTCGATAATGTGTCCGATAGCGGCAACCGGCGGCGGCGCTACTTTTGCGGTAACTGTGGCACGCCGCTGTTTGCGGAAGATAGCGCTTATCCTGATATCGTCAGCGTAAAGGCTGGCAGCCTCGACGAGACATCGCTGTACAAGCCTATGGCGCAGTTCTGGGTAGCTTCGGCGCCGGTTTGGCACCCAATCGATCCCAAGCTTCCGGCATTTGAAAAAGGGCCGAAGTAGAGCCGCCCAGCGCCCGTGAATATTCTGATCCAGCCAGGCTAGAGCAGGCCCGAGGAAGATTGAAGCACGTCTGACCAATGTGGCCTGCTCTAATTCTTTGTTTGAGAGACCGATTCACGCCTTCGATGTAAGCATACTGCTTCCATATCAGCCGATCGGGCTCTCTTGTTTGAGAGACCGATTCACGCCTTCGATGTAAGCATACTGCTTCCATCTCAGCCGATCGGGCTCTCTTGTTTGAGTGACCGATTCACGCCTTCGATGTAAGCATACTGCTTCCATCTCAGCCGATCGGGCTCTAAGCGCCGTTGTGACGGCACCAATTGCGGCGCTTCGATCCGTCGCGCGTCACGTTAGCCGCATGACGACCACAAGCTGGCACGCATCCGTAAACCCTGATAGGGGTCGTCCGGTTAGCTGGCGCAAATCAGCCGCCGGTTCGAACTTTCTTGCGGTAGTCAGATTGCGCACAAGACATGGCCAACGATCTCAGTTTCAAGACCGATATGAAGTTCAGCTACGGCAGCCCATCGACGCTGGCGCCCGGAGTAGCTCGGCTCGTATGCGAAAATCCTGGTCCATTCACCTTCAAGGGCACCAATACGTATCTCGTCGGTTCTGACGCGCTTGCGGTCATTGATCCGGGTCCGCGCGACGACAAGCAGATCGACGATATTCTCAAGGCTGCTGCCGGTCGTCCTATATCGCATATTCTCATCACCCATACGCACCGCGACCATGTCGACAATGCCCAGGCGCTGAAAGATGCGACAGGTGCAATAACGTGCGGCTATCGGCGAACGGGCGCGGCACGTGGCAATATCGAGCGCAGCCCGTCGGGCACTGAGTTTGTCGATATCGACTTCATCCCGGACGTTGAGCTCCAGCATGATGACGAGATCGCCGGTGAGGGTTGGACACTAACAGCGCTGCACACACCTGGCCACGCACCCGACCATATCTGCTACGCGCTCAACGGCAGCGAAATCATCTTCTCGGGCGATCACGTGATGGCCTGGAACACATCCGTCGTGGCGCCGCCGGAGGGGCGAATGGCGGATTACCTTGCTTCGCTCCAATTGCTGCTCGGCCGTAGCGAAAGTCGTTATCTGCCTGGACACGGAGGGCGGATCGAGGAAGCAACGCGGATGGTGAAGGCCTATCTTCTTCATCGGCGCTGGCGCGAGCAGGCCATCGTTGCGGCAATCCGCGACGGTCGCGAAAGCGTGCGCGACGTTGCCATGCTGATCTACGATAATCTTGACCCGAAGCTGCATAACGCTGCGCTGCTTTCGGTGATGGCGCATGTCGAGCACTTGATCGAACGCGACATCGTCACCGGTGAGGGGCCTCTTTCTTTCGATCAGCGTCTTTCCGCGCGCTAGGCTTGCCCTCATTGCGGCGCTTGCGGCGGTTCTCGACTGCTCCGGGGATCGTGGCCTCGAGCCTCGCAACGATCTCACGCATTACTTCACGTACGCGCTCGACGTTGCGCCCCAGATCATGGCGGCCGTAACGCGAAGCTGAGCGGATGTCGATGCGAGATTCGATCTCGTTCCCGGTAACGCGAATGGCGATGTCGTCTGCAAAGCCCATGATCAGGGTGTGGTCCACCGCTTCCAGGCTTCCCTCATGGTTTTGGGCGTCGGGAGTTGACTCGCGGACAATACGCATGCGCAATTTGCGGACAGCGGCGACGACAAGATCGAACGTTTCCTCCACAGATCGATTGATGATCATCGGCTCGATGTCAGGATAGGCCTTGTGCTGGAGCTCCGCGAACGCTGGCTTATAATTGACTCCGTTTGCCGACGCTCCTTCCCTAAAGCTTGCAACGGTGGTGAAGACGGGAGGATTGGCGCTATCCGTCGTCACATCATTGAGCATCGGAAGGCGCTTGATTTCCGAATAGAACGACGCAGGCCAAGCAATCATTCCAAAACCGATGACAATGGCAATGACGATACGTGCAGCGCCCGTGCCGCCATGCCGCCAGATTCGCACCGATGCGAGCAGTGCCAGAATCAATCCCAGCATCGCACCAGCGAACGCCGCCATGAGCATCGACAGCAAGACAGGTGTCGACATGCCAAAGAAGCGATGACCGACAATGGCAACGACCGCGAGCACGAGCGAGAAAACTGCGACGCGACCTGTCCAGCGGGCCAGCGCTGGTGCTCCTTCGACCTTTGCAAGTGTCATCGCGCCGCCATCGAGCTTAGCTGTCGAAAAGTAAACACGCCTCGCGTGCAGCAGACGATCTGCTGATCTAGTGCGCACCCCATAAACAAACACGCCTTGCCGCTACCGTTAGCTGCGCGCCGCGCGACGCTGATTTTTTTGCCGTGAACGTGCATCGCACATCAGTGCCGGGGCTGGAACGGCGCGGATAATACCCGAGAATCGGACAAAAAATAGAGCACTTGGATTCTCAACGCGGAAACTCGAGTGGATGCGCCTGTGCCGTAGCTCGCGCCGAGAAAGCCATAAAGTTGCACGCACAATTCACGGATAAAGTCGCAAACTAGTCCATGGCGCCATCATGTCTGCCCTGCGGAAGACAACACGATCATGCAGGCGAAACGGGCGATCATGCCAGAATTCGATTTCGAGGGGCGTCACGCGAAATCCCGACCAATGGGGGGGACGCGGAATCTCGCCAATCGCATAACGCGCAGCGATCAGCGCTACCTTTTTCTCAAGCGCAAAGCGGCTTTCCAGAGGGCGCGACTGATCGGACGCCCAGGCTCCAATTCGCGACTGACGGTGACGCGAGCGGTAGTAGGCATCGGCCTCGGCGTCATCAACCCTCGAAACCTGGCCACGTATGCGAACTTGCCGCCGCAATGACTTCCAGTGGAATAGCAATGCCGCCTGCGGGTTGGCGAGCAGTTCCCCACCCTTCGCGCTTTGCAGATTGGTGTAGAAAACGAAGCCTCGGTCGTTGCGGCCCTCGACGTCGACGCCCTTGAGCAGCACCATGCGTATGTTGGGCAACCCCGAGGTATCCGCTGTCGCCAATGCCATGGCGTTTGGATCGTTCAACTCGCGCTCTTCGGCAAGCCCCATCCATTCCGCAAACAACGCGAAAGGATCTCCCGCCGAAGTGAAATCTTCAGCTTGAGGCGTTGCCGCATAGTCCGGGTCGCCGGCATCTGGCTCGGTTGTCACTTACTCATCCCCGATTGTGTGCGTGCTCCGCACTGTCGCATTTCAAGTCAAACATGTGCACCGCGTGGGCAAATGTTTAGAGCCTATTAACTCTAACACGGCACTCTTGGAAGTGATCCTTGACGTTGCCTTGGATCAGTTTCCGTATCTGCGTTGTTCCTGTTCGTGTGGTGTCCGATGCGTTCCAATCTTTCGATCTTTCCGCTCGCAGCGTGTGCTGCAACAGCGGTGTTTTTTGTCGCCGCGATCTTCATGATCCCCGATTTCGCATTCGCCGGCGATACAGGCCAGAAATCTGGCGGGGCGCAGTGCACATGCCCGAACGGTGAGCACGACCAAGGCAAGTTGCCGATGCGTCCGAAGTTTGCCGACCTGCAAACCCCCAACCCTCAAAACGCGCGACTCGATCTTAATGACGAGATAGCGACACTCGAGACTTTGCAACTCGCACTCAGCGAAGTCGGTGATGGATCAACCTACGTCTGGCACCGCCATCATGGCCGCCTGTCGGGCGTTATCACACCGACCATTTCCTTCAAGGACGACAACGGCCATGTATGCCGCCATGTCATCGTGGTGCTGACGTCGGGAAGCCGCTCGCAGCGCTCAGAAGGCATCGCCTGCCGGTTGTCGACGGGTCAATGGCAAATGCAGGGCTAGTCGGCGATCAGGCTGCTGTGCGTTCCCGCAAGAGAGTGCCATTTTGCTTGCGGGACATCCTATCAATAAGCGCCAAGTAATATTCGGCTTGGCGTACACCTTGAGATTTCAATGGCCTCAATCCGTGCTCCGATGGATTGCAATCCAGGCGTGCCTTTATTTGCCATCAATTGAATTTGCAGCATATCTGCGGAAATCAGTGGGTTATTTCCAGTTGGCATCTCGCACGAGCGGGGCCGTTTGCGATATCAACCCGGATCTGCATCGGGGCCGGACCGCGGGCGGGAAAGGCTGTCCTAGGGGCCATCTGGACCGACCGGCCCATTTGTGTAGGATGCGCGCCGAAGTCCGGTCTCATTAAGACGTAAAATAGGGACACAAGCTAATGACTGCACCCGGGGCTAAAAGCGCCGTGGCCACTGGCACGCTAATGGCGGGCAAGCGCGGCCTGATCATGGGCGTTGCCAACAACCGATCAATTGCCTGGGGCATTGCTCAGGCCTGCGCGGCACAGGGTGCTGAGATCGCGTTCACCTATCAAGGCGATGCGCTAAAAAAGCGTGTCGAACCGCTGGCCAAAGAGCTCGGCTCAGACATCGTGCTTGCGTGCGATGTCACCGATAAGGCCTCCATGGATGCGGTTTTTGAGGCCATCAAGCAGAAATGGGGACGTCTCGACTTCCTGGTGCATGCCATTGCCTACGCCGACAAGAACGAGCTGGACGGGCGATACGTTGACACGAGTGAGGAGAATTTCACCAAATCGCTGCTGATTTCCTGCTACTCGTTCACGGCTCTGGCCCAGCGCGCTGAAAAGCTGATGACCAACGGCGGCTCGCTTATCACGCTGACGTACTATGGCGCGGAGAAGGTCATGCCGCACTATAATGTGATGGGTGTGGCGAAGGCGGCCCTGGAGGCCAGCGTCCGTTATCTTGCCTCCGATCTTGGCAAGAATGACATTCGCGTCAACGCGATCTCGGCCGGCCCGATCAAAACGCTGGCCGCTTCAGGAATTGCTGATTTCCGCTACATCCTCCGCTGGAATGAGTACAACTCGCCGATGCGTCGCACCGTCACCATCGAGGATGTCGGCGGGGCGGGTCTGTATCTCCTATCGGACTTGTCGCGCGGTGTTACGGGCGAGGTGCATCACGTCGACTCGGGCTACCATGTGCAGGGCATGAAAAACGAAGATGCGCCCGACATCAGTGTGGTTAAAGGCGATCCTGGTTGAAGCCTGTACCAACAATTTATTTCATCCGACACGGTGAGACTGATTGGAATGCGGCCCGACGCTATCAAGGTCAGGCCGACATACCTCTCAACGAAAAGGGGCGTGCGCAAGCCAAGCGCAATGGGCTGGCGTTGTGCGCCCTGCTTCCGGCAATCGCACAAGCGCAGTTCGTGGCGAGCCCCCTTAGCCGAACACTTGAGACGATGCGTATCGTGCGCCATGAGCTTGGGCTTGCCGCTGACAAATTCAGCATTGATCCCAGACTCATCGAGCTCAACTACGGGCATTGGGAAGGGCAGCTCGCCAGCGACCTACCGAAGACGGATCCTGACGGATTGGCGGCGCGCGCGGCCGATCCCTACAATTGGCGGCCACAGGGAGGCGAGAACTATCACGATCTCTCCCAGCGCCTGTTGAGCTGGCTTGGGGACCTGAAAGGGCCGTGTGTGGTCGTTTCTCACGGGGGCGTCAGCCGGGCTTTGCGCGGGCTGCTTAACGAAAATGTGCGCCGTGCCGAGATCGCGCAGCTCGACGTACCACAGGATCGCATTCTAAAAATCGAAGACGGACAATTGAGCTGGCTTTGAGGCCGTGCTGCCTTGGCTTGGTGGACAGCCCCAAAAAGAAAGAGCCGGAGTAGCGGCTCTCCAGCTCTTTCCAATCTCGACGCAGAAAAAATCTCAAGAGCGGTTGCTCAGACCGTTCCGGAGACTTTCAATTCAACGTCGTCAACACATGCGTAAACGCAAATTATTAATCTACTCATTTAACGAT